>SDGW01001346.1_pt1 | contig 10222 bp, 11 predicted proteins | sample 2873831 | NCBI WGS metagenome assembly SDGW01 (sample SAMN08132700, study PRJNA421101) | hypersaline lake metagenome | isolation source: celular fraction 0.22 microns magnesium sulfate-rich crust from ephemeral... | place: Spain: Penahueca Lagoon, Toledo | collected 2011-07
GTCGTCGCCGTCGTCCGGGAACCCGCTCGTCCAGACGCCCCCCGTGACGAACCCGTCGGTCCGCTCGTCGAGCTTGGGGACGACGACGAACCGCTTCAGCAGCACCCGGATCGGGTAGCGCGTCGGCGGGATCGTGAGCAGGAACCCCAGCGCGTCGGTCACCACGCCGGGGGTGAGCAGGAACGCGCCCGCGGCGATCAGCAGCGCGCCGTCGAGCAGCTCGTCCGTCGGCGCCTCCCCGCGGGCGGCTTTCTCCTGGATCCGGGCCAGCGTGTGGCGTCCCTCGGCGCGGACCAGCAGCATCCCGACCAGACCGGTCAGCACCACCAGCAGCACCGTCGCCTGCCAGCCGAGGTAGTCGGCGACGACGACGAGCAGCAGCGCGTCCGACAGCGGGATCAGCAGGAGCGCCGGGATCACGTACCGGAGTCGCATCACCCACAGTTCCCGCGGCGGCCGGATAGCCCTTTCGCGTGGTCGCCGGCCTGGTACGCTCGTCGAAAGCGGGCGACGAACCGCCACCGGTAAACCCTCGCCGCTCCCAGTGCTCACATGGCCGACGCCGTCGACGACGAACTCTACAGACGGGCCACGCGCCTGCTCGAACCCGGGGAGATCGAACTGGAAGGCAGCATCGTCCACACCGACCTCGCGGGCGAGGAGGATCTGGAGATGCACGAGCTCACCGTGGCGATCAACGACGTGATCGCCGACTACGCCGGGAAGGGCGAGAGCTACATCTACGCCGGCAACGACAGCGAGGAGTACGCCTCCAACCAGTTCCAGGGGAAGACCGTCGCGGACGACGAGTTCGTCTGGGAGTGCCAGCAGCTCCTCCGGGAGGGGACGTTCGACCTGGTGTTCTACTACGAGGCCGGCGTCGACCAGTCGGCGCTCGCCGACGAGCTCGGGGCGCTCGATCACGTCGCGCAGGTGACCACCGTCCCCTGAGCCGAACCTGTTCGGCTCACCCCCTCGCCGTATCCGGAACCTTTTACCCCGCACCGGGGTTAATCCCGTCGAGAAAGCCGTGACCGGAGTGATCACTGGCGTGAGCGTCTCCCACTCGCTCGCGACCGTCGAGGAGGTGGAGTCGGCCGCGCCCGAGGACCCCAGCGCGGCCGCCCGGCGACTCGCTGCCCGGTCGGGCGTCGACGAGAGCGTCGTGCTCGCGACGTGTAACCGCGCGGAGGCGTACGTCGTCACCGACGACGGCGCCGACGGCCGCGAGGCGCTGGCCGACTTCGCCCCCGAGGTCCGCGAGGGCGCGGTGACGCAGTTCGACCACGAGGGCTCGATCCGGCACCTGATGCGGGTCGCGAGCGGGCTGGAGTCGCTGGTGCTCGGCGAGGACCAGATCATCGGGCAGGTGAAGGACGCGATGGAGCGCGCCCGCGAGGACGGCACGCTCGGCCCCGTCCTCGAGGAGGCGCTGCTGAAGGCGGTCCACGTCGGCGAGCGCGCCCGCACCGAGACGGCGATCAACGAGGGCACCGTCTCGATGGGGTCGGCCGCGGTCGAGCTCGCCGCCCGCGAGGCCGACCTCGACGACGCGACCGCGCTGGTGCTGGGCGCCGGCGAGATGGGGACGCTCGCGGCCCGCGCGTTCGACGGCGCGGGCGTCGACCGCCTCGTCGTCGCCAACCGCACCGTCACGAACGCCGAACACGTCGCTCAGGACGTGGGCGTCGACGCGGAGGCGGTCGGCCTCCACGACGCCCCCGCCGCCGCGAAGGAGGCGAGCGTCGTCGTCGCCGCGACCGGCGCCGACGACGCGGTGCTCGACGCCGACGACCTCGACGGCGCCGACGCGGTCTGTGTCGACATCGCCCGGCCGCGGGACATCGACCCCGCGGCCGACGCGCTCGACGGCGTCGTCGTCCACGACATCGACGACCTGGAGCGCGTCACCGAGCGCGCCCACGAACAGCGCCGGACGGCCGCCCGACGGGTCGAGGCGATGATCGACGACGAGCACGATCGACTGCTCTCCTCGCTGAAGCGCGCCCGCGCCGACGAGGCGATCCGCGGGATGTACGAGGGCGCCGAGCGGATGAAGGCCCGCGAGCTCGACCGCGCGCTCACCAAGCTCGAGGCACAGGGTGAGCTGACCGATGACCAGCGCGAGACCGTCGAGGCGCTGGCGGACTCGCTGGTCTCCCAGCTGCTCGCGCCGCCGACGAAGAGCCTGCGCGAGGCCGCCGGCGAGGACGACTGGAACACGATCCAGACGGCGATGGAGCTGTTCGACCCCACGACCGACGTCGTCGACGCCGAGGGCGCGCCCGACGCCGCCGAGGAGCCCGCCGGCGAGTAGTCGCCGGGCGAACCTTTTCCTCCCTTCCGTGCGAGCATCACGTATGGCAGAGCCACTCGAAGACGACGAGATCGAGCGCAAACTCCCCGAGGACTGGGAGTACGACGGCGACGAGATCATCCGGACGTACGAGTTCGACAACTACGGCAGCGCCGTCCGGTTCGTGAACGACGTGGCCGACCTCGCCGACGAGGAGTTCCACCACCCAGAGATCACGCTGCGCTACGACGAGGTGGAGGTGCGCTTCACCACCCACGAGGTCGGCGGCGTCACGGAGAAGGATCTCCGGCTGGCGGACTACACCGACGGCGAGTACTGATGGCTCCCCACCAGCGTGGTCGTCGATGAAGGCCGCCTACACGTTCGCGGCGGCGTTCCGCGTGCCGACCGACGGCGCCGCGCTCGACCCGAACCGGTTCGAGACGACGCTGCGGCTGTTCGCGCCCGCGCCGGGCGTCGAACCCGGCCCGGAGCGGATCGACTGGCTGTTCTTCCGCGATCGGCTCTGGCACGGCGAGATCGGCGACGAGGCGCCGCTGCGCGACGCCGCGAGCGACTGGCTCGGCGTCGAGGTGGTGTCGCTGTCGTTCTCGGAGCTCAGGGCCGACGACGAGTACCTCGAGGCGCTGCGGGCCGAGATCGAGCGCGACCTCTCGCGGTTCAACGCCGAGAGCGTCGACGAGGTGTTACATCAGTACCTCGGCTCCTCCATCCACGCCGTCGACGCCGGCGCGGTGTGAGTCGAGGGAAACGCATATCTCCCCGAACCCGCTAGCTGGCTCCCCATGTACGACTTCTGGCTCCTCGACCTCGACGGCACGGTCGTCGACGTGGAGCCCCGCTACCGCCACGAGGTGTTCGAGGCGGTCGGCGACCGGCTGGGCCGGGAGTTCACCGACGACGAGGTGGAGACGCTCTGGCACGGCCTCGGCGGCCCCCGCAGCGAGAAGCTGCAGGCGATGGGGCTGGACCCGGGGACGTTCTGGCCCGCGCTCCACGAGGCCGAGGACCCCGAGGCCCGCGCCGAGGCGACGTTCGTCCACGACGACGCCGCCGCGCTGCTCGACGAACTCGACCGCGCGGGCCGCCCCGTCGGCGTCGTCACCCACTGCGCGCCGTTCCTCGCGAACCACGTCGTCGACCACCTCGACCTGCGCTCGCGCTTCGACGCGGTCGTCACCTGCTCGGACGACCTGGGCTGGAAGCCCGACCCCGAGCCGGTTCGCCACACGATGGACCGACTCGGCGTCGACGACGGCGGCGACGGCGTGCTCGCCGGCGACGGCTCCAGCGACGTGGGCGCCGCCTGGAACGCCGGCCTCGACGCGGTCCACGTCGAGCGCCACGGCCCCGAACGTCGCGGACAGTGCGTGCTCGCGGACCACCGCGTCGAGCGGTTCACCGAGCTCGACGACCGCGTTCTCCCGAACTAATCCCCGATCGCCTCGCGGGCGACCGGACCGATCCGCTCCAGAAACAGGTCGTGCTGGCCCGGCGCGGGGTGGAGGTCGTCGCCGGCGATCAGCTCGGGGCGATCGACTACCTCCCTCGACGGCGGTACCACGTCGACGAGCCGCGTCCCCCGCGCTCCCGCTTCCGCCCGGACGATCTCGTTGTACCGTTCCAGTCGCTCGGCGTGCTCGTCGGGATCGTTCTCCCGTCCGACGGGCGTGAGCGTGTAGTCCGGCACCGTGAGCACGACCACCGAGTCGGGGTCCGCGGCGAAGCCGAGCGCGCGGTCGAGCGTCGCCCGGAACTTCGGCGCGAACGTCGCCGGCGACTCGCCCTGGAAGCAGTTGTTCGCGCCGATCAGCAGCGTCACGAGGTCGAACGGACCGTCCGGTTCTCGATCGGTGATCGCCGCGTCCAGATCGTCGGTCGTCCAGCCGTTCTCGGCGATCACGGCCGGGTCGGCGACCGACTCGTCCGCCTCGCGCAGCCGCGCTGTGAGCTTCGTCACCCAGCGCTCGTCGGGATCGACCCCGGTGCCGATCGTGTAGGAGTCGCCGAGCGCGAGGATCCGTCGCCGGGCCATCACTCCGCGGCGCTGAACCCCGGCAGCTCGGCCAGCAGTTCGTCGATGCCCGCGAGCGCGGCCTTCAGCTCCTCGACACCCGGCTTCTCGACGCGTGCGGGGTTGGCCCGGACGCGGACGGTCTGTGTGTCGACGGGGACGAAGCCGAGCCCCAGCTTTTCGGCGGTCGCGCGCAGGCCGAGGCCCGCGTCGGCCTTCCCGGCGAGTACCCGCCGCGCGGGGCTCTCGTGGGCCTTGAGCGCGAACTCGTAGCCGTCGATGGCGGCCTGCAGGTCGGCGGCGTCGGTATCGCGCGCCGCGGCGAGCCGCTCCAGTTCGGCGTCGGCGCTGGCCCTGAGGCCGGTCGCCGTGTCGAGGTTGACGAAGCGCAGGTCGCCGTCGACCAGCGTCCCGAACCCGTCGACGCCGTCGGGGTTGCCCGCGGGGACGATCAGCCCCCACTCGCGCTCCCAGGCGCCGAGTTCGACCGACTCGACGTCCCGACGGACCGGCCCGGCGACGACGGCGACGTCGGGCAGCTCGTCGCGCAGGCGCCGCAGCCCCTCCCGGGAGCCGACGGGGAGGAACCGGCTCGAGCCGAGCCCGTCCAGCAGCCGGGAGAACGCGGGGTCGTCCTCGCCGAACGCGAGCAGCGCGGGCGTCCGGACGTTCGGCGAGAACAGCGTCACCCGCACCTGCTCGCCCTCGGCGAGGTACTCCGTGTCGGCGTCGACCTCGACCACGCCGTCGGCCTCGACGAGGCTCGTGGTCGCGCCCGACCCCTTGTCGACGGGGTAGACGAGCGTCTCGCCCGCCTCGTTCTCGACGAGCCCGACCGGCATCAGCCGGGTGCGGCCCTCGCTGTAGCGCTCCTCGGCCGCGAGCGTCCCCTCGACGGTCGCGGTCCGGGGCTCGGGCACGCCCGCCGCCCGGCGGATCGCCGGCGCGACGAACGTCCGGAAGATCGTGAGCGCGGAGACGGGGTAGCCCGGCAGGCCGACGTAGGCGCTGTCCTCGAGCCGTCCGACGAGCATCGGCTTCCCCGGCTTCACGGAGACGCCGTGGAGCAGGAGCTCGCCGCGGTCCTCGATCACCTGGTACACCACGTCGACGGCCGACGCCGACGTGGAGCCCGAGGAGAGCACCAGGTCGCACTCCCCGGCGGCGGTCGTCAGCGCCGCCTCCATCGCCGCCATGTCGTCGCCGGCGTGGGGGTAGAGCTTCGCCTCCCCGCCGGCCTCCTCGACGCCGGCGGCGATGGTGTAGCTGTTCACGTCGTAGATCTGGCCGGCGTCGCTGTTCAGCTCCCCGCCGGGCCGGACCAGCTCGTCGCCGGTCGAGACGATCCCGACCGTCGGCTTCCCGCGCACCTCGACCTCGCCCGTCCCGAGCGCCGAGAGCAGGCCGATCTCGCGGGGCGTGAGCTCGGTGCCGGGGCCCAGCGCGCGCTGGCCGGCGGCGATGTCGGCGCCGGCGGGCATCACGTGGTCGCCGGGCGCGACCGAGGTGCGGATCTCGATCGCGTCGCGCCCGTCGGCGGCCTCGTCCGTCTTCTCGACCATCACCACCGCGTCGGCGCCGTCGGGCATCACCGCGCCCGTCGAGATCTCGGCGCACTCGCCGTCGTCGACGGTCACGTCGGGCTCGCTGCCGGCGTGGACCGCCCCTACGAGCTCGAGCGTCGCGGGGTCGGCCTCGTCGGCGCCGAACGTGTCGCCCGCCCGGACCGCGTAGCCGTCCATCGACGCCCGGTCGAAGCCGGGCACGTCGAGGTCGGCGTCGACGCGCTCGGCGAGGATCCGCCCGCGGGCGTCCTCCAGGGGGACGGTCTCCGGATCGGGCTCGAGATCGAGCGACGCGATCGCCTCGTGCGCTTTCGCCGGCTCGGTGAGGTCGCGGAACTCCTTGCGGTCGCTCATTGGCGGGCCTCCCAGTTCTGGACCGCGACGGTCTCGCCCGCGTCGATCCCCTCGGCGGGCTCCGGGACGACGACCCAGCCGTCCGCGAGCGCGACGCTCGACAGTACGCCCGAGCCCGACACCCGGGTCGGAACCGCCGCGGGGAGGGGGTCGTCCTCGCGGTCCTCGAGCGTCACGCGGGCGAACGTCCGGACGCCGGGCTCGCTGGCGATCTTGCGCTCCAGGACGGCCTCAGTGCTCGGGTGGGGCGGCAGCGGCGCGTCCATCGCGCGCTTCACCGCCGGGCGGAGGAACTGCACGGCGTTGACGATCGTCGCGACGGGGTAGCCCGGCAGCATCAGCACGGGCGTCCCCTCACAGACGGCGAAGCCGAACGGGTGGCCGGGCTTGAGTGCGACGCCGTGGACGACGATCTCGCCGAGCTCCTCCAGCACCTCGGGCAGCAGGTCGCGCTGGCCCACGGAGGAGCCGCCGGAGGTGACGACGAGGTCGCCGTCGAGCCCCGAGCGGATCGCTTCCTCCAGCGCGTCCTCGTCGTCGGGCACCACGTCGAGCTCGGTCGGCTCGCCGCCCCAGCGCTCGACGAAGCGGGCGACGGTGAGCCCGTTGGTCTCGATCGTCTCGCCGGGGCCGGGGTTCGCCTGCACGAGTTCGTCGCCGGTCGGGATGACGGTCACGTCGGGTTTCTCGAAGACGGGAACCTCGGTGAAGCCGACGGACTTCAGCAGGCCGAGGTCGGAGGGGCGCAGGACGGCGCCGGGATCGTACAGGTGCTGGCCCTCGGTCACGTCCTCGCCGGCGGGGGCGACGTTCTCGCCCTCGGCGACGGCGTCGAACACCTCGACCTCGTCGGCGATCGGTTCGGCCTGCTCGATCTTCACCACGGCGTCGGCGCCGTCGGGCAGCGCGCTCCCGGTGTGGACCCGGAGCGCCTGGTTCGGGCCGACGGAGCCCGCGGTCGGCTCGTCGTCGACGGCGCGGAGGACCTCCGGCGAGCGGTCCGAGGCGCCGAACGTGTCGCCGGCCCGGACCGCGAAGCCGTCCATCGCCGCCTCCGGCGCCGACGGCACGTTCGCGGGCGCCTCGAGCGTCGTCGCCAGCGTGCGGCCGTCCGCCTCCGCCAGCGGCAGGTGCTCGACGCGGCCGTGGGGGTCGACGGCGTCCCGCAGCGCCGCGAGCGCGTCGTCGACCCGGGTTCGTTGCTTGAAGCCGGACTGCTTCCGGTCGGTGCTCATTAGCAGGGGGTAGCGGTCCCGTGGTGAAAAAGGGGGGTAACCCCGGACCGCGGCGCGTGACCAGCGCGGGGCTCCGGCCCCGCGCACGGAACCATGCCGCGGTCGGTAACCCCGAATGACGGCCAGCGACCAGCGCGGGCCGTCGGCCCCGCGCACGGAACCATGCCGCGGTCGGTAACCCCGAATGACGGCAAGCGACCAGCGCCGTCGATCGAGCCGCCGAACTCACTCGCCCAGCGCCATCGCGACGCTGTACATCCGCCCCTCGTCGCTGCTCCCGGTCGATTTCGCCAGCCGTTCGGCCTCGGTGATCAGCTGCTGGCCGAGCGCGTCCGGTAGCGACGCCGCGTGCCCGCGGACTTCAGCGGTGTGGGCCGTGAGGTGGCTCTCGGTCCACGGCACCGGCTCCAGGATCGTTCGCGTGCGGTCGTGTTCCCAGCCGTGGCCGCCGAACAGGCGCCGCAGGCCGTCGGCGGGGTAGAACGTCAGCGCCGGCCGCGCCCCCGCCAGCTCGGCGGCGGCATTCTCGACGCCGAACAGCTGCCGGACGGGCGAGTCGGGCGGCATGGGGTCGTAGTCGTCGACGACGAGCGCCGCGCCCGGCGCGGCGACGCGGGTGAGTTCGGCGGCGATCGGTGCCGCGGCGTCGTTCGGGAGCACGTTGAACAGCGCGTGGGCGGTGATCGCGTCGACGGCGTCGTCCGGGAGCGGGAGCGCCCGCAGGTCGGCCTCGAGCAGTTCGACGCGGTGGTCGTCCGGGAAGCGCTCGCGGACGCCCTCGGCGTGGTCCGCGCGGTCGGTGACGGCGTACACCTGTTCCGCGCCCGCGTCGAGTAGGCCCGCGGTGGCGTTGCCGACGCCGGCGCCGGCTTCGAGACAGGTCGCCCCGGCGAGGTCGCGGTCGGCGAGGGCGGTCGAGACGGAGTCGGGGACCTCCATGGGCGGTGGTCCGGCGCGGCGGGGCAAAGCGCTGGCGGGCGAGCGTCACGGTCTCCCACGGCGACGACCGCGAACGGCAACGACTTTGCCGCTCTGCCCGCGAGAGTCGCTATGTTACTCACCGTCTCCGGCCCGCCGGGCAGCGGGAAGAGCACGAACGCCGAACTGCTCGCGGAGCGTTTCGACCTCGAACACATCTCCGGCGGCGACATCTTCCGCCAGCTCGCCGACGAGCGCGGCTACACCCCCGTCGAGTTCAACGAGCTCGCCGAGGAGGAGGACCAGATCGACAAGGACCTCGACCGGCGCCTCCGCACCGTCGCCGCCAGTCGGGACGACGTGCTGCTCGAGTCCCGGCTCGCGGGCTGGCTCGCGGCCGAGCACGCCGATCTGCGGTTCTGGCTCGACGCCCCGCTCGACGTGCGCGCCGAGCGGATCGCCGCCCGCGAGGAGAAGACCGTCGCGGAGGCCCGCGCGGTCACCGAGCGCCGCGAGGGGAGCGAGGCAAAGCGCTACCGGGAGCTGTACGACGTCGACATCACCGATCTTAGCATCTACGACGCCGCGATCAACACCGCCCGCTGGGGCGAGGAAGTCGTCCCGGAGATGCTCACCGCCGCCGTCGAGCGCTACGACCCCGAACAGGACGAAGGGAAGTACCCCGTCGAGGGCGTCCGCTACGAGTTCTGACCGTGACCGACCCGCTCCGCGACCCGCCGGGCGAGCGCGCCGTCGAGGAGCTCCTCGGCTTCGGCGTCGTCAACCTCGACAAGCCCGCCGGCCCTTCGGCCCACCAGGTGGCGGCGTGGGTCCGGGACCTCGTGGGCGTCGACCGCGCTGCCCACGCTGGCACGCTCGACCCGAAGGTGACGGGCTGTCTGCCGACGATGCTCGGCGACGCCACCCGGCTCGCGCCGGTGTTCCTCGAGGGGAGCAAGGAGTACGTCGCCGTGCTCGAACTCCACGGGCTGCCGCCGACCGACGCCGAATCGACGCTCGCCGAGTTCGAGACCGAGATCTACCAGAAGCCGCCCCGCAAGAGCGCCGTCGCCCGGCGCCTGCGTTCCCGGGAGATCTACGAGCTCGACCTGCTGGAGCTACAGGACCGCCAGGCGCTCCTGCGGATCCGCTGTGAGAGCGGCACGTACGTCCGGAAGCTCTGTCACGACCTCGGGCTGGCGCTCGGCACCGGCGGACACATGGGCGCGCTCCGGCGCGTCGCGACCGACCCGTTCGACGACACCGACCTCCGGACGCTGCAGGACCTCGCGGACGGCCTCGCGTGGGCGCGCGAGGACGACGGCTCGTCGGCACGGGGAGCCGACGAGGACGGTCACGAAGAGTTCCTCCGCGAGGTGGTCTCGCCCGCCGAGCGCGCGATGACGCACCTGCCCGCGATCACGATCGCGCCCAGCGCCGCCCGGGAGGTCGCGGAGGGCGCGCCCGTCTACGCGCCGGGCGTCGTAGACCACGACGACGCGGCCGCCGCGCTCGACCCCGGCGACGACGACCTGCTCGCCTGCTACACGCCCGACGGCAGCGCGGTCTGTCTCGGGAAGCTGGTCGGCGACCCCGACGCCGAGTCCGGCGAAGTGGTGAGTCTGGAGCGCGTGCTCGTCTAACTCCCGGCAACCCCCGCCCGGGCCGTAGCTTCTACCCCCGCGCCGGTGCAGCGTCGAGTATGGATATCGGCACCGCCAGCGCGGCGCCCGGCGAACTGGACCGTGGCCACCTCGAACTCACCGACCTCCCGACGGGGACCCCCGAGAAGCTGCCCGTCATCGTCGCCAACGGCGAG
>SDGW01001551.1_pt1 | contig 10222 bp, 9 predicted proteins | sample 2873831 | NCBI WGS metagenome assembly SDGW01 (sample SAMN08132700, study PRJNA421101) | hypersaline lake metagenome | isolation source: celular fraction 0.22 microns magnesium sulfate-rich crust from ephemeral... | place: Spain: Penahueca Lagoon, Toledo | collected 2011-07
AATGGCTCTCATCATGCTCGTGAATGGATTACCACAACCCTCAATATGAAAATGATTGATACATACGCAAGTGCTTATAACACAAATAGTAGTCTTGGTGGCTATAATGTAAAAGATCTCTTACATAAAGCAACGATATGGTTCGTACCTATGGTAAATCCAGATGGTGTAACTCTTCAGCAGGTTGGTTTGGATGCTTTTCCTAGTAGTGTACACGATCAATTGATTCAAATGAATGAAGGAAGTACAAACTTTAAGCGATGGAAGGCGAATGCTCAAGGAGTTGACTTAAATCGCCAGTATCCAGTTGGTTGGGAAACTGTTCAAAACACTCATCCTGATCCGAATTGGAAAAACTATAAAGGAACAAAGCCTTTTGAAGCAAAAGAGGCTAAGGTGATGCGAGATATCACACATATTATTAACCCTGATTTATCACTTGCCTATCATACAGCTGGTAGAGTTCTTTACTGGAACTTTGGTGTTGATCCTAGTGATCTTGAGCGTGACCGTGCTATTGCTAAAAAGTATGAAACCTTAGCAGGATATCAGATGGTTCACACAAATTCAGGAGCAGGGTACACCGATTGGATCAATGGTGTCTTTGATAAGCCTGGAATCACCCCTGAACTTGGTTATTACGTCGGTGAAACAGAAGTGAAACCCGATCAGTTCTCAGAGATTTGGAGACGAAACAAACATGCTGGGTTAGCGATGGCCGCAGAAGCAAGTAATGTTAGTAATAAGAATACACAAACGAAGGATCGTGAAAAGACGTTATTTGTAGATGGTTCTGTAAAAGATGCGATGTTACCTAATTCAAATGAAACTTTGTACAAACAAGCACAAAAAGCACAAAAAAAGTTAGGATTATCGTTAGAACAAACGGTAGAATTATATAGTTGGTACCAGAAGTGCGGGAATTCTTGTTCAGTTAAAGATACTAGTTTAAAAGACATTTTCCATGATCTACAGTACTTCACGATTATGAAATCTAAGCAGGGTATAAAAACCGATCATGCTTGGACCGTTACTTTTGCAACAGACGTCGATAAGAATTCTATTAATCAAGATAATATTTATGTTTTAAATGACCAGAATCAAAAAGTTGCATCGCAGGAGCTTGTGATTAATGGAAACCGTGTGAATATTAAACCTCCAGAAGGAAACTATGAATCTGGTCGATCGTATACCATTTATGTAAAAGGGGTTCAAGCTCCTGATGGGAAGGTAATGAAAAAACCAGTACAAATGCAGTTTACAACTCAATAAGAATTCATTATGAAGTCACAGTTTCGTTTTGAACTGTGGCTTTTTTTAGAGTGTAATTTGAAACATTGCCTAAAAAAAGCATGTAACCTCAATCAAGAGATTACATGCTTTTCCTTTTATATTACATATTTAAAATTTTAACTTTATCCCGAACAACAGAAAGCAAGCTGTTGCGGATGCCTTGAACGCCAAGGCCTGATCCTTTGACTCCTAAGAATGGGAAGTGGTCTGGGCCGCGTTCTGTTTTTGCGTTAATTTGAACAGAGCCGACTTTTAGCTTGTCTGCGATCTTCATTGCATTTTCTGTGTCTTTTGAGAAGACGCTAGCTTGTAAACCGTAATCAGATTGATTGGAAAGTTCAATTGCTTCGTTTTCATTTGAAATACGAATGATTGGAAGAATTGGGCCGAATGGCTCTTCCCATGCTACTTTCATGTCGCTTGTTACGTGATCAAGCAATGTCGGATAAATTAAGTTGTCTTCACGCTTATCTCCAACAAGTACAGAAGCGCCTTGATTCTTCGCGTCATCAATTAGACTTTGAACGAAATCAGCTGATTTTGTGTTGATCAATGGTGTGATCACAGCGTTATCTTCAGGCATTCCAACTTTTAAGCTTTTAACTTTGTTTGTGATACGTTCAACAAGTTGGTCTGCTACTTCATCTTGGACAAGAACACGCTTGATTGCTGTACAGCGCTGTCCGCTGTAGCTATACGCACCTGCCACAATTTCTTCGGCTGCTTTATCAAGATCAGCATCATTTAAGACGATTGCTGGGTCTTTTCCGCCTAGTTCTAGTACAAGCGGAACCATTGTTGATAATTGTGCGATGTGACGACCTGTGCCAGTTCCACCAGTAAACGTAATCATATCTACACTAGGATGTTGGACTAAGTAATCCCCAATCACGGAACCACGGCCTGTTGCTAGAGTAACTAAGCTCTTCGGTAATCCTGCATCAATAAGAGCTTCAATCATTTTAATGCCACTAATTGCGCCTTGCGTTGCTGGCTTAAAGATAACAGAGTTCCCCATCATTAGAGCTGGCGCTACTTTTGAAGCGGAAAGGTTTACAGGGTAGTTGAATGGCCCGATTGCTAAAATGGTTCCCAGCGGTTCTTTTTCAACCATACCGATTTTGCTCGGGGACCCACCTTTGAATGAATCTCCACGCATAACTTCTCCGTGAATTCTTAGAGCATCTTCAACTGTATGACGGATATAATCTGCAGTTCGACTAACTTCTGATACTGCCGAGCTTTTCTTTTTAGCGACTTCCTGCATGATGGTTTCGCCGATGTCTTCCTGACGTTCTTCAAGAATATCTGCCCATTTATTTAAGATGTCAGCACGCTCTTGGAGAGATGTTTGAGCCCATTGATCTTGAGCCGCTACCGTTTTTTCTATGGAATCGTTGAGTTCTTCTTGGGATAAAGAAGGAACACTCCCGATTAGTTCATTTTTGTGTGGAGAATTGATTTCAATCGTAGCCTTAGATTGGCTCTCATTCCATTCCCCATGAATTAATGTTTTGAATGCTTGATGTGTTGTAATTGTCATGGCAATACTCCTTTTGCAAAATCTGCGAGGTTTTGTAAACGTGATCTGTGTTTTTCTTATTTAGCTTGTATCACAGTTCATATTTTATGATTGATTGCCCAATTTTGCAAAAGATAATTATTATAACATAATGTAAGGGTTTACGTAAGGGGTTTCAAGGAAGAAAATGAAAAAATCCGGCATTTTATGAAATGGCCCGGATTGTTAACTCTGACTATATTTATGTTTGTAGAGCTCTTGATACTCAATGGCAGAATGAGGCACATCTGTAAATATCCCATTACAGTTTAGCTTGAAGCAACGCATTAATCTTGAAGGTCGGTTTACCGTATAAATACGTAATGGTAAATCATTCTTGTGACAATCTTTCACTAAACGACGAGTTAACGCGGAGTATTTGGTGTGTAATCCATTCGCACCTACTTCACGAACACGTGCTAACGGATCTTTCACGCGTTTTGATAACAGTAGAGCAGTTTCGGTGTCTGGGAAAAAGTCATTATATCTTCTTATGCTGTTTGGGTTAAAGCTTGAAATAACTGTTCTGGTATCCATATTAAAATGTTGAAGTTGTTCTTGAACGATATATTCAATATCAGAATAATCGACAATGTTATTTTTTAACTCTAAGTTTAGTTTCAGTTTGGTGTCTTTGATCCATGTAAGGAACTCTTCTAATGTTACAATCTGGGTTCCTTTGTATTTCATTGCAAACCAAGAGCCAGCGTCTAGGTTCTTCAATTCTTCATATGTATATTGATAAATAAAGCCATTTCCATTTGTTGTGCGATTTAAGGATTCATCATGGATCAGTACAGGAACTTGATCTTTTGTTAGTTGAACATCTGTTTCAATGCCATCAGCGCCAATTTTTTTGGCGAGATTAAATGCTGGCATCGTATTTTCAGGTGCAATTCGACTTGCGCCACGGTGAGCATAAATAGCTGTGTTCATAAAAATGATGACCTCCTAAACATATCTCCATACGTAATGATTTTGTTCTATTTACCATGAAAAGTCAATGAGATCCCTCAATAAGATTATGCATAACCAAAGCATAATAAAAGAGGATATGATAAGGTGTAAGAAATCAGAATTTTGCGACTCAAATACGGATTACATTCATAAAGTGTATGGAGACAGAAATGAGGTGGTTAACGATGAAGCGATGGCACACGAAGGATTCGCTTGTTGATCTTTTGTGTTCGTTAGTCGAATACCCTAGTATTACCGGTAGCCAAGCAGAAATAGCATTAGTAGAGTATCTTTTTCATCAGTTATCTGAGCGTCCCTATTTTCAACAAAACCCCGAACATATTAAGTTGCATCCTTTAGATGATGGTCGTAGACTTTTAACGGCTCTTGTAAAACAAGGGAGCTCATCTGATACCGTTGTTCTTTTGAGTCATTTTGACGTCGTTGGAGTGGATGATTTTGGATCTAAGAAAAACCTTGCCTTTCATCCTAAAGCTTTAACGCAAGATTATCATCGATATTTTGATGAATTGCCTGACCCAGTTCAAGAAGACATTCAAACTGGTGAGTGGTTATTTGGGCGCGGTATCATGGATATGAAAGCGGGTTTAACCGTTCATTTGTCGATGTTGGAAAAAGCGATGGATGGAGAGTTCGATGGAAATATCCTATTGTTAACGGTTCCGGATGAAGAAGTTAACTCGTTAGGGATGTTACAAGCTTTACCAGCCCTAACCGAACTTCGTGAAGCAGAACAACTCACGTATCGAGCCTGCTTAAATGGGGAGCCGATGTTCAGCCAATATCCAGGAGACCCGCACAATTATGTGTACAGCGGTTCAATTGGAAAGCTTTTACCCGGTTTTTTTTGCTATGGAAAAGAGACGCATGTTGGAGAGCCTTTCGCAGGATTAAATGCGAATCTAATGGTGAGCTATATTGCTCAAGAGCTTGAGTTGAATGAATCCTTTATCGAAACAGTCGGGAATGAAACAACCCCACCACCTGTTAGTTTAATGCAGCGTGATTTAAAGGAGGAATATTCCGTTCAAACACCTCAGGCTGCCGTAGCTATGTATAATGTCTTGTATTTAAAGCAATCGACGCGAGAAATAAATGAAAAACTTTTGCATGCTGCCCACCGTGCTAGTAAACGCATTACAGGCCATTATAAGAATAAGGCAGATGCTTTTCACCAAGAAAAGCCAGGCCTTGAATTTCCTGAAATGGACATCAATGTATTCATGTATGAAGAGTTGTACGAAGAAGCGGTTTCCCGTTATGGAAGTCATGAGGTGGAGCGTATCCAAAATCTGTTGATGAGCCAACGCGAAAAAGGGGATCGTGAATTCTCTACACTTCTTGTGCATGAGTTAGCAGCTTTATGTAAAGATCTAGCTCCGATGATTGTGTTGTTTTACAGTCCGCCATTCTATCCGTCTGTATCATCAAAGCAGGATCCTTATATTCAGAATACGCTAGCCTATGTAAAAGATTACACAAGAAAACATTATTATTTAGACTTAGAGGAAATCGAATTCTTTCCTGGACTATCTGATTTAAGCTTTATAGGACCTTCTACAAGTCAGGCTCCGATTGGTACTATGCTTGATAACATGCCGTTAAAGGGAAAAGGGTATGATTTATCGGAAAGCATGTTACAAACCCTGCAAATGCCAATTTTGAATGTGGGGCCACGGGGTAAAGATCCTCACCAATGGACAGAACGACTTGAATTATCTTATAGCTTCGAGTACTTACCGGATATCTTAACCAATACGATCCATCATTTATTAAAAAATCCAGCCCCTTAAAAAGGAGCTGGATTTTTGATTTATTTCCATTGTTGAGGGTCAAAGTAGATACCAGTATCCGGACCAATTGGGATACCAGCTATTACCCAGACAATGAGTAAGATGATCCAGATCACAAAGAATGCGATGGAGTAAGGAAGCATTGTAGAAACAAGTGTACCGATCCCTACGCTCTTATCGTACTTTTGGGCGAATGCAATCACAACAGCAAAGTACGTCATTAATGGGGAAATAACGTTCGTTGTGGAGTCCGCTATACGATAGATTAACGTTGTGAATTCTGGTGAATAATTTAACTGCATCATAATTGGAACGAATACAGGAGCCATGATGGCCCACTTCGCTGATGCACTACCCATTACAAGGTTTATGAGGGCAGCTACAATTATAAATAAAATAACTACGCGAAAGTCATCCATGCCAGTTGCTTGAAGGAACTGGGCTAGGAAAATGCTTGGTACAAGATTGAAGAAGAATGGTGACATTAAGATATCTTCATTATTACGTAGTGGTGACCATTCAAATGCAATGAGTAGAGAAAGTAAACCTAGTGTTACAAGTAGAGCGATGAAAGAAAAGATTAGACCTTTCTTTTCTTGCTTAGTAAGGTAGTTTACTTCTTCTGTTACTTCACCTTTGTATTCCCCGAGACGAGGTTCAACAATACGGTTTGTTACCCAAGTACCAACAGCAGTTAGCATAAATACAGACGCAACCATAAAGAAGTAGTTCATCGTGTATTGAATTTCATTAGCATATTCAGGGAAGCTAGAACCTTTTACAGCTTCAATCGTTAAATCAGCTAGTAATGGATCAAGTGCTGTAAGAGATAGGTTCGCACTGAAACCAGCAGATACACCTGCGAAAGCTGCTGCCAGACCTGCAAGTGGGTGACGACCCAAGCCAGCGTATAATACTGCACCTAAAGGTACTAGAACTACGTAACCAGCGTCAGCAGCCATACTGGACATAATACCAGCAAAAACTAGCGTTGCTGTTACTAAGTAGTCAGGTACTGATGTTACGAGTCCACGTAACATAGCAGAGATGAGTCCAGAACGCTCGGCAATACCGATACCTAACATTGTGACTAGAACGGTACCTAACGGAGCGAATCCTGTAAAGTTAGAGACGAAATTTTCAAACATATATTTAATGCCTTCGCCTGATAGAAGGTTAAAGACCTCGACTGTTTCACCTTTAACAGGATCTTCAACCGTAACACCCATGGAAGCCATGATGCCTGAGGCAACCACGATTAGTGCTGCAAATGCTGCGAAGATGGTTGCGGGATGGGGAAGCTTGTTACCAATACGTTCAATGATATCTAAGAAACGCATAACCCATCCGCGTTTTTGTGTGTTATCCATGAGGAAATCTTCCTTTCTTTAGTAATTTTCAAAAAATTTATCGTTTTTGAGTACTACAGAATTATAGAAAATATCATCGAGAAATGAAAGGTATATTCAAATATACAAAATTCCTTGAAAATTCACACGATCCATTGGGTAAAAGTGTAAAAGAAACTGAGAAGATGACAGACAGCATAAATGCAGGTACAATAGATACTGAATGACCATTCATTTTACTGGAGGAACGTATATGAAACAGTTAACAGACACGATTTACCAAGTTTCAATCCCTACCCCATTCGCTGTGGGTAATGTACATACATACTTAATAAAAGGTGAGCGTCTCACATTAATTGACGCAGGAGTTAAAACAGACGAAGCCTGGGAAGCAATGAAATATGAACTCAATGAACTCGGATATCACCCAAATGATATAGAACAAATTGTTTTAACACACCATCACCCGCTTCAGCATATTTCATCCAATCCTTTACTCGAGCCCCCACGCAAACCAGGGGGAGAGCGACCAAGACCTTTGGTGACGTATCGTGAAACCTTAATGAAGTGTTTGAATATGCCTATTGGAACAGTTTATCCTGGTCATGGTTCAGTTTTTGAAAAGCCACATGAATTGATTCAAACACGGTTAATTAAACAGGAGGAGCGAGCGGAAAAAGTGTATAATATGCTTACAGAAGCGCAAACGCCATTTGAGGTATGTAAACAATTATTCCCTCGACATATTGAAAAACAGTTTGGGCTAACAATGTCTGAGACAATGGGACAGCTCGATTATCTTGAGTCGACTCATCGTGTAAACATCGAGTTGTGTGATGGCGTTTATTATTATCAAGCGAAGTGATTGGAGAATTTCATGAGTGAACGAATGAAAGACAAGCATATTGTCATAACTGGAGCCTCCAGTGGTATAGGGGAACGTCTAGCTATACGTGTTGCGGAAGCGGGAGCCGTACCGGTTTTGCTAGCACGTAGTGAGGACAAATTACGAATGCTAAGTGATCGGGTAAGAGAAACGTATGGAGTAGATGCTTTCTGGTATCCATGTGATTTAGCTGACAAAGAAGCGATTCAAAAGTGTTTTCAGCATTTATTTAAAGAAGTGGGGCGTGTTGATGCTCTGGTGAACAACGCTGGATTTGGTGTTTTTGAACGGGTTGAAGATACCAGCATGGATGCATTTCGCTCGATGTTTGAAGTGAATGTGATAGGGCTGATCCATTGCGTGAAAGAAGTGCTTCCTTCTATGAAAGAAGCAAGAGAGGGGCACATCGTAAACATCGCCTCACAAGCGGGTAAAATCTCCACTCCCAAAAGCGCTGGTTATGCCTCAACGAAGCACGCTGTTCTCGGATTCACGAACAGCCTTCGTATGGAAATTGATTCATATAATATTGGAGTCACGGCTGTTAATTTGGGACCTGTTCGAACGAACTTTTTTGAGACAGCAGATCCTGGAGGTACGTATATAAAATCTGTGGAGCGTTTTATGTTAGACCCGGATGATGTAGCCAGAAAAGTAGTTGAACATTTATTTACTACTAAGAGAGAAATCAATATGCCTCAATGGATGGAGTTAGGTGCTAAAGCCTATCAAATCGCGCCTGGATTGATGGAAAAAATGTTAGGAAAACAATTTAAGAAAAAATGATGGGAGAACTGCTACGCGGATGCGTGGCAGTTTTTTATGATTTAGTGTATCAGAAGTCGCTCTTCAACCTTCTTGTCGTAAAATGGAAACCATCTCCACTTGCAAAACCGAACATATATTCGCATAATAAGGAGTACAACATGTCGTTTCAGGAGGGAACGAAGGTGACCAACCCATCTATTGATTATGATTCTTTTCCGGATCGGAAAATTCTTTGTGTGGATATGAAAAGCTTTTATGCTAGTTGTGCTGCGATTTCAATGGGATTAGATCCACTGACGAGTCACATTGCAGTCGTTGCAGATTTGAATCGACCAGGGAGCGTCGTACTGGCAGCTTCTCCTGCTTTAAAGAAAGACTTTGATATACGAACAGGAAATCGATTATTCGAAATCCCTGATGACCCTCGTATTCATTTAGTATCTGCCCAAATGCGAATGTACTTGCAAGTATCAACGGAAATCACGCGTCTATTCCATCGTTTTGTTCCAAAAGAAGCGATTCATACTTACAGTGTGGATGAAAGCTTTCTTGATGTAACAGGAACGGAAAAGCTGTGGGGGGATGCCGAAGAAGTTGCGCGCCGGATTCGAAAAGAGCTTTTAGAAACGTTTCAGCTTCCATGTGCCATTGGGATCGGACCGAATATGCTCATGTCCAAGTTGTGTTTGGATTTAGAGGCAAAAAAATATGGTGTAGCCGAGTGGACGTATGATCAAATCCCTGAAAAACTCTGGCCGGTAGCTCCATTACGTGAAATGTGGGGAATCGGGTCACGAATGGAAAAGCGTCTTAACCGTCTAGGGATAACGAACGTGGGCCAACTTGCTAACTTTCCTTTAGAGCAGCTAGAGAAAATATTTGGTGTGATGGGAAACCAACTGTTTTATCATGCGAATGGAGTAGATTTGTCTGAACTGGGAGCTCCGATTATGCAAGGGCAGATCAGTTTTGGGAAGAGTCAGATTCTCATGCGCGATTATCCGGATCCAGAAGAAGTGCGTTACGTTATTTTAGAGATGTGTGAAGAGGTCGCAAAACGCACGCGTGCCAATCACAAAGCAGGTCGAACCATCAGCTTAGGGATTGGTTACAGTAAGGACGACGGGGGAGGTGGCTTTCACCGTTCCCAGTCCATTGATATCCCAACCAATATTACAACGGAAATTTATGATGTTTGCATTCAGTTGTTTCACCAATTTTATGAGCAAAAGACGGTTCGCAAAATTTCGATTACCTTGTCCAATATTACGGAGGATGAGGGTATGCAGCTTAGTTTATTTGAACCTGAACGTGATAAGAAGCGCGACCTTGGTTATGTAATGGATGAAATCCGAGATAAATACGGAAAAGATGCCCTACTCCGCGCAGTTTCTTATACAAAAGCCGGAACTGCCAAACATCGAAGTAAGCTTGTTGGTGGTCATTATGCGGAATAGGTTGAAAGCTTTATTCAACAATCTGGCAGTTATGTTGAAGACTTGAAACTGAGAGGAGTCCGTTGCGTTTGTGGAGTGTGGCGGGCTGTGGTCTTTTGGGAAGGGACAATATTCGCTCGGGTAGACGACGGAATCGC
>SDGW01001348.1_pt1 | contig 10213 bp, 8 predicted proteins | sample 2873831 | NCBI WGS metagenome assembly SDGW01 (sample SAMN08132700, study PRJNA421101) | hypersaline lake metagenome | isolation source: celular fraction 0.22 microns magnesium sulfate-rich crust from ephemeral... | place: Spain: Penahueca Lagoon, Toledo | collected 2011-07
ATCGCCTGCTCGCCGGTGAAGACGGCTTCCGGCGAGATGTTGTTGACCGCCGCGAACAGGTCGACGCCGAAGGCGGCCATCGCGGGGGCGGCCCAGTACAGCAGGAGGATGAAGAAGAGTCCCCAGACGGTCGACCAGCGGGCGGTCCGCTCGCTTTTGACCGTGTAGAACCGCACCAGAACGTGGGGGAGCCCGCAGGTCCCGAAGATGAGCGAAAAGGCCGTCGCAACCCACAGGTAGTAGCTGTTGCCGCCGATGAAGGGCTCGGAGAACTGCCGGCTGAGCTCGCCGAAGAGCGCGCCGTACTCTATCTGTGGCAGGACCGTCGAGTAGCCCTGCGAGAAGCCGACGGCGTAGACGCCCGCGAGGAACGCGACGATGAGGATGACGTACTGGACGGCCATGTTCTTGGTCGCGCCCAACATTCCGGACAGCGCGAGATAGCCGACGGTGATGGTCATCATGACGACGATCATCGGGATGATGTCGAGGCCGAAGACGTACTGGCCGACCAGCCCCATCCCGCGGGCCTGGCCCACGGAGTAGACGTACGCGATGAGCAGCGTGGTGAAGGCCGCCAGTGCGCGCGCGGTCGGGGAGTTGAATCGGTCGGCGACGAAGTCCGGTGCGGTGTACTTCCCGAACCGGCGCATCTGTGCCGCGAGGAAGATGAGCAGGACGAAGTAGCCGGTCGTCCAGCCGACGATGAAGGCCAGGCCGTAGAAGCCGGCCAGCGCGACTAGTCCAGCGAGTCCCAGGTAGGAGGCGGCCGACATCCAGTTGGCGCCGATGGCCATCCCGTTCTCGATGTTGCCGATGCCCCGCCCGGCGACCCACATCCCCTCGGTGTCGGCCACCTTGAACACGTAGCCGATGACGAGGAAGGAGGCCATCATCAGGAAGACGATGATGGCCGGCAGCAGTTTGAACGAGATGTCGAGCGCCTCGGCCTGCAGGGGTATCGTCATTGCTTGGTCCCTCCGTCGGTCGCTGCGGTTTCACCGCTCTCGGCGTCGCTCTCCACTTCGCCCGAGTCGGTCCGACTGTGGTCGATACCGTACTTGTCGTCTAACCTGTCGCGCTGGCGGGCGTAGACGGCCGCCAGAATCAGTGCCCCGGTCGGCGCGCCGAAGGCCACGAGGAAGTAGTGCCACGGGAAGCCAAGCACCGGCATCGTGGTCGTCATGACGCCGGGCGCGATGGCCGTCAGCGTCACTGGCCCGAAGACGATGAGCGCCCAGGCGATGAAGCCGGCCCAGACGATTCTGAGGTGGTCACGCATATACGGCGTGCTCGGCTTCAGCAAGTTCACCTCCTCGTCGAGATAGTCCGTGTTCTGATGGCGCTGTGCAGCCTGCGACATACCGCCGTCGGACCTGGGGTCCGACGAGGTTCGCCTCGTTCCACTCGGCTTACCGCCGTCAGAGCGAGGCTCTGATGAGGCTCGTCTCGCGTCGCTCGACTCGCCGCCGTCCGGTGCAACCGAGTCCTCGGTCGAATCGTGTGTGTTGTTGTCTGTCATGGTCGCGTGTCGCACGACCCCCACTGCCACCGTGTTCGAACGCCGGTTCCCCGGCGACTCGAGGCCGCGTCCCCTCCGGCATCGCCGCCGGCGGGCGACGAAACCCCTCGCCTCGCCCTCAGTCGTCGCTCATCTTCGACTGGATGTCACTGACCACGTCGGGGTTGCGCAGCGTGCTGGTGTCGCCCAGCTCTTCGCCGTTGGCGATTTCCTCCAGCAGACGGCGCATTATCTTGCCCGAGCGGGTCTTCGGGAGCTCGGGCGTGAAGATGATGGCCTCCGGCCGCGCGATGGGGCCGATGGCGTCCTCGACGCCCTCGACGATTCGCGCTTTCAGCTCCTCGGACTCCTCGGTGCCGTCCTCGGTGATGACGTAGGCGTAGACGGCCTCGCCCTTTATCTCGTGGTCGCCGCCGACGACGGCCGCCTCCGCGACGCCCTCGACGCCGACGATGGCGCTCTCTATCTCCATCGTCCCCAGGCGGTGGCCCGAGACGTTGAGCACGTCGTCGACCCGACCGAGCACTGTGATGTACCCGTCCTCGTCGAGTTTGGCGCCGTCCTCGGGGAAGTACACCCACTCGTCGCGGTCGGGGTTGGAGTACTCGCGCCAGTACTCGTCGATGAACCGTTCGTCGTTGTCGTACAGGGTCCGGAGCATCCCGGGCCAGGGCTGGTTCACGACGAGATAGCCGGCTTTCCCGGCACCGACGGGGTCGCCGCTCACGTCGACGACGTCGGCGCTGATACCCGGCAGCGGCGGCCCCGCCGTTCCGGGTTTCATCTCCCCGATGGCCGGCAGCGTCGTCAGCATCATCCCGCCGGTCTCGGTCTGCCACCAGGTGTCGACCACGGGGCAGGACTCCTTGCCGATGTGTTTGTAGTACCACTTCCAGGCGCGGGGGTTGATGGGCTCGCCGACGGTCCCCAGCAGGCGCAGGCTGGAGAGGTCGTGGCTGTTGGGGTACTCCTTGCCCCACTTCATGAACGCCCGGATGGCCGTCGGGGCGGTGTAGAGCTGGGTGACCTCGTACTCCTCGACAATCTCCCAGAGCCGGTCTTTCTCGGGGTAGTCAGGCGTTCCCTCGTACATCACCGTCGTCGTCCCCAGCGCCAGCGGCCCGTAGACGATGTAGGAGTGGCCGGTAATCCAGCCGATGTCGGCCGAACACCAGTAGGTGTCGTCGGGTTTGATGTCCAGGACGGCGTGGCTGGTCCAGGCCGCATACGAGAGATACCCCCCGGTCGTGTGTTTCACGCCCTTGGGCTGGCCGGTGGTCCCGGAGGTGTACATGAGAAAGAGCATGTCCTCGGCGTCCCGGGTGACCGGCTCGACGGTCTCACCGGAATGCTCGCCGACGAGTTCGTCGTAGTCGTGTTCGCCCGGTTTCATCGGGTGGTCGTAGTCGTCGTCTAACCGGTCGACGACCACGGTCTCGACGTCGTGGCCAACGTCTTCGAGCCCCTCGTCTGCCTTCTCCTTGTGTGGCAGCGGGTCACCGCGGCGGTAGTAGCCGTCACACGTCACGAGGTACTCGGAGTCGGCCGACTCCATCCGGGTCGCGAGCGCGTCCGCGGAGAAGCCCGCGAAGACGACCGAGTGGGGCGCGCCGATGCGGGCACACGCCAGCATGGCGACCGGGAGCTCCGGTATCATCGGCATGTACATCGTGACCACGTCGTCCTCCTCGACGCCCAGGTCCCGCAGGGCGGCGGCGAACTCGTTGACCTCCTGGTGGAGCTCGCTGTAGCTGTAGGTGCGTTTCTCGCCGAGTTCGCCTATCCACTCGATGGCGGCCTCCTCGCCCCGGTCGTCGAGATGCCGGTCGAGACAGTTGGCCGAGGCGTTCAGTTTCCCGTCTGTGAACCACTCGTAGTACGGGGCGTCGCTGTCGTCGAGTACCTGCTCCCACTCGGCCTCCCAGTCGAGTAGGTCGGCCGCCCGCTCCCAGGCGTCGGGGCCTTCTTGTTCGAACTCGTCGTAGATGGCAGGGTCGGCGACGTTGGCCTGCTCGACGAACGACTCCGGTGGCTCGAAGACGTCCTGTTCTTCCAGCCGTGCTTCGAGTTGGACCTCATCGTCTGACATGGTCTATCATAGACAATCACGGGCGTTGTTCATAAACGGAGGGGTCGCTCACCCGTGGTAGGCGGCACCTACGCCCCCCGGTATCGTACTGCGGCGCCCGGAACGGGGCACCGATGGCCAGCGTCGACTATCGGGGCGACCCCGGCGTCCCGGTCGGCCCGTTCTCAGTATCGACACTCGCGGCGGAACCTATTTGCGGCGGCCTCGATAACGACGGCACAGAGCGGCCCATGAGCGACACAGAGAAGAAAATCGCCGATATGCAGGGCCAGTTCCTGCAGGCGGTCTCGCAGGGCCAGCGGCTCACCGACGCCGAGTGGCAGAACTGCCGCATCATCCTCACGACCGAGCGCGTCGCGCTCATCGCCGACGAGAAGCGACAGGTCGCACTGACCGACATCGACCGCATCGCCGACCGGTTCGACGTGAACCAGCAGAGCGCCGGCGTCTCCGAGTACGTCGCCCTCCACGTCGGCGAGGACGTCCTGCTGGTCTCGGCGTCGGACCACGAGACCTTCGAGACGGACTTCTACCGGGCGAGCCTGGACGGCGCGGTCATCCTCGTCCAGCACCCCGCCGTGAAAGGGGGCGTCGTTCAGAGCAACGAGTGGACGAAGGGCCGGCTGAAGATATCGGACGAAGCAGTCAGGCTCGCGATGGCCGACGGGCAGGCCGTCGACATCGAACGGACGGACATCGGCGACCTGACCGTCGAGGACAAACAGGTCTCCGGGGAGGAGCGGACCGTCATCCAGGTCGAACACAGCCAGGACGACATCAGCGTCGAGACCCACCTCGCCGGCGAGGAGTTCCACGCCACCGTCCTCCGGACGATGCTAGAGGACAGCGCCGAGCAGAACCGCGCCGACCTCGACCTCTCGTCGACGGAGAAACGCGTCATCATGGCCTTGCACTCGGGCGTTTCGCCTTTCGACATCCCGAACTTCGTCGGCATCGACGTCGAGAAGACCGAGGCGATATTCGACCGCCTCATCGAACTCGACGTCATCAGCGTCCTGCGCGAGCGGACCGAGGTGTCGCTGACGACGAAGGGGCGGCGGGTCGCGGGTGATAGGATGGGCGAGCAGTAGGGAGATAGCGACTGGACGGAGCTATCTCCGATGGCGAGCGGGGAATGAACATGACCCGCGACCAGCGAGGTCGGCGCAGTGAATCCTCTCGAAGCGGAACGGCGACTGAAAGGAGCCGTGGAGCAGTAGCGTGGTTTGAGCGAGCGAAGTGAGCGAAAACCACGGATAGTGAATCGGGGAGCGTAGCGACCCGCGGAGCAATAGCGAGGTCGGCGCGTGGCGCCGACCTCGAAGCGAAGCGGCCCGGGACCGGAGGTCCCGCGAGCAGTCGGGCGGCGAGCTACCCGCCGACGGGGAGCGACCGCCAGCGCGACCCAACGGCGCTCTGAGACCAGTACCTGTCGCTGGACGGGCAAATTTTGCACCATTAGCCCCGCCATATTCAAATCCCTGCTGGCAGTGATACGTGTATGGACATCGATACGGCGGTGGTGCTCGCCGCTGGTGAGGGGACTCGACTGCGGCCGCTGACGCGGAATCGACCGAAGCCGATGCTGCCCGCCGGGAACCGTCCGATTCTCGAACACGTCTTCGACGCCCTGGTCGAGGCGGGCGTCGAGGAGCTCGTCGTGGTCGTCGGCTACAAGCGCGACCGCGTCCAGAACCACTTCGGCCCGAGCTATCGGGACGTGCCGGTCACCTACGTCACACAGACCAAGCAGCTGGGCAGCGGACACGCGCTCTTGCAGGCGAGCGAGGTCGTCGACGAGTCGGTGCTCGTGCTCAACGGCGACCGGCTCATCGACGCCGGGACGGTGTCGGCCGTCGCCGACAGCTTCGCCGAGACGGGCGACCCGTCGCTGGCGGTCGTCGAGCGCCACGAGACGAGCCGGTACGGGGCCGTCGAGATGCACGGCGACGAGATCGCGGACCTCGTCGAGAAACCCCGCGACGGCGACTACCGGCTCATCAACGGCGGCGTCTACGCCTTCTCGGCGGACATCTTCACTGCTATCGAGGAGACGCCGCGACAGGCGGGCGAGCTGGCGCTGACGGACACCCTGGCGCGTCTCATCGAGCACGACCGGGTCCGCGGCGTCGAGGTCGACGGGATGTGGGTCGACGCCACCTATCCGTGGGACCTGCTGACCGTGGCCCGTGAGGTACTGTCCCGGGGCCGCGTCGTCGAGGCGGCCCGCAGCGACGGCGTCTGGATTGCCGATTCGGCGCGGGTCCACCGCGAGGCCGTCCTCCAGGCGCCGGTCGTCGTCGGCCAGGACTGCGAGGTCGGGCCCGACGCCGTCATCGGCCCGAACACGGCGCTTGGCAGCAACGTCACCGTCGGCTCGAACGCCGTCGTCCAGGACAGCGTCATCGACGCGGACACGCGCATCGACCCCGGGTCGACGCTCATGGACACCGTCACCGGACAGGACGTCCACCTCGGGGCGAGCACGGTGGTCCCCGCCGGTCCGGCCGACGTCCAGGTCGGGACGAACATCTTCGAGGAGCAGCGCCTGGGCGCGGTCATCGCCGACCGGGCCCGTGCCCGCGGGAACGTCAGCTTCACGCCGGGGTCGCTGGTCGGCCCGAAGGCTCGCCTCGACGTGGGCGTGACCGTGCGTGGCAACGTCGCGGAGGGCGCGGAGGTGACCCGCTGATGTGTGGCATTATCGGCTGTGTCGGCCGCGGGTCCGAGACGCTCGACACGCTGGTGCACGGCCTCTCGAAGCTGGAGTACCGCGGCTACGACTCGGCGGGCGTGGCGATGGCCGACGAGCGGGTGTCGCTGTGCAAGAAATCGGGGAAGATAGAGGACCTCCGGGACGCCCTGGAGAACGCCACGCTGTCGGGCTCGGTCGGTATCGGCCACACGCGCTGGAGCACGCACGGGCCGCCGACCGACGCGAACTCCCACCCCCATCAGGACTGCCAGGGTGACGTCGCCGTCGTCCACAACGGCATCATCGAGAACTACCAGAGCCTGCGCGACGAGCTGGTCGCGGCCGGCCACACCTTCACCTCCGATACGGACACCGAGGTCGTCCCCCACCTCGTCGAGGACGCCCTGGCCGAAGGGGCCGAACCCGAGGCGGCGTTCCGCCAGGCCATCGCCCGACTGGAGGGGAGCTACGCCATCGCGGCCGTCGTCGCCGGCACCGAGGCCATCTTCGCCGCTCGGCACGACTCCCCGCTCGTCCTGGGCCTTGACGACGGCGCGACCTACCTCGCCAGCGACGTCCCAGCCTTCCGCGATTTCACCGATCAGGTCGTCTATCTCGCCGACGGCGAGTTCGCCCGGCTCGACGACGCCGGCTGGGAGGTCACCGATTCGGACGGCCTCGTCGTCGAGAAGGACGTCGACACCGTCGACTGGGACCCCGAGGAGACCGGCAAGAGCGGCTACGACCACTACATGATAAAGGAGATCCACGAACAGCCCCGCGCCCTGCGGCAGTGCCTGCGCGAGCGCGTCGACGAGATGGCCGGCACCGTCGACCTCGACGATCTGGGCGACCTCTCGCCGACCGGCGTCCAGTTCGTCGCCTGTGGGACCTCCTATCACGCCGCGCTGTACGGCGCTCACCTGTTCCGCGAGGCCGGCATCCCGGCCCAGGCCTTCCTCGCCAGCGAGTTCGCCACCTCGGTGCCGCCCATCGGCGACGCCCTGGTCATCGGCGTCACCCAGAGTGGCGAGACGGCCGACACGCTCTCGGCGCTGCGGGCGGCCCAGAAACGCGGCGCCCGCACCCTCGTGGTCACGAACACGGTCGGCTCGACGGCCGCCCGCGAGTGCGACCACGCCTTCTACATCCGTGCCGGCCCGGAGATCGGCGTCGCCGCGAGCAAGACCTTCTCATCGCAGCTGGCCGCGCTGAACCTGCTCACGCTGGGGATGACCAGCTCCGACGACGCCCGCGAGGTCATCAACGCCCTCCGGGAACTCCCCGGGGACCTCCAGCGTATCCTCGACGAGTCACGCGCCGAGGCGGTCGCCGAGATGTACGCCGACGCCGGCGCGTACTTCTTCATCGGCCGCGGGCTCCAGTTCCCGGTCGCCCTGGAGGGCGCCCTGAAGATGAAAGAGATTACCTACAAACACGCCGAGGGCTTCGCCGCCGGCGAGCTCAAACACGGCCCGCTTGCGCTCGTCACCTCGGAGACACCCGTCTTCGCCGTGGTCATCGGCGACGACGAGAAGGCCCGCAAGACCGTGGGCAACGTCAAGGAAGTGGAAGCTCGTGACGCGCCGGTGGTCGCGATTACCGACGGCCAGACCGACGTACACCGGTACGCCGACCACGTGCTGGAGATTCCCGAGACCCACGAGCGGGCGGCCGCCGTGTTGGCGAATGCCCACCTGCAGCTGCTGTCCTATCACACCGCGGCGAAGCTCGGGCGCAACATCGACAAGCCGCGGAATCTGGCGAAGAGTGTGACCGTCGAATAGACGGAATCACAGAGCCATCGTGGCTTGGGTTTTTGTGTTTGTGCACACAAACACAATATATGGGGACAAAAACGATTGGGATTCGAGAGGACGTATACGAGCGCTTGAAAGCCCAGAAGCGGCCCGATGAGAGTTTTACCGACCTGATGAACCGGCTGTTAGATGAGTCGACAGACGACTGGCGTGACGGATTCGGGACGCTCTCGACAGCGGATGCACAAGCGCTTGAAGAAGCCGTTGCATCGTCTCGAAAGCAGATGAGCGACGGGCTGGCCACACGCCAACACGAAGCCCTCTCGGAACTCGCCGATACCGATGAAACTCCTTGATACGACGTTTCTCATCCACTACTGGGCTGGACGTGAGAGCGTCAAAGAGTATCTCGAAGCCCATGCGGACCACGAGTTCGCCACAACGACACTGAACCTCAAGGAAATTGCAACTGGGCGAGCACTCCAGGGGAAACTCAATCGTCACGAGATCCGCTCACAGTTTGCTTGGACGACAATCATCCCCTTCCAGTTCGCTCATGCCATCGCCGCCGGGGAGCTAGAAGCACCGCTCCACACAGACGAACGTACAAACCAAGACAAAATCAACGCGCTTACCGGTGACGTATTGATTGGGGCAGTTGCGAAACACGAAGGCGCAACAGTCGTCACAAAGAACGCTGCGGATTTCCAGCGATTCGATGGCGTGTCTGTCGAGACATACTAAACTAACCACTGCCCACTAATTCGGCGAAACGCCTAGCCGTCCTGAACTCGACCACTGGGTGAGAGAACTGGAGGTAAGAGAGCCATATGACAGACTCCAGCGAACGTGAGTCGCTCGCGAAAAAACACGAGGCTAACAGAACGCAGCGACTCGAACAGATCAAACACTGGGTCGAGTATATCGAGTCGAACCCGTCGGAGACGTGGGGGCCACAGCTCAACCGACTCGTCAATACGCAGCTCGAATCGGCTCGTGACACCGACATTTCAACCGAGCAACACAGACGAATCAAACGAATCAGCGATTCCAGAGACGATTGAGAGACGGACTGGCGCCAGACTCCGGCGCAACATCGACACGCCGCGGAATCTGGCGAAAAGTGTGACCGTGGAGTAGCTGGTAGCGCTGGTCAGGACCGCCGAACCAGCGGCTCGTACCATTCCCGATTCGCGTCGTACCACTCGATAAACTTCCCGACGCCCTCCCGAATCGTGTGACTGGCCTCGTACCCCAGCAGCTCCCCGGCCAGCTCGGTGTCGGCGTGGGTGTGCTCGGAATCGGCGTCGTGGCGCTCGGCGTACTCCAGCTCCAGCTGGGGGGCCAGCTGGTCGCGAATCTCCGCGGCCAGCGTCTTTATCTCGATGTTGTCCGTCGAACCGATGTTGACGGCCCGCCCGTCGGCCGCATCCTCCTCCAGCAACGTGACGTTCGCTTCCACCACATCGTCGATGAACGTGAAGTCCCGCGTCTGTGTCCCGTCGCCGTAAATTACGGGCGACTCGCCGTTCATACATCGCGAGACGAAGTTGGAGATGGCCATGTTGGGGCGCATCCGCGGGCCGTACACCGTGAAGTATCGCAGCGCGACGACGGGGAAGTCGTACACTTCGCCGTAGGAGCAGGCGTACCGTTCCGCCGAGAGCTTCGAGGCGCCGTAGGGCGAGACCGGCGTCGTCGGGTGTTCCTCGTCGTAGGGGAGATACCGGGGTTTGCCGTAGACTGACGACGAGGAGGCCATGACGAACCGTTCGATACCGGTGTCGCGGCAGGCGTCCAGCAGGTTGAGCGTCCCGTCGACGTTGACCGCGTCGTACTTCCGGGGGTTCTCGACACTGGGGCGCACACCCGCCTGGGCCGCCTGATGGTAGACGTAGTCGGCCTCGCTCACGAGCTCTGTGACGAGGTCGGCGTCACGCACATCTCCCTCCACGAGTTCGTAGCTGCCGCCGCCATCTTCGGCGGCCTCGCGGCCGGTCTCAACGTTGTGCTCCTTGATGTCGAGGTCGTAGAACGGGTCGAAGTTGTCCAGGACGACGACGCTGTGCCCGTCGCGAGCGAACCGCTCGGCGAGGTGGCCGCCGATGAAGCCCGCCCCACCGGTGACGAGAATACGCATTATCGGA
>SDGW01001349.1_pt1 | contig 10209 bp, 13 predicted proteins | sample 2873831 | NCBI WGS metagenome assembly SDGW01 (sample SAMN08132700, study PRJNA421101) | hypersaline lake metagenome | isolation source: celular fraction 0.22 microns magnesium sulfate-rich crust from ephemeral... | place: Spain: Penahueca Lagoon, Toledo | collected 2011-07
ATAACTGCCATATTACTGAACAACACTCTAATATAAATAAAAAAAGCTCCTGAGACAGGAGCTTTTACGTTTGATCCAATGCAGATTTGATATCGTCTTTATAAGCGTAAGAGAATAAAAGGGAAACGAGTAAGGCGCCTCCTATGATGTTACCAATACTGGCAGGGACGATGTTCATGAATAAGAACTCATACCAGCTGTATTTATCCGTTGCAATCGTAGCCATACTGAAATAACCCATATTTGCCGCGCTGTGTTGGAAGTTACCTGCAACGAACAGGATAACAGGAAGGGTTGTACCAATAATCTTCCCTGTGATGTCACGAGCAGCTGTTGTTAAAAAGGCCGCCATACCGATTAACCAGTTAGCCATGATCCCTGAAATTAAAATTTGAAACCATCCTACAACACTACCGTTATCCAAAAACTTCATTTTTTTATCTAAAAGTTTGGATAGCTCAATATAAAATGGATCTGACAATGATCCAGATAATTGAATAAAAATAGCCACAAATAGAGCTCCAATGATATTACCGATATAAGCAGATAGCCAGAACTTTAAAATGGTCCGTTGGGTTATAGCCTGTGTATTAAACACATACGTCGGTAATAATACGTTGATTTCCGTTAGTAATACGGAGCCTGAGATAAAAACCATCGCATAACCAGTTGCGAAGCCTAGGCCAGATAATAAATAATATAGCCCTTTAGCATCGATTCCAATAGAAAGTAATATTGAAAAAACGGCGCCAAAGGTCATAAATGCTCCGGCGGTTAAGGCTAATAAAAACTGAGATCGAAAGGGCTGGTCTAAGTGATCTCGACCTTTCTGAGCAAACTCACTCACAATTTGTGAGGGTATGTAAAACTGACGTCCTGGACGATCTGGGTTGGAGCGGGATTCGATTGATGTACCAAAGTTTTGATTGTGTTCTTTTTGATTATTGTTATGAGTATTTTCTTCTGCCATGTTTACTCCCCCTTCACCTCCTTACGTATTCCCTAAAATCTTTAATATTAATCTAAGAAGGTATATGGAAAGTGTGATTAAATGCTGATGCTTTCTGAAACACCTTCCTTCTAGTAGAATAAAAGCAATACATAGGAGGGGATAAGGATGATTGACTTACGAAGTGATACGGTCACCAAACCTACACAAGCTATGAGACAAGCTGGTTTTGATGCCGAAGTAGGGGACGATGTTTTTGAAGAAGATCCTACTGTACGACAATTAGAGGAACGAGCGGCAGAGATGTTTGGGAAAGAGGCTGCTCTTTATGTGACCAGTGGTACGCAGGGGAATCAGGCTGCTGTTTTAACCCATTGTAACCCTGGAGAAGAAATTATTATGGAAGCGAACGCCCACCTATTTCTATATGAAGGTGCCACGATGTCTGCTTTGGCGGGAGTACAACCTCGTACGCTCCAAGGAGAACGTGGTGCGATGAGTCCTGAAGATGTGGAGGCAGCGATTCGTAAAGATGATATCCATTTTCCAAAAACGAGCTTAATTTGTTTGGAGAATACACATAACAAAGCTGGAGGGGCCATTCTGCCTTGGGCTAACATGAAAGCGATTCATGAAATTGGAGAGCGATATAATATTCCCATTCACCTTGATGGAGCCCGTATTTTTAATGCATCGGTTGCTACAGGGATTTCTGTAAAAGAATATGCATCTCTAACAGACACTGTTCAATTTTGCTTGTCAAAAGGGTTAGGGGCACCGGTTGGATCCATTCTAGTAGGACCAAAATCTTTCATTGAACGAGCTCGGAAATGGAGAAAGAGACTCGGCGGTGGAATGAGACAAGCTGGTGTAATCGCTGCTCCAGGTCTTGTAGCATTAAATGAGATGGTTGATCGATTGGCAGAAGATCATAAACATGCGAAAAATCTAGCAGAAAGCGTGAATTTGATTCCTGGACTGGAAGTAGAAGGAAAAGTAGAAACCAACATCGTGCTTATTAATGTAAAAGAAACAGGTATGAATGCTGAGGAGTTTCTTGCTAAGTTAAAAAAACAAGGTGTTTTGGCTGTCCCATTTGGTCCTTATACAATTCGTATGGTAACGAATAAAGAGGTTTCAGCTGATGACCTACCTGAAGTAAAAAAACAATTAGAAAAATGTGTGCAAGCATAAAACCGAGCGAAAATGCTCGGTTTTTTATATTCTACACCTCAAGTCCTACACTCCTGTCACCTTGTTAATAAATTCAAAAAATACATTGCATTTCCTTTCGCTTTTGATACAATGGCGTAATATTTCTTTTTAAGAGGGAGGAAAACCTAATGTTCATCGTAAATGTAGAAGGAGCAATCCATAAAGATGGGAAATGGCTATTTATAAAACGAAGTGAAAAGGAAGAGCATGCAGGCGGGACGCTCTCATTTGTTGGTGGAAAAGTGGATAATGAAGGTGATAAAGCTAATGTGCTAGAAGACACGCTACACCGTGAAATCGATGAAGAAGTCGGAGTGAAAGTGAAGAATCTTCAATATGTAAATAGCTCTTCTTTTGTAACAGACAAAGGAAAAAGCGTCGTCGACGTCGTATTCTATTGTGAGTATGAATCTGGAGAGCCACATGTTAAAAGTCTAGATGAAGTTGAAGATGTCTTCTGGCTTACAAAGGAAGAACTCGAGAAAAGAGAAAGAGTACCAGACTTCTTAATTGAAAACCTGAAGCAAGCAGAATTAGTAAAAGATTCATTGGTTACGAATTGAACGAATAGATTTAAGGGGTGAGTGTTTTGAAGGATTCTATTCATCAAATATTGAAGCAGCTTCCAACACATATGGAAGGACGTTTTATCCTGGGGATTGATGGACTAAGTAGATCTGGAAAAACAACCCTGGTGCAAAATCTGAGTCAGGAACTTTCTGAAAGGAATCTTCCATTTCGTTTGTTTCATATTGATGATCATATCGTTGAGCGGTCTAAACGGTATGGTACTGGGTATGAAGAATGGTATGAGTATTACCACTTGCAATGGGATGTGCAATCGTTAAAAGATCATTTTTTTGAACAACTGAAGTCTAGCAAACCATTTCAACTTCCATACTATGTCCCTGATGAGGATAGGCAGACATATCAAAATATAAAGCTTCCAGATAGATGCTTGGTTATCGTAGAAGGAGTCTTTTTACAACGCCCAGAATGGAGAAGTTATTTTGATTCAGTCATTTATCTGGATTGTCCGAGAGAGAAGCGGTTCTCCCGGGAGAATAAAGATACTCAAATGAACAAGACAAAGTTTGAAAATCGCTACTGGAAAGCGGAAGACTATTACTTACAAAATGAAGAACCATTAAAGCAAGCAGACTTAATCATTAGAGGATAAGATCGATAGAAAAGCCATCCCAAAAACTTAGGGATGGCTTGATTTCTTACACGAGTAGTGGTGTTTTTCTATAGATGTTCATATGCTCTTCTAAGAAGTCTACGTAGCGATCCACATCTTCCAGTGTTGAATAAGGGGAGACAGGAAAGAATTTATGGGCAAACACAGGAACTCTCCGACCTGGATTCTTTGAAGGAACAAGTCGTTGTTTACGAGTGTTTCCGAAGTAAACGCTGTCTCTTTCTTCTCCTATAAGTTCAGCAAATTCATCATTGAATTGGTTATGATGTTTGATCTCTTCTATTGAGAGTTCTCCTTGTTTTTCCTCGTCCCATAATACATTCTCAGGATAAAATCGAAACGTGGTTACAGGGGAGACATCATTCGTAATTGCTACATTTGAAAATTGCTTAAGCATCTGATTTCTGAATGCTGAATTCAATTCAAGGTAGTGGGCTAATAGTTTTTGATAACCTTCAATCCCCATCCCTAACAATGAAGCATAGATGGATATGGAACTCCCCATTCTAGAGCATTCAAGTGTATAACTGGTATGGTAACTCCCATAACTTCTATTCCCGACGTAAGGTGTTTCTTCATGATCAAGGTCCACATACTGTAAGCTAGCTTTATCTTTCATTAAAAATAAACTTGAACTGTAAGGTGTTTGACCTAGTTTGTGAAAATCGAAAACCATACTGTCAGCTTGACGAATAGCCTTTAGTTTTGTTTGATACCCTTTGAGTGTGTGTAGAACCTTTTCGCTTAATTTTAAAGGGTTTTTATCAAACTCATAATGATTGAAGAAGGTGTACATCCCTCCCATAGCGGAGTCAGCATGTACATATATAGGTTCTAAACGATGTTTGGATTCAATTTCTTCAGTAATCTCCTTAATTCCCTCTAAATCATCTATCCCGAATGTATCAGTAGTACCCATAGTGGCTAATACATAGATTGGAATGCCACCCTTCTGCATAACTTCATCCATCTTCTTCTTAAGGTCTTCGGTATTCATCGAGTGATCATCATTCACTTTAACGCGAATTAAATTAGCTACTCCGATTCCTGTAGCTTCAACAGATTTATATAAACTGTAATGGGAGAGCTCTGAACAAAAGCAGTATAAATTACCTGGAATTCCTGTTTGATTAGATTCTGGGAAACGGCGAGCTATGGCTAGTCGTAAAGAGTTGAAAACGGCACCTTGGCCTCCCCATGTTGTGTAACCTGCACTTTGGTTTGGATCATACCCTACCAGCTTGGAAAGCATGCTCGTAATCTTTACTTCTGCTGTTGCAGCTCCTGACCCCTCTACGTCCCACAAGTTATTTCCATTTAGTAATACCATAACCAAATTTCCTAAAATACTAGGGATATTAGGTAGAGGAGCAGCATTGGCTACATAACTACTGTTAATGTAACGATGTCCTTCTGCTAGTTTTACTAAATCATGAATCGTTTCTTTTATAGATTGGGCTTGATAGGGGATATTTGCTTGTTGGATTAGATGATTATAGTAATCATCTTGGTGTTGTGAAGTATTCCCTAATGTTAAGGATGCAGGGTCTTTTCGTTCATCAAGCTGGGTCAGAATGGTGTTGAAGTAATCAAGTAACTCTTCTCTTTGTAATGGATTACCGTCATCACTTGGATATAGATACTGTAAATCTTTCAAAAATATCAACCTTTCATTGAATTAGTATTTGAGTTATGAATTAAAAAAAGAAAACACACAAAAAGAGCTCTCCACAGAATGGAGTAGCCCAGTTTAATTCGTAACCTGGAAGCCCGACGATCATATTCCTGTACAAGGACTTTAGACTCGTGGCTTTGCGTCCCTACCTTTCGATAAGTTTGCCATTTTCAGTTCTTATAGGATGCTTCTAAGATTATTATACTAAAAATGAGAGGATAAGTCTCCTTTTTTCGACAATAATTGACATATTCTTAAAATAATAGGTTGAAAATATGGAAATTTTGTCGATAAAAGTCGGGGGAAGTCTTACAACTACTTTGAAAAGTATGGATTTAGATTTAAATGTAAGAAGTAAAAAGGGGGAATCGAAATGAAAGGTTTGGTCGTAGACAAACGAAAATACAAAATGGCCATTAATGAAGCAGATAAAGAATTACGTATCCAGGTCCATGGGCTCATGAGAGAAGAAGACACAGAGAGTTATATGGGAGATTTTCAAGAGACGATTGGTAAAGTAAATAAAAATAGTTATACATTAGTGATTGATGGGACATATCAAACGACAGTACCATCCAAAGTTGTACCGCAGTTGGAACAGATACTGACGTTCTACTCTACTCTAGGATTTAAAGAGGTAGTCGTCGTGAAACCGTCCTCAAAAATTGCTCAAGTACAGTTAAGAAATGCGTTAGAGCGTATTGATTTCGAAGGTACGTTAGTAGATAGCGTATAAATGGAGGAATAAATTATGCAAACTTCAGAACAAGTTTACACCTATGAATTTATAACACAAGAACAATCAAACCTCATTAATCAAGCGGCTGATTGCTTAACTCAATCTTTTATAGGAATTGATGTAGATGGTAAATGGGTGCAAGAGCCAATGGTTGGCAATCTGAATATCCAATATGATGACTTTTACAATTTTACAAAAGAATATATTGAAGGTGTGGTTGAACAAGGGTACTCCATAGTGGCAAAGGACCATAACGGTGATGTTGTTGGTGTTTTAGTAGGAGATGTTAAAGCACCTGAGATTATTGGAGAAGACGTATTTGAAGGATCTTTCTCAGATATGAATGTCATCTTACACGTTCTTGAAGATGTTGATAAACGATTCATAGAAGATTATAAAAAGCGCATGGGAAAAGATCTGGAAGATGGCGAAATGTTACACCTATTTATGATTGGCATTACAGCTAAAGAAGCACGTCATGAAGCAATTGAGAAGCTTGGTGTGGAGTTAATTGATAAAGCGAAACAAAATGGATTGGAAGCAGTTTATGGAGAGGCAACCAATCCCAAATCAATCCGCATTGCTCAGAAGTACTATGGACAAGAAAAGTATCTAGATGTAGATGGAAATCACATTGTTCATAAATATAAAGAAAATAAAGATTTAAAGGATATTCCTGAATCAATTGCTGATGGAACATATCTTATTATCCGAGAACTATAAAACAAATCACTAAGGGGAGGTCAGTATTTAACATGAACAACTATATCGAATTAGGGCTTATCATCATACTAGCTGTTACGACTCTATTTTTTGCCTACAAATATTTCACTGGAAATCGTTCACCTAAAAATGATCAACAAATTATAGAAGGCATGAAAGAGTTAACAAAAGGAAACTTTGATGTAAAAGTAGCTGGTGAAGGTCAGAAATATCAGGTTTATAATCAATTAGTTGACTTCTTAAATCAAGAGGTGAAGAGGGAAGAAGATCTTCAGAAAAGTGTTGAGGAAAAAGGCGTATCACTAGTAGAAAGAGGAGAAGATGCTTCTGAAAAAGCGGATATTGTTCGTGCTGCTATGGATGAAGTAGGTAGGGGATTAAACAAACAGCTAAAAGCAACAGAAGAAAGTTCAGCAGCCTTGGATGAAATGAATTCTGCTATCTCGGAGTTATCAGGACGTTCAGCGGATATTTCTGAGCAATCCAATAATACGCTTGAACTCACCAAGCAAGGAAATGAGCAGATTCAAACCTCTATTGATAAGATGGAGAATCTAAATCAAACCGTAACGACCACTTATGATGCTGTTAAGAATCTTGGAGAAAAGTCTCAAGAGATTGGGACCATTGCAAAGGTGATCACAGACATTTCAGAGCAAATCAATTTATTAGCTTTAAATGCTGCTATTGAAGCAGCTCGCGCCGGGGAGCACGGTAAAGGTTTCGCAGTAGTAGCCGATGAGGTTCGTAAATTAGCTGAGCAAGCAAAAGACTCTTCTGACCAAGTAACGAACATTATTGGTGGTACACAACAAGAAACGGATAAAGCAGTCCAGTCTATGGAACAAGGAATAGTGGAATCTCAAGATACGAATAACGCAATGGAGGAAGTAGGAAAGCTATTCCAGGATATTCTTGCTTCGACTCAAAATATTGCTGATAACAACGGAGACACATCCGCTGCAACTGAAGAAATGTCTGCTAGCATTCAACAAATTGTATCCTCAGTAGAACAGGTTACATTTATTTCCCGTGAATCTGTTGAAATGTTTGATGAATTAACCGAGATTAATGATGACCAAATTGCTACAATGGAAAAGCTTGTAGAAGAAGCCAAGGCATTAAATGAGTTAAAGAAGAATAAAACGTCCTCCAATAACCAAGATGCACAAAAACAACTTATAGGACAAAGTGATGAAAAAAAGAGCATGGCCGTTTAGAAAAACAGGCGCTATTGAACATAGCGCCTGTTTATTTTTTTGCTTGAAGAAATTGTAATAGACTTTATACTGAATTGTAAGAAAAATTTTTAAAAAAAGCGTATAATTTTATATTCGTTATTCGTTATACAGAATGAAGTGGAAAAGAAGGAGGATTGTATGGTCGTTTCAAATGAAGAGGAACTTTCCTTATATGAGAAGTCTCGAGAATTAAAAGCGGAGTTTAATATGATTATTGAAGATTGTCGTGAAAGTCTTTGGAGTTATTGTCGGTATCTAACAGGTTCTCCTTGGGAAGGCGAGGATCTATATCAGGAAACGATGGTGAAGGCGTTTGGTAGCTTTTATCAACGTTGGCATCCAACTAATCCTAAATCGTACCTATATCGAATTGCTACAACAACGTGGATTGATCATTGCCGTCGCGAGAAACGCATAGTAGGGGATTTAGAGGAAGATGACATTCCCGCAGAGAAAGACTCTGACGATCTGGATGTTGAAGAAGCATTACAGCATTTAGTTATGCTTTTTACACCTAGACAATCTGCAGTTTTTTTACTTATGGAGGTATTTTCTTTTACTGCAAAGGAAGTGGCAGGTATTGTGCGAACAACGCCTGGATCGGTTTACGCAAATATAAGACGAATGCGTGAAAAGTTAAAAAAGCAACCTCCTCAACAAGGAATGAAACCTGATTTTAAAGAAGATACATCGTCCCATCCTGTAATCCAGAAATACCTAAAAGCATTGAATGAAGGGGATGTAGAAGGCGTTCTGGCCTTGCTAAGTGATGAAGCTCATAACGAAGCATCCTTAGCCTTTAACGAGTATTCCAAGGATGAAATGAGATCTGGTTCAATGCAATTTGGACTTCCTGGTTTCCGATCTGAAGAGCGTGTACTTTGGGGAAGAAGCGTAATTGTGGTGTTTTATGATGGCGAAAATGGTCCTGAGATTCATGATATCCAATATCAAGAAGTTGAAAATAATCAAATTGTTCACCACCGTAGTTTTTATTTCCGAAAAGAGTTCATGTTTGCAGCTGCTGATGAACTTGGTATTCCGGTTCAACTCGATAAACCAGTAGTAGATTGGAAAAACGATTAGAAGGAGATGCTTATGACAAAAAGTCCGATAAAAAACAAAGTGAGTTTGGTGTTCATTCCTGTAACAGACATTGAAAAGGCAAAAGAATGGTATTCCACTATGCTGGGTATTGAAGAGGGCGAAGTTAAGTTTGGGCATTTATTCATTCCGGAAATGGAAGAAGGTGCAGGTATGCTTCTCGATACGATGCCAATGTGGCGTGATGAGAACGGGGAGCTTCCAAGGTTAAATGTACCGGCTATTCAGTTCGAGACAGAAGATATTCATGCATCTTATCAATTTATGAAAGATAATGGTGTAGAACTTGTAACGGAAGTCCAGCATGACCATTTCTTCGTTTTTAAAGATCCAGATGGCAATATGTTAATGGTATGTCAGTGTTAATAAGAAGAGCCCATCTTCTCAGAAGGTGGGCTCTTCTTATTTATAAAGGTTTTTGCTAAACAATACTCGGTCTTGTCCTGGACCGTCATAGTTGGAATGGACAGAGGTCTCATTTTCAAACTTATCTCCTTCAACAATATCAAATCCCATTCTCTTGTGATAAGCAATAGAAGATTTGTTTACAGGAGAAGTGATACAACGAATAACATTTCGGTCATTTTGCTGAGCGATATGAAAGAACTGATGATAAAGGCTTTTCCCGATTTGTTGTCCTCTATATTCAGGCTGGACTCCAATAAAATGAATATAGGCTTCGTAATCGTTGGATTGGGATGTGAACCCTATTAAAAACCCTACGATTTCACCATCTTCTTCAGCTACAAAGCTCGTATTCTGAAAATGAACGAAGAAAAGCTTGGGAACCATATGAGACATGTCTCTGCCTCCCCACCATTCATTGATAACAGGTTTAATAATATTGTAATCTGAACTCTTCATATTTCGAATCTTCATAGGATAACCACCTTATCGATCCAGCTTTTTATTCATGGCTCTTATAGCAAGATCTTTATCTGCTTCTTTAACATAAAACTTATACTCATTTCCATAGCTGCTGGATATATCATTAGACAAGTGTACGGTTGAGGCTACGCGATATTTAATGGATTCAGATTGTAACTTAGCTACAACCTTATAATAGTCCTTAAGGCTAAATGTCGTATAGATGAGAGTCTTTTTGCTCGAAATTAAGTAATCCAAAGCGTTTACAATAAAATTCATGCAAACATCCTCTCTTTATTATCATTTCTCCAAAGAGATAGCCTTCTGAAATTCTTCACTAAATAACCTCCAATTCAATTGCAATTTTAACATAAAACCCCTTTTATAAAGGTTGTTTTTATGAAAGGTTATTCGACAAAATCCGGGACAATATGGTACCAAAAAGGAGATTTTTGTATTAGGATAGGAAGGGTGAGTGCACAATAAGGGAAGGCT
>SDGW01001352.1_pt1 | contig 10201 bp, 9 predicted proteins | sample 2873831 | NCBI WGS metagenome assembly SDGW01 (sample SAMN08132700, study PRJNA421101) | hypersaline lake metagenome | isolation source: celular fraction 0.22 microns magnesium sulfate-rich crust from ephemeral... | place: Spain: Penahueca Lagoon, Toledo | collected 2011-07
GGACAGCCTTACTGGCAGGCAGGAGCGATGAACGAAGCTGTCGGAGCACTGTTCAAGTTCGCAGGAACCCTGCAGCCGACATCACTCATACCGGTAATATCCACAGCGATAGTGTTCGGAGCAGTAGTATACATGCAAGCCATGAGGGTTGAGATACCGCTAACCTTCGGGAACGTCAGAGGGTTCGGACAGAAATGGCCTCTAAAGTTCCTTTACACAAGCGTCATGCCTGTGATCCTGATCGCGGCACTGGTATCCAACATCCAGATCGTTGGAACCACACTTGCCGGATCAAACGGATGCTCAGCCCTGGGATGCTTCTCAGGAGGACAGGCATCCTCAGGACTGGTCGCATGGCTGACAGCGCCAACCCAGTTCGTGACACAGGTGATGACCACAGGATTCGGAGGCGTAGGACTGATCGGAACGAACAGTATCTTCCACGTACTGTTCTACCTATCAGTATACACGTTTGGATCGATCCTGTTCTCGTTCTTCTGGATGAAGACATCAGGACAGGACGCCGACTCAGTGGCGGAACAGATCCAGTCCACAGGCATGAAAGTACCAGGATTCAGGAAGGACAAGCGAGTGATCAAGAAGGTCCTCAACCGTTACATCCCCGGACTCACCGTACTTTCCGGGGCATCGGTAGGACTTATCGCCGGACTGGCCAACATGACACAGGCGGCCGGAGGAGGAACAGGAATCCTGCTTACAGTCATGATCCTGTACAGACTGTACGAACAGCTAGCCCAGAAACACATGGAGGAGCTTCACCCGGCAATGAAGGACTTCATCCAGTAAGTAACATTTCCTCTTTCTCCTCATTTTCCTCTTAGTTGAATCCAGTGTTCAGACCCCGGACATTTACTCCTTTTATCCGACAACAGACCCTCTGGAATTGGTTTAAAAGGATTCACTGCAAACCTAGTTTTAATATGGCAGTAGTTGAGTCATTCCTGGTAGCGCTTTATGGTTTTTACAACACAGTTTTCCAGCCGCTACTGGCTCTGGACCCTTACATCGCACTGGGGACTTTCTCAGCAATACTGGCATTCATGTTCTCGGTGATCTACTGGTTCCTTCTCGACATCGAGAGGGTAGACGAGATCAAGGACAAGATCTCCCACCACCAGGAGAAGATGAAGGAAGCCAGGAAAGAAGAGGAAACAGAGAAAGCATCGAAACATATGCAGAAGACGATGTCGAAGAACCAGGAGCTGATGAAACACAACTTCAAGCCTATGATAGCGACCATGGTCTTCGTGGCACTGGTCTTCCCATGGCTGGGATCGACGTTCTCACCTGTAGTACCGATGGACGCACAGGGGAACAACACGTTCACTGGAGAGATTGAGTACGCCGGAAACTCGGTACCTGTAACGGTGGAGAACAGTTCGAACGCCACCATCGTTCAGGTTGAAGGTGAACAGGCATACGTAGGTGATTCGATCGAAGCCCTTGGAATGGAATGGGAGATAACCAAGTTTGGTGAAAACGGAGGAATGTTCTCCATACACGAGGGAACGGTCCTGAAACTCAGCGCCAAGTTCGTAGACCTTCCGTTCGCGATACCTTTCGCAGGAGGAGCACTGAACTGGCTAGGGTTCTACATAATCATCGCCATGCCTCTGACCTTCATCTTCAGAAAGATGCTGGGAGTGGCATAGAAAAACACCTCTTTACCCACCCAATTTCTTCTCAACTCATCTTTCCCAAGGTCGGACAAATAAAATTTTAGTTTCCAGTACTTCCTATGAGATCCGCTGGATGGCACACAAGAGAAGAAGCAGAAACTTCCGAAGAATTCGGTTCAGTACCGGAGAAAAGACCTATAGACAAACTGATGGAAAAAGGAATACTAATAGTCGACAAGCCATTCGGCCCTACAAGCCAGCAGATATCCACATGGATAAGGGAAGAGCTAAACCTGAAGAAGTCGGGACATTTCGGAACACTCGACCCAAACGCGACAGGAACCCTCCCCGTAGGGATCAACAACGGCACACGGATGAACAAAGCGCTGGCGAAAGCAGATAAAGAGTACATCTTCGAGGCAGAACTCGGAGAAGAAAGAGATGAAGAAAAAGTTGAGGAGAAACTTCTCGAGTTCGAAGGAACAAACGAACAGACACCGCCAGAGAAAAGCGCAGTGAAGAAGGAAGAAAGAGAAAGAGAAGTACACGACATAGAGCTCCTCGAAGTCAAGGAAAAGAAAGTTCTTGGAAGAGTCGAGTGCGAGTCAGGTTTCTACGTAAGAGTACTGATCAAACAGCTCGGAGAGAAACTGGAGACGAAAGCAGAGATGGCGGAGCTGAGAAGAACAAGACAGGGACAAATAACCGAGGAAGACACTGAAAAGCTGCAGGACATCGTGGATGCGTACCACTTCTACCACGAGAAAGACGATGGCGAGAAACTGCGTGAAGTGCTTCACCCTATAGAGAAAGCAGTCGGACACCTGAGAAAGATCGTCATCAAGGACTCCGCGGTGAACGCGGTGGCCAACGGAGCCGACCTGGGGGCAACAGGCGTAACCAAGTTCCAGGAAGGCATCGAGGAAGGTAAGAGAGTGGCGATCACCACGCTCAAAGGCGAACTCGTAGCACTCGGAACCGCGCAGATGACCTCCGAACAGCTCCACGACGAAGAAGGAACAGCAGCCGAACTCGAATCAGTCCACATGGATCCCGAGACATACCCGAAGAGATGGAAACAGGGATAGAAGAAAGATGAGCGAGTTCTTCGCCACGACAGAACTCAGGCTTAACACGGATACAGGAAAACGACTGTTCCAGGAAATCAAAACAAGGTACGAAGAAGCCAAACAGGAATAGCTTATAAGATACTTACCCGAGAAAACTTCCTTAGTGCATTGCCTTGGCAATGCTCAATTGCATGCGATTGGCGTAACAATCGTGCCGGAGTGACTGAGTCTGGCTAAAAGTGCCGGTCTTGAGAACCGGTGGGCTGTGACGGCCCTCCTGGGTTCAAATCCCAGCTCCGGCGACCTTTTCTCCCGTATTTATCCTCATTTCCTGCTCCTAAGTAATTTAAGGAAGCTATAGAAACCTTCCCTTATGCCTAAGACGGCGAGAGAACTTATGGACGAACCGGATTTCATCGAAGCCGATGCATCCATAGAAGAAGTTAAACAGGAAGTAGAAGGTACAGAGAACACTTTAATCGTAAAAAGAAACGGCAATATCGTCGGAGAGATCCATGAGAACTCTCTTCTGAAGATCTTGATACCTGAGAAACGTCTCGACGAGGAAAAAGTTATCGGTATACTTGGGCTTTCCTTCGACAGCCGATACGTGGCGGAGAAAGCTGAAGACCTCATGAACCAGCACGAAGTCACTGTAAAGCCAGATGAAGAGATAGGGGAGATAGCTTTCCTTATGGACAGGGAAGACATAAGATCGATCCCTGTAGAAGAGGATGGAGAAGTCGTAGGAGTTGTACACGAAAACAGGTTAGTGGAGGAGATATAGATGGCAGCCGGTATAGACGCACCGGTACTGTTCAACCTCGCAGTGCTCCTCTCAGCATCCTTCATAGTAGGGGAACTGTTCGAGAGGATCGGACTTGAATCCATCATAGGCTACATCGTAACAGGTCTACTACTGGGGCCCGCCGTACTTGATATAATCCAGCCAGGCTCCATGGCTGCGTTCGGAACTATCGGGGCGACATTGATACTTTTCCAGGCCGGTCTGAGAGAGGAGAACGCGGCAGACATCTTCAGACACAGAAAAGGCCTGGATCTCGGCCTAGGAGTTTTGATAGGCTCGTTCCTCTTCATAATCACAGCTCTAGTATTCTTCGGACCCCGGTTCCTGCCTTACTCAGGAGCAAGAGAGTTCATATTCATAGCTCTCGCTTACGCGGTCGTCGACATAGGAGTACCATCCAAACTGATGCTTTCACAGGGCATGCTAAGAGACGAAACAGGAACCTACACCATCAAGTCCTCAGTGATCAACGTGACAGCAGGCCTCGGCGTATTAACAGTCCTTGTTCTCGCCACTTCCAGCACCCTGGAAAGCCTTCTGATACAGGTAGGCAGCATCGCAAGCTTTGCACTGGCCTTCTTCATACTACACGAGTTCATCCACAGGATCGACGACTACATCGTCATGCTTGAGGAGACCGAGGCACAATTCGCGATCACGTTCGCACTCCTGCTTTTCATGGCCTATGCAACGGAAGCCATAGGGCTTTCAAGCGTCCTCGGAGCTTTCTTCGCAGGAGTAATCGTCTCAAGATCAGAGTTCTCCGAGTCCCACGCATTCCAGGAGAAGATAAGCGCGATAGGGGAAGGACTGTTCATACCGATATTCTTCGCATGGTTCGGCCTGGGGCTCCACATCTTCGGATCCAGCGGAATGCTTGCCAACATCGAAGCAGCAGCGTTCCTCTTCCTGCTTTCCACAGTCTCAAAATTCGGCATAGGCTACGCCATAAGCAGGAAACACGAGATGGATAAACCGTTCACCATCGCCTCCTCGCTCCTAAGCCTGGACATCGAGACGCTGGTGATCCTCCTGATAGGTATAGACCTCGGAGTCCTCTCACCCCAGATACAGCAGATATTCGCACCAGCAGTGCTCTTCAGCACCATAACCATCGTCCTGCTGTACTCCGTGAAAGACAGGTTCTGAGACCTCAGAAGAGTTGAAGCCCTCTTCTTCCTCTTTTCTTTTCCATTCACACAGAAACAAACAAAGAAGACCTCAATAGCCTTAATCCAATGCATCAAACCTTTTATCTGAAGTAGAAAAATCCTTAAACAGGTCCGCGGATATGGAAAAACGAGTTAGAATACCGGAGAAGGAACTAAAGTCGGTATACCAGGGCTTGAAATCAAGAAACCTGACTTTAAGAGAAATAAGTTCTGAAATAGGTTCCGACTTCAGGAACTATCTGTATAAAGGCCATTCTCTCGACCTGGAAACATTCGACGAACTCCAGAAACTTTACAGCAGAGATATAGAACACGAGGAAATCCTGTTTGTGAACGGCAAACGCCAGATAGACGACACTGAAAAACTGGACAAAAACGAGAAGACAGCAGAGCTTATCGGAATAATGCTAGGAGACGGACACCTGAGAACAGAACCGCAGAACTATCTCTGCATTACGCTTCACGAAGACGAAGAAAAGATGATAGAGCACACCGCTCAGATCTGCCAATCCGTAACAGGAAAGAAACCTAAAGAATACGTCCTCAAAGACTCCAGAGCAGTTCAACTCAAGATCCACAGTAAAGAAATAGTGGAAAAACTCATCGAGCTCAGACTAGAGCCCGGAAACAAGGTCGAAAACCAGATGAGCATACCGAGATGGATAAAGACCGATATAGAGTTCCAGGAAAGATGTTTGAGAGGCTTAATCGACACAGACGGATGTATATACGTCCAGAATATAGACGGACGCACCATAATCCGTTTCAAGAACAGATCATTTCCTCTACTAAAAGACTTCAAAGAACTATGCAGACGCCTTGACATCAAACCATCTAACGGAGGTGGAAAGTACAGCGTTCAAGTAGCTTCACAGCCAGAAGTCAGAAAGTTCATCGAAAAGATAGAACCGATAAAGGCCGGACAGGAATACCAAACAACCTAACATTCCATTATTAAAGTTTGCTGAACAGAATGGATAATACAAAGTAAAGTCCCCTGGTGTAGTGGCCAAATAACTTGAGAATCTCTCAGGTTAGGCAATTCATGAGAGGCCCTGGCCCTCTCGACGCAGGTTCGAATCCTGCGGGGACTAAACACTTATTCTCTACATTCTCCCCACAGCCCTCTCGAACTGTTTCTAGCCTCTTCCTCCAACTCGATAAGATCATCGCCGTAGGAACGGGCGTAACCTTTCTCCACCAGAATCCTGTTCAGAGAACGATTATCCTCCAGCTTTACATCCGCGAGAACTCTTCCAAAACTCCCTCGCTCCACCGTTAAAATCCCTTTTCTGTACTCAAGGACTGCTTCATCACCGATCTTCTTTTTGACGAAGTCCTTCGCCCTGTAGCCCCAGTCCTCGAGACATTTCCAGTTACCTCTCGGAACATCTTCAAACTCCTCCGGACTGTTGTAACCCGCGGTCTCGGGCGTGTCGACGCGCTTCAACCTGACCGTACGTTCCACTTCGCCTCTCTCCACCTCCAAAGTGTCGCCGTCGACAACTTCAACAACTTCAAAAGTGCGAGTAACAGTAGAAAACGGGTAGAAAAGACCTAAGAACAGAACAACTATCAACAACGAAACAGAAATCTTCAAAGCCGTCTTCCGCATACCAGAACGGTTTATCAGCACTTCTTCCAGCAGATCCATCCGTCAAACTTTGGAACTCTTTACGTTAAAAATCCAAACACTTCTATTACTTCACACCTCACCGATGTTATGGAGTCGAAAGAAAACTACCTCAGAGCAGTCTACGAACTGACGGAGAAAGGCGAGGGCGACGCAGCCAAGACCTCGGAGCTCGCCGAACACCTCAACGTCTCCGACGCCAGCGCCTCCGAAGCCATACAGAAACTGGAGGAAGAAACACTTGTCTGCCGCGCACCCTACCAGGGATTCACTTTAAGCCCCATCGGAAAGGAGAAAGCCCGGAGACTGGCGAAGAAACACGAGATACTGGAAAAATTCTTCTCAGAAACACTCGAAGTAGAGGACGCCGAGGAACAGGCCGACGCCGTCGAACACCACATAACAGAGGAGACAGCAGAGAAGATCCAGACCCTTAACGAGGAGTAGCCTGTTTTCTTAAGTATTGCCTTCGTTCATTAAAATACAGCATACAGCCCCCTGGTGTAGTGGCCAATCATATCGGCCTTTGGTGCCTCAAGTCCTCATGGACGAGGACTGAGAAGAGTTCAACTCTTCGGCAAAGATAGCCGGTGACCCAGGTTCGAATCCTGGGGGGGCTAAACCACATTTGGTTGAGATGCCTGGATAAATGTGATTGCGTGCAAATCACAAGTCACAGATGCGAAATAGTTCACAGTTTAATCATTTGTTTCTTCACCTATTCTTCTAAACCAACGGTTTTCCTGCCATTTGAAGTTATATCTGAGCAGTATGATTATTTTGTCAGCTTCCGAAGTTAGTGTTCTTAGTTCATCGTGCTTTTCTTCCGAATATGTGAATATCTTAGTTGTGTTGTCTGCAAGATAGATGAAGGCTGTTCTTTCGTGTATGGGACTGTCAACTATGTATTCTGCAGTGCTCCACTCGCCTAAATAATTGAAGTATGGCGTCTCTGTCCGTGTTTCGCCCCAAGAGACCCTGTAACCGTGTTTATATGCATTATAGACACCTACAAAGTCTAGATAATTTTCAGCTATTGATTCGACCATTTCAAAGAACCGTTCATAGGTTATATTGATCTCTTCTTCTTTACTTTTGCCTTCATCATCTGGTTCTGGCAGATTAAGTATTTTTCCTAGAAACGGCCTTAAACCCTCTAAATCATTTTCAAGAAACTCTTCAAATGTCTCTCTTACCTGAGTTGTGTTATAAGATTGAAGATACTTGGCAAATTCTTCTTGATTATCTGAATGTTCAATACTGAACATTATTCCGCCCAAGTCTTCGGCTGCTTGACAGAACAACGCTATTTGCTCAATCTTCACTCGTTTCCTGAAGTTATCATATGTTTCTTCAGGGTTTTCTTCATCGGGAAACAGTTCTTCTATTTTTTCTTCTGCTCGATCTAGGAGCATGAACATTTGATCCCTGTTTCTTTCCTGATAGAGTTGCGGGAAGCCATTCTCTGCAACATCCGTTTGTGCTTCTACATGAGTGTAGTCTTCGACTTGAGATTCCTTAATTAAACCAAGTTTCATCCAGCCTACATTATTCTCTGGAGGTTGTTCTTCTTCAGCCATATTTCTGAATTAAAAGACAAAATTGATGACAGTATTGGAATTCTCACATAACCCTCAACCTAAGAGGAGTATGAGCCAGCTAGGTAGAATCCTGAGAGTTATCAGCTATCTAGTTATATACTCTCAAGAATATCAAGTGCATGCTTTGTGGTTTTTAGAAACCTAAATCCATTAAACATGAACTCCTTTCTCTAAGACTTTGATTTCGTATCGATCCACTTCAATAGCTGATCTATATAGCATATCAAATTATAAGTTTCCTTACGGCCAAAATCATCCAAAAATCTGTGATTTGAAGGATTTCTAACAGCTTGGAAAACTCCTTTATAGAGATTCATAACTCCTCGTTTCTCTTCATCAGTCTCTCCAAAACTGAGAGACCCATTATTAGCGCTAAACGCTTTCTCGGCCATAGGTTTGCCCGTATCCGATGTCTCAAAATTTCCTTCCTCCCTTATTCGAGATTCAAGAACCAAACAGGCATTCTTTAGTGCATCTTGAAAGTCTTCAGACTTGAAGTCTGATTTTACCCGTTCAACAATTTCACCATCGAAGAATTCTTTCTTGAATGGATACGACCCAACCTTTTCTCCCTCAATTGAATCAATATAATCATTCAGAAGCTTAATTAGTGCATGAAAATTTTGTCCGTCGCCTTCTCCAGAACTATTCATCTTATTGTCCGCCGGGATGAAAACCTCACCAATATCGCCAGAAACGGAAGTAGTTAGTAAAACACCATCCTCTCTCACCTGAAACATCGCCCAAGAACCAAGTTTACCTTCTATATTTTGATCTCGAAACTTGCCGCCATCAATTTCTACTCTTTGTTTAAGCTTTGAGAAACTGTCTTTTTGAACAAATTTCTCAAGCAAATCTCTCCATACCCTCAAGAGCCTAATCGAGTCAAACTTAGCATAAAGGTACCTATCTTGAATCGTTACCTTGTCATATAAGTCATCCTTTGTGGATTTTTCATCCACCTCCAACTCAAAATGACCTTCTTTAGCACGCAGAGTTAGTTCAGAGTTAGTCCTTCTTTTCTTACATGACTGAACCCTATTGAAATGTTCATTTACTTCCATCCCTACATCTAACCTTCTAGTTATAGATTTTTGTTTCTCAATAGAACTTATCAATATATCTTTCAGATAATTCGACAGGCAAGATAGAATGTAACGAATGCAACGGACGGAACTATATCTTCCATCTAATCGTGCTCCAGGTCACCCAGAGCTGTACGGAGACAGAAGTCTATGTATGTGAAGACGGCGAGAAAACAGACGAGTATTACAGGGACGATGGATGGGAGTACAGTATCCAAACACCAGTAACATGATTTCCCGTTTCATCACAGGAGGTTGGACCTGTTCTAGTATTTCCCATGTTTTCCTGTTCAGTCTTGGGTGAACTACCCCTACCTTGTCCTTCGGACGAGGAAGGGGCTTCAACGGAGTCTGAATTAGCAGTAGTCATACTGCCATCTTAACCTGAGTGAATTCAGGTTTCCTTATCCGTTTTGGCGCGCCCACAACGCTCTCTACACCATCAACCGACCCCTCAAAGAGGTCGGTATTTGGCTTACCTGTTGCTTTTCTTGCGATGTTCGCTGATGCGTTCACATCAGCGTTGATTTCCGTTCCATCACTACTTTGGAACAGTCCTCTTTCCACACGACTACCTTCATACTCCTCGTGATGTTCTACTGGTTCGTTGTCAAGGAAACTCGTTTTGCTGGTGTGTGCTTCGTCTACAAGCTGGAAGTTGATTCCTTTTTCTTCCAGTTTGTGCTTGAGCTTCTGCTTGAACTTGTCAAACGGTATCTGGACGAAGTTCTGGTTATTCCTGTCACCCAAGCTCACTTCTTGTTTCCAGCCTTTGCCGTCACCGACATATACAGTTTCTATCTTGTGTTCTACGCAGTAGTCTACAAGTCCTGCTACTGCTTTGTTGAGATAGTCGTGAATTTTGTTCTCTCGCTTCTTACGGAGCTGATACATTCGCTGTGTTTCTTCTTCGATACCTTGCTTGTCCTTGATGCTTTGAAGCCTTGCTCTACGCTTGTTATACCATCTGTTAGTTGATTTGAGTTGTCGCCCATCCAGTATGAATGAGCGTCCAGAATGGTCAACCGCTGTGGCAAGGTTTTCGACTCCGAGGTCAAGGGAGAGAAAGTTTCCCTCAGTAGTTTCTACTTCCTCAGTTTCTTCCTCGTAAATGATACGATACTCAAAATATTCTGCGCCTTTCTGCGGATGAATCTGCAACCGCTTAATATCCTTTTCACGAACTTCTTCA
>SDGW01001353.1_pt1 | contig 10193 bp, 13 predicted proteins | sample 2873831 | NCBI WGS metagenome assembly SDGW01 (sample SAMN08132700, study PRJNA421101) | hypersaline lake metagenome | isolation source: celular fraction 0.22 microns magnesium sulfate-rich crust from ephemeral... | place: Spain: Penahueca Lagoon, Toledo | collected 2011-07
TCTCGAACCCGCTCCGGGTCACCGACTCGACGGCGCGTTCGAATCCGCCCTCGCCGGCTTCCGCCTGGATGCTATCTGGGTCCGCTGTCTCCTCCTTGATGCCATCGTCGTCCACGTCCGCGTACGTCGTCTCCCGTTCTGGAGCCAGTGCAGCGCCAGCATCATCGACAATTCCCTCCACAGAGGTCCCGTCTGCGAGTTCGCTAACGTTGACAGCAACGATGTCGCCGACGCTCTTACCGCCCAACTGTTCGAGGTCCGTGTTGAGTGCTCCCTCCGCGTAGGTGACCGGCACCGCGACGGCTTCGCTGACTCCCTTCCCCGCTTGGGACCACACGCCCGATGCGGTATCGAGGTAGTCCTCGACGCGCTTGTCGGTGCCGGGGACGGGGACCACGAAGTCGCCGAACTGCTCCTCGTTGTTCCCGTCGATCTGGGCGCGTAACTCGCCGTCCTCGCCCTCGACCACCGAGACCTCGGCGTCGGGGTACTGCTCCTCGGCGCGCTGGCGAATCACGTCCGCGCGGCCCTGCTCGGTCAGCTCGACATCGTAGCCGCCGTCCTCGTTCGGCGTGAGGCCCGCGATGTCGTCCTCCTCGAGCGCGTCGTTCTCCTCGGCGACCTTCTCGCGGACACGCTCCTCCAGTTCCTGCTCGACCTTCGTGTCGCTCCCCGCCGCATCCGGCGCGCTCCACTCCTCGCCGTCGTGCTCGAACCCGAGTCCTTCGAGCGCGTTGTTCAGCTCGTCCTCGGCTTCCTGCTCGACGAGCGTATCGCGGTCGGCCGAGTCCGGCGCGTTCCACTGTTCGCCGTCGTGCTCGAATCCAAGCCCTTCGAGGGCTTGATTCTGCTCGGCCTCGGCTTCCTCGACCCGCTCGCGTCGCGCTTCTTCCGTGAGACCCGCCGTTTCGATGCGACCGGAGCTGTTCACCCGCAGCCGGACGTCGTCCGGGTCGATGCCCCGTTCGCGGAGGTCGCTCCGAGCGGCCTTCAACCGATGCTGAACGATGGGGCTGTCGACATCGGCATCGAAGCCCTCGGAAACGATTAGATCCGACTCGTCGCCCGCGTCACTGCCACCGCCGCCCGACTGACCGTCGCCTCGGTCGTTCGTCCCGCCAGACGAGCCTCGGCCGGAACTCCCGCTGTTGCCGCGACCCGCTCCTCCACCGCTCGGCGCTTCGAGGCGGTCGTCGCCCATCCGAGTCGGAGTATCTGAGTCCGACGGCTCCTCATCGTCGAACACGTCGCTCCCGGTTCCACCTCCATCGTCGAACTCGTCCGACGACCCGTCTCCAGTACTCCCGGTCTCGGTCTGACGCTCACGACCGGGCGAACTACCACCGCCGCCGTCTCCACCGCCATCTGACGAGTCATCGCCACTCGGGGAGCCGCCAGCGCCGGCGCTCGGCGCTTCGAGGCGGTCATCGCCACGCCGGGACGGAGAATCGGAGTCCGCCGGGTCAGTCGGCTCCTCATCGTCAAACACACCGCTCCCAGTCCCACCTCCATCGTCGAACTCGTCCGACGACCCGCCACCGGTACTCCCGGTCTCGGTCTCGCGTTCACGACCGGGCGAACTTCCACCGCCGTCGTCGTCACTACCGCCCGACGGGCCACCAGCGCCCCCGCTCGGGGCTTCGAGGCGGTCGTCGCCCATCCGACTCGGCGCGGACTGCGACGTCGTACTGGCGCTGGCCGACCCGCTACTCTCCTCCGTCGACGAAGACGTCGAGCCCGCCGACGCGTCTTGCTCGTCGTCCTCCGGATCGTCACCGCCACCGCCGCCGCCAGTCGGTCTCGGTCGGGCCATCAGCTACCCTCCTCGTCGACGTCGCAGTCGAGCGCGTACCCGTTCTGGCTGCGATAGATCATCGCACAGACGGCGAAGAAGAGACAACCGAACGCGGCGAGGATGCCCGTCTGTCCGAAGTAGTACACGGCAAGGTAGCCGCCGGAGCGCGCGAGTTCGCGCTCGAACACGTACAGCAGGATGCTCATGGACACCATCGCGCACGTCGCGATCATCACGACGAACGAGAAGATGATCGTCCGCCAGACGTCGACTTCGAGGAAGATCCGGTCGAGAACGGTCTCGTCCTCGTCGAGGTCCAGGTCGACCTCCACGTCGAGGGTGTCAGCGAGGCTCATAGGAATCCCCCGCCGAGGAAGAGGCTGATGGTGCCGCTCGAATCGGCGATGACGTTGTTCAGCGCCCACAGGATGATGATGACCGCCAACATCCCGCCGACGAACGCCCCGAGCACCATGAGGACGACCCGCGTCTTCGCCTCGTCGTCCAGCTCGGCGAGCCGACCGATCTTGTTCTGTCGTTCGAGGTCCTCCTGCGTAATCTTCTGGTAGTACTGCTCCCAGACCTTGTTGAAGTCCAGCACCACGCCGTCGGTCCCGTCCGGTGGGTCTGCGCCGAGGACGATCTGGCGCTTGTCGTCAGACTCCCGAACCCATGCCGCCCAGTCCCCGATCTCGCGCTGCGCAGCGCAGTACGCCTGGATCGGGTCGAGGACCTCGGCGCTCTCCCTGAGCGTGAAGAACACGTCCACGCCGAACAGCCGATACGGCGTGTGGCCCTCCGCTTTCGCAGAGTAGTCCTCGCCGTTCGTCGTCACGTACTTGGTCTCCTCGGAATCCCAGTGCGCCGCCTGAGGGACGACCTTTCGGTCACCGTACATCGAGAACCCGAGCGCATCCGCGCCCGTCGCGTTCTTCTTGAGGTTCACGCCTTTTTCGATGAGGCTGTCGGCGAGCGCACCAGACCTCGGGATCGGCCGCATGACGAGTGACGCGAGCATGAACCCGAACACACGAAAGAGGTCCACGAACTGCCGGAGCACGACGCCCAGAGTGCCCTCGATGAAGTCCGCCATCGACTCTGCGCGCTCCCTGAGCCGCTCTTCGCGCTCGTCCGGGTCCTCGTCAGTGATTCGCGACGGATCGTCCGAATCGCCAGCATGACGCCCGACGAGCGTTGCTGCCGTCTGCTTCCCGACGATAGCACGCCCCCAGAGCCCTCGCACGAACCCGACTACCAGGAGGCCGAGGCTCTCGATCAGGCCCGGTTCCTGTTCCTCCTCCGAGTCCGGGTCCTCACCCGCGGTCTCCTCGGTGTTCAGGTCCTCCTCGTCGAGTAGCTCGGGTCCGTCGTCCGCGTCGACCGCCTCCTCGGGAGCGTCCGGTTCTGCGCCCTCAGACATCCTTCATCCCCTCCTGAATCCGCGTCGGGAGTTCGAGCATGTCGACGAGCGTGTACGAGTACGCGATGGCGATACCGACGAATGCAGTCAGCAAGACGAGGGGAATACCGACTCCCAGCACTTCAGCGCGTCCGTGCTTGAGCCCGAGAACGCTGTGGAGGGCCGTGATCAGCAGGACGGTGTTCATCGTGCGATGCATCCGGTCGAATCGGACGTCGGTCTCGGTGATGCTGGTCATGTGTGTTACCCGAAGAATTTGTTCGTCGCACGACTCAGCCGGCCGCCAGAGTCGTCGCCATCCATTCGCTGGACCTGGGTCTTGTTCTCGACCGTCGTGTCGGCCACCTTGTCGAGGCCGACGTGGTCGATCGACAGGTACTGCAGCGCGGTCCGGACCTCCTCGATGGTCGTCCGAACACCCCGGCGCTCGTGGTCCTTCCACGGCTCTTTGACGTGCTCGTCGTACTGGCGCTCGCCGTCCTTGTCGATGCGGACGCCCTGCGCCATCTCCAGGAACGGACCCGTGCAGAGTCGGCCGGACTCGCGTTCCTTGATGATGCGGTCCGCGAGCGCCATGTTGAGCAGCTCGAGTTTCTCCCGATCTTCCTCGTCGTAGTACGTCGTGACGAAGACGTCCGAGAGATGTGGTTTGAGGATGTCCTCGAGCTCGTCGAACTCGTCGGACTCGATACCCAGCGACCGGAGCTTTTCGAGGAAGTCCTCGGGCTCGACATCCGACATCGGGTCGTCCTGAACACCCTTCTGAGTCGCCGTCTGGGCGTTCTGCTGGACGACGCGCTCCTCCATCCGTGCCTCGGACTTCTCCTCGACCGAGGGTCGCTGTTGGCGCTGTCTGTTCCTGCTGTTTCCTTTCAGTAGTCGTTTCATTCGAAATCACCGTCGGTTGACTCGTTGACCATCTCCTCAGTCGGGTACGCCTCCAGCCGGTGCGAGAGCAACACGAACCCGCTGATGAGGGCCATGAACGCACAGAACGCTTGCACGACGTCCGTCCCCCCGAGGGATACGGGGGTGCCGTTCGATACTCGCGTGATGGTGGTGCCGCGGTAGACGAGCGAACTCCAGGCCACCAACGCGACCATCGACGTGGGCGTGACGTGGAGGTCGTACCGGAAGAGGTAGAGGTAGGTCGCTGCGAGGCCGGTTCCCCACAGCAAAACGTATTGGATGACGTCCATCACCGACCACCTCCAGCCCCGATCGCGTCGACGACGGCGTCACCAGCGACGATCAGCGTCAGCAGGATGGCGACCCCGACGATGACGATCAACATGGGGGTGAGAACCCGCTTCCACTGGTTGTGGCGTTCGCCACTGTACGCGATGGTCGCCTGCGAGGCGTTCGCCAGCGCACCGCCCTCGACGGCTTTGATGGAGCCGTTTGTGGTGTTCCAGCGGTACTCTGACTCCTCGACGACGCTCCCGTCGAAGTAGACCGTCTCGTTGTCGTGATACTCGCGAGCGTTCTCGTCGACAGTCGTCCAAGCGTCGGTCGAAATGGAGACTTGCTCGTTGGCGACGCTGAACGTGGTTGCGCCCGCCGCGCCGTTGAACGCGGGGACGAACACGCCGAGGAAGAGGGCGAGTAGGACGAACGTCCAAATCTTGTCTCTCATGGCTGGTTATTCCTGCAGGACACGGTGATGAACGGCAAGTGGTTGAAAACTGACGCGTCTATCGGCCGCCGCCTCCGCCGCTGAAGTTGAGGGCGGACATGGCGATGTTCGCCGCGTAGGCGAACAGTGCCAGCGCGATCAGGCCGAACGCGGCCATCAGCACCGTCTTGATCTGGTCGAGGAGGTCGGCCCACGGACCGTTCGCCGACGTCACCATGTCCATCTGCCACAGCTGGATCATGAGGAGGATGACGACGACGAACCCGAGCGCTGCCCCGGCAAGCCGCCGAATCGCGTTCACGAACGCGGCCCGCGTGACGACCGGCTGCTCGTCGACCCGAGAGACCGTCTCGCCCACGGTCTTCGCCTCTCGAAGCTGGCCTCGAATGCTCTCCCCAACAGCGGTGAAGGGGCTCGCCAGCACCGACAGGAGCGTGACGACCTGGAGCATGAGGCGGGTTACTGCTGAGCGACCGGACGTCTCGGCCGCCGTGTCTTGCGAGGGTTCACGCGTGAACGCGTCGCGCGAACTCCGAGTGCTTCGATCTGCCGTTTCGACTGTTGACATACACGTCTCGAAAAACCCCGCAAATGGTTAAATCCCGGAGTTCAGCCACTAAGACCCTTGCTAAGAGAGAATGAATATAGTTCGAAGCGTCTTCGATGATAGTTCCCCGACGCTACTGATTTCTATGCATTGAGGGTTGAACTCTTATATAGAAGAATCTGGACAGGGGCGGTAGATGTCTGCCCAACGACCATCGGAACGAACAACCACCATCGAAGAAGAGGTTAGTCCTCAGCAGAAGGACGACGGGACGACCTACGCCTGCATCCCGAAGCGAGTCCTCCGGAAAGCCGGCTTCAACCCCGACAACGGCGACGTGCCGGACGACCTGACCGCCTACTACACCAACGGCGGGGAACGGGACGGGATGCTCGAATTCGACCTCAAAGAAGATGAGTAAGTCAGATCCAGAGTCCAACGGCCATTCAGGCGGAAAGACGGTTAGACAGGACCTCATCGAGGAAACGATGTTTCGCTGCCACGAAGCCCGGTCCAAAGTTCAAAAAGTGAAATTCCTGACCAACAGCGTCCCTCGCGAGGTCGCGCTCAAGTTCCAGCAGACCATCTCCGACTACTACGCCGCGCTGCGGCCACTCCGAGACAACGACCCGGTAGCGGGGTGGTGGGACGACGTGACGCTCAGCGACAGCTGGATCAAGGACGTGCGGATCGAGGCCAAACCGGTCGTGACCGGGGACTACCTCGGCCGACAGCCCGTCTCCGTCCAGAAGGACAAAGAGCGCGTCGTCGAGCGCTACGAGGGCCTGAACACGCTGGAGAAACTCGGGTCGATGACGGAAACCGAGGAGAACGTGAAGAATGGAATGCGGGGCGTGCGGACCGAGACCGTCACCCGATTGAAAGTCCTCGACCCCTCGATTCTCGTCGACATCTCGTTTACCCTCGACGATGCTGCAGACAAGCTCGGGTTCAGCCCCGAGGTCGAATCCGAGATGCCTCGCGACGAGACCGACCTCGAGGACCTCAAGGGCACGGCCCCGATCGCCACGCTCGAACAAGGCGAGGTCCCGGATCTGTCCGAATTCAACGTCGACGAGGAGGTCGGGTAACATGGCGAAGTCGATCTCCAGTCGGGAGAACACGGCACGGGAAAAGGAACGCGTCTACACCGGGCCGTTCTTCGACCAGATTCGGAAACGGAAAAAGCAGGGTCGAGACGCGAAGATCTTCTTCACCGGCCTCGACGGTGGAACCGGTATCGGGAAGACGCACTGTGCGACGGGCATGGGCTACGTCCTCGACACCTCGACCCCGGTCGAGGTCGCTGGGCTCGATCTCCGTTTCCGGCCGGAGAAGGCCAGCGTCTACGCCCCGGAGTGGATTCGCCTCTACGAGCAGCTCCAGCCGGGGAGCTTCCTGCTCGGCGACGAGTGGACGAGCGAGGGCGACGCCCGCCGGTCGAACACCCACGAGAACGTCCAGATGTCGTACCAGTGGGCGATGCGGCGGTATCGGGAGATCATGTCGGGCATCATCCTCCCGAGCAAGGCCGACCTCGACCGACGACTCCAGCGCCTCGCGGACTACTGGGTGCTGGTCGAGGAACGCGGGAAGGCCATCATCCACGAGGTCCGCATCGGGAAGTACGACGACGAGCTGTGGTTCGAGCCGCTGCAGGAGTGGTCGTACCCGAATCTCGACGGTGATCCCGTGGTCGAGTGGCTGGACCGCTCGAAGGCGGAGAAGTCCGACGAAGAGGGCGGACAGCAGTTCTACACGAAGAGCGAGGCTGAGGAGCTGGCCGAGAAGGCACAGATGCAGGGACAGAAGGAAACTCGCCTCGAGTTCGTCCAGCGCTGTCTTGACCGCGGATTAACGCAATCCGAGACCGGCGACCTATTAGGCGTCAAGCAACCGCGTGTTTCGCAGCTGAAGGCCGAAGCCGAAGAACGCGGTATCACCTCTGCTACAGCATGATTAATACCCGAATGCCCCGAGAACGCCGAAATCGGACAGTACGAGCCGATTCATCAGTATTAGTGATGGACAGGGCTTATTATGTATACTTCGCGGGGGAAGAGCAGAATCGAGAACGGTGTAATGGAGGGGGCTTGCGTACGTGTTGGTCTGTTGCGGAAACTACCACCGGGTGCGCAGATAGTGCGCAACACCAACCTGATTCCGCAACAGGGTGGTGTGCATGAATTATGAGCAGGTCGAAGCGGCCGCGCGCGCGGGCGCAACAACTACTGATGAAATTGCCGAGTACGTAGGTCTTGACCGCTCACACGTCAGTCGAGAGTTAAAGAAAATGGTCGATGACGGGGTATTAGATCGGCACCCAGACCCCGACGGGAACGGCTACATCTACAGCATCCCGCTCGACGACACCGACGAGGATCTCGACGATCTTCCCGTCCTGGGCGACCGGGACTACGACTGGGAACGCTACGTTCCCTCGCTCGCGGAGCTGCCCGAGTACGTCTCGGTCCGTGGTGAGCTCGAAGACATCGAAGCTGCGCTCGACCAGCGGACCGCACCGGACGGACCCATCCCGCATTTCCGACTCGTCGGTCCACCCGGAACCGGGAAGTCCCTGCTCGCACAGTACCTCGCTGCGAAACGCGGGTGGCCGCTCTTCGACGTGCAGATCACGGCCCAGATGCGCGAGGCCGACCTCCTCGGGTCTCCTCACATGATCGGCGGGGAAACCGTCTGGGTCGACGGGCCCGTCGTTCGCGGCCTACTGTGCTCTCGCGAGCGCGACGCGCTCGTCCTCTTCGACGAGGTGAACCGAGCACCCTTCCGGAACAAGAGCGCGCTCCAGCCCGCGCTGGACTCGCGGACATCGGTCACCATCAAGCCCCGCGGCAACGAGGAGATCCGCGGCCAAACCGACCACTTCGTCACGGTCGCCACGATGAACGAGGGCGCGCAGTACAAGGTCTACGACCTCGACCCGGCCGAGCGCCGCCGTCATCACAACACGTGGCCGATTCCTTACACTGGCCTCGTCGACGCCGGCCGCGAGGTCGACCTGCTCCTCGAGCAAGCGCCCGTCGACGAGGCCACCGCCGAGATGATGGTCAGCATCGCGAACGACCTCCGGCGGAAGGCTGACGCCGACGGCGGGACCCTGCAGCAGGGCGTGCCGCTCCCAGCGCTCGTCCGGTGGGCGAAGACAGCGGTCGCCTACGAGGACGCGAACCGGCCGAACCCGTGGATGCGCGCAGCTCGGACGGCGCTCATCAACCCGCGGTACGACCGCGGGGACGTCCTCACGCCGAACGAGGAGACCGGGTCGATGTACGCCGAGAACTCGCCCGCGAGGGCGGTCGAGCGACTCGTCACGCACTACCTCGACGAGAACGAACCCGAGCCGATTGTCGACGCGTTGCGAGGTGGAGCCTGATGCAGCTGCCCGAGAACACGTCGCTACTCATCCACGCCCACGACAACGTCCTCGAGGACGGTCCCGAGGTCGTCGATCCAGTCGACCTCCCTGAAGCTGAGGACGAAGAGGAAGATCTCGACCAGATCATGGGCCTGGACTCGACGACCGAGCAGTCCGAGTTCAACTACCGCGGGCTCGACGCGACGATCTACGACGACCGCGCCGATCGGGACGACCGAATCGCGAACTACACGGGAGACGCTCCCGTCGAGGACGTCCAGCAGCGAGTCCGGGAAACCGGCATCGACGACGACGTCTACTCGACGTTCCTCGATGAGTTCAGCGACGAGCGACGCCGGCCCGACCCCGAGCCCGGAACGCTGAACCTCCGACAGGTGAACCGGATGGTCTGCGGCGACACGACCGTCGACCCCTACGACGAGTGGCAACAGGTCGGCGGGGGAGACGTCGCGGTCGGCGTCTCGCTCGACATGTCCGGATCGATGAGTCGGTACGAGGTCGACGCGAAGTCAGCCGTCGGGGCATTCTTAAAAGGCGTCGAGCTGTTCGGCGGGGACGTCGTCGCGAACGCGTGGCAGGGCCGAGGCACCCCGAAGTGCTACCTCGTGACCGGAGCGGACGAACGGTTCCGCTGGCCGCAGCTAAACGTCACGAACCCATCGTCGGCCGACCCTATCGCAGCCGGGATGCTCCACTGCGCGGGGCTCCTCGACCGGCTGACGGCCGACACGAAGCTCCTGCTCGTCGTCCACGACGGCAAGCCGACCGTGCTCTCCCGGCCCGATCTCGACGCAAACACAGCTCCCAGTGAAGCGCGCGAGACCGTCGACGAACTCCGCGATGAAGGACTAATCGTCGTCGGGGTCGGGTTCGGTCGGGTCAACGAGGGGAACCTCGCGAAGATGTTCGGCACCGACGGCTACGTCCACACGAGCCTCGAGGATCTCGCCGACGCGCTGGTCGAGACGTACAGCTCGCAAATCGACACCGGCCAACCAACACCAATTTAAAAAAAACCATGACATCGACAGAATCCGACTTCGACGCGATCACGGAGCTGTGGAATCGAGCGCGCGACGAGACGAGCAACGTCCAGCTGACGCAGGTCGACCTCGCAGACGCCTTCGGTATCTCACAGTCGAAAGTCTCGCAAATCGTCAACGGCGGTGTTCACGATGAGTAGCGGCTACGAAGCAGACCGCTACGAGGTCCTCGTCTCGCGCTGGAGGCGAACCCACGACAACGACGAGGAGACGCGAGTCGTCTCCGTCGACGTGGGCTCGTCGACGAGCAGCGGCGGAACCTTCCTCGTGGTCGCCGTCGACCTCGACGTCCAGGGCGACGTGCTCGCGACCGAGATCATCGACTCGACCATCACCTCGGACGAAGCCGAGAGGA
>SDGW01001354.1_pt1 | contig 10187 bp, 9 predicted proteins | sample 2873831 | NCBI WGS metagenome assembly SDGW01 (sample SAMN08132700, study PRJNA421101) | hypersaline lake metagenome | isolation source: celular fraction 0.22 microns magnesium sulfate-rich crust from ephemeral... | place: Spain: Penahueca Lagoon, Toledo | collected 2011-07
CCGGGATCGCGGTGGGCGCCTCCGGGATCGCGGTGGGCGCCTTTCACGTCGCGGCGAAGCTGATGGGTCGCGGCGGACCCGGACGCGCTTTGACATCCTCCCCTCCTGCGGGGTCGAGGAGGCAAGAACGACCCCAACGACGCGTTTTAATCGGCGAGTCCGAACAGTACCGGTACGGACGCGACCGCCGCGGCGGCTCCGCCTCCCGCGGCGCGACCCGAGACACACGACATGACACCGAACATCACCACGCAGTCGACGGACGGCAACGATGGGTGACGGCGACGAGGGCTCCGGGACCGACGCCGAGACCGGGAGGGGCGCCACCGGCGACGGCTCCGAGTCGGACCCCGTCGGCGACGGAGACGTCGACCTCGACGAGGCCGACGGCGGCGTCGATTACGCCGGTCGGGCGTCGTCGATCCTCGGGTTCTCCCGGTGGTGGCAGATCGTCGCCGCCGCGGGGATGATGGCCGCGGTCAGCCCATACCAGTACGTCTGGTCGTCCATCGAGCAGCCGCTCGCTCAGGGGCTCGACATCGCGCTGCCGGCGCTCGGCGCGGTGTTCTCGTTTTACGTCGTCTTCCAGTCGCTCTCGCAGTTCCCCGCCGGCAAGTGGCGCGACAGCCGCGGTCCGGGCGCGCTCACCTTCGTCGCGGCGCTGCTGGCCGGGGGCGGGTACATCGGGCTGGCGTACGCGACGGCCGTCTGGCAGCTCTACCTGCTGTACTCGCTCGGCGCGATCGGCGTGGGGATCGTGTACACGGTCGCGGTGAACACCGCGGTCAAGTGGTTCCCCGACCGGACGGGACTCACGACCGGCATCGGGACGATGGCGTTCGCGGGCGGGAGCGCCCTCGTGGTGCCGTACGTGCGGGTGAACGCGACCGTGTCGGCGTACAGCGACGTGCTCCGGAACGTCGGAGTCGCCATCCTCGTCGTCACGCTCGTCGGCGCGTTCCTCCTGCGGGACCCCCCGGAGGACTGGCTCGGGTTGGAGGACGGAGACGACGGCGGAGGCGGGAACGGAAGCGACGACGGCCTCGCGGCCTCGCTCCGCGGGCAGGCGTACACGACCCGCGAGATGCTCTCGACGTGGCAGTTCTGGCTGCTGTACGCGATGTTCGTCGCGATGGCCGGCGCCGATCTGATCGTCATCGCCAACGTCGTGCGGTTCGCCGAGCAGTTCGGCCTGGCCGCGGTCGTCGCGACCGCGTCGGCGACGCTCCTGCCCGTCGCCGCCGGGGTCTCACGGATGATCCTCGGGGAGGCGTCCGACCGCTTCGACCGGAAGAAGGTGATGGCAGCCTCCTTCGTGCTCGCGGGGGTGTTCCGCCTCGCGCTGATCGCCGCCGGACGCGCCGAGGCCGGGATCGCCTTCGTCGGGCTGGTGATGGCGGCGATGTTCTTCTCCTCGCCGCTTTTCGTCTACTTCCCGTCGGTGATCGCCGACTACTACGGCGCAAGGAACTCCTCCGGGAACTACGCCGTCCTCTACACCGCGAAGGTCGGCGGCGGCGTCTTCGCGGGGACGGTCACCGGATATCTCGTCGCGTCGTTCGGCTGGGTCCCGACGTTCGCGCTCGGCGGCGGCCTCGCGATCGCCGCCGGGCTGGCGGCGCTCGCCCTCCGCCCGCCGAGCGGCTCCGAGATGGAGACCGAGACGCCGGCGCCGACGGACTGAGGGAGCGGCCGCGGGCCGCTCGGGCTCACGGACCGACCGCGCCCGACGGCGTCGCCGCCGCGTTCAGTCGCGTTCGCCGCCCGCCGGCTTCCGTCCCACAACCGCGTAGAACGGGTCGGTTCCCGGCCGCTCCGCGATCCGATTCTCCACTGCCAGGCCGCCCGCTTTTAAGTAGCGCTCGACGAGGTCGGCGCGCTCGTCCATCGAGGCGACCCGCCACGCCCGGACGGCCTTCGTCGGGAACATCCGGTTCGAGAAGCTCACGACGACGACCCCGCCGGGCGCGAGGACGCGCGCGAACTCCGCGAACACCGGCCCCGGGTACTCCAGGTACTGGACCGACAGGGCACAGCAGACGGCGTCGAAGGCGCCGTCGGCCAACGGGAGCGTCCGGTCGGCGTTGAGGTCGCGGACGACGACCTCGTCGAGCCGGTCGTTCGCCGCGAGCTCGGCCTCGTTGAGCCCGTGACCGACGACGCGGTCGAACTCGGTCGGCGGGAGGTGCGAGACCCAGCTACCCATCGCGTCGAGCACGCGGTCGCCGGGGTCCAGACAGTCGTCGTACAGCGCCGTCAGCCGGGCGATAAAGGCGTCGTCGGCGTGGGTGACGAACCGCGGCTCTTTATAAAACGTCTCGTCGGGCCGGTCGTCGCGCTTCCGCCGGTCGCGGTCGGAGAGGACGGTCGTCACGGATGTCGAAGCGAGGGGCGCCGCGCGGAAGAGGCCGTCGGCACCCCTCGCCTTTTGTCCGCGGCCGCCGTACGGAGGCTAATGGAACACGCGGCCGAGTCCGAGCCCGACCTCCACAAGGCCCCGGTGACGACCGCCTCCCGGGACCAGGGCGCGTTCAGGACGAACTTCAACTTCCCCGGACGGAACCGCCCGGAACACGAGGACCACGGGTACGGTCCGCTGTCGACCGTCGTCGAGTCGTTCATGGACCCCGGGACGCTGATCCCGATGCATCGGCACCGCGACGAGGAGATCGTCTCGTGGGTGCCGGCCGGCGTCATGCGCCACGACGACGGCGAGGGAAACCGGCTCGTCACCGACGCCGACCACCTCATGGTCATGAACGCCGGCAGCGGGTTCCGGCACTCCGAGGAGACGCTCGCGGACGACCCGCCGCTCCGAATGTTACAGATCTTCGTCCGGCCGCACGACCTCGGCCTCGAACCGGGGATCCAACACGAGCCCCTGCCGGACCCGGTCGCCAACGAGTGGCGGCACCTGTTCGCGCCGGCCGACACGGACCACCCGCTGACCGTCCGCAACGCGGTCCACTGCTACGACCTCCGGCTCGACGCTGGCGAGGGGGTCGCGCTTCCGGGAGCCGGCGAGTCGACGGGCGACACCGACGGCTGGGACGTCTACTTCTACGTGTTCGAGGGCGCAGTCGAGGCCGCGGGGCAGACGTTCGACCGCGCCGAGAGCGGGCTCTGGACAGGCGGCCCGGCGCCGACGCTGACCGCGACCGAGGACGCCGTCGTCGTCGCCTTCCGGCTCGACCCCGAGGCGCCGGTCACGCGGCGGGGCACGATCGGGCGGTAGCGAGCGATCGGGCCAAGAGACGCGATCTAGCGAGAGGTGACCGCTCGTCGGGTTCGAGAGTCGTCCTCATCCCGATCGCGCCATCGCGCGCTCGATCCGCCGCCCGAGGTCGTCGAGCCGGTCCCCGACCGACCCGACCGCCGCGAGGACGGGGTGCGTCGCGGAGATCCCCTGATAGAGGTACGCCGGGAGGCCGGGAGCGTCGTCGTCGAGCCGGAGCTCGCTCTCGTGTTCCGCCAGCACGCGCTGGCGGCGCGCGGCGATCCGGTCGCAGTCCTCGACGAGGACGCCGGTGCGGGCCCGACACGCGTCGAGCGCGCCGAACCCGCCCTCCGGGACCGCCGCGTCGAGCGAGGCGATCTCGCGGCGGACCGACGCGAGCCGCGAGCCCGCCCGGTCGAGCGACTCCGACTCGACTCGGAGCCGCTTCAGTAGCCGCTCGCGCTCCTCGATCGCCGCGTCGACGGCGTCGAACAGGGCTGACTCGCACCCGGCGTGGTACCCCGCGGTCCGCGTGAGCGCGTACGCCAGCTCGGGGCCGAGCTCCGCGGCGAGACTGCGCTCGTAGGTGTCGTCGTACTCCGCCTCGTAGTGGGGCACCGACATCACCGTCTCGGCGTACGCGTCCCTGACGGCGGCGAGTCCCGACCCGGACGGCGCCGCGGACCCGCGGACGCCCGCGTCGACCCCGGGGCCGGAACCGCCCGCGGGACCCGCGAAGCCGGCCGAGCCCGCCGTTTCGGGGGACCCGCTCGGCGAGGCCGTCGCCGTCGGGATCGCGTCGAGCCGGCCGCGGAACGCCCCGAACGCCTCGCGCTCGTCGACGGTGCGGCGCCGCTCGACCCGGAGCGCCTCCCGCGCGTCGCCGATGACCGCGCGGGAGTCGTCCGAGTCGTCGGTAGTCGTTGCCATGTCTCACCCCTGTCCGGAGGGCCTCGTAAACGCTTATATGAGAGGTATCAGTCCCACGAGAGCGGTCCCGAGCCCTCTATAGCGCTCCCGAAACGTCGAGAGGTTTTTAAATGATCCACCTCGCCAGCGACCCGAGCAGGGGGAGGCCGAGCGCGGCGGCGACCGCGACGTAGATCACGGGCCGCATCTCGGGGAGGACGCCGGCCGCCGGCCCGAGCGAGACCGCGAACGCGACGAGCGCGAGGACGCCGACGCCGAGCGCGTACGCGGCGCCCCGGCGAGCGGTCGGCGCGACGATCGAGGCCGCCGCGCCGGCCGCGACGAGGCCGAGCCAGTGGGCCGACGCCAGTGCGAGCCCGACCGCGACGGTGACGAGGCGGAGGCGGGGGTCGCGCCGGACCCGGGCGAGCGCGGTCGACGGTGCGGACGTCGGGGACGGGGAGGGCGACGCGGACTCCTCCCCGTCGCCGTCGTCGCTCACGACGACTCACCCCGGAAGCTGACGGTCTCGCCGTCGGCGTCGTCGACCTCGGGGTCGAGCGACATCGGCTTCTGGTCGTTCGCCAGCCAGTCGCGGAGCTGGTCGTCGTAGTGCTCGGAGAAGTAGTCGCCCGAGTTGCCGCCGGGGATCACCGCCGTGGCGTCCTCGCCGGGGCGGACCACCATCCGCCAGCTCGACCCGACCGCGTCGTCGACGCGGAAGTTCATCACGGTCGCCGGGGAGCCGTCCGCGGGGAGCGACGGGTAGTTCAGGAAGGGCGCCTCGCCCCCGAGCGGATGGGTTATCGCCGCCGTCGTGTTCCGGTCGCCGTACGTCTCCCACCCGGACTCGTCGATCTCGCCGAGGGCCCCCTCCAGCGCCGCGATCATCGTCGCGGCCCGCGAGCGGTCGGCGAACAGGGGGTCGTCCGGCGGCAGCGTCGCGAGCACCCAGTCGTTCGGGTAGTACGTCTCGCCGAGGTCGACCGCCTCGAAAGCGGGCTCGAAGACCAGCCGCCGGAAGCGGTCGAGCCACCGGTCGAAGATCAGCGCGCCGCGGGAGCCGGCGGCCATCCGGCGGTCCCACGCGTCGAGGGTCGCGGCCGCCTCGCCGAGGCGGCCGGAGTTCTCGGACGCGTCACCTCGCCCTCCCACCGCCGCCACCAAATCGGGTACGAGCTGGACCGCCCGCCCGTCGCGCACGTCTCGCTGGAGCTCGCGGTGGAAGGCGGGGTCGACCGGCTCGTCGCCGGCCACCGCCGCGTCGAGGCGCTCGGCGATGCGCGCGCCGCGGTAAGGCGCCGCGTAGTCGACGCCGACGTAGTGAGTCGGGTCGTCGATGACGCGCTGGTTCGCGGTCGAGAGCACGTCGGGGTCGATCGCGTGCGGCTTCTCCTCGAACGGGACGAACCCGTCCCACGAGGAGCGGCCGAACGGCTCGAACCCCTCCCACTCCCCCTCGCCCGCGGAGCCGTCAAACACCCGGTCGCCGGCGACGGCCTCGCCGTCGATCCGCCGGATCGGGAGCTGCCCCGTCACGTAGTACATCGTCCGGCCGTCGGCGTCGGCGTACACGAGGTTCTGCGTCGGGAGGTCGAACTTCCGGGTCGCCGCCAGCGCGTCCTCGAACCCGTCGGCGCGGCCCAGCTCGTCGATGGCGAGCGTCGTGCGCGTCGCGGTGTGGCCGGTCCACGCGACGCCGACGCGGCGCCCCTCGCGCTCGAGGAAGGGACCGTGGACCGTGCGCCTCGTCTCCAGCGTCCGGTCCTCGCCCCCGGCGACGGGGATCTCCCGCGTCTCGGTCTCGAACTCGCGCCACTCCCCCTCGTAGCGGTAGCGCTCGCCGGCGTCGTCGACCTCGTACCGGTAGCAGTCGAGCACGTCGGCGCCGACGTTGGTGAACGACCACGTCGCGCGGTCGCTCGCGCCGGCGATGACGAAGGGGACACCGGGGAACGTCGCGCCCCGGACCGAGCGCTCCGGTGTCTCGACGCGCTGCTCGTACCACAGCGGCGGCGCCATCAGGGAGAGGTGGGGGTCGTACGCGACCGTCGGCGTCCCGCTCGCCGTGTGCTCGCCCCCGACGACCCAGCTGTTCGACCCGACGCCGGTCGGCGACTCGAACCCGGAGAGCCAGTCGGTGAGCTCTGGGGCGATCGGGTCCGAACCGCGTATCGCGGCGTCGAGCTCCCCCCGACGCGCTCGCCGGCTCTCCGCGCCGAGCCGTCTCTCGTCGCCGCCGAGCCGTCTCTCGTCGCCGCCGAGCCGTCTCTCGTCGCCGCCGAGCCGCTCCTCGTCGCCGTCGAGGATCGGCGCGTCGTGGTCCAGCCGCCGGGGGAACAGCTCCGCGGCGCGGTCATCGCCGAGCCGGTCCGCGACCAGCGCCCGCCGGAGCCCGGCGAAGCTCCCCGTGAGCGTCCACGAGATCTGCTTCTCCATCAGCAGCGTGTCGACGGGGGTCCACGGCGCCGGCTCGTAGCCGAGCAGCTCGAACTCGATCGGCAGCGTCTCGGCGTCGATAGCGGCGTTGACGCCCTCCGCGTACGCCTCGACGAGGGGGCCGGTCTCCGTCTCGCTCACGAGGTCCCACGTCGCCTCGGCGGCCGCGGAAAACCCCATCGCAACGTTGAACTCGTCGCTCTCGACGGTCGCCTCGCCGACGACCTCTGAGAGCCGCCCGCGCATGACCCGGCGCTGGAGGTCCATCGGGAACAGGCGGTGAAACGCCTGCAGGTAGCCGACCGCGAAGTACGCCGCGGCCTCGTCGTCGGCCTCGACGTGGGGGACCCCGTGGTCGTCGACGCGGACGGTCGCGTCGCCGTGGGGGCTCTCGACGGTCTCCGGGAGCGACCGGTCCGCGGCGTCCCACGCGTCGCCGGAGAGCGGCGCGAACGAGTCGAGGAGGGCGGCGGCCTCGGAGCGCGCCAGCCCGGCGGTGCCGGCCGCGAGCGCCGCGGCGAGGACGGCCCGGCGCGTCGTGTCGTTCGTCACCCTGTGACAGAGCCGCGGGTCCCCCATGATGTTTCGGGTCCACTTGCGGCGTCGCTCGTGTCGACTTGCGGCGGGAAACGTACATCAGTCGGCCGGTCCAAGGGGTCTCCGATGGAAGTCGCGCTGGTCACGGTCGGCGACGAACTGCTCTCGGGCGACACGGTGAACACGAACGCCAACTGGCTCGCCGACGAGCTGAGCGACCGCGGCGTGTCCGTGCCGCGGATCCTCTCTATTCCCGACGACCGGGCGGCGATCGCCGATCACGTGCGCGAGTACGCGGAGACGTTCGACGCCGTGATCGTCACCGGCGGGATCGGCAGCACCCCGGACGACGTGACGATGGAGGCGGTCGCGGACGCGTTCGACCGCGAGATGGTCGTCACCGACCTCACGCGCGAGTCGGTCGAGCGCCGGCTGGCCGCGATCCGCGAGCGCGTCCCCGACCGCGAGTTCGACGTCGACGTGGAGGCCGAGGCGGCGATCCCCGAGGGGAGCCGCCCGCTCATGACCGAGGCCGGGCTCGCCCCCGGCTGCGAGGTCGAGGGCGTCTACGTGCTCCCCGGCATCCCGGACGAGCTGAAGGCGACGTTCGCGACCATCGCCGACGAGTTCGCCGGCGACCGGCGCTCGCGGTTCCTCTACACGGTGGAGCCCGAGTCGAACATCGTCCCCGCCCTCGAGGAGGCGATGGAGCGGTTCGACGTCGTCGTCGGCTGTTACCCCGACCGCGAGGCAGACCACAACCGCCTGAAGGTGACCGCGACCGACGACGACGCCCTCGAGGAGGCCGCGTCGTGGCTATTGGCGAACGTGAACGCGAGCCAGACGCCGGTGCGACGCAACTGGGACTAATAAAAGAGCGACGCGGGGCGACGAGACCGAGCGACGTCACGCGATCAGCGATGTTCGTGGTCGACCCCGACCGAACGGTCCAGTACGCCTGGCGGAGCGAGGAGACCGCCGACGAACCCGACCTCGAGGCCGTCGAGCACGCGGCGCGTTGCCACGGCGACGAGTGCGAACTGCCGGACGGAAAGTCGTATTTATAAATCCCGCACGATCCGCCGCGATCGTGTGCGGCTCGCGCCACGGCGGACGGGCCTTGATGACCGTGGCCCTCGTCGGCCGACCCATGCAGGAGTTCGACTTCCTCGTGATCGGGTCCGGGTCGGGATTGGACGTGGCGAACGCGATGGCCGGCCGCGGGAACTCGGTCGCGGTCGTCGAGGAGGGGCGGCTCGGCGGGACGTGTCTCAACCGCGGCTGTATCCCCTCGAAGCGGCTTCTCTACCACGCCGAGGTGATGGAGACGATCGAGGGCGCCGGCGCCTTCGAGATCGACGCCGAGGTGCGCGACGTCGACTTCGCGGAGATCGTCCGGAAAGTGAACGAGGACGTCTCGGAGAGCTCCGAGTCGATCCGACGGGGGCTGAAGTCCTCGGACGCCCACGACCTGTTCTCGGGGACCGGGCGGTTCGTCGACGACCGCACCGTGGAGATCGTCGACGGCGACGACGAGGGCGCCACGCTCCGCGCCGACACGGTGCTCGTCGCCACCGGCACCCGTCCCTCGATCCCCCCGATCGACGGGATCGAGGACGTCGACTACCTCACGAGCACGGAGGCCCTCAGACGGGAGACGGCGCCGGACCGCCTCGTCATCGTCGGCGGCGGGTATATCGCGGCCGAGCTCGGCCACTTCTTCGGGACGTTCGGGAGCGACGTGACGATCGTCGGCCGGCGCGAGCACCTCCTCCCGGGGGCGGACGCTGAGGTCGGCGAGGCGTTCACCGACCGCTACGCCGACCGGTTCGACGTGTACACCGGGTACGAGGCCGTCGCGGCCGACGAGGCCGACGGCGAGGTGACCGTCGAGGCCCGCCCGTACCCCGAGGCCGACGCGGTCCGCGCGGGCGGGGAGACGGTCGGCGCGCCCGACGAGGCGGAGTCCGTGACCGTCTCGGGCGACGAACTGCTCGTCGCCGCGGGGCGCCGCCCGAACACGGACATGCTCGACCTCGACGCGACCGGCGTGGAGACGGACGAGCGAGGGTTCGTCGAGACCGACGAGTACCTCCGGACGGACGCCGAAGGGGTGTGGGCGCTCGGCGACGTGGTCGGCGAGTACCTGCTCAAACACAGCGCGAACCACGAGGCGAAGGCCGTCGTCCGGAACCTGCTGGGTGACGAGCCGGAGCCGGTCGACTACTCGGCGATGCCGTTTGCGGTGTTCGCCTCGCCCGAAGTAGCTGGTGTCGGCGCGCGCGAGCAGGACCTCCGTGAGGCTGATGTCGAGTACGCCACCAACACATACGCGTACGACGAGACGGCCCGCGGCAGCGCGATGCACGCCGACGGGTTCGTGAAGGTCCTTATTGATCTAGATGGGAAAATTGAGGGGTGTCATATTATCGGGCCGGAGGCGTCGAACCTGATCGAGGAGGTCGTCGTCGCGATGACCGCGGGGTCGGGAACGGTGGCGGACATCCGCGACGCGGTCCACATCCACCCCGCGCTCTCCGAGGTCGTCGACCGGGCCTTCTCGGGGCAGTTCTCGCGCGGCGGCGGACACGACCACGGGCACGGACACTGAGCGGTCGCCGCACCCGGCGGGCGTCGCCGAACGCTCCCGTTCGGGCACCACGCCCGACCGGCGTCGCCGAACGGTCCCGCTCGGGCACCACGCCCGACCGGCGTCGCAACGCTCCTCCCGGGCGCCGCGAGAGCGCCTCGAAGGCGAGCGTTTACGTCGGTCCGTCCCAACCTCGAACCAACACACATGGTATCCAGCGACACGCGCTCGGTCGGCGAGCTCGAACGGCGCGTCGAGGCGTTCGACGCGGCGGCGCCGGGCGAGATGGAGGCGGACGACCGCGCGCGCCTGACCGACGCGCTCGTCGCGCTCGCCGACGCGTACGGCGACCGCGGCGAGTTCGACGCCGAGGCCGAGATGATCGCGCGGCTGGACCGGCTGCGCCGCGCCGGGGACGACGAGGTCGACGTCCACCTCGCGAACGCCCTCGCGAACGCGACGAGCGTGCGGGACCGCGACGACGTCTACGAGACC
>SDGW01001356.1_pt1 | contig 10186 bp, 8 predicted proteins | sample 2873831 | NCBI WGS metagenome assembly SDGW01 (sample SAMN08132700, study PRJNA421101) | hypersaline lake metagenome | isolation source: celular fraction 0.22 microns magnesium sulfate-rich crust from ephemeral... | place: Spain: Penahueca Lagoon, Toledo | collected 2011-07
CGGGCGAGCGCGACGGCGACCTCCTCTAAGGCGACGTTGCCGGCGCGCTCGCCGACGCCCATCACCGTGCCGTGGACGGTGTCGGCGCCCGCCTTCAGCCCGGCGTGGACGTTGGCGACGCCGAGGCCGAGGTCGTCGTGGGTGTGGAGGCTCGTCGGGCCGAGCGCGGCCAGCCGGGAGACGACCTCGGCGGTGCGCTCCGGGTCGGCCGCGCCGACCGTGTCGCAGTAGCAGATCCGGTCGGCGCCGGCGTCGAGGCCGGCGCCGAGCAGGCGTTCGAGGTAGTCGAGGTCGGCGCGGGAGCCGTCCTCGCCGAGCACCTCGACCCACAGGCCGTGGTCCTTGGCGTACTCGACCAGCTCGACCGTCGTCTCGACCACCTCGTCGCGGGTCGAGCCGACCTTCGTCTCGACGTGCTTGTCCGAGGCCGGGACGACGAGGTTGACCCCGTCGACGCCGCAGTCGAGCGCGTGATCGACGTCGGCCTTCACGCCGCGGGCGAAGCTCGTCACGGTCGCCGAGAGCCCCTCGCTCGCGACCCGACGGATCGCCTCGCGCTCGCCCTCCGAGGTGCACGCCGAGCCCGCCTCGATCAGGTGCATCCCGGCCGCGTCGAGCTCGCGGGCGACGTCGACCTTCTCGCCCGGCGTCAGCGAGACGCCGGGCATCTGCTCGCCGTCGCGCAGGGTGGTGTCTAACAGCTGTACCTCGTCGAGGTCGGTGAGTGGTGTTCGGGTCAAAAGGGAGTCCGTCCGCTTGTCGGTGGGTTCGGAGCCGGTACCGCCGCGGGGCGGTCGTGCCCCGGAGTCGTTATCGTCGGAGAATTTCGCGGCCAGCCGCCGCGAGGCGACTTCCTCTATCCTCCGAACGACCACGATCGTCTCGTGTCATTCGTGTCCGTGCCGACGCGTCTCACACATATAAACGAACGGGTCGAGACAGGTATGGCCAACGGATCGTCGGCGAGCGTGGGGGGTTCGGCGAGGATCCGTCGGCGCTCATCCCAGCAGCGACCGGAACGACCGGCGCCCGACGCCGCACTCCTCGCGGTAGTCGCAGGCGGCACACCGGTCGTCGTCGACGCGCGACGGCGGGCCGTCGATCGCGCGGGCGGCCCGCAGCGCGCGGCGGTAGGCGGCCCGTTTGCGGGTCGTGATTCGGACCTCGCGGACCGCGCCGACGCTCGGGTACTCGACCAGCGCGCGCGGCACCTCGCGCTCGCGCTCCCACGCGACCGCCTTCGCGACGGCGACGGCCCTGACCGACTGCGGCTCCCAGACGCCGTTTTCGGGAGGTTCGCCCGGCGAGACGACGGTGGGGAGGGGCGGATCACCGTCGGTTGAGTTGGTCGGAGAGAGTACCTTGTGAACCGTTCCGTGACAGTCCTTCCCGGAGACGAACGCGCGCTCGCGTTCGGGGTCGGCGAGCCGGTCGTAGTCGTCGCGGTCGCGGAGGCGGTCGAGGTTCCGGCGGTAGGCGGCGGGCGAGCGCCGGATCGGGAGCCGCCGGAGCGTCGCGTCCGGCGCGTCGACGAGCGCGGGGTAGCGGAAGGCGAGGTCGATGCGGGCGCGGGCGTCGGGCGGAATCGCCAAGTCGTCCTCGCGGCGCGCGTAGTAGAGCTGTCGCGGGCAGTAGGCCGCGCGGGCCACGTCGCTGAAGGGGGTCACGGAATCGGTTGGCGCGGATTTATTTATAAATGGTTGCCAGTATATAGACGGCGAACACCTCCAAGGCCCCAGTCGCTCGTTTATAAATGGATGATACTGGATCGACGGCGAACACCTCCAAAGTCCCAGTCGCTCGTTTATAAATGGATGATACTGGATCGACGGCGAACACCTCCAAAGCCCCAGCCGTGAGGCGGATGCACGCTCGCTGCGGTCCTCGGTCGCTCGCGTCGCTCGCTCCCTGTGGTCCTTGCTTCGCCTGCATCCGCCTCACGGCTGCCCCTTTGAGCCCCGCCCCGCACAGCAACCGCACCTCACGCCTCCCCAGCCTCGTCGGACCGGCGCAGTCGCGCCGGTCCGACTCCAGCGAGGGACCTTCGGTCCCTCTGGCAGCCGGCGCGTAGCGCCGGCGACCTCGCGCGGGCTCCTCGCGGGCCTACGGCCCGCTCGCAGGCACGCGCCACCGCATCGTTGAGTGCTCTTGAGTGCGCGATTGCGGTCGATCGAAAGCGCGGAAGCGGGAGACCGCGATGACGCCCGACGGCTTCGCGGCTATTTATAAAGAGACGTCCGTCTCGATGTCCTCGGTGGCTTCTTTCAGCCCGTCGTCGCGGGCGGTTTCGGCGTGGTTACCTTCGATCTCGGCGTCGGTGAGGAGGTCGCGGAGTTCGTCGCGGAAGCGGTCGTTCGCCCGCGTGGAGGTCAGGTCGACGCGGGCCACGCGCGCGTGCTTCGCGACGGCGTCGGGGTCGGCGCCGAGTTCCTCCGCGCAGTCGACGATGGACCGGCCCTCGGCGGTCAGCGACTTCAGGTCCGCGTAGTCGAAGGGGGCGTCCCCGACCTCGCGGTCGGCCTCCCGCACGAGGTGGAGGTCGAAGCGGGCGTCCCGGACGGTGGCGGGGTCGACGTCGACGGGATCGGGGGCGTCGCCGGAGGGGTCGCTCTCCTCGCCGGCGCGGACCGCGTCGTCGCCCTCGGCGAGCGCGGCCGCGATCGCCGCGTCGTCGTCGAACTCGAAGCGTCCGCGGGCGATCCGGGCGTAGGTCGCGTCGTCGAGGTCCGTCGAGAAGTCGTACCGCTCCCGCATCGCGGCGACCAGCTCGCGGACCCGCTCGTCGACGGCGGCCTCGTCGCGGTCGGTGAGGGTCCCGGGGGACTCCGCCTGCCGCTCGGTGACCGTGTCGGACCCGGTGGTCTCGACGAAGATGTCGCGGAGCTCGGCGGTCTTCTCGTCCATGGGCCCGAACGTACGCGCTCCCGATAGAAAAGCCTCGCGTCCGGTTTCGGAGGGTTCGGGCGTTGTCGGGACGATGCCCGCGGAATAGAGGCGATGGCGACGACCGCCGCCGACGCGCGACGAGCGTCGTCAACCAGTATATTCAAGTCGGTTTACGAGCGTGTCGAGGGCATGGCAACCAGCACGGAGTCGGTGGACCTCGTCGGCGACGAGGCCGCGACGAACCTCGCCCGCGCGGCGCTGTTCGCCGCGCTCGTCGGCGCGTTCGCGTACGTGACGTTCCCGAATCCCGTCTCGCCCGTCTCGGTGACGCTGCAGGTGCTCGGCGTCTTCCTCGCCGGGATCTACCTCGGGCCGGTGTGGGGGGCCGCGTCGCTCGTCTTATACCTCGCCGCGGGCGCGCTCGGCGCCCCGGTGTTCCAGGGCGGCTCCGCCGGCGTCGGGGCGCTCGTCGGCGACACCGCGGGCTACCTCTGGTCGTACCCGCTCGCCGCCGCCGCGGTCGGGACGGTCGTCCACCGCGGCGCGTCGCTCCGCGACCTGGACGCCGTCGGGGTCCCGACCCTCGTCGGCGCGATGGTCCTCGGCACCGCGATCATCTACGCGCTCGGCGTCGCCGGCCTCGCCCTCGTGCTCTCGCTCGGTCCGGTGGAGGCGGTGACGGTCGGCGCCGTCGCGTTCCTCCCCGCGGAGGCGCTGAAGGTCGCCGCCGCGGTCGGTATCGTGCGCTCGGACGCGATCGCGGCCGCGTGAGGTCGGAGGCCGTGACCGACTCAGAGGTGACGGCGTGACTGACGCCGGGGTGGCGCCGTGACTGACGCCGGGGTGGCGCCGTGACTGACGCCGGGGTGGCGCCGTGATCGAGGTCGACGGCGTCACGTGTCGGTACGACGACGACCGGGAGACGGGAAGCGGCGACGGCGCCGGCGTGGCCGCCGTCGACGACGCGACCCTCTCGGTCCCGGACGGCGAGTTCCTCGTCGTCGCGGGCGCGAACGGCTCCGGAAAGACGACGCTGGTCCGGACGTTCAACGGCCTCGTGACGCCGGACGCGGGGACGGTCTCGGTCAACGGGACCCCCGTCGAGGAGGACCTCGTCGCCGCCCGGACCGCGGTCGGCATGGTGTTCCAGGACCCCCGCGACCAGCTCGTCGCGGCCACCGTCGGCGCCGACGTCGCGTTCGGCCCGGAGAACCTCGGGCTCGCGCGCGACGAGATCGACCGCCGGGTCGCGGCGGCGCTCGACGCCGTGAACATGGCCGGGCGCGGGGACGACCGGATCGCGTCGCTGTCGGGCGGCGAGCGCGAGCGCGTGGCGATCGCCGGCGCGCTGGCGATGGAGCCGGACCACCTCGTCCTCGACGAGCCGTTCACCGGGCTCGACGAGCCGGCTCGCCGCTCGGTCGTGGACCGCCTCGAGGACCGCCACCGCGCGGGGACGAGCGTGATCGTCGTCACCCACGACCTCCGCGACGTGCTCGGGCTCGCCGACCGCGTGGTCGGGCTGGCGGACGGACGGGTCGCGGTCGACGCCGCCCCGGAGGCGGCGGTCGCGGACCTGCCGGGACTGGACGTGCGGGTCCCACCGGGATCGACCGGAGACCGCCCCGACGGGACCGCCGCCTCGGACCCGTGACGCTCTCGTACGCGCCCGGCGACTCGCTCGCCCACCGGCTCGACCCGCGGTCGAAGCTGCTCGCGCAGGCCGGGTTCGCGGCCGCGGCGTACGCGTACACGACACCCCGCGGGCTCGCGGCGCTCACCCTCCTCGCAGTCGGGTTCCTGCGGCTCGCCGGGGGCGACCTCCGCGACGTGTGGACCTACCGGTTCGCGCTCCCGGTGCTCGCCCTCGCGCCTCTCGTGGCGGGCGCGACGCTCGGCGCGCCGTGGTTCCGCCCCGACCGCGCCGCGACCACGGGGCTCGCGAGCTACCGAGTCCTGCTCATCCTCGTCGTCGCGGCGGGGTACGTCCGGTCGACGCCCGTGCGCGAGTCGCGAGCGGCGCTCCAGCGGGCGGTGCCGGGGAGGGCCGGGCAGTTCCTCGGCGTCGGCGTCGCGCTCGTGTTCCGGTTCCTCCCGCTCCTGAAGCGGGACCTGCTGACCGCGCGCGAGGCGATCCGCGCGCGCGGCGGCGACGCGCTCCCGGTTCGGGACCGGATGCGGCTCGTCGCCGTCGCCGGGATCAACCGGGCGTTCGGCCGGGCGGACCGGCTCGGGACCGCGCTGAACGCGCGCTGTTTCGCGTGGAACCCGACGCTCCCGCGGCTGGCGTTCGGGCGGGCGGACGCGGTCGCGCTGGGAGTCGGGGTCGCGCTGTTCGCGGCCGCTCTCGTGGCCGTTCCCTGACCGGCCCAGAGACGCTCCGCCTCTCACCGAAAATATCCCGAACGTTCATTATGGTTCTGGGAGATGACGGACGCGTCACATGAAATTCGACCGATCGGAGACGCTCGACCGACTCGAATCAGTCGTCGCGGACGGCGACCCCGTGATCGGCGCCGGTGCGGGGACGGGACTCTCGGCGAAGTTCGCCGAGCGGGGCGGTGTCGACCTGCTCATCATCTACAACTCCGGACGCTACCGGATGAACGGGCGGGGGTCGCTGGCCGGGCTGCTCCCGTACGGCGACGCCAACGAGATCGTCGTCGAGATGGGCCACGAGGTTATCCCGGTCGTGGAGGACACGCCGGTGCTCGCGGGAGTCAACGGGACCGATCCGTTCCGTGAGATGAGCGTGTTCATCGAGGAGCTCAAGCGGCAGGGGTTCTCGGGCGTCCAGAACTTCCCGACCGTGGGGCTCATCGACGAAGACAGCGACTTCCGACGGAATCTGGAAGAGACCGGGATGGGGTACGACCGAGAGGTCGAGATGATCCGGGAGGCCAGCGAGCGCGGAATGGTAACGTGTCCGTACGTCTTCACCGAGGACCAGGCCCGCGAGATGGTACGCGCCGGCGCGGACGTCGTCGTCTCGCACATGGGGCTGACCACCTCCGGCGACATCGGGGCCGAGACGGCGCTGGACCTGGAGACGGCCGCCGAGCGCGTCCAGGCCCACTGCGACGCCGCCAAATCGGTCGACGAGGACGTGATGGTTATCTGTCACGGCGGACCGATCGCCTGGCCCGACGACGCCCGGTACGTGCTCGAACACACCGACGACGTCGTCGGCTTCTTCGGCGCCTCCAGCATCGAGCGGCTCCCCACCGAGGAGGCGATAGAGGAGCAGGCCCGCGAGTTCAAGGAGATCGATCCGCGATGAGCGTCGTCATCGTCGGCACCCTCGACACCAAAGGCGAGGAGATCGGGTTCGCCCGAGACGTCCTCCGCGCCCAGGGCGTCGAGGTCCACGTGGTCGACGTCGGCGTACTGGGCGAGCCCGAGTTCGAGCCGGACACGGGGGCCGACGCGGTCGCCGCGGCCGCCGACGCGTCTCTCGACCGGCTGCGCGAGGCGGCCGACCGCGGCGAGGCCATCGACGCGATGGGAGAGGGCGCGGCCGCCGTGGTCTCGCGCATGCACGAGGCCGGCGAACTCGACGGCGTGTTGGGGCTCGGCGGATCCGGAAACACCTCGGTCGCGACGGCGGCGATGCGCGCGCTCCCGGTCGGGGTTCCGAAGCTGATGGTCTCGACGATGGCCTCCGGCGACACCGAGCCCTACGTCGGCGCCACGGACGTCGCGATGCTGTACTCCGTCGCCGACATCGAGGGGCTCAATCAGCTCTCCCGACGGGTCATCGCCAACGCGGCGCTCGCGATGGTCGGGATGGTCACGAACGACCCCGACGTCGAGGTCGAGGAGCGCCCAACGATCGGGATCACGATGTTCGGCGTGACCACCCCGTGCGTCCAGACCGCCCGCGAGCACCTCGAAGAGTGGGGCTACGAGACGATCGTCTTCCACGCGACCGGGACGGGCGGTCGCGCCATGGAGAACCTGGTGTCGGAGGGCGTCATCGACGGCGTGCTCGACGTCACCACGACGGAGTGGGCCGACGAACTCGTCGGGGGCGTGCTCTCGGCCGGATCGGATCGCCTCGACGCGGCCGGGGAGGCGGGGATCCCGCAGGTCGTCTCGACCGGCGCGCTCGACATGGTGAACTTCGGTCCGCGCGACTCCGTCCCCGAGCGGTTCGAAGGGCGGCAGTTTCACGTTCACAACCCGCAGGTGACGCTGATGCGAACGACCCCCGAGGAGTGCGCCGAGCTCGGCGAGATCATCGCCGAGAAGCTGAACGCCGCGACCGGCCCGACCGCGCTCGCGCTTCCGCTCGACGGCGTCTCGATGCTCGACGTGGCGGGCGAACCGTTCCACGACCCCGAGACGGACGCGGCGCTGTTCGACGCGCTCCGGAGCGGTGTCGACGACGACGTCGAACTGATCGAGATGGACGCCGACATCAACGACGACGCGTTCGCCCGGGCCGTCGCCGAAAAGCTCGACGAGTACATGCGAGAGGCCGGAGTGGCGCCGGAGTGACGGGGCTGGACAGGGGGGGATGGACAGGGAGATCGTGCCGTCCCGCGAGCCGATCGAACCGGGAGACGCGCTCCGCGTTGTGGCAAGTTTTAACCGGGCCGTATCCGCCTAATCTATCATGACTCCGCTGCAGGCGGCCACCCGGGAGACGTTCTGGACGATCGGCCCGGTGGGGAAGGCCGCGTTCTACTGGCTCGCCGCGGTCGCGATCCTCGTGTTCCTGTACGGCGTGTACGCCCGGTTCGCGGCGTACGCCCGCGGGAGCGCGGACCCCCGCGACCGGCTGTCGGACCTCCCGTCGCGGACCGTCGCGGCGACGCGGACCGTGCTCTCGAACGAGAACCAGTTCGACGGGGACGCCTACACCGGCGTGATGCACACCTTCGTGCTGTGGGGCTTCCTCACCCTGCTCGTCGCGACGACGATCCTCGGGTTCGACATCGACGTCTACCGCCCGATCGCGGGCGAGTCGTTCTGGGTGGGCGACTTCTACCTGGCCTACCAGTTCGTCGTCGACGCGTTCGGCCTGCTGTTCGTCGTCGGCGTCGGCATGGCGATGGCCCGCCGCTACCGCGAGCGCGACGGGCGGCTGTGGGGGAAACACACCTCGCTGGAGGACGACGCGTTCGTCTGGACCCTCTTCCTGCTCGGCGTCGGCGGCTTCGTCGTGCAGGCGCTCGGCATCGTCGGCCAGCCCGCGCGCGCCGACGAGACGGTGAGCTTCGTCGGGATGGCGATGGCCGCCGGGTTCCGGGGGGTCGGGCTGACGCCCGCGGGCGCGGAGGCGATATACGGCGTCGTCTGGTGGAGCCACGCGCTGCTCGCCTTCGCGTTCATCGCGTGGATCCCGTACGCGAAGCCGTTCCACATGATCTCCTCGTTCGCGAACGTCGTCGCCCGCGACGAGAAGGCCGGCGCCCGGCTCCCGAACGTCCCGGCCGACCTCGACCACACGAACGCCGAGTCCATCGAGGACTTCACGTGGAAGGAGCTGATGGACGGCGACGCCTGCACGAAGTGCGGGCGGTGCACCGACGCCTGCCCCGCCGACACGGTCGGCCGAAATCTCGACCCGCGGGACGTGATCCTCGACCTGAAGGCGTACCGTGAGTCCGTGACCGACGACCCGGTGGCGGGCCGGCGGGACGCGGTGGCGACCGATGGTGGCCGCGCAGCCGACGACGCGGCCACCGACGGAGGCGTCGCGAGCGCAGACGGAGGGACCGTCCCAATCGTCGCCGACGAGGGCGGCGTGATCGACAGCGAGTCGATGGAGTCCTGTATGTCCTGTATGGCGTGCATGGACGCCTGCCCGGTCGACATCGAGCACCTCACCTCGTTCACCAAGATGAACCGCCAGCTCGTCGACGAGGGCGCGGTCGACTCGAACCTCCAGGACGTGTTCCAGGACGTGATGCAGAAGGGGAACACCTTCGGCGAGTCGCAGTCGGCCCGCGGCGACTGGGCGGACGAACTGGACGACGTGGAGGTCCCGGACGCCCGCGAGCGCGAGGTGGAGTACCTCTGGTACGTCGGCGACTACCCGAGCTTCGACGACCGGAACAAGAAGGTCGCCCGCGCGCTCGCCCGGCTGTTCGACGAGGCCGACGTGTCGTTCGGGGTTCTCTTCGACGACGAGAAGAACGACGGCAACGACGTCCGCCGGATCGGCGAGGAGTTCCTCTACCTCGAGCTGGCGGGCCACCACGTCGAGACGTTCGCCGACTGCGAGTTCGAGAACATCGTCTGTACCGACCCGCACTCGTACAACACCATCAAAAACGAGTACCCCGAGGTCGACTTCGCCGAGTTCGCCGACGACCCGATGATGCCGTTCGACCGCGAGGAGCCGTGGAACGCCGACGGCGAGGTCGACGTGCGCCACTGGACCCAGGTGGTCGAGGAGCTCGTCGACGAGGGGCGGCTCGGCCTGTCGGGCGACGAGCTCGACTACACCGTCACCTACCACGATCCCTGTCACCTCGGCCGGTACAACGACGAGTACGAGGCGCCTCGGGAGCTAATCTCAGCGACCGGCGCCGACCTCTACGAGATGCCGCGCTCGCGGGACGACTCGTTCTGCTGCGGCGGCGGCGGCGGCGGGCTCTGGACGGAGCACGACGAGGAGGTCAAGCCGAGCGAGGAGCGCCTCCGCGAGGCGGTCGAGGACACCGACGCAGGCGGCGATATCGAGAAGTTCGTCGTCGCCTGCCCGATGTGTACGACGATGTTCGAGGACGGGCGCAAGACGGGCGGCTTCGAGGACGACGTGGAGATCGTCGACGTCGCGGAGCTGCTGATCGAGGCGGTGGAGGCGGGGACGGATTGACATCCTCCCCGCGCTGAAGCGCGAGGATTCCCACGGCACCGCACCGCTGGGTTGGGATATTGTGGTTTACGACGTAACCTGTTCTTGAGGCGCGAATGCGCCAGCTTCCTTGTCAAACAGGAACGTCGATGGCTGTGCCAACCAGCCGTTACTCCTATTCACCGACAGATTCGGTGAACTCGGAGATACTTTCTGTCGAATGTTCTCAGCGCCGTTCACATCTGCGTTCGCCACTGTACCGCACTCATCGCAGACATACAGTCCACGTTCAACACGGTTCGCGTCACGCTTCCGGCCACAGCAGGAACACGACTTTGAGGTATCCCGCTCAGATACTTGCTCAACCGCTATACCTTCCATCTCGGCTTTGTAGTCGAGGAGGTCGGTGAACCGGTCGAACGCCCACGAGTGTAGGTCAAGATTGCCGTGTTTCCCCCAGTCCGTTGACTTGCCGTTCTCCTCATTCTCACG
>SDGW01001427.1_pt1 | contig 10183 bp, 9 predicted proteins | sample 2873831 | NCBI WGS metagenome assembly SDGW01 (sample SAMN08132700, study PRJNA421101) | hypersaline lake metagenome | isolation source: celular fraction 0.22 microns magnesium sulfate-rich crust from ephemeral... | place: Spain: Penahueca Lagoon, Toledo | collected 2011-07
GCTCGGAGATGTGTATAAGAGACAGGGGCTGACGGTCGGCGCTCGTCGAGCACGGATACGACAACGTCCGCATCGACGGCGTCGACCGTCAGCCCAGCGTCTGGGTGGTCGAAGCGACGGCGGACGACGACTCGATGCTGGTCTACGTCGATCCCGTCACCCAGCGGGCCAGCCCGGTCCAGCGAGCGGCGAGCTGAGCCGGAGGTCCGCTCCCGGTCGGCGTTCACTCCGTCGACCCGCCGGTGACGACCACGGGCCGGTCGGTGTTCCGGACGATCGACTGGGTAACGCTGCCGAAGAGGCTCTGCTCGATGGGCGAGCGCTTCCGGCCGCCCATGACGATGCTGTCGACGTCCCGCTCCTCCGCCTCCGCCAGGATCCGCTCGGCCGCGTCCGTGCTCCCCTCGATCACCTCGGTGGCGACGCCCCGTTCGTCGAGGTACTCGACCGCCCGTCTGACGGCGGTGATCCTGGTCGGATCGCCCGCGAACTCCGCTATCTCCTCGGGAACGTCTGCGTCCCGCGCGCTCCCGTCGAACACGAACAGGACGACCGCCTCGATCGCCTCCGCCGCCGCCGGCAGCGCCGCGACGTACCGCGCCTGCGCGCGGGCCCGGTCCGGATCCGTGTCGACCGGCATCAGTACCCGGTACATACGTGGACGCTCGCAGTCGACGATGATAAGTCCGAGTTCGGATTCCCGGCCGCCGGGAGGACAATCGAGCATTCGGCCCCTCGACCGCCGCATCCCGGCGTTGCCCGGTGCGTCGATCGAAGGCACGGTTCGACCTGGTCGGACCCTGTTCGGCCCGTGCTTTATCAAAAGCTGAAAACGTGGGGAGCAGTTGAAGGAGATCTCCCGAAAAGCGACGGACACTGATGCACGTAGCCGAGTGGTACAAGTCGCAGTTCCGTCGGTCGCTGAGCCTCCTCGGCGTCGACGGTTCCGTCGAGCGGAAGGTGTACGCCGCCGTGGCGATCCAGTTCGCCGTCTCTGTCGCACAGGCGGGCGTCGCGTTCGTGGTCGACTTCGAAGCGATGCAGTCTCACGTCGAGACCGTCTCCCGACAGGCTGACGCGCTCGCCAGACAGGAGTTCGACGCGGACGTGCTCGACGAGTCGGTGCCGGGCGCGTTCGGCGAGTCGCTAGACCGGATGGCCGCCAACCTGAAGGAGTACACGGTCGAACTCCGGGAGACGACCGAGCGCCTCGAGACGCGTTCGCGGCGGCTCCGCGAGCTGGTCGAGGCGTTCGGCGACGCCGCCGAGCGGGCCAGGGACGGCGACCTCACCGCGACCGTCGACGTCGAGTTCGACGCCGACGACGACGAGCTGTTCGAGTCGGTCGTCGACGACTACAACGAGCTCCTGGCGACGCTCTCGGAGACCGTCGGCGAGGTGACCGACTTCGCCGCGGCGGTCTCCGAGTCGAGCGACCGGCTCGACGAGAGCATGGGGGAGGTCGATCACGCGAGCGACGAGATCGCCCGATCCGTCCAGGAGATCTCCGCCGGCGCCAGCCAGCAAAGCGACCGTCACGACGACGTCGCGAGCGACATGAACACCCTCTCCGCGACCGTCGAAGAGATCGCCGCCACGGCCGACGACGCAGCCGAGACGGCCCAGCTGGCGGCCGAGCGCGGCCGGGCCGGCCGGGAGGAAGCCGTCGAGGCCATCGACGAACTCGACGACTTCGAGCAGCGCGTCGACCGGACGGCCGACGCGGTCACCGGGCTCGTCGATCGGATCGAGGAGATCGACGAGATCGTCGACCTCATCGGCGAGATCGCCGAACAGACGAACATGCTGGCGCTGAACGCCTCCATCGAGGCCGCCCGCGCCGACGGCGACAGCGACGGGTTCGCCGTCGTCGCCGACGAGGTCAAGAAGCTCGCCGAGGAGACGCGGGCCGCCGCCGAGGAGGTCTCCGACCTCGTCGGAGCCGTGCAGGCCGACGCGCACCGGACGGCCGAGGACGTCCGGGAGATGAACGACTCCGTCGCCGAGTCGACGGCGACCATCGAGTCGGCGCTGCGGGACTTCGAGGACATCGTGGACGAGGTCGGCGAGGTCGACGACGCCATGCGGGAGATCTCAGAGGCCACGGCGGACCAGGCCGAGACGACACAGCGGGTCGCGACGGCGCTTGACGAGCTCGCGGCGGTCAGCGAACAGACCGAGGAAGAAGCCGCTAACGCCGCGAGCGCAACGGAGGAGCAGACGGCGACCGTCGCCGACGTGACCGAGGACGTCGGAGACGTCGCCGAACGGACCGACGAACTCCTCGAGCGGCTCGCCGCCTTCGAGCTACAGGGGCGCGGTCCCGCGACGAGCGGGACGAGGGAAGCCCCGGCGTCACCCGCGGGCGGTCGCTGACCAGCGCAACTGGGGCGTCAGTCGGCGCCGCCGTGAGAGCGGTCACCGCGCCGTCCCCGGTGGACCGTGCGTCCCCGGCGCGGTAGCCGGTCACGGCGCCGTTCACAGGTCCGGCCGGCGGTTCAGTCGATCGGTGCTAGCGCCCGCCGCGTCGCCGCCGCCGGCAGCGTCGGTGAACTGCCGGCGGAAGCGACGGGGATCGGCGTCGATGGCCCGTGCCGCCGTCTCGCGGACGATCTCCGACTCGGACTCGTCGCCGGCCACGTCGCCCAGCACGTCGTGGGCGCGGTCGTCGTCGACGCCAGCGAGGAGGTGGACGGCCCACTCTCTGACCCGCTCGCTGTCGTCGTCGACGGCGTCCAGCAGCGGACCGAGCGCGTCCTCGCCGCGGCGCTTGAAGACCGAGACGAGCGCGTTCCGGCGGACGGCGTGGTGATCGTCGTCCAGCGCGGCCTCGATCCGGTCGGCGTGGGCCTCGCGGTCCAGCCGGTCGAGGGCGACGACCGCCTCCGCGCGCACCCAGGGATCGCGGTCGTCAGCGATCGCACGGGTCGCACGCTCGGCGCGCTCGCCCCCCACCTTCGCCAGCGCCTCGACGGCGAACTGGCGGACGTCGGCGTCGCCGTCCCGCAGACCGGCTGCAGCGAGCGCCTCGACGACGGCCGGTTCGGGGTCCGCTTCGGCCAGAGCGAGGGCGGCCCGCTGGCGCTCGACGGCGTCGCCGCACTCCAGGCGCTCGACGTGGTCGCGCGCGTCGCCGTCTGCGATGGGTGAGACGTCCGTCGCGGCGAGTTCCCGGGGCGACGCCTCGCCGACGGTGACGTCCTCGCGGCTCACCTCGACGTCCGACAGATCCCCAGCTCCGAACCCCGGGCTCCGCTCGGGGTCGACGCGCGGGTCGGCCGGCCCGTCGGCGGTCTCGTCGGGGTCACGCATCGGTCTCACCTCCCCGCGTCGCGGCGTGACCGACCGACCCCGTCGCAGGCGAGGTCCACCCGCGGGCCAGGACGACCAGCCCGAGGGCGAACGCGGCGGCGCGCGGGAGCGTCGTGGGCGTCCCCGAGAACAGCAGGAGCGCGGCGCCGACTGCGGGCTCGTACGCGCGGTGGCGGAGGTCGACCACTGCGGCCGCCACTGCCCCGCCGACCCCGGCGGCGAGCAGCGGCAGCGACACCGATCCGGCACCCAGCGCCGTCAGCGCGACGGCGCCGGCGACGAACGGCGCGCTCGCCGCTGCGAGGACGGCGGCGGCGGTCACGACGCCCCACAGCCACAGCTCCGCACCGACAGGGGCGTCCGGCAAGCGGGCGACCGGCAGCGCGGCCGCCGTCGCAAATGCGAGCGACGCGCCGACCGGGCGGAGCGAGGCCGTCCAGAGGCCGGCCGACCCCGCCAGCGACGCCGCGATCGTGAGCAGGCCCAGCGCCGCCGGGACGAGCGGCCGGCCGCGTCGCCAGAGCGGCGTCCCGACGACGACCCGTGCCCGGAGCGCGACCGCGGCGGCGCAGCCGGTGCTCGTTGCGGCCGCGGCCGGGAGCCACGCGGCGCCGTCGAGGACGCCCAGGACCGCGAAGACGCCGATCGCCGCCAGCGCCGCCCGCTCGGCGCGGCGGTCAGTGCTCGCGGCCAGCCCGACGAACGCCAGCCCGGCAGCGACCGCCGCGAACGCCTCGACTGCCGGCTCCACGTCGTACACCGCCCGCGGTAGCGCGACCGGCGCGTTCCGGAGCAGTCGCAGGAGCGTCACGCCCGCGGCCGGGACGAGCGCACCGGCGCCGAGTAGCGCCGCGGGCGGAACCGACCGATCGCGTGCGTGGCGTCGGGCTGTGCCGTCGTATCGGGAGACCGTCGGCCGGCTCATCGGTCCCCCTCCAGTCGGTCGGCGAGGTCGTTCGCGTCGGCCTCGACGAACCGGCGACAGAAGTCGGTCAGCTCACCGTAGACGCCCGTCCCGGGTTCGGCCGCCAGCGCGTTGGCGACCCCCTCGGCGAGGACGGCCAGGTGACGATCGAGGAAGTCCAGTCGCGCCCGTGCGGCACCGTCGGAGTGCCGCTCCGACGAGGCTCGGCTCGCTTCGCTCGCCTCACCCCCGGCGTCGACGGCCGCCGCTCGCCGGCAGAGGTAGCCCGCGAACTCCAGTTCCAGCCGGAGGTGGTCGTGGTGCTCGCGGCGCTCCTCGTCGACGGCGAGACCGAAGTAGTCGTACGCCCGCGCCAGGTCGAGGTTCACGTCGTTCCAGGACGCCTCGGGGCGGTAGCGCGACTCGTAGAGCGAGACCGCGGGGCCGTCGGCGTCGACGGTCCCGTTCGCACCGTCCGCGTCGGCGGCGTGACCGACCACGAAGAGGTCGTTGAACCGCGCGCTGACGGTCTCGCGGTCGTCGTCGGTCGAGAGGTCCGGCGGCGCTACCTGGAGGGACGTCCGGTCCAGCAGCCGTCGGCACTCCCGGTCGAGCGCGCCCGAGGCGAGCGCGTCGTACAGCTCCGGATCCGGGTCGGTGAGTCCGCGGGCGACGAGGGCGTAGAGAGCGCCCCGCGCGGCGGCGTCGGCGTCGACGGTCGCGGGCGGGTCATCGGCCCCGTCCAGGCTCGCGTCACTCACGCCGTCTCACCCCGCGTTCGGCGGACGCCCTCGACGGTGACCAGGGTCACGAACAGGATGGCCAGCCCAGCGACCGTCCACAGGATGGTCTCGTAGGGCGGCCCCTTGGGACCCGGCCCCATGGCGAGGTAGTGCCACTCGCTGACGGCCTTGCGGCCGGCGCGCTCGTGATTCGAGCCGTTCCAGACGGCGACGGCCACGTCGACGTCGCGGTCCCCGGCGAAGGCCGTGCGGTTGCCGTCGAGTTCGGCCTCGCGGACGAACGTGACGTGCCACGTGCCGTTCTCGCGGGCCGCCGCGGCGTCGACGGCGCGGTCCTCGAACGGCGTCGTCGAGCCGGCGCCGCCGGCGAGCAGTTCCTCCGTCGTACCGTCGGCCCGCCAGTACCAGACGTTCACCCGGTTCTCGGTCCCGCCCATGGCGATCGGCGGGTGTGCGCTCGCGTTCGCCGGGAACTGGACGGCCACTGCGTCGGCGAACTGCCGGGGCGACGTGGCGTTCCGGTCGGCCGTCTGATCGTCCCAGGAGACCCTGACGAAGACGTGCGATCCGTTGGTCGCCGCCCGGACGTGGGCGCGTTCGACGGAGACGTTACTCGCCTGAGGCACCCCGCTGGGCGCGCTGGCCAGCGCCAAGTCAGCGCTGGGCACCTCGGACCACGCCTCCGCCGTCGGGTTCGCGGCCGCGTCGACCTCCCCGACCGGCACCTCGTTGGCCGGTCGGGCGTCGGTCAACGCCGGCAGGACGGCTGCGCCCGCTACCGCCAGCGCGACGACGGCGACGACTGTGGTCCAGGCGGGGTCGGTGCTCCGTTCACTCATCGTCGAACACCTCCAGACGATACTGCTGCGCGGGATTTTCGCTCGTTAGGATGTCCATGAGCTCGCTCTCACCGCCCCTGCGGACGCGGTCGCGGTGGCGCTCGATGGTGTCCAGCGCGTCGTGGACGGCCTCGCCGAACAGCTCCTCGAGGTAGGTGCGCGGGATGCGCTCGACGTCGACCGTCTCCCCGTCCCCGGAGTGCTGGGGCGGCGCGTACGGCGGGACGTAGTAGACGTTCGGCGCCGTCTCGAACTCCGGATGCAGCGGCAGCGCCACCCCGTACTCCTCGACGAGCTTGTAGATGGGGCCGTCCTCGTCGTCGAGGTAGCCCACGAGCCGGAGCTGCGGCGGACACTCCGAGGCGCAGGCCGGCGGGTGGACCTCGCCGTCGGCACCCTCGCCCTCCAGGCGCGGGAAGCAGAAGACGCACTTCTCGGAGGTCTTCGAGACCGCGTTGTAGTACACCTTCTTGTAGGGACAGCCCTCCACGCAGTAGCGGTAGCCCCGACAGCGCTCCTGGTCGATCAGGACAATGCCGTCCTCCTCGCGCTTGTAGACCGCCTTGCGGGGACAGGCCTCGACGCAGGTTGGATGCGTGCAGTGGTTGCAGATCCGCGGCAGGTAAAAGTAGTAGCTGTTGGGGTACTCGCCGGCGCCCTGGTCTTCGTCCCAGTTCGGGCCCCACTCCGGATCGCCGCCCTGCGGGCGCAGCGGCTCGTCGCTCTCGTCGTAGAAGATCTCGGCGTGGTTGAACTCCCAGGCCTCGCCGTAGTCCTCCTGAGCCGGGATCTCACCGGGGCTGCGCTCGGAGCGCTCCTCGGACTGCCAGCCGCCGCCGGACTCCTCCCAGCCGCGGGGGTAGCCCTCGCCCGGCTTCGTCTCGACGTTGTTCCAGTACATGTACTCCCGGCCCTCCCCCTCCGTCCAGAGGGTCTTGCAGGCCATCGTGCAGGTCTGGCAGCCGATGCACTTGTTGAGGTCCAGCACCATCGCGACCTGGTGGTCGATCCCGTCGGCGCCGTGGGCGGGCGCCTCCCCCGCCTCGTCAGTGGCTGTCTCCTGGGCCTCGTCGGTGCTCACGCGCTCTCACCTCCGTTGCCCGCGTCGTCACCGTCGCTCGCGTCCGATCCGCCGTCCTCGACCGGACGGACGTCGACCCGGACGTCGCTGTTGACGCCGGTCGGGCCCCAGTAGTTCGGGAAGAAGTACAGGTGCTCGCCGGTGTCCTCCGGGTACTGGACCAGCTGGGTCGGCTTCATGTACATCGGGACGAGCGCGTTGAAGTTGTCCCGGCTCGGGTACTGGAACTTCTCCCAGGAGAAGAAGTGCCGGACCGTCCCGGGCTCGCTGGAGGGGTAGACCTTCGCCTGGGCCTCGACGCTCCCGAGGTCGTTGAACACCTCGACGGTGTCGCCGTCCTCGATGCCCCGCTCGGCGGCGTCCTCGGGGTTGACGAAGACGGTCGGCTCGCCCCGCTGGAGCCGGAGCATCCGCTCGTCGTCCCGCCAGGTCGAGTGGATCGCCCAGCGGCTGTGCGGGGTGTTGTACGACAGCGGGTAGCTGCCGCCGGTGTTCTGCGGCCCCTCCTTGTGCGTCGGGAGCTCCTCGCCGAGCTCGAGGAACCAGTCGTGGTCGACGTAGTACTGCTGGCGACCGGCGAAGGTCGGCCACGGCTCCTTGTCCTGGACGTACTGCTTCCAGGGGGCGTAGGCCTCGCCGTCCTCGACGTCGGAGGTCCAGTGGTCGCCCGCCGCCAGGAACCGCTGGGGCTGGTCGATCGTGTCGTCGAGGGTGATCTGCTCGTCGGTCCCCTCCGGGTTGGTCTCCGCGGAGTGCTCGAGGACGAACTCGCAGGCAGCGCGGTCCTCGACCAGCGCCTCGTCCTCGCCGGTCTCCCAGTCGCGGACGAAGTCGTCGTACACCGACTGCAGGTCGATCTCCCGGTCGAATTTGCGGTCCTGGATCGGCTCGACGCCGCGCTCGGTGGCCACCTCCTGGATCTTCGCCGCGAGGTCGCGGAAGATCCCCCAGTCGGTCCTGGCCTCGCCGAGCGGTTCGACCGCCGGCGTGAACGGGTGGACGTACGTGTGCATGTCCGTCATGTTGAGGTCGTACTTCTCGTAGTGACTCGCCGCTGGGAGGACGATGTCCGAGTACAGCGCCGTCGAGTCCATCCGGAAGTTGACGTCCACCACGAGGTCCAGCTTCGGCCACAGCTCTTCCTCGACGGCGACGTTGCCCTTCGCCTGGTTGAAGAAGTTGCCGCGCCAGACGAACATTGTCGTCGGGTCGGGCCGGCTGCCGTCTTCCCGCTCCTCGGGGTAGACCGGCATCCAGCCCCGGTCGATCGACTCGCAGATCTTCGCGGCGGTCTCCTCGTCGACGGCGTCGAGGATGCCGGCGTGGTAGTAGGTCCAAAGCGTCGTCGGCACGCCGCGGACGCTCCCGGTCGGGAACGAGAGCGACTTCCAGCCGTTGAACGTCCAGATCTTCTCCTGGCCGACGTAGTGGTCCAGGCCGGTCCCCTGCTCGCCGAGGTTGCCGGTCAGCGTGACCAGCAACTGGATCGCGCGGTTACCGAGGTCGTTGTGGTACCAGTCGTTGACGCCCTTCCCGTGGATGATCTTCGCCCGGTCGGCCTCGGCGAATTCGCGGGCGATCCGCTGGTAGGTCTCCCGCCCGACGCCGGTCTCCTCGTTGACGAACTCGGGCGTGTACTGCGAGAGTTCCTCGCGCAGTTCGTTCCAGACCGACCGGACCTCGACCGATCCGTCGGCCGTCTCGACCGATCGCTCGACGGCCAGCCGCGAGTCGAAGTCCAATTCGATGCTCGCCTCGGGGTCGTGCTGGCCGTCGCGATCGCCCAGCGACCCCGGCGCGATCCGCAGGTCGCCGTCGTCGTCCACCATCACGAGCGTCTTCTCGGGGCGGTCGACGCCGTCGCCGAGCCCGGGCACCTCGCCGGCCCGGAGGAACTTGCCCGTGTCCTGGCGGACCAGCAGCGGCATGTCCGTCTGCTCCTCGAGGTGGGCCTCGTCGTACAGCCCTTCCTCGACGATGGTCCGGGCCATCCCCAGCGCGAGGGCGGTGTCGGTGCCGCCCTCGGGGGCGAGCCACTCGTCGCAGTGGATCGCTGTCTGGGAGTAGTCGGTGAACACGCCGACGCGCTTGGTACCGTCGTAGGCGGCCTCGAGGAAGTACTTCGCGTCGGGGATCCGCGTGACGTCGATGTTCGATCCCCACGTGACGATGTAGTCGGCGTTGTACCAGTCGGCGCTCTCGGCGTTGTCCGTCTGGGTCCCCCAGGTGATGGGCTGGCCCGGCGGCAGGTCCGAGTACCAGTCGTAGAAGCTGTGGCTGACGCCGCCGAGCAGGTTGATCAGCCGGGAGCCGCTGGCGAAGGAGACGGGGCTCATCGCCGGGATCGGCGTGAACCCGGAGATGGCGTCGTAGCGGCCGGCTTCGACCTCGTCGACGACGTGCTCGGCGATCTCGGTCAGCGCCTCGTCCCAGGAGATCCGCTGCCACTTGCCCTCGCCGCGCTCGCCGACCCGCCTGAGCGGGTACTTCACCCGCTGGTCGGCGTTGACGTAGTCGGTGTAGCAGGCGCCCTTCTGGCAGCCCCGGGGATTGGGGTCGGGGAGGTCCTCGTCGAACCGCGGGTAGTCGGCGGCCTGCTCCTCACGCCAGACCTGGCCGTTCTTCACGTAGACGTCCCAGGAGCAGGAGCCGGTGCAGTTGACCGAGTGGGTCGAGCGGTGCGTCGAGTCCCAGTCCCACTGCTCGCGGTAGAGGTCCTCCCACTCGCGGTAGGGGTAGGAGCCGATCGGGTCATCGACGACCCGCAGGCGGCCCATCTCCAGGAAGTCCTGCGCGAGACTCGAGCCGGTCGCCCCTGCGGCGACGCCGGCCGCGCCGACGCCGCGCAGGAAGTCCCGCCGGGACACGCCCGCGGCGAGGCCCGCATCGCCGTCTCCGTCGGCGCCGGTCGCGGTCCCGCCGTCAGTCGCGGCGTCCTCGGTCGGTTCGGAGTCGATGCCGGTTCTCGCGTCGGTCGTGTCGCGTTGGTCTGTCATAGTCGTCTGTCGTGACCGTCTGTCATGGTCGTCTGTCATCGCGTCTCGATCAGCACGGTACAGAGCCCGCAGGCGACGCCGGCCGCCGCCAGGAGGACGCCGGCGGGCGTGTCCCCGCCGGTCTCGAGGCCGGCAGCGACGAGCGCGACGCCCGCGAGCTTCGTGAACCTGTCCAGCCAGCGATACCGCCGCGCCGGAAGTGCGACGCGGGGCGAACCGTCGCTCATCGGTCACCCCCCTGGCGCTCGTCCGGCGGGCGCCCGCCGTCGGTCACGTCGGGTCCGTCGGCGTCGCCGGCGGACCCGACG
>SDGW01001357.1_pt1 | contig 10178 bp, 9 predicted proteins | sample 2873831 | NCBI WGS metagenome assembly SDGW01 (sample SAMN08132700, study PRJNA421101) | hypersaline lake metagenome | isolation source: celular fraction 0.22 microns magnesium sulfate-rich crust from ephemeral... | place: Spain: Penahueca Lagoon, Toledo | collected 2011-07
TCCTTTCCGTCACTATGTCTACAAGAGGAATTCCATTTTCAATTGCTTCAATCGCTGCGTCTTTCGCGGCAAACGGAGGTACGTATACGAGAGAAGTATTAATTTCCGGGTGTTCAGCCAGAGCTTCCTTAACCGTATCATAGACGGGAACTCCCTCAACTTTCTGGCCTCCCTTGCCCGGAGTCACTCCTGCGACTACATTAGTTCCGTACTGGATCATTTCAGGTACCTTTTCCGATGCTTCTCTCCCTGTAATTCCCTGCACCAGTACTTTGGTGTCTTCGTCGATCAGGATTGACATTTCTAACCTTTACTCTTCAGATACTTCTTCAAGACCGTTTTCAACTGTTCTCAAGCTGACTTCGCGGATAGAAGAACCTTCGTATTTGGAGTCAGTAGTGTCGTACATCTTGACCCAGACAAACTCCATTCCTACTTCTTTCGCCGCTCTTCCTTTCTCGGCGTCGTTTCCGAAGTAGACAAATTTTTCTGCCGGTTCATCTCTTTCCTCGAGGAATGCTTCGAAAAGCTCTTCCGGATCCTCTGTTTCCTCTTCTCCAGAAGTAACGAATCCTTCATAGTTTACATCTTCCAGTTCTTCTTCGTTATCGTCCTCCTCTACTGTAAATGAGTTCTCATAGAACTCTCTTGCATGTTCAGAGTTATTGATCACAAAACCTATCGGACCGTGCTCTTCCCCAATTTCTCTCAGGTCTTCTACAACATCGTTCATCTGCATAAGCCGTCTGACCCCTCCTTCGTATGCCAGACTCATCTTTTCTGCGTCGGCCTCGATGTCGTGTTCATCAAGCCATTCCTGGACATCTTCAGGGTTATGGATATCGTATTCATCTACAGGAAAATGCGGTACGTCCTGTACTCCCTGCTGATGCAGTTTTCTTGTAACCGTTGTGTTTATTTCGTCTGTTGAAGCGACTAATGTGTCTCCAATATCAAATACCGGTATTTTTTCACTCATTTTCGATCATCTCCATAAGAATTTCTGCGGTTTGCGTCATAGATGTATTATTCCTGAAAAGCTTCATATCTAAGTTTAATTTATCCCTTGTTTCTCTTAAGAGTTGGAATGCTTCATCCGCATTCGGCCCATCACGTCTGACAACAATCGGATACTCAGGCTCAATCTCCTCCAGCGCCTGACAGAAACCCTTCATAGTCCTGTAAATATCAGTATTGTTCGCAGTTCCGCCTACATGCCAGAGGCCCTCTAAGCCTGGCTTTGACATAATAACCTTTGAAAGCCTGTAGACTTTCTCTGTAGGAGGGTTACCTCCGTATTCAGTATAGTTTGCTGGCTCTCCGCCGTACTCGATAAGAGCATCCATGTTTGTGAGCGATGCCCCTCCTCCGGCCATCATCATGCCTATGCCACCATCAAGCTCAGTGTACTTTCCGGCGACACCTCTATGATCGTCCTCATCTATCTTTTCAGCTCTGATCTCACGTTCAGTTTTCTCGCGGCCGAACTCAGAACGTTCCTCATACTCTCGATCGTGCCTGTAGGATGCATCATCCTCGAGATCGATCATCGCATCTAGAGCTACAAAACCTTCTTCTGTCTTAACCAGAGGATTGACCTCCAGCATCCTTGCATCTTCATCGAAGAAACAGTTACAGAGCTTCTGTATAGTCGATGCGAGAGAGATGAGGTTTTCGCTCTGAACTCCCTGTTCTTTCAGGAACTCTCTGATCCTCCACTGCATCGAATCTTCCAGGACCAGTCTCTCGACTTCCCTGCCTTCAACTCCGGATCCTCCGTCTCTGCTGAAAAGCAATACGGGCGCTCTAACATCTGTATCATAAAGTATCCCGATATAGTATTCTTCCAGAAAATCCACTTTCTCTTCAATTAACACTTCTCTAACTTCGTGGCCGTTCACTTCTTCATCCTTCATTTTCTCCGCGATCTTCTCTGCTTCATCTCCGGAAGAGGCAAACTTTACCCCTCCATGCTCTTTCCTGTTTTTCGCCAGAACCTGGGCTTTAACCGTGTACTCTTCTCCTTCCTCAGAAGGTGTGGAAATACCGTGTCCTCCAAGAAGTTCTTTGGCTTCGTACTCGTACAGCTTCACAGAATGTTTTCGTAGTCAATAAATATAATTATTGACGGCGGAGCAGAATCTTCGCCTTACGAAAAGTTCGTAAACTTACCTACCTATTCTCAATTATGGTTTACACTGGTAGAGGCGACCGCGGCCGCACGGATCTCTCCTCGGGAGAAAGAGTATCCAAGTCTTCGGAACGCATTGAAGCATATGGAACAGTCGATGAACTCAACTCGGTTGTAGGAGTATGTAAAAACTATACGGAAGAGAAAGAAGATGAACTTGCCGAGATACAGAACGAGCTCCATATACTCCAGGCAGAGCTTTCAAACCGTGAACCAGAGACCTTGGTAGCTGAAGAAAATATTCAGAGACTCGAACATCTATGCGATAAGTACCAGGAGGAATGTCCGGCACTGAGAGACTTTGTACTTGCTGGAGGAACAGAATCTGCTTCACATTTACATCTTGCACGTTCAGTAGCCAGAAGAGCTGAGAGAAAGATTGTGAGGCTGGATCAGGATGAAGAACTTCGGGAAGAGGTACTTGCCTACATTAACCGTTTGAGCGATCTCTTCTTTCTGATGGCCCGACATGAAAACTATCTTGAAGACGTAGAAGAGGTAAATCCAAAGTACTGATTTTTTGGAAAATTTTACCAGAAGTAAGATAAATAGGCCTCTTCAAAACTCAGCTATGGCTGTTCACAGGCTTGAAGCCGAACTCCTTGGGCGTGAAACAGAGTTTGAATACTCAGAACACTGGATAGGTTATTCTCTGCTTGTGATAAGACTGACCATGGGCTGGATACTCTTACAGTCCGGAATACAGAAAGCACTAAATCCTTCGTGGACAGCTGCCGGCTATCTAAAAAATGGTATCCCTGCTGGCAATCCTCTTACAGAGTTCTGGACTATGCTGGCCGGAACACCGGGAGTAGATACGTTGGTTATAGCAGGTTTTATACTTACAGGACTGGGCATCCTCTGTGGAGCGCTGCTTAGATTTTCAGTCTTCTCAGCGTCCTTAATGATGCTGCTTTTCTGGGCTTCAGCACTTCAAGGCGGTCCAATGCAGGGATTTCCTGTAGAACATGGATGGTTTGTGGACAGCCATCTTGTCTATGTAGCTCTGCTTTTCGGACTTGGCGCATTTGGAGCCGGAAGGATCGCCGGGGTCGATGAATTTGTAGAGAAAACATCAGTTGTCGAAAGATACCCTCGTCTGAAGTATTTGATGGGATAAGCTAGTCTAGAGCTTTCTATTCCATTCTTTCTCCGAGAACTTTTTCCCAACAAGCTCATCCGCTTTACTTATCTCTTCTTCAGTCAGCGAACCTTTTTCTCCACCGTATTCTTTCTTGAAACTCTTTATCATTGCTTCAATCACTTCATCTCGTTCATATTCAATATGATCTTTCATCACTGCGACGCGTTTCTCCGCGGATTTGATTGCCTTATCGGATACTTTCTCCTTACCTATCCTCAGAGCTTTAAGCATTCTCTTGGTATCAAGATCGTAGCTTAGAGTTGCGTGGTGAAGCACAGCGTTTTGTTTCCGTAGCTGTGCGGAACCACCTATCTTCCCATCTTCATGCTCGATATCATTCAAAGGTCGGTGTTCCACTTCTAGACCGATCTCGTTGAGAGCTTCTACTACCCATCTATCCAGTTCACTGTAGCTTTCTTCAATTTCTTCAGGCACACGATCCTTTGGAATGTAAACAGAGTAAGTAATCACGTTTCCTGGCTCGACAAACATGGCTCCTCCCCCAGTAGTCCTTCTGACAACTTCTATACCCTCTTCTCGGATATATTCCTCCTCCACCTCATCCTGGTATGACTGGAAACGTCCTATAGGTACAGCATCATTTTTCCTGTACCAGAAACGGATTGTTGGTGGTATTTCACCGTTTTCAAGTTTTTCCGTAAGAACTTCATCAAGTGCATGATGCATCGCTTCTGAACGTGGCTCTTCATTAATGATTCTCCAGTTTCTACCCAATGCTTCCTGTAGAGCTTCCGCGATATGCTTTGCTTCAAAACCAATCATCTGTGCTTCCGTGTTTTCCAGCCTTCCAACTACTTCCTCCTCGGAAACATCCGGCTCCAGACCTTTGAGAACTTCCTCAAGCTCTTCCCGCGCTTCAGGCGGTTCTAAGAAGAAATCTCCAGTCATGGAAACGTTTTCTATTCTGTCCTCATACTCCACATCTATTCTGACCAGTTTGCCGTCCTCTACCTTGACAGATCCTCTTCCTTTCATGTACTAACTTAACTCTATTCTCATTAAGTGTTTATGTTGAGCCGTGAACTGGAGACACATACCTTTCCAACATTACAATCCTTACTTCAAGACCGGGCTGAACCAGGCCTTGGTGGAATCAGTTGCAGAAAACTCGGAGCCAGTCATATTTCTCTCAGGCTGGAAGCCTAACTGCATCAACCTTGGGTACAGCCAGAGCTTTGAGGAGGAAGTGAATACTGAAGAGTTCGAGAAACTGGACGATACAGTTCTTGTAAGACGTCAGGGGGGCGGAGGAACGACCTACCTGACCGAAGACGGAGAGATAACCTGGGGGATAGTGGCGCCAGATAACTACTTCCCCGACGATGTCAACAAGATCTATCAGGAAGTATGTGGACAGATAGCTGAGGGACTTGAAGAGATAGGTATTGAGGCGAGGCACGAACCTATCAACGACATTGTGACGGAGAACGGAAAGATATCCGGAGCGACCATGAAGAGAGAAGACGGAGTTGTATACGTTGGCGGAACACTTCTGTACAAGACCGATCCCGAGGAGATGTTCACGCTTCTAACACCTAATGAAGACAAACTGAAAGACAAGCAGATAGAGGAATTCAGAGACAGAGTTACTTCAGTAGAACAGGAGTCTGATGCAAGTTTTGAAGAAGCAGTTGAAGCGTTGAAGAAAGCTCTTCTCAAAGGAAAAGATTTTCAGAGAGATGAACTAACTGAGACTGAAAACATGAGAGCTGAGGAATTAGCTGATAAATATTCAAGTGAAGACTGGTTATACAGAGAATGACAGAATCCAATGGAACAGATTACACTGAAGTAATTCAGACTGAAGTGGATCAAACCGCATCAATAGTTTACGAAGCAGCGAAGAGAGCTTCAGAATCGGAAAATGGAGTTTATAGAGCTTCTCTTCTACATGAAGAAGATACTCATGTGAATCTGGGAAGGACTCAGCGATGGATACCTGAAATAGATGAAAACCTGCAGTTCAGAAGACCTGGAGGAGGAAACTACATTACCCATGAAAGCTGGGATGAGAACGGCCCAGGGACATACTGCAGCATAGACGCAAGAGTGAAAAACAGCTCTAAAGAAATGACCGGCCTGGAGAGACGTAGAATGGCTTATCGTACCCTCGAGGCACTTTCAGAGACGTATGAAAACGTCGGAGTTATAGATGGTCATTACGTAGAATCACTAGATGAAGATATGGTCGAAGACGGCCCTGTCGGCCCATTTAAGGAAGCAGTTTACTATAATCCGGCAGAAGGAGATGTCTATCTTCGGGAAAGTTCTATGCCTCGATACGACGACCCTCAGATCGCGGGTATCGGACTAGCAGAGATAGAGATAGACGATGAAACGGTTCAAATAGGAAGAGTCTGCATGTACCCCAACGGAGTATCAGAGGAAGCTGTGGAACTCGATCGACAGATTAGAGAAAATCTGGATCTAGAAGAAGAACGTGATCTAGACGCACGAGTTGCTCCAGTCAACGACTTCAGCTCGGTAGCTGAAAAACTGGACGGAAACAAAACAGAAAGCGTGGAAGCAGAAAAATTTCTTTCGGAAGAAAGTAAGGTCAGAGGCGAAGATCTTCAGAACGAAAACGGTTCTCGAAAAGCAGATCCCTGCTTCTAAGGCAGGAATTAAAAAGAATAACCAACGACTCAGTTAATACGCATAAGCATTTACGAGTGTCGAAGACCACATCAAGGTCTTCTCGACACAAGCAAATCTACAATTCGAAGACACAAACGATCTTCATTTGCGAGGGTAGCCAAGTGGTCAAAGGCGCAGCGTTGAGGGCGCTGTCTCGTAGGAGTTCCGGGGTTCGAATCCTCGCCCTCGCACTATTGACTCTTTCTTCGGAACACGAATCCTCGGTTTATAAGGAGGATTCAAGACTATGCCGAATATGTCAGACGACATACACGACAAAGAACGAGAGCTAAATCTCAACAACGAAAAGTTCAAAACCTCAGAATATGTCTCAAGCAATCATCCTTTTACCTACGAATAATAAACTTGAGAGAAATAGCAGAATCACTCTAACTCTACAGGGTTTCTAATTCTCTCCCCCGAAATAGGTGTATTCCATATTTTTACTTCATCTATCCAAGCATCGGCAGGTTTGCTTCTATCTTTTCTTGCTCCTATATAAAGAGAGCTATTCTTAAGATCTAGAGGTCCAACTTCTTTGGAATCTTTTTTAACCCCGTTCTTGTAGATAAAATTGTCAGGTTTTCCTGACTCTATATCTGGTCGATAAACGACTGCTATATGTTGGGTTTCATTTATCTCCAAATCCACATCAGTTTTCCAGTCATTAGACCAATATGCCAACTCCCACTTACCATTTCTTGCTCCTATACTCAATAAATTATCATTAGAGTTCCCTCCTCTCCAAAGTACCCACCCATTCCTATCACCTCCAAACATTCCTTCTCTGGGCGTTATATAGAAACTATATACGAAGGGGCCATTATTAACAGGCAAAGAGACAGGATTTGAAACCTTGATAAAATCGTTTTCACCATCCAAATCTATCTGATTACCAAAAACACCGCTTTTATTCCAATTAGGACATAATCCTCCCGAACAAGTTATTGAACCGTTTCTCAACTCTCCATCATTACTGCTGATCGAATCATTGGCGTAAACTCCTGATCCGGAATCCAGCGACCAATAACTGACTAAATGATTCTCTGCTGGAACACCATCAATCCCTCTCTCCGTAGAGACAGGATAATTTGTCAACGAAGCAGAAACACTATTCATATCAAAAGGGTCACCTGCATACATCTCAACAGTAGCAATCTCCTGTGAACTCAAACTCCGAGAAAACTGCCTATTATACGGTTTATCACTCATTACAGTTATTGAGAAATTGCTGAAATTTTCACCCCCTTTGTTCTGAACAGTAATAGACAAGTTTTGGGTAGAATGATTGAAATCCGCTGAAACCAACTTCAAATCCATATTAGAAGCTGTTATTACTCTATCTGCGCCATCCGAAGTATCTGACTGAATATTATCCAAAATATTCGTAGCCCACGGAGAAAACAGGACAGCCACAGAAAGCGTAAACGCCATCAACAAAACCGAAGCGATCAACGGAGAGATACCTTTCCTCAGTTTTGACTTTAGCATAGTATATCTTTTTTTTATTAAAATAAAGACTTTCTTTAAGGAACAGCGATATAATCGATTCTCTAACAAAATTTGCCCACTCTACATATCATATCGTTGAATTCAGAAGATGATTAACAAAACAGAAGGACAGGTAAAAAGTTCTTCCCTGCACCAGACATATAACTATTAGTTCTTCTTGTTGGAGACAAGAGGGTTTCGTGTTCCGAAGGAAGATACAAGACTGCTTCGCCCTCGCAACCCTTCTCAGTTCTATCCCGTTAATTTACAACCACTAACCGCCCAATCCTCACTTCTAACCTGATACAATCGTTGAATCTCCGACTGAGACAAAGAACGATTATAGATACGGACTTGATCAACGAACCCATTGAAAAAATTATTCTCGTCCCAGTTTGCACGAGCTATTTCTAAACCATTATCATTAATACCTTCAGAACCGGCTCTACCTGATACTTCGCGATTACCGTCAATAAATAAATCAGTGCTACTTTCGGCTTCTCTCCTAACCAGAACGTGGCGATATTTGTTGTCATTTATTTTCTTATCAGAAATTAAATACTCATCTCCAATTTCATTATACCATCCTAGATTTCCATTATCTACTCCTAGAAGCGCATCTTCAGTGTCTCCCCCTCCCTGAACAGTTCCTAATATAACAGGCATTTCAAATCGACTTGTTGGGTCAACACTGATCGAAGTTTTAGCCCAGGAAACCCAGGTAAAATTTCTTGCCCCATCCATAAAATGTCCCAGATCAATATAATCATCTTCCCCATCAAAGCCGTATGCTTCTCCTACTTTTCCCTCTACTCCTGCTGTTACTCCGTTCTTCAGACTTCCGTTATTCCCGTATCCTGACAGATCGATTGCCCAGCCGTCTTTGGTTTGTTCCTTGTTAAATGTCCAGTAACCAACCAAATCATCTGTAGGGGTGCACTTGATACCTGACTCATCAGAAACCGGGTAATCAGTCAGATCGGCTTTAACTGTTTCCAAAGGATAAGTCCTGTTAACAGGCAACTTCAAAGTAGTGATTTCCCTTGAACCCAAATCCACATCATACTGTTGAGTTTTAGCTACAGAACCTCCGATAACACCGATAGAAACATTCGTCTTATTGTTAATTGCTTCGCCCGTGTTCTGGACAACGACCTCCAACTCATCACTACTACGATTAAACTCTACAGACATAATCTCCAATCCAAGCTTAGAGGCACGAGTAATATCAACAGCATCCTGTGAAGTCTCCGACTGAATACTTTGAATCAGGTTCGGAGCCCACTGACTGAAAATACCTGCCACAGCCATAGTAAACGCAATCAACAGAACAGCGGCGATTAAAGGAGAAATACCCTTCCTCAAATTTAGAGTTACCATACTTTGTCCTTTTTTTTATTAAATAAAGTCTTTCTTCCTGAAAGAATGACGACGGAGCATATCCTGTCAACAACCATATATCTATTAGGGATAAACATCGGGACGAAGAGAAAAGTCATAGATTCCCGAACTTGAACAGCCCCACCGAACACACCCGACCGCCAACGCTCAAAAAAACAGTTTGTTGGGCTATCCTGTAGAGGTTCCGGGGTTTTGAATCCTCGCCCTCGCACTTCCATCATCCACTACGTTGAGTCTTCTAAAGCCCCTGTAAAATCATCTAGCGATGTTTTTCTGACAAACACCCGCGGTTTTATATAAAAAGAAACATATCATAGCACGATTCCAGAGAACTCTGAGAGAATAAACACAAGACTGGAGTACCACGAGATTTACAATAAATTTATCTCCAACCATAAAGACGAGATCTACGACTATTTCAGAGATATACTTGAAGAAGATGGGAAAGCAGTTATTAAGTATCCTTCAGCCGTGGATGCTTACCTCGAGATTAAGGACGGGAAGGCGACTTTCTAGGTGGAGATCAGTAACCCTCCAGCCATCATTAAAACCGATCCGAGAAGCCTTTCCGCAAAAATTTTCCCACTCAGGATAAAGAACAATCGCCGATCTACGTATCGGAACCGTATTCTTCCAAAACTCTAGCGGTATATTCTACAGCCATTTCCCCTTCTATGGCCTCGCGATGAGTTGAGGATGGAAGAACCAGATTTCCGTCAGCGCCCTTAATTGCCGGGCTATCCAGCCTATTTTCGCGTGAAACAAGAGAAGCTAGAGGTTCGTATCCGAGAGGCAAAATGTTCTCCAGCGGTCCATACCATCTATCGATACTCGAGCGTATAGTGTGTACCTCCGCCCTACCAGTTATCTCCGTCTCCTCCATTAAATTCGCCAGTTCTCCCTTTTCCGCCGATTTCCTTGAAACAAAGCTGTCGGATACTGCCTCTAGTTTGTACTGATCGAAAAATTCTTCCACATTTTTAGAGCTAAAGATCGGGTTGAAAGCAGCCACAGCTTTGGTGTAAGACTCCAACATGTTTGCAGGTTGATCGACTTTTCTTGCAAGATCGGCTGCAGCGACTCCTCCAAAAGGTCCTGCGGAAGCTACAAATTTATCGATCTCAGAGTAGAGATCATTGTCGTGAATCCATTTCAAAGCAGCCGGGCCGCTCAAGCTATGAGTTACGATACTGAACCGGTCAAACTCTTCCTCGGATTTCAGTATCTGATATGCCTCATCTAACTCACTAATGTAGTCTTCGGTATCCGGAGAGAATTTAGCAGTATCTATTG
>SDGW01001417.1_pt1 | contig 10178 bp, 9 predicted proteins | sample 2873831 | NCBI WGS metagenome assembly SDGW01 (sample SAMN08132700, study PRJNA421101) | hypersaline lake metagenome | isolation source: celular fraction 0.22 microns magnesium sulfate-rich crust from ephemeral... | place: Spain: Penahueca Lagoon, Toledo | collected 2011-07
ATATATAAAACGGTGAATTTAAGGGGTAGAGTCCATTTTACACCGGTAATGGCAACCGTTGCACTCGCGTTCAGTGGAGGACTCGACACCACAGTCTGCGTGCCGCTGTTGAAAGAGGAGTACGGCTACGACGAGGTCATCGGCGTCAACGTCGACGTCGGACAGCCGACCGAGGAGTTCGACGAGGCGGAGGAGACCGCCGAGGCGCTGGGGCTCGACCTCCACGTCGTCGACGCGAAGGCGGAGTTCGCCGGCCTGTGTTTCGACGCGGTGAAGACGAACGCGACGTACCAGGGCTACCCGCTCGGGACGGCGCTCGCGCGCCCCGTCATCGCCGAGGCCATCCTGGGCGTCGCCGAGGAGCAGGGCTGCGACGCCATCGCGCACGGCTGCACGGGGAAGGGGAACGACCAGCTCCGGTTCGAGGCCGTCTGGCGCGGCTCCGACCTGGAGGTCATCGCCCCCGTCCGCGAGCTCGGCCTCACCCGCGAGTGGGAGATCGACTACGCCGCCGAGAAGGACCTGCCCGTCGAGGCCGGCGACGGCGGCGTCTGGTCCATCGACGAGAACATCTGGTCGCGCGCGGTGGAGGGCGGGAAGCTGGAGGACCCGAACTACGAGCCGCCGGAGGACATCTACGAGTGGACCGCCGAGCCCGAGGGCGAGACCACCATCGAGGTGACCTTCGAGGAGGGGGTGCCGGTCGCCGTCGACGGCGAGGCGATGGACCCCGTCCCGCTCATCCAGCACCTCAACGAGTACGCCGGCGGCTACGGCATCGGTCGCACCGACGTGATGGAGGACCGCATGCTCGGGCTGAAGGTGCGCGAGAACTACGAGCACCCGGCCGCGACCGTCCTGCTGACGGCCCACCAGGCGACCCAGGACGTGGTGACCGGCACCGCGACCGTCAAGGTCTCCGGCGGCAACTGCCGCGTCGTCGCCCGCGACTCCGAGTACGCCGTCTACTCCGAGGAGATGGCCTCGTTCAACACCGAGGACGTCGCCGGCATCGCGCAGGAGGACGCCACGGGCGTCGCGAAGTACCACGGGCTCCAGGAGCGCCTCGCCAACGACGTCAAGAAGTCCGTGTCGAAGCCCGAGCTGGCCACGGACGGAAGCGGAACCGACGGCGAGTCCGAATAGATGACAGACGACGATCCCGGCACCGCCGTCCGCCGCGACCGCTTCAGCGGCGGCCCCGCCCGCGAGTTCCTGTCGAGCCTCGCGGCCGACGCGGCCATCTTCGAGGCCGACCTCGCGGTCGACCGCGCGCACGTGGTCATGCTCGCGGAACAGGGGATCGTCGATGGCGCGGTCGCGGGCGAGATCCTCGCGGCGCTCGACGACGTGGAGGCGGCCGGCCACGGCGAGCTCCCCGACGGCGAGGACGTCCACGAGGCGATAGAGACGGCCGTCATCGACCGGATCGGGCCGGACGGCGGACGGATGCACACCGCCCGCTCGCGCAACGACGAGGTGGCGACCTGCATCCGGTACCGGCTGCGCGAGGACCTGCTCGCGGCCGCCGAGGCGACGGTCGCGCTCCGCGAGGCGCTCGCGGCGGTCGCGAGCGAGCACACCGAGACCGTGATGCCCGGCTACACGCACCTCCAGCCGGCCCAGCCGACGACGGTCGCGCACTACCTGCTGTCGTACGAGGGGGGAGTCGCCCGCGACACGGAGCGCCTGCTCGACGCGTACGACCGTGTCAACCGGTCTCCGCTCGGCGCGGCCGCGTTCGCGGGGACGCCGTTCGACGTCGACCGCGACCGCACCGCGGAGCTGCTGGGGTTCGACGGGACGGTCCGGAACTCGACGGACGCGGCGTCGGCGCGCGACTTCCTCGCGGAGGGGGCGAACGCGTGCGCGACGCTCGCGACGACGCTGTCGGGGCTCGCGGAGGACCTGATCCTCTTCTCGAACAAGGGGTTCGTGGAGCTGTCGGACGCGTACTCGTCCACCTCCTCGATCATGCCCCAGAAGAAGAACCCCGACACGCTGGAGCTGACCCGCGGCGTCGCCGGCGACGCGATCGGCGAGGCGACGGGCACGCTGAGCCTGCTCAAGGGGCTCCCGCGCGCGTACAACCGCGACCTCCAGCGCGCCCACGCGGGCGTGTTCGAGGTCGCGGGCGACGTGCGGGAGGCGACCGAGGTCGCGGCGGGCGCGGTCGCGACCGCCGACTGGGACGAGGCCGCGCTCGCGGACGCCGCGGGCGAGGGGTTCTCGACGGCGACTGGCGTCGCCGACCTGCTCGCGATGGGCGGGATGCCCTTCCGGACGGCCCACGAGATCGTCGCGGCGGCCGCGGAGGCGGTCGACGACGACGATTCGCCGGACGCGGCGGCCGCAAAAGTTGACGAGGCCGCTCGGAACGTGACGGGCGAGCCCCTCTCAGCGTACGTGAGCCGCGAGGACGTGGAGTCGGCGCTCGACCCGGCCGAAAGCGCCGCGAGCCGCGACTCCGCCGGGGGACCGGCCCCCGAGGCGGTCGCCGACGAGCTCGACGCCGTCGAGGCTCGGATCGGCGAGGACGAGGAGGCGCTGGCGACGGCGCGCGACGCGCTCGCGGCGGCGAACGAGGCGCTGGACGCGGAGGTCGAGAGCTATGTCTGAGCCGCGACCGCGCGGCGGTCGCCCGCTCGGTCGACGCCGATCGAACCGAGGTCGATCCGGTCGATGTCGATCCGGTCGATGTCGACCCGATCGACGTCGACCCGATCGGCGTCGACGACCGTCCCCGTAAGGGGGACACAATTACTACCGGGATCTGACATCCGATCTCGATACGGCTCGATTTCGTCGAACTGCTTCCGTTAGCGGCCGATCCGTTTTATGTAAGCTACCCAACAAGTTCGAAGCCTTTATCACCGTTCGTGGTCGAGTGCTTGGTACGATGACGAGCGACACCGACACGCTGACCGCAGAGGACCCGATCACGGGCGAGGAGATCGAGCTTCCGGCCGACGTCGAGGTCGGCGAGATCATCGACAGCCCGGTCACCGGGACCGAGCTGGAGGTCATCTCGCTGGACCCCGTCACGCTGGAGGAGGCGCCCGAGCTCGAGGAGGACTGGGGCGAGTAGATGGCGACCACCGCCACGACCGCGACTCGCGAGTGGTCGACATGCACGTAGGGATCCTCTACTCCCGGATCCGGAAGGACGAGAAGCTCCTGCTCAACGAGCTCCGCGACCGCGGCCACGAGGTCGAGAAGATCGACGTCCGCAAGGAGCGGTTCGGCCTGGAGTCGACGACGGCGAACGTCGGGGACCTCGATCTCGTCGTCGACCGCTGCCTGTCGACGAGCCGGTCGCTGTACGCGACGAAGTTCCTCGACAGCTACGACGTTCCCGTGGTGAACTCCCCGGAGACGGGCGACGTCTGCGCCGACAAGGCGAAGAACTCGCTCGCGCTCGCCGAGGCGGACATTCCGACCCCGGCGACCGAGGTCGCGTTCACCAAGGATGCCGCGCTGGAGGCGATCGAGTCGTTCGGCTACCCCTGCGTGCTCAAGCCGGTCGTCGGCTCGTGGGGCCGGCTGATGGCGAAGATCGACACCAGAGACGCGGCCGAGGCGATCTTGGAGCACAAGGAGACGCTCGGCCACTACGAACACAAGGTGTTCTACGTCCAGGAGTTCGTCGACAAGCCCGGCCGCGACATCCGCGCGCTGGCGGTCGACGGCGAGCCGATCGCCGCGATGACGCGCTCGTCCGACCACTGGCTCACGAACGCCGCGAAGGGCGGCGAGACGGAGTCGTTCGAGCTCGACGACCGCGCCCTCGAGCTGGTCGAGCGCGCCTCCGACGCGGTCGGCGGCGGCATGCTCGGCGTCGACCTGATGGAGGTGGGCGGAACCGACTCCGGTGAGTACACCGTCCACGAGGTGAACCACACGGTCGAGTTCAAGGCGCTCGACGCCGCAAGCGACGTCGACGTCCCCGCGGGGGTCGTCGACTGGTTGGAAGCGAAGGCGGCTGCGGCGGCGGACGACGACGCCACGGAGGCGACCGCATGACGGCGGAGTCCGGAGCGACCGCCGCGGACGACGCGACGACCGACGAGACGTACACCGCGAGCGTCGTCGGCGGCACCGGCTTCACCGGCGGCGAGCTGTTGCGGATCCTCGCCGGCCATCCCGCGTTCGACGTGGTGCAGGCCACGTCGAGGTCGGCCGACAACATGACCGTCGGGCGCTCGCACCCGAACCTGCGCGGGCTCGACTTACGCTTCTCGGACCCCGACGACCTGGAGTCCGTCGACGTCCTCTTCTCGGCGACGCCGCACGGCGTCTCGATGGGGCGGATCGACGAGTACTTCGAGGTCGCCGACACCGTCGTCGACCTCTCGGCCGACTTCCGGTTGCCCGAGGCCGACGCCTACGACGAGTGGTACGACGGCCACGAGTCGCCGGAGTACTTAGAGCGCGCGGAGTACGCGCTCCCCGAGATCAACCGCGAGAACCTCCCCGGCGCCGACCTGATCGCCGGCGGCGGCTGCAACGCGACGGCGACGATCCTCGGGCTGAAACCCTTAGCCGACGCCGGCGCGCTCGGCCCCGACGCGGGCGAGGTCGTCGTCGACGTGAAGGTCGGCTCCTCGGAGGGCGGCGCCGGCGGCGGCGCGGCCTCCTCGCACCCGGAGCGCTCCGGCGTCGTGCGCCCGTACGCCCCGACCGGCCACCGCCACGAGGCGGAGATCGAGGCGTACCTCGGGCTCTCGGTCTCCTTCACCGTCCACGCGGTCGACATGGTGCGCGGCGCGAGCGCGACCTGCCACGTCTTCCCCGACGAGCCGGTCTCGAAGGGGGACCTGTGGACGGCGTACCGCGGCGCGTACGCCGACGAGCCGTTCATGCGGATCGTCTCCGGCGGGGGCGGCGTCTACCGCTACCCCGAGCCGAAGTCGGTCGCCGGAACGAACCACGGCGAGGTCGGCTTCGAGCTCGACCCCGGCAACCGGCGCGTCGTCGTCTTCTCGGCGATCGACAACATGACCAAGGGGTCGGCGGGGCAGGCGGTCCACGCGGCGAACGTCGCCTTGGGGCTGCCCGAGACCGCCGGCCTCGAGTTCGGTGGGCTCCACCCGGTGGGATCGCCATGAGCGGGGAGCGCGACGCGACGGCCGCGTCGGTCGCGGTCGCCGACGGCGGACGCGACGCCCCCGACGAGCCTCCGGTCGTCGTCAAGATCGGCGGCGCGAAGGCGGTCGACCCGGCCGGCGCGGTCGGCGACGTCGCCGGGCTCGCCGCCGACGGGCGCGAGGTCGTCGTCGTCCACGGCGGCTCGACGGTCGTCGACGAGACGATAGAGCGGCTCGGCATGGAGCCCGAATACGTCGAGTCCGCCTCCGGCGTCACGGGTCGGTTCACCGACGCGGCGACGATGGAGGCGTTCACGATGGCGATGGCCGGCAAGCTCAACACGGAGCTGACGGCGCGGTTCCGCGAGGCCGGCGTCGACGCGGTCGGCCTCTCCGGCGTCGACGGCGGGCTCCTCTCGGGGCCCCGCAAGTCGGCGGTCCGCGTGGTCGAGGACGGGAAAAAGAAGATCAAACGCGGCGAGCACTCCGGCCGGATCGAGTCGGTGAACGCCGACCTCCTCTCGGGGCTGCTCGACGACGGGTACACGCCCGTCGTCTCGCCCCCGATGGAGGGGAAAGAGAGCGACGGCGGCGTCACGCCGGTCAACGCGGACGCGGACCGGGCGGCCGCCGCGGTCGCGGGCGCGCTCGGCGCCGACCTCGTCCTCCTCACTGACGTGGCCGGCGTCTACGCCGATCCCGACGACCCGGACACGCTGATCGAGTCGGCGTCCACGCCCGACGAGCTGGCGGCGGTCGAAGACGCCGCCGAGGGGTTCATGGGCAAGAAGGTGATGGCCGCGACGGAGGCGCTCTCGGGCGGCGCCGGGCGCGTCGTCGTCGCCGACGCCAACGTCGACGACCCCATCGGCGCCGCGCTCGGCGGCGCGGGGACGACGATCGAGCGGTCAGCGATCGCAGAACGGGCCGACACCGGAGGTGAGACCGCGTGAGCGGCTTCGTCTTCTCCGAGAAGCCGATCGAGATCGCCTCGGGCGACGGCGTCCACGTCACGGACACCAACGGCACGGAGTACCTCGACTTCGGCGCGAGCTACGCCTGCACGCCGGTGGGGCACTGCCACCCCGAGGTCGTCGACGCCGCGACGAGCCAGCTGGAGGAGCTCATGTACGTGCAGGCGTCGTACCCGCACGCGGCGCGGACGGCGCTGTACGAGCGGCTCGCCGAGACCGGCCCGGTCGACGTCGACAACGTCTGGCTCTGTAACTCCGGCACGGAGGCCAACGAGGCCGCGCTGAAGTTCGCCCGGCACGCGACGGGCCGCGAGAAGATCGTCGCGACGACGCAGGGGTTCCACGGCCGGACCATGGGCGCGCTCGCGACCACCTGGAAGCAGAAGTACAAGCAGGGGTTCGAGCCGCTCGCGGGCGGCGTGGAGTTCGTCGAGTACGGCGACGCCGACGCGATGCGCGAGGCCGTCGACGACGAGACCGCCGCGGTAATCTTAGAGCCGCTCCAGGGCGAAGGCGGGATCAACCCCGCCGACACCGAGTACCTGCAGGCGGTCCGCGTCGCGACGGCGACCTCTGGCGCGGCGATGATACTGGACGAGATCCAGACCGGGCTCGGCCGCACCGGCTCGCTGTGGGCGGCCGACAAACACGACGTGGTGCCCGACGTGCTCACGACCGCGAAGGGGCTCGGCAGCGGGCTCCCGATCGGCGCCACGCTGTGTCGCGACTGGATCGCCGAGGACGCCGGCAATCACGGCTCGACGTTCTCGGGCGGGCCCGTCGTCTCCGCGGCCGCGGGCGCCACGCTCGACGTGATCGAGCGCGAGGGACTCCCGGAGCACGCCGCCGAGGTCGGCGCGTACCTCCGCGGGCGGGTCGAGGAGCGCCTCGGCGACGACGTCCGCGACGTGCGCGGCGACGGGCTGATGATCGGGATCGAGGTGAAGCGCGGCTCGAACCGCCTGCTTCGCGACCTCGCGATCGACCACCAGATCCTCGCGCTGCCGGCGGGTCGCACCGTGCTGCGCCTGCTCCCGCCGCTGACGATCGAGCGCGAGCACGCCGACGCGGTCGTCGACGCCCTCGCGGAGGTGATCGGATGACGGCGACCGGGAAGGGACGCGAGAGCGACGCGGAGTCGGAGACCGACGGCGAGGCCGCCGAGTCGTCCGCCGGCACCGACGTCGTCGCCGGCGGGGGGTACCCCGCGGCCTGCGACACGCCGGCCCGGAAGCTGCTGTACGACATGGTGTCGATCCCCTCGCCGTCGGGCGAGGAGGAGCAGGCGGCGAAGCGGCTCGTCGACTTCTTCGAGGCGAACGGGAGGGAGGCGTGGGTCGACGAGGTCGGGAACGTCCGGGCGCCGGCGAACGACGCCGTCCTCCTCACCTCGCACGTGGACACGGTCCCGGGCGACATCCCGGTCGAGGTGCGGGCGGCGCCCCCGGAGGGGGAGCTGCCGGAGCCGTCCGACGTTCGCGTCGGCGAGCCCGGCGAGCCCGTGCTGTGGGGTCGCGGGGCGGTCGACGCGACGGGACCGCTGGTCTCGATGGCGGTCGCGGCGGTGAAGACGGGCGTCTCCTTCGCGGGCGTCGTCCGCGAGGAGGTCGACTCCGGCGGCGCGCGCCACCTCATCGCCGACCGCGACGCGCCCGAGGCCGTGATCAACGGCGAGCCCTCCGGCTGGACGGGGATCACCCTCGGCTACCGCGGCCTGCTGGAGGGGACGTACGTGAACACGAGCGAGTCGGGCCACTCCTCGCGGCCGGAGCCGAACGCGATCCAGCACGCGATCGACTGGTGGCACGGCGTCGAGGAGACGTTCACGCCGGAGGACCCGGAGACCGCGGTGTTCGACCAGGTGACGACGAAGCCCATCTCGATCGACGGCGGCCTGAGCGACGACGGCCTGGCCGTGGAGACGACGATGGACGTCCAGCTGCGGGTCCCGCCGTCGCGCCCGGTCGACGAGATCCACGAGCTCGCGGAGGCGGAGCTCTCGACCGGGTCGGTGCACTGGGGCGACCCGATGCCGCCCGTGATGGAGAGCCCCCGGACGGGGCTGGCGCGGGCGTTCCGCGTCGCGATCCGCGGCGCCGGCGGCGACGTGCGCCTGCTCCGGAAGACCGGGACGAGCGACATGAACCTCTTCGCGGCCGCGTGGGACTGCCCGATGGTCACCTACGGCCCGGGGAACTCCGACCTGGACCACGCGCCCGACGAGCGGCTCCCGCTCCCCGAGCTGGACCGCGCCGTGAGCGTCCTGACCGACGTCTGTCGCGAGCGACTGTAGCGTACCGTCCCGCCAGCGACCCGCCACGCACCCGTTTTCGAACGACACCACGAACCACACCACCACACCACACACGATGCCACTCGCCACCGACGACTTCCTCGACATCGACGACGTGACGCCCGCCGAACTGGACGCCCTGCTCGACCGCGCCGCCGCGATGAAGGCGGGCGAGACCGACCCGCGACTCGGGGACGCGACGCTCGGGATGATCTTCGAGAAGCCCTCGACGCGCACCCGGGTCTCCTTCGAGACGGGGATGACGCGGCTCGGCGGCCACGCGATGTTCCTCGGCCCCGACGACATCCAGCTGGGCCACGGCGAGCCGCTGAAGGACACCGCGCGCGTGCTCGGCCGGTACGTCGACGGCGTGATGGCGCGCCTGTTCGACCACGGAGACGTGGAGACGCTCGCCGCGTACGCCGACTGCCCCGTGATCAACGGGCTCACCGACGAGGCGCACCCCTGCCAGACGCTCGCCGACCTGCTCACCATCCGCGAGACGGTCGGCGAGGACGCGACGGTCGCGTGGGTCGGCGACGGCAACAACGTCGGGCAGTCGTTCGTCGTCGGCGCGGCGATGGCCGGCGTCGACGTGCGGGTCGCCACCCCCGCCGACTACGGCATGGACCCGGCCGTCTTCGACCGCGCCGCCGAGTTCGGCGCGGACGTGGAGCCCACGACGGACCCGGAGGCCGTCGTCGACGGCGCCGACGTCGTCTACACCGACGTCTGGATCTCGATGGGGCAGGAGGATCAGCGCGACGAGAAGCTCGCCGCGTTCGACGGGTTCCAGGTGAACGCCGACCTGCTCGCCGGCACCGACGCGAAGGTGATGCACTGCCTGCCCGCGCACCGCGGCGAGGAGGTCACCGACGACGTGTTAGAGTCCGACCGCGCCCTCGTCTGGGACCAGGCCGAGAACCGGATGCACGCGCAGAACGCGCTGCTCGTCGAGCTGCTCGGCGGGGAGTGATAGAAGGCCGGAAGTCGGTCGAACGCAGGATCATATATAAATAGATCTGCGGTGGCGTGCGCCTGCGAGCGGCCGACAGGCCGCGAACCGCACGCGCGAGGTCGCCGGCGCGACGCGCCGGCTGCCAGAGAATCTTCGATTCTCGCTGGAGTCGGTGGTCCGGAGTGAAACGGAGGACCACCGACGAGGCTGGGGAGGTGTGAGGCTGCGGTTGCGGTGCGGTTGGGCGGGACTCAAAGGGGCAGCCGCGAGGGCGGCACAGGCGACGCAAGCACCGCAGGGAGCGAACGGAGTGAGCGACCGAGGAGCGCAGCGAGCGTGCGCCGCCCTCGCGGCTGGGGCTTTGGAGATGTTCGCCGTCGATCCGTTATTACCAAAGTATACCCGAGCGGCTGGGGCTTTGGCGGTGTTCAGCGTCGATCTGTTGTCAACAAAGTATACCCGAGCGGCTGGGGCTTTGGCGGTGTTCACCGCGGAACCGTTCTCGATTACTTATAAATAAACGTTCGACCCCCGAGCGGAGTCCGCTTCGGCACCGACTCGCTTATAAAAATCCGATCTGCGATCTAGTTTCCGGTCCAGCGCAGTATCGCCAGCGTCCCCTCGTAGAGGACGATCATCGTGAGCGTCACGATGATGGGCGCCATCCCGGTCGGGTCGGGGCTGAACAGGAACGCGATCCCGAGGAACGCGCCCCAGAACAGCAGGCGCTTCGCCTCCAGCCACTGGCGGGTGACGAGGTTCATCATGATCGCGAGCATGATGAAAAGCGGGATCTGGAAGACGATCGCCATGAACGCGAGCATGATGACGATGAGGTTGAACGTCTCCGCGAGCCCGAAGGCGAT
>SDGW01001495.1_pt1 | contig 10178 bp, 9 predicted proteins | sample 2873831 | NCBI WGS metagenome assembly SDGW01 (sample SAMN08132700, study PRJNA421101) | hypersaline lake metagenome | isolation source: celular fraction 0.22 microns magnesium sulfate-rich crust from ephemeral... | place: Spain: Penahueca Lagoon, Toledo | collected 2011-07
GGCGGGATGGGTGGCGGCCCCTTCTGAGCCGCTCGAGGCAGTTTTCACTGAGTGAGAATTCCCGGTCTCGCTTTTCTGTTTCGTTACGAAGTCGAGTGTATGGCCGAGTCGGACGGTGAGTTCATCGAGTGGCGTGACGAGCGGTACAGCACACAGATAGACCGCTTCGACGAACAGCACAAACACCTGTTCGGGCTGTTGAACGACCTGCACGTGGCCATCGAAGAGGGCCACTCCGAGGCGGTGGTGGGGGACATCCTCGAGGAACTGGAGCGGTACACGGAGTACCACTTCGGCGACGAGGAAGAGTTCATGCAGGACTGCGGGTACGCGATGGACTGTGCGGACTGTTTCTACGACCACAAGGATTTCCACGAGGAGTTCGTCGAGACGGTGGGGGAGTTCCGCGAGCGCCACGAGAACGGCGAGCCCATCACCACCGACGTGCTGGAGTTCACGAAGGAGTGGCTCGACGCCCACATCGCCGGCCCCGACATCGACCAGAAGTACAGCGAGTACTACCAGGAGGAGGTGCCGGAGGACTACGAGTACCAGCCCGGGAAGCTGAACCAGAGCCGAGGGGGCGAGCGGACCTACGAGGCCGAGGACACGGAGGTGGAACTCGAAAGCGACGTCTACGTCGGCGGGACGGTATCCATACCGAAAGGGACGGTCGCTGACTGGTTCGCACGGCAGGTCGACCGCCACGGCGACCGGCCGGCCGCGTACGTCCCGACCGGCGACGGGTACGAACCACAGACGTTCCGTGAGATGTACACGCAGGCGTGGCGGGTCGCCGCCGGCCTGCTGGACGCCGGCGTCGAGCCCGGGACGACGCTCGGTATCTGTGCTCGCCCCTCGTCCCGCTGGTCGGTCGTCGATATCGCCAGCCATCTCGCGGGCGTCCTCTCCGTCCCCATCCAGGCGGGCCAGACGGACGAACGAACGGTCACGGTCGAGGCCACTACGGACATCGAGACGGTCGTCGTCGATGGCACCGCGAGCGAGGCCGTCAGGGCGGGCGCACAGCGGGTGTTCGACATCAGTGACTTGCCCGCCGGCAACCGCGACAACCTCCCGGGATTCGACGCGAACCCCGACGACGTGGCGACCATCGTCTCGCCGCCCGGGGCGGAGATGGGGACGGTCGAATGCGCGGTCACACACCGGAACCTGCTGGCCGCGGCCGCGATGCTTTCCGAACAGTTCCCGGCCACGCGGGGGTCGACCGGGACCGCCGTGCTGTCGCAGTCGGATATCTTCAACCGGGCGGCGACGTACTACCTCTGGAACCGGGGGGCAGCGGCGGCGTACATCCCGACGGACGACATCGTCGGTGGGCTCGAAGCAGTGGAACCGGACGTACTAATCGGCTCCCCGGAGCTGTACGACCACCTCCGGTCGGAGCTTGAGTCGGCGATAGCGGAGCTGGGCGGGCTGAAACGACGGCTGGCCGACGGCGCCGCAATCGACCGGGGACAGGCCGTCCAGAACGGGAATACGGGGTCGCTGACGGATTCCGCGGCGGCCCGCGTCGTGTTCGGGCCGCTCCGTGAGTCGTTCGGGCTCGGGGACCTCGACCACGCGCTGTCCGGGACTGAGCCGCTCGATCCGGAGACGGTGCAGTTCCTCTGGGGCGTCGGTGTCCCGGTCAGTCAGATCTTCGGGACGACGGAGCTCACGGGCGTCGGCTGTGTCAACGAGTACGGCGCCGAGCAGCTGACGGCGCTTGGAGACCCCCTCCCTGGGACAGAGGTCGCCGTCACCGACGACGGTGCCGTCGCCTTCCGTGGCGACCACGTCGTCGAGCGCTACTGGGAGACGAGCGACGTCGCGACGGCGGCGACGACCGGCGATTGGTACGTGACAGAACAGGCGGGACAGTTCGACGACGAGGGTCGACTCCGGCGCCGGGACCCCCTCGGAGTGAAGACGGAGTAACCGGGCTACCGATTGCGTTTCCGCGCCACGCCGCTCTCGTTGAACGCCCCGACCAGCCGGTCGAGTGCGTCTGACTCGACACCCACCGCGGGCGCCGTCAGCGGCGAGAGGCTCACCGCGCCGTCGACGATGGCCCGGCGGTCGCTCCCTTCGGGGTAGCGCTCGGCGAGGTCGGCCTCGCCGTCGAAGGGGTTCTCCCACCCCGCGGTGTCCGGCCAGACGACGTCACGCAGCGCGATGTCGCCGACGGTCCCCTGGGTCGCCTGTTCGTCGACATCGGTCTCCGTGTCGTGTTCGACCTCGAGGTCGTAGTCGTGGTAGGGCTCGGTCAGCCGCATCTCGGGGTCCGCGACGTCGACGGGGACGTTCAGGTTCAGGAAGTCCGCCGCCTCGAAGATGTCACCCGACAGCGCCCGGGTGACCACCTCGGTCATGACCCGGGCCGGGCGGTCGAAGTCGTAGTCGTCTGCGGGGTGGACGAAGAAGTCCTCGCAGTGGTACGCCGACACCGCGACGGCTGGCGTGCCCAGAAAGCCCGCTTCGACGCAGGCCCCGACCGTTCCCGATCGGCCGACGACGTAGTTGCCGGCGTTGGGGCCGTGGTTGCAACCGGAGACGACGAGGTCAAACGACTCGTCGAGCCCCCGGAGTCCGTACGCCGCGCAGTCGGCCGGCGTCCCGTCCAGGGCGTACCCCCACGGGTGGCGCTCGCGGGCGGTGCGGTGGCTCCGCGTCCGCCCGACGCCGCTCTGGTTCTCCATCGGCGCGACCACCGTCACGTCCGCCACCGCCCGCAGTTCCTCGTAACAGCTCGCCAACCCCGGCGCGTCGATGCCGTCGTCGTTCGTCAGCAGCACCCGTGGCTCCGTCATTAGGGGGAGGTGGGGGTCAGCCCGTGTGAACACTTCGGTCCCTAGTAACCGGAGTGGCTACCGTTGTTACCGGAGGTATCTCTGCCGACGTATACAGCCAGAAAGCCCCGTTAGCAGTCGGATTCAGGACCAGTATCGCTGCCGTTCACAGCCAGAAAGCCCCGGCGGGCTGAAGTCGGGGGGCTCGCTGCGCTCCAGTAGGTGCTTGCGTCGCCCGCCTTCCTTCAGCCCGCCGCCCCTTTCAGTCCCATCCGTAGCCGGTTGAACAGCCGGGCTGGGTGGGACTGAAAGGGGCCGGACGCTGGACGAACCCCGACGAAGTAAGCACTGGAGCGAGCGAAGTGAGCGAAGCGCGCAGCGAGTCGCGGGAGTCCAGCGTCCGGGGGCTTTCTGGCTCTGAGTATCGAGTGCGGTTATACCGACAATCACGATAGCTGCAGCGCCAAAGACGGGTGCTTTTTGCGACTGGACGCGCTTGCGTGTCGTAATGACCGTCCGCGAGGTGGCCCAGCAGGCCTACCGGGAGTCACTGCCCGTGTTGGCACTCAGTGCCGCCGGCGGACTGTTCGCTGGCGTCGTTCTGGGCGGGATGGACGCCGAGCTGGAGCAGGTGGCGGGCCTGCTCGTGCTGGTGCCGGCGTTGCTGGCGACCCGGGGGAACGTCTACGGCTCGCTGGGGGCGCGGCTGGGGTCGGCGCTCCATCAGGGGCTGGTCGACCCGACCTTCTCGACTGACGACGAGCGGGTCAACGCCGCGGTGGCGGCGGCGCTGGCCAACGGTGTCATGGTCAGCGGTATCGCGGCGTTCCTGGCGGTCGCGCTGCTGGGCGTGCTGGGCCGGCCCTCGGCCCCGCTGGCGACGCTGGTCGCCATCGCCTTGCTCGCGGGACTCATCTCCGGAGTGTTGCTGACCATCGCGGTCGTCTCGGTCGTCTTCGTCGGCTACCGGCGCGGGCTCAACCCCGACACGCTGGCGGGACCGGTGGTGACCACGACCGGTGACGTCGTCGGTATCGCGACGCTGCTGGTGGCGACCCGTATCGTCCTCGCGCTGGGGGGCGGATAGCGTGGTGGCGTCGAACTGGACCGTGCGGGGTATCGTCCGCCGGATGCTGCCAGTCCTCGTCGTCCTCACCACGATCGAACTGGGCAGCGGTATCGTCCTCGATACCTTCGAGTCGACGCTGCTGCGCTACCCGACGCTGCTCGTGCTCGTGCCGGTCACCATCGGGATGGCGGGCAATCTGGGGAGCATCCTCGCGGCGCGGTTCTCGACGGCCCTGCATCTCGGCTTGCTCTCTTTCAGCACCGACGACGACCGGCTCGTGGGCAACGCCCTCGCCACCATCGCGCTGGCGGTCACCGTCTTCCCGCTCGTGGGCGCCGGCGCGTGGCTGTTGCAGTTCCTGCTCGGCGGGACCCGACTCTCGCTGCCGACGGTCGTCGCGGTCGCGCTCCTCAGCGGCGTCGTGCTGGCGGCGCTGGCTATCGCCGTCACGACGGTGACGACCTACGCCGCCTATCGGTTCGAACTCGACCCCGACGACGTGGTCATCCCCGTCGTCACCAACGTCTGTGACGTGCTGGGCGTGCTGGTGCTGTTTGGCGCTGTCAGAGTGGTGGTGTAGCGGACGGAGAACGGCGGTCTCAGTCCTCGCGTTGCGTCGCGAGCGCCTCTTTGGGCGCCCCGCAGTTGGGACACGCCCCGGGGAGTCCGTCGTCGAGTTCACCCATCTCACCGCACTCGGTGCATCGCCACATTATGTAGCCCTCGCCGAACTCCTGACCGGGGTCGTCCGCCTCGCTGACCGCCGCGTCGCCGTGTTCGACGGTCGTGTCGCCTACCGTCTCGACCGCGAACCCCTCCTCGGTCGGGTCGCCGACGACGCCGACCAGCACACCGTCGTCGTTGTATATCTCCTCGTTACGCTGGACCGAGACGTCCTCGGACGTCGACTGAGAGTCTTCCATCGACTACGGTACCCGCCCCGTCGGGGCAACCCTGGTGCTTGAAGCTGCAAGCCCCGGGACCGGCCCCGCGGCTAGTCGCTCTCTGCCGGGGTCGAGGCGCTCTGGTCGCCGCTCTGTTCGACCGGCGTGAGCCCGTGGGTGATGGCCTCGCCCGTCTCGCCGTCGAAGAGATGGACCATCTCGCAGTTCAGCACAATCTGCGTGCGCTGGCCCTCGGCCTCGTAGGTCGACATATCCGGCATCGGCGGGATGCTCATGAGGAGGCGCTCCTCGCTCGTGTTCTCGCCGGCCTCGACCGAGCCGTCGTCGGCGTCCGAACTGGCCGGCCCGGTCTCGCCTTCGGCGCTTGCGGCCGGACCGGCCGTGGTGGCCGCGTCGCTTCCCGCCGTCTGGCCGTCCTCGTCCGACGCGGCCGAGGGCCCACCACTGTCGGCCGATTCGGGAAAGCGGGTGTAGACGAATATGTCGTCCCCGACCGGTTCCAGCACGTCGGTGATGACCTCGATGGGGTCGGAGTAGGTCCCGTCCAGTTCGCTCTCGTCCTGGACGTCGACCGGTCCGGAGTCCGTCTCGAAGGTCGCGCTCGCGGCGAGGGTAATGTCCTCCGGCCGGACGCCGACGGTGACCGGCTGGCCGACCTCGGTCCCGGGCAGGTCACGCTCGATGTCAAGCGTGAAGTGGCCCGTCTCGACGCCGTCCTCGGTGAGCCGGCCCTCGATGAAGTTCATCGACGGCGACCCGATGAAGCCGGCGACGAAGCGGTTCGTCGGGTGGTAGTAACACTCCAGCGGTTCGTCGAACTGCTGGAGTTCGCCCTCGTTCATCACCGCGATGCGGCTGGACATCGTCATCGCCTCCTCCTGGTTGTGCGTGACGTAGATGATAGTCGTCCCGAGCTGCCGGTGGAGCTCCTGGAGCTGGGTCCGCATGTGGACCCGCAGCTTCGCGTCCAGGTTGGCCAGCGGCTCGTCCATCAGGAACACCTCGGGCTCGCGAACGATGGCGCGGGCGATGGCGACCCGTTGTTGCTGGCCGCCGGACATCTCGTCGGGCATGCGGTCGAGCATCCCCTCCATCTGGACCATCTTCGCGGCCTCCTCGACGCGGCGGTCGACCTCGTCCTTGTCGGTGTTGCGCAGCCGCAGGCCGTAGCTGATGTTGTCGTAGACGTCCATGTGCGGGAAGAGTGCGATGTTCTGGAACACCATCGCGATGCCGCGGTCCTTCGGCGGCAGCCCCGTCACGTTGTCGCCGTTGATGTAGACGGCCCCGCTCGTGGGCTCGGTCAACCCCGCAATCATCTCTAAGGAGGTCGATTTCCCACAGCCCGAGGGACCGACGAGCGTGACGAACTCGCCGTCCTCGATGTCGAGGGACAGGCCCTCGACTGCTGTCGCGTCGTCGTACTCCTTGCGAACGTCGTCGTATGTTACGTCTCCCATTAGTGAGTGCTCCGTGTCATTCTTTGAGTCCGCCAGCGGTCATGCCGCTGACAATTTTCTCCTGGGCCATGACGACGAGGATGGCGATGGGGACGACCCCAATCAGACTCGCCGCGGCCATGAGGTTGTACGAGGTCTGGAACCGACCCTGGTAGCTCAAGAGGCCCCAGACGATGGTGCCCCAGTTCTGTGCCCGGCCGTCGGTCATCAGGAACGCGAAGAAGTACTCGTTGTAGACGGCGATGAACGTCAGCACGCCCGCGGTGGCGACACCGGGGGCTGACAGCGGCATGATGACCTTGAACAGCGCCCCCAGACGGGTGTTGCCCTCGACGCGCGCGGCGTCCTCGAGCCCATCTGGAATCTGGCTGTAGAACGTCGTCAGGATGAAGATAGATAACGGCAGAAAGAGCGCGGAGTAGGGCAACACCATCGCGCCGGGCCCGTTGAACAGCATCGGGCTCGCGACCTCGCTCCCGCCGGGCAGCGTGAAGAACGTGATGTTCGCGGTGAACAGTTCGAACAGCGGCAGCAGGAACGCCGCCGGGGGGAAGTAGCTGATGGCGAGGAAGACGAGCATGAGCGGGGTCCGCCCCGGGAACTCGAAGCGCCCGAAGGCATAGCCCGCCAGACTCGCCAGTAGCAGGACCAGCGCCGTCGTCAACAGCCCGATGATGACGCTGTTTATCATGTAGATGTGGAACGGCACCGTGGTGAACACCTCGACGAAGGCGCTGGGGTTGAACCCGTTGGGCAACAGGCCGACGTCGGTGAGGTTCCCCTGGGGCGTCAGCGCCACGACGGTGAGCCAGTAAAAGGGGAACAGCGTCGTCACCAGGAAGGAGATGGCGACGATGTAGAACAGCACCCTGTAGGTCCGCTCCGGGTCGGCGATACTACCGCTGGCCCACCGCTCGACGAAGGTCTTGTCCTCCTCGTCTTCCTCGGTCGTCCCCTTCGTTCCGGTCGGGACGCCCATCAGAACCCACCTCCGCCCTCGACGTCGGCGAACTTCACGATGTAGACCGAAACGACGAGGCCGATGATGGCCGCCGTCACGAACGCCACCGTCGCGGCCGACGCGTACCGGCTCGAACTGAACGCCTGGACGACCAGACAGGACAGCGACGGCACGGTGCTACACGAGGAGACGGTCTCGATGAGGCCGAACACCCGCATCGCGCCGATGGTCCGGAACAGCATCGCGACCAGCACCGACGGCAGCACCAGCGGCAACGTGATGCTCTTGAACCGCTCGAACTTCGAGGCGCCGGCCACGTCGGCGACGTCGTACAGCGACCGGTCGATGCTCTGGAGCCCGGCCAGTATTATCAGCGCCATAAAGGCCGAGGTCTTCCAGACGTCGGCGACGATGACGATGACGAGCGAGAAGAATATCATCCCCTGGATGACGATAGGCACCGCCCACGGGAGGATGATGGCGACCCGCGCCCAGCGCCGGCCCCGGAACTCCTGGTTGAGGATGAGCGCCTGCCCGAAGCCCAACAGCGTCTCGAAGAAGACGCTGACGACGGTGAAGATGACAGTCACCGTCAGCGCGCTCGTGAATATCTGACTCGGGTCGAAGAAGGGGCGGGGCAACGCAGCGTTTCGCTCGCCGGTGAGGAGTTCGACGTAGTTCTCGAAGCCGACGAAGGGGCCGATGCGCTCGGCGCCGTACAGCAGGTCGGCGTGCAGCGACATCTGGAACGTCCGCGCCAGCGGCCAGAAGGCGATGACGCCAAAGACCAGCAAGCACGGCGTCAGGAGTAGATAGGCGAACTGGGTGTCGCTCAGGCTCTCGACCCAGCGCCGCGGGGAGGTGAGCGAGGCGGACCGTCGCTGTCCGGTTTCGGTCGCCATCTCACCCGCCTCCCGAGTTAGCGGTGCCGGGAGCCGACGGCGACTGCCCGCCGCCCTCCGTCTCGGCCGCGTCTTTCCGCTCCGATGCCTCCTCGATAGCCTGTAGTTGCTGTTTGAGCGTCTGCATACGCTGACTGGGGGTTCCGTCGCCGCTGAACGCGGCGTTGGCTTGCTGTGCTATCTTCGTCGACTGCTGTGGCCACGCGACCGTCACCGGCCGCGGGGTCGAGTTCTCGACGGTCAGCTTCAGCGTCTCGACGTACCGGCCCATCACGGGAACCTGTCGCATCCGCTCAGTCTCGAACAGCGACGGCCGCGGTGGAAGCCAACCGAGCAGTTCGAAGAGAAACAGCTGCAGCTCCGGCTCGACCATCGCCTCCATCACCTCGATGGCTTCCGCCCGTTTCGGCGAGTTGGGGTTCAGGGCGACGTGCCAGCCGCCCAGCGACGACGTCGTGCCGCCGTAGCCGTCGTACTTGGCGTTCCCTTCGGTCACGCCGTAGGGCATCGGCATCACGCCGAGGTCCCGGCCGTAGGCGTCCTCGGCGCCGGCGATGGCGATGGCGTAGGGCCAGTTGCGGTGGGCCACCACGTCCCCGTTCGAGAAGGGCTGGCGCGACGTCTCCTCTTGCCACTGGAGGACCGCCCGCGGAGAGATGTCCCCGGCGACCGACGCCAGTGGGTTCTGCGTGTCGCCCTCGATGAACGTCCGCACCATCCGGGTCGCGTTGACCACCGGGTCGCTATCGACGGTCACCGGCCGTTCGCCGACGGGCCCGAAGAGGTTCGACTTCGCGCCGAAGTACGACCCGCCCCAGGAGCCGGTGAACTCCTTGAAGTCACAGCAGGCCAGCCCCTCGTAGGCGTTCCCCTGGAAGGAAAAGCCCCACTCGGTGTCCGTCGCGTCCATCGTCTCCTTTGTCACCTCCGAGAACCGCTGCCACGAGAGGGGCTCTGTGGCCCAGTTGTTCCGTTCGGGCGAGAAGCCGGCCTCTTTGACGAGGTCTTTCCGGTACAGCATCGTCCCCGTGGTGGGAAAGAGCGGGACGCCGTAGAGGCCCCCGGACTCGTCCTCGATGGACCGGACGAAGCTCTCGAAGTACTCCGCCTGGATGGTGCTCGCCAGCTCCGGTCGAATCTCGGAGATATCGACTAGCTGTTCCCGCAGGATAAAGGGAATCGACCAGCCGCTGTCCATCATGAACAGCGCCGGTTGCTCCAGATTCCCCGAGAGCCAGCGGTTGTACTGCTGTTTGCGTGACCCCGACGACTGGACGCCAGCGATGGCCGACAGTTCGATGTCCGCCGAGAGCCCGACCTCGTGGAGCTTCGCACTTATCTTGCCGATGTTCTCCTTGACGTCAGTGTTCGCCGCTATCTCTATCGTCCGGGGTCCACTCGACCCCCGCGAGAGACAGCCCGCGAGGCTCCCGCTGGCCGCCAGCCCGGTGGCGCCGAGCGCTTTCACGAAACGACGGCGGTCGACGGCTCGTGAACTGGCGCCGTCGCCGTCAGCCGGGTCCATACCTGTAGTTCCCGCACGAGACGTGCAGTCGGTCAGGGACTGTTCCCATCGTTGGCAGTACCTCAAACGTATAAGATTAGCTACCATATTGCATGGTCTGCCTGCACTGGCAGGCGCCGAGAGAGCAGTGGGGCCTCGAGACAGGGCCGGCCCGGGACACAGTGACGATGCAGGCGCCCTCGTAAAGCGACAGTAGCGGTACCGGGGCCCGTCTCCCGCTGGACCAGCGCCTGCCTGCGAGGGCAAGCCAGCGGGGCCACACCCGCGGCTCGACGGGGGCCGCCGACACGCGAGGACCGACGCCCCTTTGACGCTGTCGACCGAACTGCGTGGCGTGAGTTCGCTGGTCACGCTGCTCGCCGACGTCGCCTGGCGGGTCCTGCGAATCGCTATCTTCCTCTCGATAGGCGTCTTCCTCGCGAATCTCGCGGTCTCCTTTGGCCTCGTCGAGAAGATAGCCGTCGTCTCGCAGTATCTCACCGGCCCGGCGAACCTCCCCGACGAGGTCGGCACCGCCATCCTGGCGACGACGGCCTCGCCGACGGCAGGCTACGGGATGCTCGC
>SDGW01001358.1_pt1 | contig 10177 bp, 7 predicted proteins | sample 2873831 | NCBI WGS metagenome assembly SDGW01 (sample SAMN08132700, study PRJNA421101) | hypersaline lake metagenome | isolation source: celular fraction 0.22 microns magnesium sulfate-rich crust from ephemeral... | place: Spain: Penahueca Lagoon, Toledo | collected 2011-07
ACGACCGACGGAACCATCGTCGCGAACCTCTCGTACGACAACGTCGAGCATCCGAATCCCGTCTTCCACGGGGACACCATCCGGGTTCAATCGACGGTGACGGACAAGCGAGAGACCAGCGACGGCGAACGGGGCATCGTCACCATGCACGTCGAGGTGTTCAAAATCAATGCACCCGACGAGCAGCTGGTCTGTGAGTTCGACCGGACGGCGCTCTCACTGAAACGCGAACACGCCGAGTGACGATGTCGAAACATCGCGGGTGAAACGGTTCGCGCCGCGATCTACTCGGTGACGCCGACGATCCAACGCCACCGTTGTTCGAACGTACCTTCGAGGGCATCGAGCAGTTCGCGAGCCTTTGCGACGCGTTCCTCGGTCGAGAGCTTCGGATAGAGACGCGCGGCCATCGCCGGGATGGCGTGGAAAAGCCGGAGGTCGTCGGCCGTCGTCGCAAATCGCCAGGTGCCCGTGGTGACGGCGAACTCGCTGTCGAGGGCGGCCTCGACTTCGTCTGCACCAGTCGGCGAACGCGAGTCGCGCTCCAGGTCGTCGAAGACGTCCGTGCCGTCGGCAGTGACCCAACCGATCGGAGCAACGGCACCGACGACGCCGCCCGGTCGTAGGACGCGAGCAGCCTCCCGAACGGCGACCGCCGGGTCAGGGACCAGAAAGAGCGAGGCGGTGAAGGCGACGCCATCGAACGATCGGTCGGCGAACGGCAGGTGGTCAAAATCGGCCTCGGTGCGCGGGGTCGCCTCGATTTCGCGCAACATCTCGCGGCTGATGTCGAGCGCGACCGTCCGCGGCGACTCCTCGGCGAAGACTCGCGTGCTCACGCCCGTCCCGGCTCCCGCGTCAAGGACCGCATCGAGAGAGCCATCTGCGCGCGCAGCCATTTCGGCGGCCAGCAGACGGGCGAGTGCCGTGAATCGGCCGGTACGTCGTTCGTAGGCATCGTAGGCGTCGACGCTGGCGTCGAAGTTCGCCCGCACGATGTCCTTCATGCGCGGTGGCACGACCAGGCACGGAATAGGTATTCCCGTTGGGCGCTGCCCGCAACTCCGACGCGTCGCTCGCCAACGATCCGTTCACTCGGCGATGAGAGCACCCGGATCGGGGATCTCGTCACTGCTTCTGTTCAGTACGTCCAGAATCTCGGTCGCCTGGAATTCGCGATAGCGCTCTTGCCCGGTTCGTTCCTCGATCACGCCATCGGCTTCGAGTCGGTCGACCGCGTTGTTTGCCGCGGGATAGGACATCTCGATGAGGTCGGCGGCCCGAGAAACCGTCACAATCGGTTCGACGAACAGCGCCTCGAGAAGCGCGCGGACAGATGGGGCAGCGTCGCTGTAGCGACGTCGATACTCAGAGCGCAGCTGTAGCAAGAGCTTGGCGCGGCTGAATGCTTCGTCTGCTTGTTCGCGAATCCCGTTCAGGAAGAATTCGAGCCACGCGTTCCACGCACCTTCCTCGTTGACCGCGAGGAGCAATTCGGTGTACTCGTCTCGGTTCCGCCGGATGTACGAACTGAGATAGAACAGCGGGTGAACGAGGATATCGTCTGCAATGAGCATCAGGACGATAAGGAGCCGCCCGACACGGCCGTTCCCGTCGACGAACGGATGGACGGTCTCTAACTGGTAGTGGAGGAGGCCGATATCGATGAGAGTCGGATACGCACCGTCGGATTGCATGTAGTTCTCGAAGTCCGCCATCTTCGAGTTCACGATCTCCGGTTTCGGAGGCACGAATCGAACACCGGTACTGTAGCCGCTCTGTTGGTCTTCTTCGATCCACACGTACCGCGAGCGAAAGTCACCAGGTCGTGGCTCCTCATCGTCCGTGCGGCCAGCTTCCATCAGTGACTCGTGCAGTGATTTGAGGAGCGAAAGTGAGAGATTTTGTCGACTCCGTCCCTCCTCGACGAGAGTGGTGGTGGCACCTCGCAGCGCAGTGGCGTAATTTCGTGCTTCCCGCACGTCCTTCGAGTCGCTTCCTTTCTGCAGCATGTCCGAAACCGTCACCTGCGTTCCCTCGACCTGCGAGGACTGCTCGGCCTCCTTGTAGACGAAGAGCCCGAACGCTGCGTCGGGATCGTCGACCTCACTCCAGAACCCATCCAGCCGACCCAGAGAATGCATCGCCCGTCCGTGTGCGTCGATGACGGCCGGTGAGAGGTCAATCGATGGCGGGAGATCGTCCGGGAGGTAGAATTTCGACGCCGGGAGAGAGGCGGCCGAATCCGCTGACAGGTACTTGCCAGGCGCTGGTGAATCGACGAGGTACCCGTCTTTCATTAGTCCCGATTGACAGTCTGTAAGTAAATGGTTTTCGGCCACCGTTTAGTTAGAGGGGTTGAGGCTGCGCTGAGTAAACGCCAGGCGTAGACGGTTGAAAGACAGTTCCGACGTGGAGGTGTGACTGGTTCTCTTTCCGCAGATTCGCCGCTTACCGTGTTCTCTGAAACGCGACGTCGATCTCGTCGATGCTGGCCCGCCAGTACTGCAAATCGCCGTCGGGGAGATTCCACTCCACGGACGCAGTCGTCGGCACTCGCATTCCGTTCCGGGGTTCGTAGTCACGGAAGTACCCCGTCCACGGAGCGTAGGAATCGTCTTCCTGCCGGTAGCGTTCGGTCGTCACGCTGGCAATCTCGTCGTTTTCGTCGAAGTGAAAGACGACTGAAACACTCACGTCCTCGTGTTCGAGAGTCGCCATGCAAGATCGCCCGTCGAGTCCGTCCCACTCGACGCCGTTCGCAGGTAACAGCGCGGTCGGGTACCAGACCGCCTCGGCGAGATATCGAACCAGTTCCCCCGAGTTCATGTCTGGACTCGGCCCCGCATCTGCAACCGGAAACGCCGAGCGAAGGCGCGCTTCTAACGTCCCTTCACCGCACCTGTACATGTCGATGACGCGGGCAGGGAGCAATGGTAGCACGTCGATCGTAGCGTCCCAGACGAAGCCAGGCGGAGAGATAGTGACGTGCTGCGTTGCGTCGAGCGACCGCCAGGCCGCGTCAGAACCGCCGAGTCGGATCTCGCCGTGTTGCCGCAGTCGAACCGACTGGACGTGTGACTGTCCCTCGTCGAGGACGGTCTCGAAGTATCGCTGGACAGGGGCCGGCAGATCGTTCCAGTCCGCGTCGGTCACAACCGCCTCCCCATCATCCTCAGCATCGGAGAGCAGCGCGTCGACGTGGCGCTCGATCTCGCGTTCGAACTGTCTTTTCCTTCTGCCTACGTAGGCAATTGCTGTGCCAGCGAGAAGGGCCAGGACGGTCAGCCCAATTCGCCGAAGACGCTGCTGTGCTTTCGATGTCAGCGATGACCACCTGTGTCGTATTCTGGCCGGGGCAGGCATGAAACCCGCTCACTCGTCAGTGAGCGCTTGGATCGCGGCCCAGGACGGGTCCGTCCCCGGGGGCGTGACCGCCTCGCCGTCGACGTAGACGCCACGTCCCTCGCTGACAGTACCGACGACGGCGGCGGGCGTCCCGCGTGCTTCGAGCGCGGCGACGACCGCGTCGGCATCTGCCGGATCGACGGTGCTCAAAAGCGTCCCGCAACTCGTCACCCGCCAGGGGTCGACGCCGAGTGCATCACAGACCGGCCGGACACCGTCGCGGACGGGGGCTGCGTCGCTGTCGACGTCGAAACGGACGCCTGCCCCCGTTGCCATCTCGACCAGGCCGCCGTGGAGCCCGCCCTCGGTGGCGTCGTGCATCGCGGTCACCGTCCCGGCGCCGTGAGCTACCGCTGCATCACGAACGCCCTCGACGTCGTCGACGCGCTCCTGGGCTGTCGCAATCGTCTCCGCGGAGAGGGGGAGTTCGTCGGGATACAGCGTCGAAACGAGGCCAGCAACCTCGGCACCGGGTCCCGTCGAGACGACGATCGCATCGCCGGGTCGGGCGCCGTCCGGCCTGACGAGGTCAGCCCGATCGCCGACGGCAAACGCCGTCGCACCGCCGACCCACGACGAGTCGACACCGGCAGCGCGGCTGACGTGGTTGGCGACGATCGCCACGCCGAGATCGCTCGCATGGTCGCTCAGTCCCTGCCAGATCGTCGCGATCTCGGCGTCGGTCATCGACGGTGGGACGGTCAGGGTCAGGGAACAGTGGGTCGGCGCGATCCCCGAGACGGCCACGTCGGTGAGAAAGACGTTCAACGCGAATCGCGCTGCACGGTCGAGTCCCAGGTCCGGAAGTACAGAGAGCGGGTCGGTCGCGGTCACGAGGATCTGGTCGCCCACGTCCAGTACCCCGAAGTCGACGCCGTGGCGTGGCCCGAGTACGACGTCGTCACGGTCGACGCCGAGCCGTGGCGCGATGACGTCGTCGAAAAACGACCGGTCGACCTTCCCGAGATCACTCATTGCACTCCCCTTCGCGTCCTGTCAAAAAACGCCTCCGGACCACGGTCAGAGTCGGTGGACGTCCGCCCTGTCGATACCGAGCCGTACCGTGTCGCCCGGTTCGGGACGCTGGTCGGTTTTCACGAGAATCGAGTGTCCCTGCCAGTCACAGTGCAGGCGATACGCGTCGCCGAGGAACTCGACGTTCTCGACCGACGCCGAGAGCGTCGCGTCCCCAGAACCGAGGGTGATCGACTCGGGTCGGATCGAGAGCGTCACGCGCTCGTCGGCCTGCAACTCGTCGGCGTCTGGCAACGGGAAGGACTGTCCATCGACCGTCGCGCTCGGTGAATTTCCGGTGGTCACCGTCCCGTCGAAGAGGTTGTTGTCGCCGACGAACTCCGCGACGAACCGCGAGCCCGGCTCCCGATAAATCCGCTCCGGCGGCGCGACCTGTTCGAGTCGACCGTCGTTCATCACCGCGACGCGGTCGGAGATCGCGAGCGCCTCCGCCTGGTCGTGGGTGACGTAGATGGTCGTAATATCCAGGTCTCGCTGGATGTCGCGAATCGTCACGCGCAGGCGCTCGCGAAGCCGCGCGTCCAGTGCGGAGAGTGGTTCGTCCAGCAGGAGGACTTCCGGCCCGGGAGCCAGCGCTCGCGCCAGCGCGATCCGCTGCTGTTGACCGCCCGAGAGTTCGGTCGGGTCGCGGTCACCCATCCCCGCCATATCGACCAGGTCGAGCAGTTCGTCGACGCGTTCGGCCGTCGAGTGCCCGCCCGGCGGGTCACGGAACCGCAGCCCGTACCCGACGTTCTCCCGGACGGTCATGTTCGGGAACAGCGCGTAGTTCTGAAAGACGATGCCCACGTCGCGGTCCTCGGGCGGGACGCCCGCGACGGACTGGCCGCCAATGCGGATCGTTCCCGACGTCGGCGTCTCGAACCCGCCGATGCTCCGGAGGGTCGTCGTCTTCCCGCAGCCGGAGGGACCGACGAACGTGAAGAACTCGCCCTCGGCGACCGAGAGCGAAACGTCGTCGATCCCCGTCACGCCGTCGAACTCGACCGTGAGCCCGTCGAGTTCGACGCCCGGCTCGCCGGACGGGTCGCGGCCGGCGTGAGCTGTGTGGGTCACAATTCCCACCGACCGCCGAGACGGTCGATCACGACGAAGCTAGCGGCTGTGATGGCGAGCAGGACTGTCCCCATCGCGGTCGCGGGGCCGAGACTCGGCCCGAGTGAGCGGTTTCCGATGTATCGTTCCAGAGCCACGGGCATCGTGTAACTGTCGACGTTGCTCGACAGCAGTACCGTCGAGTCGAACTCGCCGATGCTGATTGCAAAGGCGAAGGCCGCCCCGGCGGTCAGGGCCGCGCCGATGAGCGGGAGTTCGACGTCGAGCAGCGCCCGAACGCGGGTCGCGCCGAGGGACCGGGCCGCGTCGACGAGTCGAGTATCCAGACTCCCGAGCGCGGGCGTGACGTTCCGGGTGACGAACGGATACGCCGCCACCGCGTGCGCCAGGACGATCGCAACCGGACCGAGGACGGTGATCCGATAGCCAAACAGAACAGTCCCGAACACGAGCGTCTGCAGGAGGCCGAGGCCGACGACGATGCCGCTGACGGCGATCGGTGCCGTCAGGATCGCCTCGGCTGCGCGACTCCCGACCACGTCGCGGGTCGCGACGACGGCAACGACGATTCCCATCGGGACGGCCACCAGAAGCGTCCCGGCACCGAACACAAGCGAGTTGACGATCGCCGGCAGCGGCCTGGTCGTACCCGACGCCGTGGCTGTCTGCTGGGACACCAGGAACTCGTAGTAGGCTGTCGTGAAACTCCCGTTCGGTCCGGTCAGGCTCTCGACGAGCAAGCTGAGCAGGGGGCCAGCGAACACTACCAGCGCGACGCCGCTGTACGTCAGCAGTCCCAGCCGACGTGGGTCGCGAAAAGTCTGCCATCCGACCAGGAGTCGACGTCGATCGAGCGGCCTGCCGCCGCTCGTCCCGGCCGCCTGTCTGGCCTCGTATCGGAGATAGACGTACATCAGCAGGAGCGAAAATACCGTCTCGATGGTGGCCAGCGTCGCCGCCTCAGCGAGCGCGAGGTCCTGCACGCGCGCGAAGATCCACACCTCCACAGTCGCCAGCTGCAGTCCCCCGAGCGCGAGGACGATCGGGAATGACATGAAGGTGAAGATGAAGGTGAGCAGCGCAGCGGTCAGGAGCGACGGCAACAACTGCGGGAGGACGACGTCCCGGAACGCACGTGCCGGCGAAGCGCCCATCGCTCTGGCCGTTTCGACGCGGCGAACGTCCACCGACTCCCAGGCCGCCGTGACCAGCCGCGTCACCAGCGGCGCGTTGTAGAACGCGTGGGCGAGGACGATGATCTCCAGCGAGAACAACACGTTCACCGGCCCGAATCCGAGCGTCCGGAGCACGTCGTTGAGGAAGCCGTGTTGGCCGAACATGGCGAGAAAGCCCACGGCAACCATGATCGACGGGAGGACGAACGGGAGCATCGTCAGCGACCGTAGCGTCCGCCGACCGGTGAACTCGTACCTGGCGAGCAAATACGCGCCCGGAAGCCCCAGGGCGACGCTGGCAACTGTCGAGAGCAGCGCCTGATAGATCGTGAAACCGAACAGGTCGTGATAGAACGGGTCCGTGAGAACGTCGAGCAGCGGGGTGAGCGTCGGAAGGCCGTCACTCCAGACGGCCCCGACGAAGACGCTGCCCACCGGATAGTAGAACACGACCGACAGCACCGCGACTGTCAGGACGAATCCGAGTGGGATCGCGAGTCGTTCCGCCCACCGCCGCCACGTCATCAGTTGCTCGCGACCAGCCGTGCCCAGTCGTCGATCCAGGTGTCGACGTTGCCGGCGAGATCGTCGTAGCTGAACGTCACCGGGTTCGGCGGCTCCAGCGCGTACGTCGAGAACTCCTCGCTCGGCGTGACGCCCTCGACGGCCGGGAACTGGACGTTCCGGACTGCGATTTCGGCCTGCGCTCGCTCGGAGAGCACGAAGTCCATGAACAGCCTGCCGAGCCGCGGGTTCTGCGCGTCGTCGAAGACGGCCATCGCCTCCGGATTCGCGTAGCCCTGGTCGTTGAGGAACCCGACCTGGTGTTTCGACATGTCGACGTCGGGACCGTGGTAGTACACCTGGTCAGTCGAGTACGAGACGACCATCGGGGCTTCGCCGTTCGTGTACGCCTGGTAGGCGGGTTCCCAGTCAGAGAGGACGCGCACGCCGTTGTCCAAGAGGTCGGCCCAGTAGTCGAGGTAGTTGTCGGCGCCCTTCTCGTGGATCGACCAGAGGAGGAAGGCCCGTCCGGGATCGGACTGCTGGGCGTTCTGTGTGATGAGGTCGCCCTGGTATCGCGACTCCAGCAAGGCGTCGAACGAGCCGGGGTTCTGAACCTCGTCCTCGTCGTAGACGAGCGAGATGTACCCGGTGTCGTAGGGGAGCGCCCGTCCGTCGGGGTCGATCTCGAGACTGTCTTTCACGGCGTCACTGCGCTCCAAGTCGCCCTCGACGGGCCGGAAGAGCTGCTCGTCGAGTTGCTCGTCTGCGCGCACGAGTTCGCCGGTGTTCAGCCCGACGTACATGTCCGCACCGAGTGGCGCACCCTGTTTTTTGCGCTGGACGAACTGGTTGAAGCCGTTTTCGGGGGTCGTGAACTCCACCGTCACCTTCGGATACTCGGTTTCGAAGGCGGACTTCAGCCACGTCCCTGCGGTTCCCTCTCCGGTGAACGAGGAGTACGTCGCGACAGTGAGCGTCCCACTCGGCGGTCCGGTCGCGGTGCCAGTCGTCGTCCCCTGATCGACCGGTGCTGCAGTACAGCCCGCGAGAATCGTCGCCGACGCGACGCCGCCGCCGGCCCGCTGCAGAAATTGTCGCCGTTTCATTACCGGGTTGTTACACCCAGTTAATAAACGCCTTCCGATAGGAGACGGCGCCTGACGCGGTGCTCCAGCGGCTCAGTTTGCTCCAGTCGGCCACCGCCAAAACGATGTAAAAAGGATCAGGAATTCGAGGACGACAGGTCCTGGAAGATGCCGAGGTAGCCGACGAGACCGTCGTTCCCGTCGATCCGCGTCGACGAGAGCCGCACGTTGCGTAGTTCCCCGGATTTGGTCTGGCGTCGCGTCTTGACGGTCTGGATGGTTTCGCCGCTGTTGAGTTGGCCGATGACCGGCTCGAACTTCGAGGGCTTGTTCTCGGGGATAAAGGGCACGGGCTCGCCGAGCACCTCGTCTTTCTCCCAGCCGAAGAGGCGTTCCGCGCCCTGATTCCACAGCACGACCTCGCCCGCGGAGTCGACGATGACGATGGCGTTGGGCGAGGCCTTGATGACTGCTTCGAGGGTATTCGTCGTCTCTGAGAGGCCCTGCTGGACGTGTTTCCGGTCGTCGATGTCGATGTGGAGGCCGAGCGCGCGCGTCGCGTTCCCGTGTTCGTCCCTGTCGACGACCTTCCCGACGGTGCGGACCCACTGCCAGTCGCCCTCCTCGGTTCGCATTCGGACTTCCTGGTCGTAGCGCTCGCTCTCGCCGTCGAGGTGGGCGTCCAGCGCCGCCCTGGCCTCAGCCACGTCGTCGGGGTGGATCACCTCCTCCCAGATGTCGAAGTCGAACTCCGGAACCTCACTCGCCAGCCCGACCATATTGGTCCACTGGTCGTTGAAGACGATTTCCTCGGCGTCCCGGTCCCAGTCCCAGGTACTGATGTTGGCTCCTTCCACCGCGAGGTCGAACCGCTGCTGGGTCTGGCGCAGCGTCTCCGTGCGTTCGGTCTGCTCGGTCACGTCGCGTGTGGCGAAGACGAGACCGTCGATTGGCGACTCGTCCAGTCGATTTACCGCCGTGGACTCGAGCCAGGCCCACGATCCGTCGGCCTGTTTGAACCGGTACTGCTGGGTGATCGTTTCGGCGGGGTTCGCGAGCAGGCGCCCGATCTCGGTTTCCAGTTCGTCACGATCGTCCGGATGGACGCGATCGAGGAGGTTGGAGCCGACCAGATCGGCCGAGTCGTGACCAGTAACCTGCTCGGCCGCGGGACTCACGTATTTGACCGTCTTCTCGGCGTCGATCGTCGTGACGAACTCGGCGGCGATGTCAACGAACGTCCGGTAGCGCGCGAGATCCTGTTCGTGCGCTCGCTGCTCGGTCACGTCGCGCGTGGACCCGACCAGCTGCACGACTTCGTCGTCGACGATCACGGGTGCGATCCTGGTCTGCCAGTACGAGCCGTCCATCGGGACCGGGAGCTCTACCTCGTAATCGACGGGTTCGCGCTGGGCAACGCAGTCGCGATAGTACGAGCAGAGTCGCTCACCAGCATCGTCCCCGAACACCGCTTGCGGTGTCTCCCCCCGAATCTCGTCGGCAGACAGTCCGGTCTGGTCCTCGAAGGCCGGGTTTAGCCGATCGAACTCGAATCGCTCGGCGTTCTCGCTGACGTCGATGTAGAAGATCGCTTCCTGGGCATTTTGAAACATCGCGTCCGCGCGAGCGAGCCCTTGTGTGTGTCCCGTCCGCTCGGTGCTGTCCTCGAAGAGCGTGACGAAGTAGTCGTCGCCGCCAATCTCTTCGCGGCTCGCGGTGACGGTTCCCTCGATCGTGTCGCCGCTGACGGTCTCGAACTCGACTGCCCGATCCGCCACACTGCCTGTGGCCTGCAGCGACTCGACGAGTGCCTCGCGTTCTGGCGAATTCGCATAGAAGTCGCTCGGTGCGCGATCCATGAGGTCGTCCGTCGACGCCGCGTCGAACAACTCGACGAGGCCGTCCGTTACG
>SDGW01001359.1_pt1 | contig 10177 bp, 8 predicted proteins | sample 2873831 | NCBI WGS metagenome assembly SDGW01 (sample SAMN08132700, study PRJNA421101) | hypersaline lake metagenome | isolation source: celular fraction 0.22 microns magnesium sulfate-rich crust from ephemeral... | place: Spain: Penahueca Lagoon, Toledo | collected 2011-07
ACGCCGATGAACCGGCCGTGCCGAATGATCCGGCCGATTTTCTTAGCCTGATTGCCGAGACGCTCACTGAACATGCAAATCGACTCTTCGGGTTGCTCGGTCGTCTGTTCTGCGTCGGTGGTCGTCGCCGAATCTTCCGCCGTCGTGGCGCCGTCGTTGAATCGTCGCTGGTGTCGCTGGCACAGCCAGCTAGTCCAGCGACGAGGCCCGCTGCGACGCTGGTTCGGAGGAACGTCCGCCGTCTCATTAACTGGTCGTCATTTCCTACACGACGGTGATAGAACTACTGGAAAACCCAACCCAGATATTGCACGGGAAGCCCCACGAAACGCGTTCAGTTCGCAATCCTACTGAGCGGATGTTTCACTCTGAATCCGCGCTATGAAAAACCCACTCGATGTGGTGAGTAGCGTCGATACGTATACAGGGGTTAGTAAACCCACCCCCTCCCCCGATCGCGAAATGTAGCATCAACTCAGACTATCAGAATCTGACGGCTGGCCGCCACCAAGTGTAGCACCCCCTAATTCACTACAACTGCTACCCTCTGAGCCTGCTGTAATTGTAACGAGCCCGGCAACAATACACTACTAGCAGGAATACGAAATATGCAATCTGACTAAGCGGCTGTTCAAATTCGGTTTTAGCGAACCGACGCCTCGTAACTGCTCCAATAACGCCTTCGAAAGGTGCTAGCTCACAGCCGATACGTCGCGATTTCGGAACTCCCACATGCAGAGCAGCGGTCGACGTCCGCAGACTCCAAGGTCGTCCCACAGCGCCGGCATTCGACAATCGAGGCAGTCTCTGGCCGACCGAACAGACGAGTGAGTCGCTGGATCATGCGTTTGGATCTCGCGACGACCGGGTTCTCGGATCCGAACGTCCTCACGACGGTTCTCGCGTTCTCGGTAATCGGGGTCGTCGCCGTTGGACTGCTTGCAGGTGTGTGGCGACGACAACCGGTCGGGTCCACTGCGTCCCACGGGTAACGGTAAGAGTGGCGAAGCGACCGACCTTGGAATCGCCGGTTCCCAACACAGACGGGAAATTGCCGGGCTGAGTAGATACCATCTGGTCAACCGATGATTGACCGTTTGGCGGTGGCAGCTGAGATTTTGGTTACGAAACTAGCGTGTCGGTGTCAATGATGGATTCGTCAGCCTCCGCTTCGTCTTCGAGGTCACCGCGTGCTTCGAGATACGCTTGCCCCTCCTCGGTTTCGGAGAGCATATCGTCGAGAATTGTGGCGTCGGTTTCGAACTTGTGGAGGTTGTGAATCGATGTGGTGGTCAACTCGTCGATGACTTCGCCGTGTTTCTCGGAGAACTCTGTCACCCATTTGTCCATCTGTTCGGTCGACTTGAATTGGGTAATGAACTGCCAACGGTACTTGCTATCCGCATTAAAGAACATCAGGACGTGAGAGTCGTTGAGAAGTGTCTCGTAACAGTCCCGCCAGTGCTCTTTGAAATTCGGATAGTGAAACCCGATTCGGAACAGGTAATGCTGGAACAGGGTTCGGCGGGGAACCACGGTCTTGCGGAACATATCGTCGTCCTGCATCTCTTTGAGGAGATTGTTCACGTGATTGTGCGACAAAGAGATGTCGTACTCCTCGCTGAGGATTTCACTCAACTCCCGACTCGATGCCGTCGGGTTCGCAATACGCGCCTGCAGGAGGGCGAGGTCTCGTGGTTCAATGTCATTAAGCGTCTGTTCGGTCATTCCAGGTATCCACTAGTACGCCCGACCGTAAAAAGAACTGCTAGGCGCAGGAGTCGGTGAACAACGATTTAGTCCGGGGAGGAGTGACGAAGCCGGTCGGTGTGGACGACTGAAATCCAGGCGGAGACCTGTCGACAGCAGGCGGTTTTTTGGGTGCCGCACTGTGACCTGTGAACGGAGCTGTCTTTGTGAAATGACCGAGAACGGGTTGAACTGGACGCGGTTGTCCACCTCGATTGCGTACTCGTCGTCGGAGTTCGACGTCCGCCAGGACGTGGTAACTGACTCTCGTACTGAACTATGCGTCTCCTATCTCGACGCGGCAGACGCGGTAACCGTGGTAGCGTTCACGCAAGACGACAATATTCTCGTAGTCGATGAATGGCGACACAGCGTCAACCGCATCGATCGAGGCCTGCCGAGCGGGCAACTGGAACCCGATGAGACCGACCCGGCCGAGGCCGCCCGCCGCGAACTCCGAGAGGAAACAGGGTACAAAGCAGGCGAGCTAGAGGCGATCGGAACGTTCGAACCGCTGAACAGCCTTGTCGATGCGGTCATTCATTATTTCATCGCGACTGACTGCCGTGCAACCGGTGACCGAAATCCGGATGCAGACGAACGTATTCGAGTGCTCACGAAGTCGATGGACGAGTTGCGAACAATGATCGAAACGGGGGAACTCACGGACATGAAGACCGCATTTGGAATCTTGTACGTTTCGTCCAGCTTGGAGTCGAACACCCAGCCCGCCGAGGGCGCATAGTCAACGTTCTTCTCGACTCGGTGATTCGTCGAACTGACAATTACGGACCGGCATCGAAGCGAACGATATTCCGAATTCCCTCGCCACGCGCGAGGGCGGAGAATGCGTCGTCAAGGTTGGGGAGGTCGTGAGTTCCGGTGTGTAGCGCTTCGAGGTCGAGGTCGCCGTTCTGGAACATCGACAAGTATTCTGGGATGTCGACGTGTGGCCGAGTGAAACCGACGATGTTCCCGATAACGGTGATTCCTTTCGTAAAGGACCCTAAATCGAGCTCTGTCTGGCCGGCATCACTCGTGCCTGTAATGACAGCGGTTCCACCGGGGCGAAGCGAGTTGATGGCCTGTTGAATGGTTTCGGGAGCGCCGATACATTCGAAGGCGTAATCCACGCCACCAGTTATATCCTCGATTTCCGAGACCGGGTCGGTGGTGCCTGCATGCACGGTGTGAGTGGCCCCGATATCCGTCATCGTTGCCAGTGTACTGCGGTCCAGATCGACAGCGATGATTGGACCAGCGTTGACGGCGGCGGCAGCGAGAATAGCGGCAGCCCCGACACCGCCACAGCCGAACACGACGACTGTCTCACCGGGTTCGACATCCGCGATGTTGAAGACTGCGCCGAGACCTGTCGAGGCGCCGCAGCCGGCAAGCGCCGCGGTTTCGAACGGGATTTCAGTTGGGACTGGGATGACCTGTCGTTCCGGGACGACGGCCATGCTGGCGAACGACGACTGCGCGTAGAAGTGATTGATTGGCGTTCCATCTTCGTGGAGACGTCGTGTGCCATCCATCATGCGACCGCGTGTGTCGCGGCGCGCTTGACAGAGATAGGGACGACCGCTCCGACAGTACTGACACGTTCCACAGGATGGGAGGACCCAGAGCGTGACGTGGTCGCCGGGCCCGACGGAGGACACGTTGGGACCAGTTTCGGTGACGACGCCTGCTCCTTCGTGGCCGAGAACAATCGGGAAGGCTGTCCTGTCGTCGGTGAAGGCGTGGTAGTCGGTGTGACAGACGCCGGTAGCGCGCACGTCGACGAGAACTTCGTCCGGACCTGGGTCCTGGAGTGTGAGAGTGTCGATGGTGTAGGTATCGGGTTCGCGAGTGACTGCAGCGGTGATTTCGTGCATGATTACCGCGCCGGTTGTGGTGGCGATGTAGGGGTTGGCGTGTTGTTCATGCACCCATTATTGTTCGCAGTCGTAATATATTTTCCCCAGATGGGATACGAATACCTGATATAGTGTTTTTATCGATTACAAAATAACCTAATCGGCGCCATATTTATGTGTGTGGATGTCGAACGCCTGAGTGAGCATGGCAGTCGATAACACGGCAAACGAGGCCGAGCAAGCAATCCGGGACGCCCGGGGCGCCCTCGACGACGGACTGTTCCCACTCGACTTCTTCAACAACGAGGACGTCCACGAGCTCGAAATGGAACGCATCTTCGGTCAGGCATGGATTTTCGTCGGTCACGAAACCGAAATCCCAGAACCTGGAGACTACGCCCGGCGATACATCGGCAACGACACGTTCATCTTCGTCCGTTCCGAGGATGGAGAGATTAACCTGCTGTTCGACAGCTGTCGCCACCGTGGCGGTCAGGTCTGTCGCGCCGAACAGGGCAACACCTCCCACTTCCGGTGTCCCTACCACGGATGGACGTACAAAAACGACGGCGAAGCCGCCGGAATCCCACAGAAACCGAAAGCCTTCAAAGAACTCGACCGGGAAGAACACGGCCTCGCGCACGTCCCCCGGCTCGACAGCTACGAGGGACTGGTGTTCGCGTCACTCGCGGAGGAAGGTCCGACGCTCGATGAATGGCTCGGGGACTTCACGTGGTACCTCGACATCCACACGAAACTACCCGACGGGGGGGTGGAAGTCATCGGCGAACCCCATCGGTGGGTCATCGACGCCAACTGGAAAACCATCTCGGACAACTTCAACGGCGACAGCTATCACACAGCGTGGGCCCACGGCTCAGTAGTCGATATGGAGCTCGGCGGCGAGGAAACAGTCGGCCACGCAGGCACGGGCGAGAGTATCGACCACCACGTCCACTGCGACGGCCACACGACCAGCATCCGCGGTTTCGAAGACGAAGACGTCTTCATGACGTATCCCGACGAAGTGGTCGACAACGTCTTCTCGAAAGACGGACTGTCCGAAGCCCAGTGGCAGGTCGCCAGACAGGCCCTCTCGTTCACGGGCGGTATTTTCCCCAACTTCGGCTTCCTCCACTTCGGCGACACGACAGACGATCCGAACAAAGATGTCGCCCCGTTCTTCACGATCCGGAAGTGGCGACCACTCGCCTCCGGGGAAATGGAGCTGTGGAGCTGGGGGCTCGCTCCGAAAAACGCCTCCCAGGAGTTCAAAGACCGGATGTACAAGATGTACACCTCGAACTTCGGCCCCACCGGGAACTTCGAGCAGGACGACGCCCCCATCTGGAAAGGCATCACCGAAGGTGCAGACGGCCAATTCGCACAGAAACAGGACTTCCAGTTGAACTACCAGATGGGCTTCGACTGGATGAGCGAGATGGCCCTCGACGAAGACTGGGACGGTCCCGGATTCGCGTACTCAGAGAACCTGGAAGAAGGCGGAATGCGGCTGTTCCACGAACAGTGGTACGAACTCCTGACTGAGGGCGACCGAGAAGCTGCCCTCGGCTCCCCAATCAACGTCACGGAGGAACAATGACGCTGGAAAGCCGGGAAGACGAGATCGCGGAACTCCTCCTCGAGCGCGACGTGCGTCAGTTCTTACACCACGAAGCCGAGCTTCTCGATTCTCGGCAGCTCGACGACTGGCTCGACCTTATCGCTGACGACATCAGCTACCGGATGCCTCGACGATTGATGCACGAGAACACAGCCCGGGCGTTCAGCGAGGAGGGCTACTACTTCGACGAAGATAGAGGCTCACTGGAGGCACGAGTCAAACGGTTCGACTCAGAGTACGCGTGGGCCGAGCGGCCGCCAACGCGGACTGAACGTCACGTGACGAACGTCCAAATTGCGGGCCAAGACGACGACGAGGTAGCGGTCACGAACAATCTCCTCGTCTACCTGAGCAGGGGAGATAGTCCGGAGCACACGTTCTACTCGGCGAAACGCAACGATACGCTCCGCCGACAGGACAACTCCTTCGAAATCGTCGACAGGGAGATCCTGTTGAACCAGACGGTGCTCAGCACCGACAACATCTCGATCCTGTTATGACCGACGGCGGCCAGCTTGAACCCCACATCGAGATAGCAGGTCAGACGAAAATCCGTGGCGACACGCACACCGTGGTGGTTCGCCACCTCAAGACTCCGAAGGGCGAGCGTCTCGAACTCCGTTCGACTGACGACGTCCTCCGAGTGGATGCGTTAGGACTCGAGAGTCTCTCGTGGCAAGACCAGGACGTCCTCGCTGACTTTCGAGAGAGTGAACCCGAACGGGGAGCACCGACGCCGGTCGATGATAGCGACGGGGGCTGCGAGTTCACACTCAGCAACGAGTACGCCGACGTTCGCGTCCGAAGCGTCCAATCGCCTGCTGGTGACGTACTCGTCGTCGAGGCGCCCAAGAAGCAGTTCCAGGTACGCCTCGACGCTGCGGCCCTTGCAGGCCTTGCCAAGGAGGACACGAGCATTTTCTCGGAATTTCTCGAAACCCCGCACGGTCCGGGCGGCCACGCGCACTGACCAGCAACCACCAAAGACTACCAACACTACAGACAATGGCACAACGTGAGCAATCGGACACGGACGAATTCAGCATCGACGCCGACTGGAACGGCCTCTTCATCGACGGCGAGTGGCGTCCTCCTGCGAGCAGGGAGACGATTCCGGTTGAAAACCCCGCGACGCGCACGCGGGTCAGTGAAGTTCCAGCGGCGACAGTTGCAGACGTCGACGACGCGTTCGAAACGGCCGCGGCGGCTCAGGAGACCTGGGAGGACGTTCTGCCACAGGAGCGTGGTGAGGTCATCAAGGAGGTTCAACGACTCATCGAAGCGCACCACGAGGAGCTAACCGACCTGTTGGCGATAGAGTCCGGAAGTGCCCGCCCCAAGGCGTCCCGGGAGTTCACCTCGACGGGTGAGATGATGGACGACGTCGTGACGTACCCGTTCCGAATGTCCGGGAGCCACAGCCAGTCGAAAGTCGAGCACAAGGAGAACATCGTCAAGCGGGAACCCGTCGGCGTCGTGAGCGTCATTTCTCCATGGAACTTCCCGTTCCAGTTGTCCCTCCGCGCGGTGGCGCCGGCGATCGCGCTCGGGAACGCAGTCGTCCTCAAACCGGCGTCCGAGACACCGATCAGCGGTGGCCTGCTCATTGCTCGCCTCTTCGAGCAGGCTGGTCTCCCAGACGGTGTTCTCAACGTCGTGCCGGGGCACGGTTCGGAGATTGGGGATCGCGTCGCCTCACATCCAGAGCTGTCGGCCGTGGCGTTCACCGGATCGACGGAAATCGGCCAGCGGGTCGCGAAAAACGCGGCCGAACAGCTCGCGTTGCCCGCGATGGAACTCGGGGGAAACAACCCGCACATCGTGTTCGAGGACGCTGACGTTGGTGCTGCAGTCGACGCCGGTGTGTTCGGAACGTTCATGCACCAGGGCCAGATCTGCATCTCGATTAACCGCCATCTTGTCCACGAGTCAATCTACGACGACTACGTCTCGCAGTTTGTCGAGCGCGCGGCGGAGCTTCCGGTCGGAGACCCGCTCGACGAGGAGACAGTTGTTGGGCCTATTATCAACGAAACCGAGCGGGATACCATCCTCGAGTACGTCGAGCAATCGGTCGCAGAGGGGGCGACCCTGGAACTCGGTGGGTCGGCGGACGGTCTGTTCGTCGAACCGACGGTCCTCTCCGACATGGAGAACGATATGGCTGCGGCGTGTAACGAGCACTTCGGGCCGGTTGCGCCCATTATCCCCTTCAGTACTGAGGAGGAGGCCATCGAACACGCGAATGCCACAAAGTACGGGCTAGCCGCGTCGGTCCACTCGGAATCGATCAGGCGTGCTCGAACAGTTGGAGACGAGATTGAGGCCGGCATGGTGCACGTGAACGATCAGCCGATTAACAACGAACCCCATGTCCCGTTCGGCGGGACGAAGGCCTCCGGGATGGGTCGGTACAACAGTGAGTGGATTATCGACGAGCTCACGGAGCCGAAGTGGACGTCGATTCAGCACGAGCCCCGCAGCTACTCGTTCTGAAGTGTGCGTCGTTCCCCGAGATTCCGCAGGATGCATTCTGGGACGGCGTCCGGCTGCCTACCAGTCGATATGACGAGATACGGGGAGAGGTTCTCAGGCGAGCACCTCAGTGGTTGGCTTCGTTCGAGGAGGAAGTTCGGTGACGCTGGCTACCGGTCGAATCGGGGCCTCGAGGATCGGAGCGGCAGTTATTCGACGGAGTCGTCGACCGAGCGTTTGGCGCGTCCGAAGGTTAACTCGCCGCGGTCGAGGGCTTCAGTGAGCACTTGAGGGAGGTCGTGCTCCTCTATGCGGGCTTTGACCTGTTCTTTCGGGTATTCGACGCGTCGGAGGTCGACGGTGCCGGCGTCCAGGTCGAGGACTGCGTAGGCGGCACGCCAGTCGCCGTCTCGTGGGAGACCGACGCTTCCGGGGTTGACGACGATGCCATCCTCGAACCGGGACTTCGCCTGCAGGTGGGTGTGCCCGAGGACGAGTACGGATTCGTCGGTGAGGAGGTCGGCGGTGAAGTCTTCGGGGTAGGTGTACGTGTTCGGCTTCCCGGGTTGGCCGTGGGCGACGTGGACGCGACCATCGTAGAGATCGCGTTCGAGTGGGAGGGAATCGATGTACGCTTTCTCGTCGGCATCGAGTTGGTCGGCGGTCCAGAGGGCGGCCGTCTTCGGAATCTCGTGGAAGTTGTCGTGGAAGTTGCCGAGGACGCCTCTATCGTGGTTGCCCTGAATGGAGGTGATATCGTGCGCTCGCACGGTGTCGATGACTTCACTGGGGTAGGGGCCGTACCCGACGACGTCGCCGGCGTGGGCCAGTTGGTCGACGGGCGGCATGTCTTCGAGGACGGCATCCAGTGCGGGCTTGTTTGCGTGGATATCGCTGAGTAGACCGACCTTCATAACGGGGTTGTTTGGAGGGTACTGCAATCAACCTTCTGATGACGCGTATATTCTCAAATAGCCATTTTAGAATACAATCAGACGAAGAACGGTCATTATACATTACAGTATAATCGCCTCGGCAATAGTTTTAAATAGTAGTGGGTAGTGCCATGTTGACATGGGTCTCAACCCATCATCCGGGGACCACCACACGGTGACAGGCGAATGAGCGAGAACAAACGAGAGCGCTTCCCTCACGCCGGCGAACTCGACGTACCTGACGAACTGGACGGCTGGAAGGAGATGTATCCCGAATACTTCCAGTTCGAACTAAGCGACGACCGAACCGAGTACGAACGCGACAAGTTCTGGTTCTGGGACAAGAAAGACACGACCGAACCAGTCCTGCCGTGGGACATGACTATCAGTGCCCAGGCCTGGCAGATTGCGATGGCTCAGAACACGAGCCGGGTCTTCGCCATCCCACCCTCGATGTCGGTCGACATTCGTGTCGTCGCCGGCTACGTGTACTTCACTGCGAACGAGGTCGAGGACGAAGAGTTACTGCAGGAACGCGGCCAGATCTTCAAAGAACGGAGCGAGTACTACTACGAGAACTACGAAGCTCTCTATAATGGGACCTGGCTGCCCGCCATCAAACGCATCGGGAGAGACATCCAGGACCTCGACGTCCCCGAGGAGCTCCCCGACTACGTCCCAGACGAGGTGATTACGGAGGGCAAAGGCCAGAGCCAGCAGACCCTCCAAGTCATCCAGAACTACAACCGCCTGACGGAGCTCGCCCTCGAAGGCTGGCAGCGCCACTTCGAGTTCCTCTACCTCGCCTACCTCGCGTACATGCAGTTCACAGAAACCAGCCGAGAGCTGTTCCCGGACATCTCCGACGACGCGATCGGCAAGATGGTCTCGGCCGTCGAAGCCGACGTCTTCCGCCCCGACCGCGAGCTGAACAACCTCGCGGAAACCGCAATCGAACTCGGCGGTTCAGTTCCGACCATCCTCAAGTCGGACCGAACGCCGGACGAAAAAATCGAGGCGCTCCGCGATGACGAACAGGGCCAACAGTTCCTCGACCAGTTCGACGAGGTGAAAGACCCGTGGTTCTACATGACCTACGGCGACGGCTTCCACAGCTACAAAGGGTCCTGGATCGACGACCTCGAAGCCCCCTTCAATCACCTCCAATCGAAAGTCCAGCGGCTGGAGGACGGCGAAGAAATCGGGCGTGACTTCGACGAACTCCAGGCCGAACGGGACGCCATCGTCGACGAGTACCGGCAGTACCTCGACGATGCCGAACGCGAGGAATTCGACCACGCGTACGAAACCTGCATGGCTGTCTACGAGTACGCGGAAAACCACCAGTTCTGGATCGAGAACTGGCTCCACACCATCGTCTTCCGCAAGATGCGTGAGTTCGGCCGCTTCCTCGTCAACCACGACCTCCTCGACGACCCCGAGGACGTCTTCCTCTTCGACCGCTTCGAAGTCGCCCAACTCATCGAAGAAGCCTGCGACACCTGGGCACTCGGCACGGGCGCCTTCGTGAC
>SDGW01001360.1_pt1 | contig 10176 bp, 8 predicted proteins | sample 2873831 | NCBI WGS metagenome assembly SDGW01 (sample SAMN08132700, study PRJNA421101) | hypersaline lake metagenome | isolation source: celular fraction 0.22 microns magnesium sulfate-rich crust from ephemeral... | place: Spain: Penahueca Lagoon, Toledo | collected 2011-07
GTACAGGTTCCAGTTGCGTCACCTGGCATTGCGTCGTTCACCTGGTCTGTGATGTCGACGATCGCCAGCCGGTCGTCGGTGCTCACCTCGACGGTCGCGTGTGCGCTCATACAGACGCAGACGGTGGGCTGGCGCTTGAAGCCTTGGCTCAGACTTACTCGTGGAGGTCCGACGGACTCGTCTGTGAACGCAGTCCCTCGAACAACTGCCGATCCTGGGAGTTGACGTGGTAGGCTGCCGACCCGACCAGAATGAGAAGGTAGGTCGCTGCAACCACTGGTGCACCGACGGCACCGAGCAGCGGTGTCCCGATCGACGCCGACAGCACCGTCCCGAACCCGAGGATGCCGAGAATGAGATAGTATTCGGCCCACGTGATCCCGTACCGTGGGACGACTTCCATGTACGTCGTGATCTCTGCAGCGCGATCACGCAGCCGTACCTCCTTCGAGTCCGTGTCGTAGTTGACGATCCCGAGGTCGTCGAGTTTCGGGAGATGCGTCTGATGAAGTGAAACGTACACACTTCGTCGCTTATCTCGTGGTGCCGGTGACTCGCCGGTTTCCCGGGTTGCGACGTCCTCGGAGAGATCGCGGACTGTCAACATCCCGCTGTTCTCTCGAAGACACTTGATCGCCAATCGCCGCCGGTCGTTCCGTAAGATGTCGTGAATCTGACTTGCTTCGAGCGTATCCTTCGTAGTAGTCTGGGCGACCATACTCACCTCCCGGATTCGTTTGATTTGCACGCACGTCCTCGCGACTGCTCGTGGCAGTTCGTTGCGATTCGTACCACTTATCTTATTCTATAGACGGTTTCCGCTGGTGTTAATCTCTCCTAACGACTCATTACCCTATATCACGAACAGATTAATATGGGTGGACCGAATAAATCCGATAACCACAATTGGTTGGTGGGGTTACATGAGTGGGGCTACCCAGGAGCCCGTCTCCGGTCGGGGGGCCGGTGTCGGGCCAGACGGTCCGTCGACAGTGGAATCGGAAACTGCACAACCGCTGCGTCGAGAGGACGCGTTCGAGGTTCTGAGTAACGCACGCAGGCGTCACGTCATTCATTACCTGGTCCAACAGGACGATCGAGTGACGTTACGGGACCTTTCGGAACAGATCGCAGCGTGGGAGAACGACGTGGAGACGGTCGACGTCTCCTCGAAACAACGCAAGCGTGTGTATACGGCACTACGCCAGTCACATCTGCCGAAACTGGACGACAAGGGGATCGTACACTTCGACGCGGACCGGGGGACGGTTCACCCGACAGATCGGATGTCGGATCTCGAAGTGTACATGGAGGTCGTTCCGGAACACGAAATCCCCTGGAGCGTCTATTATCTGGGGGTGGGGATGCTCTGTACCACCGTGACGGTGCTTGCGTGGACCGGACTGTTCCCGTTTGGGGAACTGCCGGGATTCGCCTGGGCTGGGATCACCGCGATGCTCGTGGTGCTCTCCAGCCTCGTTCACGTCTATGCGACTGGCCAGAACGAACTCGGAACCCAGGGTCCGCCACCAGAACTTCGGCCCTGATCCAGTCGTTCTAGACGCGTCGAATCGACCTGTAATCAGACTTTACAACTGTGTAATGAGATGTCCCGTTCGTACAGGTGTCGGTTTCGCTGTTTTACCGGGCCATTGAACGTAGTGGCAGGGTCAGAGATTTGTTTCAACAGGATCGTATATAAGTTGATAGAACTATACGTTTGAATGTAACGCGCACCGGTGAGAACGACGTAGGCTCGTGACGAACCGACTCTCAGGGGGGTCGAGGGGGTGCGTGTGTACGCACACGCGAAAAATGACAGAGATACAACTCTCGCGGCGGTCGGTACTGATTAGTATGGTAGTCGTCGCTCTGGCGACAGTCGCTGCAGGTGCGGGGACCATGGCGCTGTTCCAGGACGATGAAACGAGTTCGAATAATGTCACCATGGGGACACTCAACCTCTCGGTGGACGGGCAGAACGAGGCAGTGCAACAGCTCAACGTCTGGGGCGTCGAGCCCAACCAGACGAACGCGTCGAGTATACTCGTCTCCAACGACGGATCGTCGCCCGGGTACGTCGACATCACGATTGGCGGCCTCGTCGACGAGGAAAACGGGTGTGTCGACCCCGAGACGGAAGTCGACGACACCTGTGGAGAGAATGAAGGAGAACTCAGTGACAACCTGAACGTCACTGTCTTTTTCGACTACGACAATGACAACCGTTCCACAAGTTCAAATGATCAGGTCGTCGTCGAGAATGCAACCCTCTCTAATGTCACAGGACAGCGGTACGACACGAACTACTATCTCAATTACGAGAACAAAGATTACACACACATCCGTGTTCGGACGACGGTACCCGAGACGGCAGGAAACGAAATCCAGACCGACGCAGCGGAGTTCAACCTGACAGTACATCTCGATCAGCGGAAGGACACGGGGGGAGACCAATGACGGACGACGACACCACGATCAAGCTGACGCGACGCAAAGCACTCGGGGGACTTGCTGTGCTGGGCACCGCCGGCGCGACTGCTGGCGCGGGCTCTTATGCACTGTTCAGCGACTCCCAGAAAGCGATGAATCACGTCTACATGGGCGACCTGGACTTGCAGATGGACGCGCTAGACGGGACCAGTGCGTCTGGGGAGTGGACGCTGAATAACGCCCAGCCCGGTAATACCGCGACCGGTGAAGTGACGCTCAAAAACGCCGGCTCAGAAGAGGCCGATCACGTCGAACTGGAGATCAGTACCTCCGCGGCCGAAGCCGGCAACGACGACGATGCCGACACCATGGACGGCGCTGACGGCTTCAGTTCGCTCCTGACGGTCACCAATTTGCAGTACGCACCGCCGGGAAAGGGCAAAGAGAGTCTCTATGACAGACCCGGTCACCCAACTGATAAAAACGACAACGGACTCATCGATCTGGCGGATCTGGCCGACAACGAATGGGGAGTGCTCGACGACCTCGAACCGCCGTCGCCCGCCAACGCTGACGAGACCACGTTCAGACTGGCACTGTACATCTACGACACGGACGAGGTTATAAACGACAACAACCTCGACATACAAAGCATTCCAGACGAGGTCGCCGAAGACCAATACCGGGGGGAGTACGAGAACAACGACTTCCAGGGCGACGAACTGGAGATCACCGTGACCGCGCACCTCCATCAGGAAGCAAGCCAGGACGACTAATCTGGCTCTGTTACCGTTTTCTTTCGTGGCGCACGTCGGACGGTGACGTATCGAACAGAAACTAATTTGGTACTTCTCTTACGATGACTTGACATATGGGTGAATGGGACTCGGGACGGTGGGAGCAGTTGAACAGACTGGGGCTCGTGATGTTAGTCGTCGTCCTCGCGCCGTTCGTCGCGTTTGCGTTCCCACAACTCGTGGGTGCGAACCACAGCTACGTCGTTCTCTCGTCCAGCATGTCGCCGGCAATCGGTGCCGGTGACGTCGTCTTCGTCTCCGACGTCGATCCGACCAGGGTCAAGAAGGGCGACGTCATCACCTTCGAGGTCGGCGACACTGCCCAGGCCGCCGGAAGTGACACTCGGATCACACACCGCGTGGTGAAAGTGGTCGAGCGCAACGGCACCACGTATTTCCAGACGAAGGGTGACGCAAACGAGGAAGCCGACGACAACCTGGTCCCAGCGGCGGCTCTCGTCGGCCGTGTGAGCTTCAGTTTCCCGTTGATCGGTCACGTCATCGTGTTCATCGGGACGCCGCTCGGGACTGTCCTGCTCGTCATCGTTCCAGCCCTGCTGTTCGTGCTCAACGAGGTCTGGACGTTCCTGATTCAGTCTTCGGAGTCCGTCGAAGAGACACCGGCCGATCCCGACGGAGCCGCGCAGCAGGCGGAGGATACGACGCCGGCCCAGCAGGCGACGGACCGAGCCCACGACGGACACACCGACGAGTGAGTCGTCGCGTTGGAATCTGTCTGACCGAAAGACATTCTATGGTGGACTTTCTACGATCCGTTACTGATAGGGGTGACGGGGGTGCAAACCAGACGACTCGTAGCGGTGTCTGTACTCATGATCTCGGCCGTGATTGCATTCGCTGGTGGTGGGTACACCAGCACGATGCTGTCGGACGACGATCCGATACCGGTCTCGGCAGAGGCGGCGAGTGACGTCACTGCAGACGTGGGGACACTGGATATCTCACCCGACACGCTCGAACAGGACACAGGTCAAACGGTCACCGTCACGGCGACCGTTCCGTCAGTGGGGCGTGTTGACGCCAATGCGTTCTCGCTCGTGTTGCCGGCCCAAAACGTCGAGATACAGCCACTTGGGGCCGAGTGCGACGCGATCCAGAGCAGTTCCGGGAACTGTACAGTCACGTTCAGCGGCGACGATATCGTCGACGAGATCGACGAGACCGGCACTCACGAGGTCGTCCTCGAGGGATGGTGGGAATACGAACGGCAGTTTGCGGCCCAGGGGACAATCTCGATCGTTTCGGACGACGGAAGCACGTCGTCGGGGTCCGTGACGACCCAGACGCCGACACCGAGCACGACAACGACGGCCGTCGAGACAACCGACACACCGACCGAGACGCTGACATCGAGCACGACAACAGCGGCGTCCGAGACGGAGTCGCCGACGCCAACGCCAACGGAGACGCCAACGCCAACAGCCACACCGACGCCAACAGCCACGCCGACGGCGACAGCTGAACCGACGGACTCAGCATCGACAACGAGCGAAGGATAGAGGAGAGACCCGGCCGTTCAGGCCAGCCACTCGTCGGGTTTCGTGTCGTAATCGACTTCCGTCGCGGCGATGTCTTCGACGTCCTCCCAATCCAAGTCACGGATCTCGATTTCCTCGCCGTCGAACCGGATGAGTTTGCCGCGCTCTTCGGGTTCGGGTTCTCGGTCGCGACGCTTCGCGACTTCGATGTCGTGCTCGTCGAGTTCCTTGACGATGGTCTTGAGGTTGACTGGTCGGCCCCAGAGGTTGAAGACGCGCTCGAGGGTTTTCTTGGCCTGTTCGATGTCGAGCATCACGCCGTTGTACTTGTGGGCGAGCAGCAACTCGTTGCGGTTGTTGTAGTTGCCGTCCTGGACGACGATGGTCGGTTTCCCGAAGTTGGTGAACCGCAACATCAGCTTCTTCTTGACGTCCTCGTAGTCCGTGCTGGTGACCCGGTAGTCGCCGGTCGACTGCGTGAACTCGTAAGTGAAGTAGTGGTTGTCGTCCACGAACTCCTGGGTGAGGAACTGATCCAGGAAGGTCACGTCGTTGTGGCTCTCTCGAATCTCGCGCATCCGGTCCCAGCCGCGGGTGTAATCGATGTCCGCCAGCGCCTCCGCGATGGTGTCGTATCGGGAGTCGTCGAACATGTACCGGGAGGTACGCTCCAGCTCTTCCTGGCTGACCCGGCTGACGAACCCGCGGTTCTGCGGTTCCACCAGCGAGTAGTGGCGCTCGGCCAGTCCCTCGTAGGTCAGCACCTTCCATGGGTACTTGTCGACGTCGAGCTCGCCGTCTTTGGCGCGGTCGAGTTGCTCCGCGTCGATGCGCGGGTCCTCGGGATCTAACTCGTCGAGCGAGTCCGCGTCGATGGCGGTGATTTCCTGGTCGGGCGCGATGTGCTCCTGGACCATCTCGAAATCAACGCGGTCGTGGAGGTTCCGCCAGGTGATCCCGTCGACGCGGAGGATGGCCTCGACTACCTCACGGCGGTTCGTCGTGTTCTCGATGTACTGCCAGAGTTCGAGCCCGAGGTTGTACGGGTTGAGCCCCGGCGAGCCCAGCACCTGGGCCATGTGGTCAGCGTAGCTGATGAACTCGTCGGCGCCGGCGAACGCTTCCTTCGTCATCATGACCGACTCCCAGTAGGCGGCCCAGCCCTCGTTCATCACCTTCGTCATCTTCTGGGGGGCGAAGTAGTACGCCTCCCGGCGGAGGATCTCCAGGATCTCCCGCTGCCAGTCGGTCATGCCGACGGCCTTCTCGGCGTCATCGTCGTACTGCATCCCGTGCTTCCGGAGGAAGCCGAGCACGTCCTTTTCAGGCTCCTCGGGGAAGGTGATGTCGCCGTCGTCGGGACGCTGGTCTTCGAGCCACTCCTCGTCGAACACCTGTCCTTTCACTTCGTCCGAGAGGTCGAGTTCGTCGAGCTTGGCCGAGAGGTCCTCGACGTCCTCGTCGGCGTCGACGAACTCGTCGTGGTGTTCGGTCTCGACGGGGGCGAACCGCTCGTGCTGGTCGATGTTGTCCTCCAGACAGAGGACGTTGTCGACCCACTTCTCGACGTCAGCGCGGTCGATGTCCGGGTCGAGCATGTACTCCCGGATGGCGTCGGCGTGGCGCGCCAGCATCGCGGCGGCGTCGGGATTGTCCGCGAACATCCCGAACCACTCGTTGTTCTGGAAGAAGTCCGCGTGGGCCTCGACGTGGGTGATGACCGCTTTCTGGTCGGCCATCGTGTTCGACTCCTGGAGGAACGCGTGGCTGGGGTTGTCGTTGTTGACGATCTCGAAGGCCTTCCCGCCGAGGAACTGGCTCTGTTTCTGCTGCTGGTCGTACTGCATGCCCCAGCGCCAGTGCGGGTAGCGCTGCTGGAACCCGCCGTAAGCGATGAGTTCGTTCATCTCGTCGTAGTCGACGATCCAGTAGTTCACCGGGTACGGTTCCAGCCCCAGCTTGTGGGCCAGGTTCGAGGCCTCGGAGACTGGTTCCTCCAGGCTCTCGGCGATCTTCTTGGCTTCGTGGCGATCAGTCATTTTGTTCCTCCGTGGACAGGATGGTGTAGATGGCGTCGACGACGTCCTCCGGGCTGGAGACGTAGGCGACGGCGACGTCGCCGCTCTCCCGGAAGTGACGCTCGACCTCTTCGGCGTGTGTCGCGTTGATGGCGTTCCCGCTGGGCTGGGTCTCCACGTAGGCGTGGAGGTTCGCGGGAATCTGCTCCATCAACGGGATGACCTGCTCTTCGGTGTCGTTCGAGGAGTTCTCCGAGTCGCCGGCTGCGAACACGTAGCGGTTCCAGTCGGCCCAGGGGTACTCCTCTTCCAGGATCGCGGCGGCGAGGTCGTACGCACTGGAGATGCGCGTCCCGCCGCCCGACCGGATGCCGAAGAACTCGTCGCGGTCGACTTCCCAAGCTTCCGCGTCGTGGGCGATGTAGACGAACTCCGCGTGGTCGTACTTGCCCGTGAGATACCAGTCCAGGGGCGTGAACGTCCGCTCGACGAGTTCGCGCTTCTTCTCGCGCATCGACCCGGAGACGTCCCGGATGTTCACGACGACGACGTTCTTCTCGCGCTCTTCGATGATCTCGGGATAGCGGTAGCGCTCGTCCTCGCGACGGAAGGGGATGCTGTCCACACCGTCCCGTCGGATGCGGTCTGCCGTTCCGGTCCGCTCGACGTTTGCCTCCATCTCCTCCATCGACGCCCAGGTCGTCTTCTCCTCGGAGCTGAGGTCGGCGTACTCCTCTTCGAGCCAGGCTTTCGACACCGGGATGTTGTCACCGCGGGCCCACTCGAACACCGACGACGGGCCCATCCCCTCGACCTTGAGCGCCTCGCGGACGTAGTCGCGGTCGAAGTCCATCGCCAGCTTGCGCTTGAGTCCCTTCTTGAACAGCCGCTCGAAGTCCAGCGTCGAGGACGGTCCCGTCCGGGTCATGTCCGTGAAGTCGCCTTCCTTCTCTTCGATGACCTTCTTGCCTTTGGGTTCGAGGTCCAGCCCGAGTTCCTCGTCGAGTTCCTGGGCGAACTCCTCGGGGTCCATCTCGTAGTACTCGTGTTCGCCGCCCTCTTCGCCGGGTTCGCCGTCCTCGTCGCCGTCGCCGGGCTGTGGCTGGGGTTGGCCGACCGGTTGGCCTTCCTCGGCACCTTCGCCCTGGCCGACGCCGCCCATGTCGCGCTGGTCGTAGGCGAACTCCGGGAGGTCGACGATCTTGATGGGGATCTTCACTTCGTCCGGCCGCGACTGGCCCAGATCCCCGTACTGAATGAACTCCGCGAGGTCCTGCCGGCGCTCCTCGCCGACTTCACGGTACCGTTCGAGGTCGTCTTCTAGTCCCATTTGTAACTCACCTGGCTCATGACGTGTCGACTGGTCAGTTCGGCCGAGGCCTCGCTGTACTCGAACATCTCGCTCATGTTCTCGATCGTGTCCTCCTTGACCGCCGCAGTCTGGGTCCCGCTCGGCGGGTTGTCCCACTGCTTGGGGTCGAAGTCCTCGAAGGTCCGCCGGACGTCCTCCCAGTCGTGGGAGCCCAGCACCGACTTGATGACGGGAATTTCCTTCGTGTTCACGTCGGATACCTGGAACTCCTCGTCGCGGTTGTGCCAGGCGTGTCGGTTGAGCGCCGTGATGATCTTGTTCGTCCGGAACTCGGTGACGGCCTCCGTGGGCTCGTTCCCGTCGTACTGGTCCTCGCTGAACCGCCCGAGGTGCTCGATCTCGAACACCTTCATCTTCAGCGGGTCGGGATCGACGTACTCGCCGCGGTCGTTCTCGATCTGCTCGTCTGCCTCCCAGGCGTAGACGTGCTCGATGTACTCCTCGACGGTGTCCTCGTCGACGCGCTTGTCGCGCATCACGGCCTTGAGCACGTCGGACTCCTGTTGACTGAACACGTGGTTTTTCACGGTGACCACCTGGTTCTCGAACTCCACGCGCTCGCTGCCGGAGAACACGGGGGCGTCCGAGAGCCCCTCGGCCATCGCGTTGAGGATGTCCCTGGGCATGATGACGTGTTCGACCGGGAGATCGGCGTGGAAGCGGTCCTGTTCCTCGTGGAGCAGGTCAGCGATGACGTCGCGCGTGTAGGTGACCGGGATGCCCTGTTCGCCGTCGGCGGCGTCGTCGTCCCACTCGAAGTCCTCCATCTCGATCTCCTCGTCGCCCTCGCGGAGGTAGCCCCGGTCGAACAGCAGCGCCTTGTCCACGAGGTCGAGGCCGTTGGGCACGTCGGTGTCGTCGAGGCGGGTGACCACGGCGTACAGGCCCGCCGCCTCGATGGCGTGGGGCGCCAGTTCCTTCTCGTTGACCTGGGCGTCGTTGTCCCGAACCTGGATCGACAGAGGTTCGCGAATCCAGGATTCGAGTTCGTCCCACGTCGTCGCTTTCCAGACCTCCGTCTCGTTGGTCAACTCCCGTCGCAGGAGCTGTGCCTCCAGCGAGAGGTTGGTGAGGTAGATAAACTCGTGTTTGTCGAGCCGGCGCTTGAGCGCCTTGAGCGGGTCCTGGCCCTCACGGTCGGCGTGTTGATTCAGCCGCGCTTCCAGATCCGGGTTCGAGATGATGATCATCTGGGTGTCGATGTCCATCCCGATGCCCTTGTCCAGTTTCACCGTCCCCTCGTCGGGGACGTTCAGGAGTTTCTGGAGCAAGTCGGCGTGTTGGGCGGCGTCCTCGACGATCGTGAGCAGGCCGTTACCCTGCGAGAGGACGCCGTCGTAACTGAACGCCTGCGGGTTCTTCCGGCCACGAGAGTCCAGTTCTCGGAGCATGCCGGCCATCCAGGAGCCGACGAGGCGTTCCTTGGGCGACCCGTCGTCCTCGCTGTGGAGGACGCCGATGCCCTGGCCCACGTCGACGACGAAGTTCTTCACCCGGAGGTGTTTGGGGTCGGTGACCGCCGAGAAGAGGTCCCTGACCTCCTGGCGACGGTACTGCTCTTCGAGGTAGTCGTAGGCCTCCCGGCAGAACGGGTCGAGCTGGCTGTCGACGCGGATCTCGACGTGGTCGTCGAGCCGGTCGTTGAGCTCCCGAAGTAGGTCCTGGCGCACCTCCGGCGGGAAGACGGTGAGCGGATGCGACTGGACTGGGCTCTCGTACCAGTCGTCCTCGTCGGTCGCCGGCACCTCGCCGTAGGTCATGCCTGTCGACCCTTCACCGGCGCCGGCGATGTTCCACTCGACGGTGTAGCGTCGCCCCTCGTCGGATTTGGAGTACTCCCGAAGGCCGTTGATGAGACACCGCTTGAGTTCGGACTTGCCGGTGGCCGTCGGCCCGTCGAGCCAGATGATCTTCTCGTCTTTGCCACGAGAGGCCGCGATGGACCTGAGATCGTCGACGAACTGGTTGAGCGTGTCCGTGTTCCCGAGGATGGCGTGTTCGCCGTCGTTGTGCGGGTCGTCGAAGAAGCGGTAGCGCTCTTTCTCCTCGCCCTCCTC
>SDGW01001361.1_pt1 | contig 10173 bp, 11 predicted proteins | sample 2873831 | NCBI WGS metagenome assembly SDGW01 (sample SAMN08132700, study PRJNA421101) | hypersaline lake metagenome | isolation source: celular fraction 0.22 microns magnesium sulfate-rich crust from ephemeral... | place: Spain: Penahueca Lagoon, Toledo | collected 2011-07
GTGACTGAAGGCATGGTTACTGGAAGGTCAGCGAGTCCCGCAGCGATTCGGCGGTGTCGAGCGCCGGCTCGGCGCTTTCGTCGGGGGCGTCGGCGGCCGGATCGGTCACTGTCACGTGGCCCATCTTCCGCAGCGGCCGCGCCTCGCGCTTCCCGTACCAGTGGAGGCTGGCGGCCGGCTCGGCGAGCACGGCGTCGACGCCCGAGAGCGTCGCCCGCTCGGGGGTTTCCACGTCGCCGAGCACGTTCGTCGACGCCGTGGGCGCGACGCGGTCGACGGGCCCCAGCGGCCACCCGAGCACGGCGCGGACGTGCTGTTCGAACTGCGAGGTCGCCGCGCCCTCGATCGTCCAGTGGCCCGAGTTGTGCGGTCGGGGCGCGATCTCGTTGACGAGGATCTCCCCGTCCACGTCGAACAGTTCGACGCCGAACACGCCGCGGCCGTCGAGCTCCGCGAGCACGTCGGCGACGACCTCGCGGGCGCGCTCCCGGGTCGCGTCGTCGACGCGCGGCGGCGACACGGTGCCGCGCAGGATCTCCTCGCGGTGGATCGTCTCCGTCACCGGGAACACGCGGGTCTCGCCGTCCGCCCCGCGGACGCCGATCGCGGCGAGCTCGCGGTCGAACTCGAGCAGCTCCTCGGCCACCGCGTCGCCGCCGACCGCGTTCAGCGTGCGCCCCGCGGCGTCGGCGTCGGTGACGGGCTCGTTCCCCCGGCCGTCGTAACCGCCTTCGCGGGCTTTCAGCATCGCGCCGCCGAAGCGGTCGACGGCGTCCTCGGCCGCCGCGGCAGTGTCGGCGCCGACGAACTCGGGGACCGGGATCCCCGCGCCCGCGAGCATCTCCTTCTCCCGGAGCTTGTCGCCCGTGGCCCGCAGCGTCTCGGGATCGGGGTGGACGGGCGTGCCGGTCTCGGCCCGCACCTCGGTCAGCAGCTCCGGGTCGGCGGTCTCGATCTCGAACGTGAGCACGTCGGCGCGCTCGGCGAGCTCGCGGACCGCCTCGGGGTCGTCGAGCTCCCCCTCGATCTGGTCGGCGACCCGCGCGGCCGGGCAGTCGGGAGTCGCGTCCAGTACGACCACGTCGACGCCCAGCGGCGACGCGGCCTCGGCGAGCATCCGGCCGAGCTGGCCGCCGCCGACGACGCCGAGCGTTGGTCCGGGCAGCGTGACGCTCATGCGCGACGCTTCCGGAGGGACGTGCATAAGGATTGCTGCATCGAGCGCGAGATGGGCACGTTCGTGTACTGCTCAGCGGTCGGTCGCCGCCGCCAGCGCCTCCCGATCGAGGAAGACGACGATCTCCTCGCTCCAGAGTTTGAAGCGGTGGTCCCGGACCGCGTAGCCGTCGAGTTCGCCCTCGATCTCGCCCCGTGCGTCGTCGTGGGCGATCACGACCGGCGGCGCGTCGGCCAGCGCCGCCTCCGGCGGGGTCCCCGGCGCACTCGAGGTCACGTTCGCGTCGGCGCGCTCGAGGTACCACGGCAGCGGGAGCCGGGAGTGCCACGACGGCCCGCCCGGCGGCGGCTGGTCGAGACTGGACTCGTTTTCGACGTAGAACTGGGCCCCGCCGCCGGCGGCTTCCGTGCCGTAGAACAGCACGTCGACGCCGTCGTTCTCGGCGGCGATGGCGTCCACGTCGGCCATCGTCTCCTGGAGGTCGTTCGCGGGCTGTGCCCACTGGAGCACCTGCTTGTCCTCCTCGCTCGCGCTGTTCCAGTAGTCGGCGTTCAGCCCGACGACCCCCGCCACGCCGGCGGAGAGCAGCAGCGCGGCGACCAGCGCCGGCGCCGCGAGGTCGAGCCCGCGGCGGCCGTTCGCGGTCGCCCGTCTCAGCGCGTCGCCGAACGGCTCGCCCTCGGTCGTCAGGTCCCGTTCGACGACGCCGACGAGCGCCGCGACGCCGACGGCGGCCGGTACCGTCAGCGGGATGACGACGTGGGTCGCGGCCCACGGCGCCTGGATGTCGGTCGCGATCGGGTAGCCGACGACGCTCGCGGCCGCCCAGTAGGAGCTGTACGCGACGAGCGTGCGCCGCCCCGCGTCGCCGCCGACGCCGTAGCCGTCCGCGAGGAGCCCGATCGCCGCGAACCCGACGACGACCGGCGCGCCGAACGCCAGGGTCTCCAGCGTGTCGTGGAGCAAGGCGAGGTAGGAGCGACCGCCGCCGTCGCGGTCGAGCCAGGTGTCGACGAGTTCGGTCGCGGTGTCGACCAGCGCGGCGTCGAGCACGGCCCACAGACGCCCGACCGAGTCCAGCGCGCCCCAGATTTCGGGCCGGGGCGCGTACATGAGCACGGTGACGCCGAGGAACGTCCCCGCGAGCGCCGCGAGCGCGCCGGCGAGCCAGAGGACCGCGGGCAGTCCCCCCGACCGGCGGTCGAGCCAGTCGACGGCGCCGTCGAGATCCCGGCGGACCCGCGCGCCGGCGCCGTCGCCGTCGACGGCCGCGCGGACGAGCCGGTGGTCGTAACAGGCCGCCGCGGCGCCGCCGAAACAGGCGACGTAGAGGATCGCGTTCTCCTTGCTCGCAAAGCCCAGTGCGAGCGCGGCGCAGGCGGCGACCGCGGGCGCGAGCCGACGGGTGTCGTACGCCCGTACGAGCAGCGCGAACGCGCCGAACGCGAACGCGCCCACGAGCATGTCCGAACGCATGAACCGCGAGTAGTAGAGCAGCAGCGGCTGAACGCCGAGTATCAGGCCGAGCGCGACGGTCTCGCGGTCGTCGAGGTGGCGGCGGAACAGCCACGCCGTGAGCGGGAGCGCTGCGGTGACGACCGCGACCGGCACCCGCGCCCAGAAGTCGGTCGCGGGGACGACGTGGAACAGGAGGGCGTCGGCGTGCTGGACGAAGGGTCCGTGGATGATCGGTCGGTAGTGGAACTGCCCGGTCTCGTGGTAGCGCAGGATCCAGTAGCCGACGCGGCCCTCGTCCCAGTGGAACACGCGACCGCCGAGCCCGACCAGCCGGAGCAGCAGCGAGAGCGCCGAGAGCCCGACCAGCGCCCGGAGCGCACGACGCCCGGCGCGGTCGGGCTGGTGCTCCCCCCGCCCGGCAGGTGACATGCGGGGGCGTTCCGAGTCGAGGTTTGAAGCTCTGTGGGTTTCAGTCCCCGCCGACGGTGACCACGGGCACGTCGGCCGCGCTGACGATCTTCTCGGCGACGCTGCCCAGCAGCACGCGGTCGAGGCCGCTCCGTCCCGTCGCCCCCATGACGACCGCGTCGAGCCCCTCCCGTTCCAGGCAGGCGAGCACCTCCTCCTCCGTGTCGCCGGTCTCGACGTGGCCCGTCACGTCGATCCCACGGCTCTCCGCCGCCGCGGCCACGTCGTCGATCGCCTGCTGGGCGGCGCCTTCGCCCTCGCCGACGGCGTCGCCGGCGCTGGCGAGCACCGAGTCCTCGGTGACCGTGACGACGTGCACGTCGGCGTCGAGCTCCGCGGCGAAATCCAGCCCGTGGCGGGCGGCTCGGAGCGCGGTGTCGCTGCCGTCCGTGGGGAGCAGGATGCCGCCGTAGGGGAACTCGAACCCCTCCTCGTCGATCGGCGCCGTCAGCACCGGCATCGGCGCGAGCCTGACGACCTTCCCCGTGACACTGCCGAGCAGGTACCGGGAGAGCCCCTCGCGGCCGTGGGTCGGCATCGCGATGAGGTCGTGGTCCTGCTTCTCGGCGTACTCGACGATCGTTTTCGCGGGTCGCCCCTGCTCGATGCTGGTCGTGTACTCGACGCCGAGGGAGTCGAGCACGCCCCTGGCCTCGTCGACCACGTCCTCGCCCTCCCGGACCAGCGCGTCGATCACGTCGCCGCTGGTGTCGACAGTCACGGAGTCGCGGCTCGTGTCCGCGACGTACAGCAGTTCGACGCTCGCGTCGTCCCAGTTCGCCAGCTCGGCGGCGTGATACAGCAGGCTGCTCTCGGCGGCCGCCTCGTCGATCGGGAGGAGGATGCTGTCGTACATGTCCCGCCGTTGGGGCGGGGGGTAAGTAAGCGCTGTTGCGGCGACGCGGTCAGCCGTGGCTCACGCCGTCGCGGTCGTCGGCCTTCTTCCGCCGGATCGCCGCCTGGGCGTTGCTGGCGTCGTAGCCGAAGAACACCTCGTCGGCGTAGCTCTCGGCGACCTCCGTCGCGTGGACGAGGTTGTCCACGTCCACCTCGACGGCGTAGAGCTCGATGGAGAACGGCGTGCCCGCCTCGGGCGTCTCGGGCGACCAGCCCAGCAGGTCCTGGAACCCCGAGGCGATGCTCTCCAGCCAGTACGTCGTGCCGTAGTGGGTGTCGTACAGCGGGACGACGAACTCGTCGACGTACGCCGAGAGCATCGAGAGGTCGAGGCCGGCGCGCTCGAACAGGTGGCCCGGGTACGGGTCGGGGTAGAGCGTGAGGTACGTCGTCCCCGGGATCCGCTCGCTGGCCTCGGCGACGAACTCGGTGATCACGCTCGCGCGCCAGTCGAACCGGTCGTCGTACTCGCTCTCCGCGAACAGGCGCTCACACCGGTCACACCGGCAGTACTCCGCCCGCGGGAACCCCACGTCGTCGAGGCGGACGTCCTCGTTGGCCGCGGCGCAGTCGGCGATCGTCTCCAGCAGCCCCTCGCGGTACCCCTCGTGGGTCGGGCAGACGTACGCCCAGTCGAAGTAGGGCTGCTCGCGGGTCGCCCGGTTCCCCTCGTCGTCGACGGGGACGAGCTCGGGGCTGGACTCGCCGGCGGCGTTGTCGCCGAAGCAGGAGACCATGTTCACCGCGTTCGGCAGCGGTTCGGCGGCCCGGCCGGTCACGTCCTTCACCTCGTAGAAGCCGCGGTCGAACGCCGGCCACTCGATCTCCTCCTCGTTGCGCGTGACGACGCCGTACATGGCCGAGGGGAGGACGCCCCGGCGGGTAAGTCGTTCGCTCCCGACGGCGCCGCGGCTGGTCGAGTGGGTGTCAAAGAACCGCGCGACGGAGCGCGCGGGAGTACGGGAGCCGTGAGTGGGTTCCACACTCACGGCTTAGTCGCCATCACCGCGCGACGGAGCGCGCGGCGGGGCGTTCGCCGTGAGTGGGTTACTCCTCCGATTCGACTTCCACTTCCACCGGCTCGGCTTCGCTGCCGACGAGGAAGTAGACGAGCGTGACGAACGCGAGCACCAGCAGCAGTTTCGCTTTCGTGGACATACCCGTTCGTTGGACCGACTGGCTCATAAACCCGCCGACCCGGATCAGAGCTCGCGGCGCACGTAGTCGTCGACGGGTAGCGCCTCGTCTGGGTCGGTGGTGAAAAAGCCGTCCCAAACGCCCGTCTCGTCCTGCACTGCGAGCAGCGCGTAGGGGTCCGGGGTGGCGGAGTCGCTCGGCTCCGGCGGACGGTGGACGACGAACCAGGAGTCCCGGTAGTCCTCGGTGTCGCCAGCGTGGACGGTCACCCCCAGCTCATCCGCCCAGTCGGTCCCGCCGTCGTCGACGCCGTACACGTGCGTCTCCACGTCGCTCTCGCCGAGCTTTTGGTAGACGCGATAGGTGCCCTGCTCGTCGACGATGCGTGAGAGCCGCTGGAAGGAGGCCCGATGCGTACCGGCGTCGCGCCGCCACGCCGTGCGCTCGATGTGTCGGGAGACGGCGATCAGGAGCAGCTTCTCCTTGTGGGACTGCGGATACCCACGGAGCCGGAAGTTCACTCCCTCCAGCCCCCTGATCACGGCCGGGAGGCTCGTTTCCTCGAGCCCGGTCGACCCCGTGACGAACGCGTCGGAGTTGGTGAACAAAAGCGACGACGACACCGCCTCGAGCGGCGACTCTGCGAGCACCTCGCCGGACTCGTCGACCAGCAACACGGTGTCCTCGGCGACGCCCTCGACGGCGGCCTCGTCGACGCTGACGGGCTGATCGTCGAACACGCCCGCCAGCATCGAGCGGAGCTGTTCGGGTTGGCTCCGGTTCGCGAGGATCAGCCCCCGCTTCGTCCCCTGGCGCTCGTCGACGAACCGCCTGAGCGACATGTCGTGGAGTGGTTTTACTCAGGAGAACATATTCCCTTCGGCACGGCAGACCCGACACCGCAACAACAGCTTAGTCGGCGGTGGCCCAACCGGCCGATATGGCCCTCCACACGGACGACGCGGCGTCGGTGCTGCTCGACCGCGTCACGATCGGCGTGTTCGTCGCCACCGGTGCCTTGGTCGCGCTCGCGGAGTGGGAGCTGCTCCCGCGTGAAGCTCTCGTCGTCGGTGCGCCGGCGATCGTCGCCGCGCTCCTGCTCGACACGTACCTCTACAACGAGTTCCTCGTCGCCGGCGGCCCGCCGTGGCTCTGGGTGTGGATCTACGCGTTCCTCTACGTGCAGGCCGCCGTCGTCGGCGCCGCCGTGGCCGCGCTCCGCCGGTACTGGCCGGCGGACGTATCCGTCGACGCCTGACCCGGAAACGTCGTCGTGACCGCCCGAGTCTCGGCAAGTTCCGGCCCCTTGCGACCATTTACCTCACTCCGGTCCTCCCGGCACCTATGGACCCGACAGTCGACGAGACGATCGAGAGCCGGTTCGACGCGTACCTGGACGACCTGATCGAGCTGGTCGCGCAGCCGTCGATCAGCGCCACCGGCGAGGGGATCCGCGAGTGCGCCCGCCTCGAGCGCGAGCGCTGTCTCGAGTACGGCTTCGACGAGGCCGAGATCGTCGAGACCTCGGGCCACCCGTCCGTGCTCGCCCACGCCTACGTCGGGAACGACCCCGATAACGACGCCCCGACGGCGCTGGTGTACGGCCACTACGACGTCCAGCCCGTCGATCCGGAGGCGTGGACAACCCCGCCGTTCGAGCCGACGGTCCGCGTCGAGGACGGGCAGGAGCTGCTGTACGGGCGCGGGACCGTCGACAACAAGGGGCAGCACTTCACCTACCCCTGCGCGGTCCGGACGCTCCGGGACACCGTCGGCCTCCCCTGCAACGTCACCCTGCTCCTCGACGGCGAGGAGGAGAGCGGCAGCCCGAACCTGATCGACGCCGTCGAGGCTCGCGAGGACCGGCTCGCGGCCGACGTGTCGATCAACTCCGACGGGCCGATCGACGGCTCCGGGCGCCCGAGCGTGAGCTTCGGCAACCGGGGGATCCTCGTCGTCGGCGTCGACGTGAGCGGGCCGAAGGGCGACCTCCACTCGGGCCACTACGGCGGCGCGGTCCCCAGCCCCGCGTGGGAGCTGATCCGCCTGCTCGGCACGATGCGGGACGAACACGGCCGCATCGCGATCGACGGGTTCTACGACGCGGTCGCCGGCGTCCCGGAACCGGACCGCGAACTGCTCGACGAGTTCGAGCCCGACCCGGAGCAGCTACAGGCCGACCTCGACATCGGCGGCTTCCAGGACGGCCCCGGCGAGACGTTCCTCGAGCAGACGCTCTACTACCCCTCGCTCAACGTCAACGGGCTCGCCAGCGGCCACGGCGAGGACGGGTTCAAGACGATCGTCCCGAGCGACGCGTCGGCGACGATCGACATGCGGCTCGTGGTCGAACAGGACCCCGACGAGATCTTCGAGCTGTTCGAGCAGCACGTCGAGGCTCACGCCGACGATCGGCTGGAGACGACCGTCACCTACCACGCCAGCATGGACCCGATGCGGACGCCGATCGACACGCCGTACTTCGATCCCGTCGTCGACGCCGTCACCGACGGCTGGGGCGAGGAGCCGATCGTCAAACCCTCGACCGGCGGCTCGGCGCCGTACGCGCTGTTCACCGACTACCTCGGGCTCCCGCACGCGAGTATCCCGTACGGACAGAACGACAACAACCAGCACTCCCCGGACGAACGCTTCGCCGTCGAGCACTTCCGGAAGGGGATCCGGACCAGCGCGCGGCTGCTGGACGCGGTTTCGACGGTCTGATCGGTCGCTTTCAGTCCTCGCGCTCCAGCGCCGCCAGGATCGGCTCGAACTTCAGGCCGACCTCCTCCCACTCGTCCGCGGGGTCGCTGTCGGCGACGATGCCGTTGCCGGCGAACAGCGTCGCGCGGCGCCCGCCAGCGACCGCCGAGCGGATCCCGACCGCGAACTCGCCGTCGCCGTCGGCGTCGAACCAGCCCACGGGGGCGGCGTACCAGCCGCGCTCGAACGTCTCCGTCTCTCGGATGACGCGCTCGGCGGTCTCGGGCGGCAGGCCGCCGACCGCTGGCGTGGGGTGGATTGCGTCGACGAGGTCGAGCACGTGTGCGTCGCCGTCGAGGTCGGCCTCGATCGGCGTGTGGAGGTGCTGGACGTTCGCGAGCTTCCGGACGCCCTGTTCGGCGACGGTCACCTCGCCCAGCGGTGCGAGGCGCTCCTCGATCGCCTCGGCGACCAGCGCCTGCTCGTGCTGGAGCTTCTCGCTCTCGAGCAGCGAGTCCGCGAGCGCGGCGTCCTCCTCGGGCGTGTCGCCGCGGGCGACCGTGCCCGCGAGCGCCTCCGTCCGGGCGTGTCCGCCGTCGAGCCGGACCAGCCGTTCGGGCGGGACCCCGAAGAAGCCCGCCTCGTCGCTCGGCTGGATCAGGAACCGGAAGCAGTCGGGGTAGGAGCGCCGCAGCCGTTCGAGGGCGTCCGAGATCGCCACCTCGTTCTCCAGCGTGACCGCGAGCGCGACCGCGAGCACGACCTTCCGGAGCTCGCCGGCCTCGATGCGATCGACCGCGGCCTCGATCCCCGCGGCCCACTCTGCCTCGGTCGTGGTGCGCCGGCTCGCGACGACGCCCGGCTGGTCGCCGACCGGTCGCATCGCCGGCAGCTCGGCGATCTCGTCGGCGATCGTCTCGAGCTCGTCCCCGAGCGCCGCCGTGTCGCCGTCGACGCGCGTGACCGTGAGGTGGGTCGCCTCGTCGGTGCGGACCAGCTGCACCCGCGGGAGGACGAACGCCGCCGGGGGGAACCCCTCCCACGGGGGTGCCGGCTCGTGGTCGTCGTGGAACGCCGCGCCGCCGAAGAAGCGAGGCCTGGCGGGGCCCTCGGCCGTCGACGCGCCCGCGAACGTCGTCGCTGCGGCGTCGCGGACCGCGTCGAACCGTCGGCTCCCGGTGCCGGTCAGCCGGACCGCCTCGCCGGCGCCGACCACTTCCAGCCCGTCCGGGGCGGCCCAGTGGACGCGTGGCGCGCCACGCCCCGCGAGAAAGGCGCGGAACGAGACGTCCGGCACCTCCCGGCTCCGGGAAACGAGCGTCGTCTCTGCCGGATCGACACCGGCCTGCCGCGATGACTCCATCTACTCCTCCTTTTCGGGGGTCGGCCCTAACTGTACCGCTCCTCGTTCCACGGGTTCGCGGAGTCGGAGTACCCCCGTTTCTCCCAGTAGCCGAGCTCGGGCTCGGTGAGGAACTCGACGCCTTTCACCCACTTCGCGCCCTTGTAGGCGTACTTGTGCGGGGTGACGACCCGCAGCGGGCCGCCGTGTTCGGCGGGGAGGGGCTCGCCGTCGAACGCCCAGACGAACATCACCTCCCGGCGGTCGCACTCCGCGAGCGTGAGGTCGGTCGTGTAGCCGTCGTGGGCGTGGAACAGCACGTGCTCGGCGTCGTCGTCGACGCCGACGGCGTCCGCCAGCTCCGGGAACGGCAGCCCCGTGAACTCGCAGTCGAACTTCGACCAGCCCGTGACGCAGTGGAAGTCCTGCAGCTGCGTCTCGGGGGCGAGCTCGCGGAACTCGGTGGCGCTGAACTTGCGTTCCTCCTCGACGGCGCCGGAGACGGTGAACGTCCAGTCGTCGTCGACGGCGGGGGTGTCGCCCTTCGAGAGCACGGGGAAGCTCTCGGTCTCCCGCTGCCCCGGCGGGAGGCGTTCGCCCCCGAACTCCTCGTGCAGCGCCGTCACGTCTGTCGTCATACCCGAGGGAAGTGGGTCCGGTCACGTATGGGTGTCGGATCCGGCACCGTGGCCGGAGTCTCCGGCGGGAATTCGCTTCCGGCCCGAGGCTCGACGCGCCAACGAGCTTAAATACCCACTCCGATAAACTCCCCTGACAGATGCCGAAGGTCGACCTCACCGTCCCCGAGCACTTGGAGATGCAGATCGCACAGCTCGTCGAGCAGGGCGAGTTCGTGGACCGCAACGAGGCCGTCGAGGAGCTCCTCTCCACCGGCCTGAAAGCCTACAAGACCAGCGGCCCGATGGACGACGAGGAGCCCGAGTACGAGGACGAGGGCATGATGGGCCACGAGGACGAGTACGTCTTCTGA
>SDGW01001544.1_pt1 | contig 10173 bp, 8 predicted proteins | sample 2873831 | NCBI WGS metagenome assembly SDGW01 (sample SAMN08132700, study PRJNA421101) | hypersaline lake metagenome | isolation source: celular fraction 0.22 microns magnesium sulfate-rich crust from ephemeral... | place: Spain: Penahueca Lagoon, Toledo | collected 2011-07
TTAGAATGCGTGGTTAAATCATGAATAGGTACTAAGCCATCAACTGTTAAAACATTAACTGTTCTAGCACCAATATCAACAATTAAATTAAAACCTTTTGCTACTTCTTTATTAATAATCTCCCCTTTATAATTTAAAATTACATCACATAATGAACCAAATGGTTGATTTTTTACAATAACATTCTTAACATCAATTGTTCGTTTTGAATAGTTAATTCCATCAAAAGATAAATCAACAACATGTCTTTGTTTGGCTATTTGAGTTAATTGTTCAATCCTATCTTGGTTTTCTGCTTTAACAGGCAAACCCATAACTAAAGTGTCAATTTGCTCATATGGCTGATTGCTCATTAATCCTAAACAAGTTTTAAATAATGCAGGAAATCGTGAATCATTGTGTTTGTTCTCTCCTCCTACCCATTGAATATTTTGATCAAGTTTATAAGCTGCCTTCCCTACAATATACTTCTCGTTATCTACAATTGAAGAAATATAGTCGTGTCGGTGTTCTTCATTAGAGTTAAAGTCATCGTTTGGCTTAGGTCTGAAACCAGTGACAAATGAAGGGATTAAAAATGGATGGTTTGTTGAATTACATTTAGTATCCCCATATCCATCATCTAAAGACTTAACATTAAAATTCATAAAGTTAATTCCTCCTTTATAATGTCATACAATGTATTAAAAATGTATGACTTTGTATTACATTATGTGGAAATGCTTGGACAGTTGCAAACAATTTGATTAAAATTACGCAAAATAATTTGAATATTGTGTTGAAAGATGGTTGACTTTTTAATCAATTACAATTACAATATAAATACAAGCAACTTAACCCAAGCCAATTATATTATTTTGAAATGAAAGGAGGTTAATAAATTGAAAGATCCCCAGATTAATATTAATAAAAAGATAGATTCTTTTCTACATAAGAGTGGTAAGAGTAGATGGGCTTCTGACTATGACTATTTTAAAGAAGAGTGTCATATGACGGAGTTGGAATGGTCGCAAGACCCAGAAGATGATATTGATTTTCAAATTAAACATGATACTGATGAGGAGGAATCGTAAAAATTGTTGACAGCTAAACTTGGTAAAACCACCATCAATACATTTGATAACGGTTATGACAGATATATGTTAAAGAAATGGTCGAACAAAAACATACTCAAATGCCCTGTTTGCAGTGGTATTTATGAATACTGTCATGGCGAATATGTTTCGCCTTATTTTAGACATAAAGATAAAAATTGCTCAGGTTATTTTACCGAACCTGAAACTGAGGAGCATAAAAAGGGTAAACAGTTACTTTATGAATGGGTCAATAATCAAAAAGGCATTGCAAACATTGAATTAGAATGTTGGCTACCTGAAACTAAACAAAGACCAGATATTTATTTTGAAAAAGACGGTAGGAAATATGTAATTGAGTTTCAATGTTCTCCAGTTGCCTCTGAATACAAAGAAAGAAGAGAATTATATCGGTTAGCTGGCATCAAAGATATATGGGTTCTAGGCACTGAAAAGTATAAAATTGGGTTTGGTGGTAATGGCGATGTTTATCATGATAAAAGATATAAATCCATTGAAAAAGACTTACAGGAGAAAGACGGCGTGGTTTATCTTGACATAGAAAACAAATTGTTTATATCTAATTCTAAAACTTTAAATATCGGAAAGGAATTTGAAAAAGCAATTGTGAAAATACAAGATGACATAGATAAAATAACTTTCAGATTATTCGATAAATATTGGTTAGACAAAGACTTTTTATTTGCTGAATTCATTAACAATTTTGAATTAGGGTCAAACGGGGTTGTTTTAGGAGGAAGTGTAAAAGATAAGTTTGACGACTTGCGTAGTTATTACACCAAACAATACGAAAAGACCATCAAAGAAGAGAAAATTAGAAAACAGAAAGAAGATCAACTGAAACAAAAAATAAAAAACATTGAGAACACTAGTCAGCATGTAGGTATTATAGATGAACCCATAACTAAGAATGTTCTGTTGGCTGATAAAAAATTTTTTTGGACATACAACTCTTATCTGTATAAATTTATTGATGAAAATGGGGATATTTTAACATGGTTTACGTCCACTCGTCCTAGTGTCAGAAAAGGTGAGTGCGTTGAATTAACAGGTAAAGTGAAAAGACATGAGGAATACGAAGGTACAAAACAAACTAGAGTTATTAGATGTAAAATAGATTCAGTTAAAGGAGATGATGTAAATATTGCAGACCAATCAGTTACTAACTTTTAAGTTTAACTCAGCAAGACTGAAAGAATTCAATTACGATATTACATTAACAATTGATGAAGCAAAGGACTATGGAGAGATTATTCCTCTTTTTGATAATCAAATACTCCGTTCTATTCGTGAAATTAAAGGTCAAAACATAGACTTTGATGAAATAAATCGTCTACATAAATTGAAGAAAAAACTGAAACGACAAGGCGATTATGATCGAGTTAATTCAATTGAGAGACAGGTTGAAAACTCACTGTTTGTTCCTGAGTACATAACAATTGTTATTGATAGTAATAAACACTATGAGTATCTATTTGATAACGGATTGAAACTTAATGGTAAGATATATAAGCGTTTTTCTTGTTCGGCATCTCAAGCAAGAAATTCAACAGTTGTATTTGTCGAAGAAAATATGGCTGAATCACTCGATGATGTCCTCGATAATGGCAGAGATAAAGACAAAAAACTAGTACCTTCGAAATTTAATGCTTATAAAGGTCTTTCAGGATCAAGCACAGAGACGGTTTCCACACCAAGGTTCTGTGTTGTTCCTGATTACTTTAGCCCAACAAAAGTAAAAGCTAATTTTGTCACTGAGACAGACAACGATAGTGATGACATTATTGAGATCAAAGATATTGTAGAAGACTTTAACCGTTTCGATGGTCAAGGCTTAATCAGTTACGAAATGGCTTCACAGTGGGCTAATGAATTAAATTTAGACTACGTACCTGCTCAATGGTGTATTAGACAAAATTTCATAAAGGGTATGTTAAACACCTTCCCAATTCATGAATTCTGTGAAAAGAAAAATAACGGTAACTATAACGTAAAAACATCCTATACCGATGAAAATGGCGACCCTGTAATTGTTGATTTACGGAATGTAGACGTAATACTAACAGAGAGTCAGCATAAACTTTGGGATTCTTGGGATTCGATAGAAGAATATCAACAGAGTTGCATCGACAACAACCTTAAATGGGGAGTAACTTTACATAGTCCTAAAAAGGACAAAGACATTCTTAAAATGAATTATCAGTTTTTACAAACTCTTGATTTAGATAAGGATGATGTAGAAAAGATTTGCGGAAAGTTTGTTGATTGGATTAATGGAGTGTCATCAGACAATGTTTACTACACAATGCTTTTCTTATTAGGTAAAGATGTGAACGAAGAAAAGTTTAATGATTTTTTAGAGCGTGGCGAAAACTATTGGATTAAGTCATTAATTATCGACCCTGAAATGATTAATGATAAGTACATAAAAAAGAAAGTACATGATTTACTTAAACGAAAAATAAAAAGTGGTTGTTTAGGAGAAATAATTTTAGATGGAAACTTTCAGACACTTGTATCAGACCCTTACGCAATGATGGAATATGTTTGTGGAAAAGAAGTAAAGGGTTTATTAGGGAAAAGAGAATACTTCTCAAACTATTGGAATTGTAAAGGTGTTAAAACCGTAAATTCTATGCGATCCCCTCTCACCTATCGAAGTGAACATGTAATTTTGAACCTTATAAACAATGTGGATGTGAACTATTGGTATAGATATAATTACACAGGGATAATTGTTAACGTTCACGGACACGAGACAATGAATTGGGCTGGAAGTGATTTTGATTATGACATTATTGCTACAACAAGCAACCAAACAGTCATAAATAGCGTGTTTGAAAATGAATATCCAGTTGTTTATGAACCTCCAAAAGCTGAAAAAACAGATATAACTGATGAAAAGCTTTATAATGCGGATTTATTTTCTTTTGGCTCAATTATTGGTCAAATTACAAACAGAAGTACCATAGGATTCGCTCTTCTCCCTTATTTTGATGAAGGGTCTAAAGAATATGAAACTATCATGAAACGAATTCAAATGTGTACTAAATTACAGTCAGCACAAATCGATAAGGCTAAAATTGGACGTGAGGTTAAAGGGATTCCTAAACCTTGGAGTCAATATCAAAAGGTTTATGAAGAAGAGACACAAGAAACAAAAGAATTGAAATCCTTTCAAAACAGCATTCTTATGGATAAACACCCTTATTTCTTTACATATGCGTACAAAAATACTAAAAGGAAATATAATCAGCATGTTAAACGTTATAATATCACCTGTAAACAAAAGTTTGGAATGACTCTAGACGAATTAAAGTCATTAAATCGTAAGACTGTTGAACAAAAGGAATTTTTAAAGACATTTTATCACTTCTCCCCTGTCATTGAGAGCAATTGTGTTATGAATAGAATATGTAAACATATTGAGTCAATTGATTTTGGGATTAAGAAGATGGTGAAAGCAGATAATGATCAAAATCATGTTCAAAAGTTAATGAGTCGTAACTTAGAAGATATTAGTAAATATACATATCAGAAAGTCGTAGAAGTTTATGAAGAATATAAAAAGACGGTTTCTAGAAAATCGTCGATGGTTAGTAAACCTGACAAGGGTGGATTTGACGATGAGACATACACTAGTATTCTTTATCATTACAACCAATTTGAAAAGAGATTGTTTGAGGTGTCTCAAGACATACAAGAAATCGTAGATTGCTTGATTTATATGTTTTACATAGAAAACCCTAAATCAAATAAAGATGTGCTTTGGAATATTTTTGGTGATTATATTTATGAAAATATTTTAAATAAAGTTGAACATTATTTTGTACCAGCCGAAGACCAAAACGGAGAAATTGATTACCTTGGAACTAAATATAGTTTGAAGAAGGTGGTAAATAATAATGTATAAGTATAATGAGAGGAAATACGCAGAAAAAATACTTAAAGGTGGATTCACTAATAAAAAATATACTAATAGTGAAATGAGATTGTTATCTAAATATTATAAAGAACAAGGATACCCACCTAAAGAACGTGAAAAGTTATTATATGACTTTTGCAACAAGCACATAGAAGGATTCAGTAAGGTTAAATATTTCAAACAAGTAAATGCAGCATTAAATCATGCTAAAAAGAAAGGAAGTAAGTTAATTGAAATAGAATCTGTTAACATATCGTCCAATGAATTAGGATATGTAGACTCATTGAAAATTGAAAAACCATTGAAGAAAGTCCTTTTTACTTTATTGGTTTTAGACAAGTTACATAAACAGATCCAGGTGTTGCGTGAAGGCGAAGTGACTAATGAAGAACATTATTTCGGTGGAAGTACAAGAGCGTATAAGGATTTGTTAGATTCAAGTAAAGTTACTAAGTCAGAAATGAAGAATATTGGATGTAAAAATATCCACGAGATGATTTCCTTGCTTGCAAACAATGGATTAGTTGAGATTAGAAATAACGGTGTGATTAAATCATTATTTATTTATGACATATATCCTAACGATGACTCAACCATTGAGGTTAAAGGGTATGATCGAATTGGATTATATTATGATTTGCATATTGGAGAAAAACGTGTAAAAAAATGTGAGGAATGCGGGTTGCCTATCAGAGTGCCGTCTAATAGAACAAAGTATTGTAATGAATGTTGGAAAGTTAAACAGAGGAAGTGGGACAGAGAGTATCAAAGGAAAAAATACAATTCTCGAGTTTTAGAAAATCCTCAAAACCCTTGATATGACTGACTTAAAACCACTTTCCGATAAAATGTACTAGTGATAGAAAAATACAGTAAAACACAACTAGTTTCGGAAAGGTTTTGGCTTATTATGAAGAATAAGGAGTATCATGTTGATAAAAGTGGAGTTGTCCACTTCATCAAAAAAGGTGAAAAGTACAAAGTAACAAAATAATTTTTTATCTACATATAATTACAATTACAAGATATTAAGAGACTATTAAAAGAGTAAAAGGAGTGTTCTAATAATGAACAAAACAGATTTAATTAATGCGGTGGCAGAGAAAAGTGAACTTTCTAAAAAGGATTCTACAAGTGCGGTAGAGGCTACAATTGAGGCTATCACAGAGTCGCTTGCAAATGGCGAGAAAGTTTCTCTTAAGGGATTCGGAAATTTCGAGGTACGTGAGCGTGCTGCTAGAAACGGAAGAAACCCAAGTACAGGTGAATCTATCCGTATAGAGCATGGAGGGGTAAGTACCCTCCACCCTCTCAATACTAGGAGGGAAATAAGTGTTAATAACAAAACGAGCTAAGGTAAAGTGGAATCCACATAATAAGAAACATTACGAAGACCGAGGATACGAATACACAAAATACAGTGATGAGTTTGAGGCGCATGTAGAACATATTACTAAAAGCGTACCTGTTGAAGTGAAGTGTGATTATTGTAATTCTGTATTCGGTTTAAAAAGTCAATTTGAGTACAGAAAAAGAAGATATAGAAATAAAAACATCATCAAAGACACTTGTAATGATTGTACTTTTATTAAAAGAAAAGAGTCTTCTTTTATGAAATTCGGGGAAAATATTGTTGAATTTATAGTGAACTATTATCTTAACAATAAGAACAATAACGGCGATATCCCTTGCGTTTATGCACTTCGTGTTAGGAGTAAAAATAAGTACTACATAGGTTCAACTTCAAAGGTACTAGACAGATTCAATAAACATTTGAATTTTCTTAGTTACAATATGCATGATTGTAAGGATTTACAAAGCGACTATAATACATACGGCAAAGATGATATAGATTTTTACATAATTAAAACTGTAGAAAATGTTAACGATTTGAGATACTTAGAGACAGAAATCATTTCTACGTATGATACTTGCGACATTTACAATAAACGGATTAAAGACTCCGACAGTAACTATGGAATCAAATGGGATGAACATGTCCGTAATAGAATGTCTAATTCCCAAAAGGGAAGAAAAGCTAGCGAAGAAACTAAAGCTAAAATGAGCAAGGCTAGACTAGGAATGAAGTTAAGCGAAGAGTCGAAAAACAAACTTAGGCTTTCTCATAGAGGTTCACTATCTTCTAATTCAAAACTTAATGATGACGATGTAGAGAAGATAAAAATAAAAATTGTTAACAAAGAACCATTAATTGAAATCGCTGAAATTTTCAATGTAAAAAAGAAAACAATAAACGACATTAAAAGTTTACAAACTTGGACTCATATAAGAGAAGACCTGAATGATGAGATAAAGAAAGTAGATTATGAGTCGTACAAAGGCGAGAAAAACGGAAGTTCCAAATTGACAGAATCGAAAGTGTCAGAAATTAAAACCCTTCTAAGTGAAAGCAACTTAACTATGACATCGATTGCTGATAAATACGGGGTTAGCCGTACATTGATTAGTTACATAAAGAGTGGGAAATTATGGTCTCACGTATCGTGAGTAAAAGGAGTCGAATATGAAATATGTTGTCGTTGATACAAACCAATATCTAACTAATTTAAATGAATTAGACAAATACAATAACATTGTTTATTTAAGCCACGTAAACAGAGAACTCGAAAAACACAAATCTTCATATAAAAAAGAGTTAGCATTTCAAGCTAGACGTGCTACTCGTTATGTTGAAGAAAATAAAGATCGTTTTCACTTTGACTTAACTGATTATGAGGTTAAAGACGAAACATTGGACTCTAATTATGAAGATAACCACATTCTATTTGCTTGTATCGAGAAAGGTTATTCTTTGTTAACTGGTGATATCACATTAAAACACAAAGCGAAATGTTACGGTGTTGAAGTTATTGAACCAGAAGACTCTGATGATGACGATTATAAAGGTTATAAGTTTGTTGACTTGTCGCAAGATGAAATCATGTATTTCTATGACAATAAAGATGAAAACCTTTTTAACTTAGAAGTTAACCAATATTTAATCATTCGTGACACTGATCAGGAAACAAAAGACCGTTTCCGTTGGGATGGGGAGACGCATAAACCACTCTCCCTCCCTCCTAAAAAATTCATAAAGCCTAAGAATGACTTACAAGCCTGTGCATTAGATTTACTACATAACAAAGATATACCAATCAAGTTTGTTGCAGGTACGTATGGTTCAGGAAAAACATTCTTAGCTACTAGGATGGCTGTCTACCACACATTAGAGAAAGGTAATTTCTCAAAAATAATGATGGTACGAAATCCTATCGGTACTGGTGAAGAAATTGGTTTCTTAACTGGTGATAAAGATGATAAAACAAAAGGGTTTTTTAAACCAATTGTTCAACATTTAGATCAAGGCGAGGCAGAAGCAGAGATGCTTAAACAGAATAATCAATTGGTTGCCGAGATTCCATATTACGCAAAAGGTATTTCAGTTCATGATACTTATATGGTCGTCGATGAAGCCGAGGATATGGATAAAAAGATATTGAAAACAATTGGCACAAGACCTGAAGAAGATAGCGTGGTTGCCTTCACGGGTGACTGGAATCAATCAGAGGATAAATACGCTACCAACAATGGGATGAAACTAGCAATCAATGAAATTGTTAGAGGAAATCCGTTATGTGGTGCAGTTGTACTTGATATTGATGTTCGTTCAGAAGCAAGTAAGATATTTGCTGATTGGTAATATATAAATTCTAAATTTTAATTGAATTGCGTAAATTTGAGGGCGAGGATCGTTTAATTGACCTAACAATCAAAGAGGTTAATGAACTTCCTCCATCGGAGTAGGTGATTAGTTGACTCAATCATATTTAAAAAAGCGTGAAGATGAGTCCTTTATTGATTACCACGTTCGACTGTTTGAGAATATGAAAGATTATAATATTGATAAATTCGAAATCGCTGACTTATTGAATGAAGAATACGGTTCTTCTTACGATGAGTCTAAGTGGCGAAAAGATTATCAACAATATGTTAAATGGAAAGACTACTTTGTACATAAAAACTTAGATGAAGAAATTGCTCATAAACATGAGGAATTACGTATCGAGTCTGAGAAAGAAAAGTATCGTAATCAAGACCAAAAACGTGAATATCGTAAAATGCTTCGTAACTCTGCTCGATTTGAGAAGTTGCAAGAAGATATTCAACGTTCTGTTCATGCCTTAGAGAAAACTAAACCTTTACCTATTCATGAATCAGACTACATAAACCATAAGTCTAACAAGCATGGATTAGCATTATTTAGTGATTGGCACTTTGGTATGGAAGTTGACACGAATACGAATAAATATAACAAAGACATATTTAATTCCAGAGTTCAAAAACTTGTTTCCAAAGTGATTGAACATGGTAAGAAGAATAATATCTCTACCTTACATATTGGACAATTGGGTGATTTGATTAGTGGAAACATACATGTCTCAACTGCTGTTCAAGCCAACGAAGACTTAATTGAACAGATTAAATATGTATCTGAGGTTCTTGCAGAAGTAATTAATAAACTTGCTTCAATATTTCCTAACATCGTTTATTATAACGTTATCGGAAATCATGCAAGAGCAGGAAAGAAATCAGATGTTGGTATCAATGAAAACTTTGAATATTTAGTTCCTTGGTTTTTAGAAGCAAGGTTGAGTAAATTGGATAATGTTGAAATTATTACCGATAAAGACGGTTACATAGAAACAAAAATATTCGATGATGAGATTATTCTTGTTCACGGTAATTTTGACCAAGCTGATAGAGCAGTTAACAGACTACCTCAATTACTTGGGTATGTCCCTTCATACGTAATTGGAGGGCATGTTCACCATAATTACACCAAGGAGTTTGGCAAGACAACGACATTGGTCAATGGATCGTTGATCGGATCGGATGATTATGCTACGCAAGGTCGTTATGGTGCTAAACCATCTCAGAGATTTTTAGTTTTTGATGAACAAGATGGATTAGAATGCGAATATACTATTAAGTTTAAATAAGTTTATCCCTCCCTTTTACATATCGGAGGCAAGTTTCCTCTCCCTCTCTTGCCTCCACCCTAATTAAAGGTAAGACTGTTTATCAGTCCGATGCCACCTAAATTTTATAAAGGTGGTTTTTATTATGGAAATCGATTTATTGGGAAGTGAAAAG
>SDGW01001362.1_pt1 | contig 10171 bp, 14 predicted proteins | sample 2873831 | NCBI WGS metagenome assembly SDGW01 (sample SAMN08132700, study PRJNA421101) | hypersaline lake metagenome | isolation source: celular fraction 0.22 microns magnesium sulfate-rich crust from ephemeral... | place: Spain: Penahueca Lagoon, Toledo | collected 2011-07
CGTTAAGTATAATGCTATAATTATATATATAAAGAGGTTAATCAAAAACACATTATTTGGAGTGATTGAGATGAATTTTCCAAAAAGAAAAACGATTGTAACGGAACAAGATGGATTTCGTCCAAAAGCTGAATTAGAACAATTCCACACTATTGATCTTGTCTATGTTTTAGGGTACATGCGCCAGGAACGCAGAAGTGCTTATAGTACGATGTACGCTCTTACACAAGTACAAAATAAAAGTGCTGAGTTTAAAAAAGCTGCTAATGAAGCTTATACCTACTACAAAGATGTTACGGATCGTACCAAGTTTGTTGAGCGCTTACTAGCCTTTCGTAAAGGTTATGTTCCAAAGCAAGTTACCCAGCAGCTAGTCAATCAAGAAGAAACGGCTTATTTGGAGGCAATCTCATGAAACAGAAACAACAGTTTTGGTTTTTGTTGATGTATGAGCTTCCGGAAGGTGAATGTATCTATCGGTTTGAACCTATGCGTAAAAAACATGCTGGAGTCATGAAAAAGAATGGATGGGCCATCCTAGATGGACCTACTGAAATAGAGGGTGACATAGAAGTTGCTTAACAAAATAAGGAGGTTCTTATGATGGAGAAAGACTTAACACTGAAAGGTAGAAAGGCACTTCGTAAATGGGATAACACCCTCGTTACAATTAGGTTTGAAGCTTACAATAAATACTTTGTTATCACTAATGATGGTGGTCTTACAAAAGACAATAAAAATGAATTCATTGTGATTAATGAATAATTAGGTTGAAGTGATTTGAGCTAAAGGAAAAGGAGTTTTGAACATGCAGCTGGATCTATTTCGTGAGATCGTAGTAGATAATTTTGCTGGTGGTGGTGGAGCTAGTACAGGTATTGAAATGGCCACTGGATTATCTGTAGATGTAGCCATTAATCATGATCCGGATGCTATTAAAATGCACAAAGCCAATCACCCTGATACAGAACATTATTGTGAATCCGTGTGGGATGTAGATCCTGAAGAGGTTACAAAAGGCAGGAAAGTCGGACTTTGTTGGTTATCCCCTGATTGTAAACACTTTAGTAAAGCTAAAGGTGGTAAGCCTGTAAATAAAACGATCAGAGGTCTTGCGTGGGTTGCTGTTCGTTGGGCTGCTAAAGTTAGACCACGTGTTATTATCCTAGAGAATGTTGAAGAGTTTAAGACTTGGGGACCATTAAAAAATGACAAGCCTGATCCAGGTAAAAGAGGTCACACTTTTAAAAGGTTTGTCCGAGCTTTGAAGAAATACGGCTACAACGTTGAATGGAAAGAGCTAAAAGCTTGTGATTACGGCGCACCTACAACTAGAAAACGTTTCTTTCTTATAGCTAGATGTGACAATGAATCAATCATATGGCCAAAAGCTACTCATGGTGATCCTGAAGAGTTGAATGTGCAATTAGGTTTAAAAAAACCTTATCGTACAGCTGGGGAAATTATTGATTGGTCATTAAAAGCGCCCAGTATCTATCAACGTAAGAAGCCATTAAGTGATAATACAATGTTACGGATCGAACGGGGAATTAAGAAATTCGTTGTTGAGTCTGAAGATCCATACATTGTTAATAAAAACGCTTGCTTCTTGCAACATTATTACACACATCAAGGTAAGGAAACGAGAGGGAGTTCTTTAGAAGATCCAATACCTACTATTCCTACTGCTAATCGTTTCGGGTTAGTTTCAGCCTTTCTCACGAAGTATTACGGTTGTGGGGTTGGCCAAAGGTTGAATGAACCACTTCATACTATTCCAACGAAAGATCGTTTCGGATTGGTTACGGTGCATGGAGAGCCTTACAGGATCACAGACATCGGGATGAGGATGCTACAACCACATGAATTATATAAAGCTCAGGGGTTTCCAAAAGAGTACGTTATCGATAAAGATTACACCGGACGGAAATACCCTAAGTCGAATCAAGTAGCCCGTTGTGGTAACTCAGTGCCCCCTCCTTTTGCTGAACACCTAGTAAGAGCTAACCTTCCAGAACTTTGTGTGGAGAGAGACCAGGTTCGATATAAAGAGTATGCAAGTGTGAATTGAATTTGAAAAGGCGCGTAGCTTTTCGCTATGCGCCGTTCATGAAAAGTGCTGCTCTTGGTGTAGTAAAAGTATGTACTATAAATTAATTTTTAAACAATATATGGGGAGGTTGCTTCATGGGTAAAACAAAACTATTCGAAGCCTCTTTTGACCTTCATATGGACTATAAAGAAGCAAAAGAGACGGTGGAAAGATATGGATGGTATGGATGGTTAAAACATTTAAATACACTCTATCCTGAGAAAAAACTTTACTTTACTTCTAAGGGTTGGATCTATAACAGAAAACTTACTTGTCAGGTATTAGGTCAAAACGGAAGTATAAGTATTGGCTGGAAAGCTAGATAACCAAGGAGGGTAAATTATGGACTGGAATGGCAAAGAGCTTCAATATGATTTAGCTGAACACCTAAGAGGTTCAGGTTGGTTAACGTTTACAGAGATTGAAGTCCCAGGTACAGAGGCTTCTTATGGGCGGGAAAGAGGTAGTACGACTTCAGGGAGAGTTGATGTAGCTGCCTTAAAGCCAGGTGCTTATTCTCGTAAGGATTTAAGAGCTTATGAGGTCAAAGTTTCTCGTTCTGATTTTTTAAATGATGTTAATTCACAAAAATATAAAAGGTATCTTCAGGTTTTTCATAGGGTCTATTTTGCGGTTCCAAAAGGTTTAGTTACCAAGGACGAACTACCGGATGGTGTAGGGTTGATTACTAGAAGTGAAAAAGGTTGGCATGTTTTAAAAGCTGCTAAAGGTCATGAACCCACTCATTTATCCGTGGATTCAATTTTAGCGCTCATGTATAGAGGTCATGAGGAAGGACGTGAGATCCGACGATTGGAGGATCGTATTAAGGCAGAAGGAAATGTTCGTTTGAATGACAGGGCTATAAATATAGGTCATATGTTACGTCAAAGAATGGCTGGGAAAGAGGATGTCATAGAAGAGTGGGCCTTGAATGTGTTAGAGCAATGCGAGAGATTCAAAGGAGAAAAGATTGATTTTGATAATCATCGATACCGACACGATGAGATTTACAATATACTCAAATTAGCTCAGGAAAAGTACGATGAAGTAAATATAGATGAAATGGAGGATTGGGCTAATCAAATTGCTAGAATCACTCATGAAGTATTTGGTGTAAATCCAACAAGAGGCTCATACGACCGTAAAAGAATTGTTCGAGCATTTGAACAAGCAAAGGTAATGTCTGATCGTGTGGAGGTCTTACACAAAATCTCTAGCGTTCTTAATTCCTTTTATTTTCATCAAAGGATAGATGAGATAGATGATGAAGTAAATGAAGTGTTAACCCTTTCTGATATGACATTAAATAGTACATCAGGCTAAGAAATTAAAAGACTGAAGGATTGGGGTATTTTTAGGTATTAGAGAAATGGGGTTCTATAGTTAGTTCGTAGCTTATAAATAAAAACGGGTGGTGAAATACCATGAAACTAATAACAAAACTGATTAAATGGGTTTTCTTCTTTTGGGTATTAAGTTATATTGCCTCACCTGTCAGTCTAATAGCAATCTATATTATTTCAAAAATATATGCTGAACCTGGTACTCAGTGGCATCAAAGAACGGCTCAGATGGAGGAAGAAGTTTTTGGATCGATTACAGAAGCTTTTCAAAGCGTAGATCCTAGTACGTATGTTTATGCTAGTGCGATTATTATAGCTTCGCTCACTTTGGCGGTAATGGCCTTTGTGATGTGGGTTAAGTGGAAGAAAACGAAAAATGTAAAGGATGAGGGGCATGTACATTCAGCCTGAAGTAGTTGATGAAATACAACATTCTGTTCCGATAGAAGATGTTATACGCATGACAGGTTTCCAGATCAAAGGAGAAGGTAAATCAAAAAGTGTTGATCACTGTCCCAAGTGTGCGCGTGATTACACTCATATTAAGATTAATCCAACTCGTAACCTATTTAATTGTTTTTCCCCTAATTGTCAATTTCAAGGGAATCAATTTCAATGGATCATGGAAGTAGAAGGCTTAACATTTCCTGATGCTGTCCAACGTGTAGCTAATATAGGCCAATTAAATATTTCTTTTAGTGATAATATTTCAGGGCATGAAAAACGAAAGCAAAGCGCTTTACAGGCAGCTCTAGCATTTTATCAAACGCAAGATTCTAATTACCTTTCATCAAGAGGTATATCTGAAGAAACCCAAAGAATTTATGAATGTGGGTATGCACCAGGTGGAGTAACTTTAAAGAAATATCTTAATAAAGAAGGTTTCGGTGATGATTTCCTGTTAGAAATTGGCTTGGTTCGACAGGTGAAAAATAGAGTAATGGATCGATTCTTTAATTCTGTTATTATACCTGATATTCGTAACGGCTGGATCTATGATTTTTATGCGCGTTATACCGGTGATGATTACAATACAAAGCATATGTATTTATATGGTGACAGATCTCTTTTAGGATCTCATACAGCAGCCGATAATGAGCAGTGTGTATTTGTTGAGGCTCCTATCGATGCGCTATCTGCTTTTGAGCTTTTTCAAGCCCCATCAATAAGTGTAGGGGGAGCAAGTAAGTTTTCTGATTGGCACGCTCATCAAATTATGAAACGTCAGCTGAAGCCGATCCTTGCGTATGACGGGGATGAAGCTGGGATTGAAGCTACAGTAACAACAATTGATATATTAAAAAATAGAGGAAAAAGCGTTCTTGCATTAAAAAACCCCAAGAAAGATTTGAATAAATGTTTGATAGACGGTTTGAATAAAAATGATTTTAATGGTCTCTTTCTTCCTGGTTCTCACTTTTTGTGGAATTATCAACTTGATCAAATTCCAATGGATTTTATACGTAAATATATGCAACGCAAGGAGTGTGTGAAGTTATGAATACAAACGAAAATTTCTATGATAAAAAGCGAAAAGAAGAGTACAACAATAAACTTTTAAATAAAGATTACATGGTTATAGAATATATGAATGGTTATGAGGATGTTGTTTTTCATGGTTTTCCATTTAATCTAGTAGGTAAACCTGATCCTTCTTTAATTGAATATGTTTTTTGTTATCCTGAGAAAAACTTTTCATGTTATGTGACTGAAAATGAACTGCAATTCTTTAAAAAGCTGAACGATGCTGAAAAAGAGCTACAAGATGTTTATCATAGTGCTTATGTATTCGACCAAGATCCTCCTGAGGAAAAGGTTGAAAGCCTAAAAAATGAGATACAGGCTGCAAGAGAAAACATCTTATCTTTCTTTAATCGCCATAACGTTCCTATTGATGTTTATACAAAAAAGGATAATGACCAAGAGAATTCTGTATCACAGAAGGAATACCGTGGTTATATGTTTGATGTTTTAGTTATTTCAGAGGAAATGCCAGGTAACAAAGGTTTACTCAAAGTTTTAAATGCTCCTGTTACATTAGACCTAAACGGGCGTATGTTTACTAGTGAAAAACAGATCTATGATGAAATTGATCGTTTTCTTGATCAACAAGAGTGAAAGGGGAGCGTTAAACATGGGTGACTTAAAAGAATGTGACTATTGCGATAAGATGACAAAAAGAGATCAGCTTCTTCCAGTTGAAGATAACTTCGGTGTCCATGTAATGAGCTTTTGCAACAAATGTTTTCAAGAACAAGGTTTGAGTTATAAGTGCCCTGAGTGCTTAATTAATAAAGTTTCTGGTCAAGGTGTTATGTGTGAACATTGCAATGAGAAATACGAAAAAATAGAAAGGGATGAGAATATGAAATATGCTGCTGTTTGTCCTGAATGTCATAAAAACAAAGTAGAGCATGTAGATCAGGTATGTGATGATTGTGTTGAGGAATTAGAAGGTAACGGTCATGATGTTTTAGGTTCATAGTAAATTTTTGCTCTTTGAATTGAGTCGGATTAAAAGGTAAAAGATATATATTTCAGCTACAAAGGTTTTTGATCACCCCTTTAACTTATGTAGTTGATTTTTTTTAAAATAAATCAACCGGATTGATTTGCATTGATTGGGTTTGATATGGTATCATTATAAATGAATCGAATCGAATCGGTTTGATTAATCCCTGTTAATGCAAGGGATTGTGAGGTGAGCATATGGAGTCAATACCACTTAAAGACATTGCTGATGGGTTAACAGATATCAGCTGGGACATCTTAGATATACTATCAAGAAAACAAAATCTCACTTACAATGAGTTGCGTAAAAGCTTGGGTTTGTCCGCGGATAAATCCTTTAAAGAAGTGGCTCGATTGGAAGGAGGGCGCTTAATCGAAAGCAAGAGAGATCCTAAGGATCAACGTGTCATGCTCTTGAATATTTCTGATTATGGCACGAAAATTAAGAGGTTTCAAAAGTAGTTCTATTTTTGTACTAGTTTTGTTTCTAGTATTATACTAGTTTTACTACTAGTACGTGTACTAGTTTTTATACTAGTTTGCTATTTTAATAGTTTTAAAAGTAGTATAAACTAAATGTGTGGGGGTATTTACAAGATGGAAAAATTTCTAACTGGAATTGATGTGGGGAACATCAAAACAAAAGGTTCATATTTACATGAGGGTGAGATTGTTTCGTTTGATATGCCTTCTGTTATTGCTCGATATGAAGGAAAAGCTTCAGACGTACAAAACCTTACTGTAGAAAGTGATGGAAAATCAAAGCTTGAAAGTCGCTTGTTTGTTGAAATTAATTCTGAAGCATTGGATGAACAAAATAATGAGATGTGGTTAGTAGGAGACTATGCAAAAGTTGCTCCAAAAGACTTCAAAGTTATCCAGCCTGAAGAAAATGATTCGCAAGATAAGCGTAATTCCCTGGTACATAAGGTAATGACGATTACTAGCCTTGCTGTAGCAGCTATCAAAGCAGAAAAATATAAGAGTGACGAGCCGATTGATATTCCTTTCTCAGGCGGATTACCTATTTCTGAACACAAGAAATCAGGAGGTCATTCATTCCTGAATCAACTGAGAGGGAAACATACTGTAAAGCTTTTAGATGGCCCTTTAAAAGATACATCTGTTACGTTCGTGATCAATGGAGGGGATATTCACGTAGAAGGTATTACAAGTGTTATGGCCCTTCGTTATACGATTCAAACAGATGAAGAAGGATCTTTTAAACTTGAAAAGACAGATCTTGCTAAAAAACTTGGGAATAAGTTTTTATTAAATGACTTAGGCGGTGGAACGCTTGATGATTCTGTATTTGATGAAAATGGTTTAAATCCATTCCTCAGTAAAAGTGAATCTCTTGGTACAAATCAATATATTGACCGTATGATTGATGAAATTAATCAAATTGATGATCCGAAGCATAACATTAAATCCCGTGTTGAACGTACAGACAAAGGACCTTTCTCAACCCGTGACGCTTTCATGCAAACTGTAGTGAAACCTGTCATCGATGACGTTCTGGAACAACATGCACAAAAAGTGGAGGTTCCGATTGATCAAGTTGAATTTAAGTTTGACTGGGGCCGTTTTAAAAATGTAGATGTTACAGATATAGTCCTCAAACATATGAAAGAATATGCTGATGAAGCTATTAATGCCATTGATGACTATTCCTTTGAAGTTAACGCTGAACAAATCATTCTAGTTGGTGGTGGTTTACTGTTTGGGTGGTTGTACCATCGTGAACATGACTTCTTTATGACACCTGATGATTTAAAAACATCACCATTCATTACATCAAGATCCTATTTAATCGCGAATTACCTGAAACACAAGCAACCACAACCGGCTCAGTAATCAGGGGAATCCCCCCCTGATTGCTCTTTTAAAGGGGTGATCGAGCGTGAGTCATACTGTTTGGGTTCCTGGTACAGGATCGATGTATCGTCCTTCCAATTCTATTACATGGGCTGAGGATTTTGAACGTGTCATGAGGGAGTATCATGAACAAGGACATAAAATTACTAGAAATAGTCTTACAAGTGAGTTAATAGAGATGGGTTTGAAGTATCGGGAGATGCAAAATAACTCTAATCTTCCTTTTTTAGAAGGGGAATTTACAGAAGAGGAATTGTCACTGTTACAAACGGAAGCTGGGCGAAAGATCATTTCTAATCTATTACGTGCTGCTCTACGGGGCGACGGATCTTTACCTATCCAACAAACTCAAACTGAAAAAACGCCTCAAAATACTTCGGGAAAAGCCGAAAGTGAACTAGTTTCGGAACTAGATTCACCTTCAAATACTGAAGAACCATTCAAGCATGTACCTGAAACTGAGGAAGTAAAGTCTGAAGAATCTTTATCTTCTAGTGATGATGAGGTTTCCGCAGAAGATGAAGCAGCTGCTCTATTAGCGCAAATTCAATATAAAGAATGATCTAACGCCTGTCTGTTCTTATAACGGATGGGCGTTTTTTTAAGTACAAGTACATGGATAATTTTCGTCTTAGACGAAAATCTTGTCGTTTGCTTCGCTTTACTCCTTCTATTTTAATTCTATGCGCCTTTGAAGGGGCATCCGAACCCCTCCAAAGACGAACCCCATCAAAGCCTTGCAATGAAGGGGTTACGCACTTTCATCATCTAGGTCCGTTCCGTCCCTAAACGTTAAAATTCGCTTTTTAGGGGTGCGGTGAATTCTCTTCTTTGTTCTTCTCATTATAATTATTTGCTCATGAGAAGAGTAAAGGGTCTGCGTTCTGGGGCAAGGGTGGAAAAGTGAAGTAGGCTAAGTGGCCGTAACCTTGTGAAGCACAAGGCAACGCCCACTAAGTCATTGCACTTCTCTCATCCTTGCATCCCATCCCTTGATAGCTGAAGCTACTTACACCCTATACACTTCTTTTCGCAAAAATTTTCCTTTGTGCAACAAAGAAAAGGAGTTGTTATTCATGGAAACAATTTATGAAATCATTCGAATTAAACAAGTTATCAAGGAGGATCTTCTAGACGCTCAGATTATTAAAAATCCCGATGATGCAGCTGATATAGCAAATCAATATATCGGGGATGATGATCGTGAAGTATTCTTTGTCATGTGTTTGAATACGAAAAATCGCGTGGTAGCTGTCCACCGTGCTCATGTAGGATCTCTTAATTCTAGCATCGTTCATCCAAGGGAGATATTCAAAAGCGCAATCCTGAATAATGCTGCATCGATCGTAACAGCCCATCAACACCCAAGTCAGGACTTATCACCGAGCCAGGAAGACTTGCATGTAAATCGTCGTCTGATGGAAGTTGGGAAGATGCTTGGGATTGAATTGCTGGATAATCTTATTATCAATGCTTCAGGAAAGTATAAATCCATGAAAGAAAGTGGGAACCTCTAAGAGAAGGTTCTCCTTCTCTATTGTTTTTCGCCTTTGTGAGGGCATTGAACCCTCTCAAAGACGGTGGGTAGTTCAGCTTCCAGGGCATCGAACCCTTCAGCTGAATAAAAGAACCCATTTAAATATCATTTAATTTAAAGTGATTATATCTTTATAAGTTTTTTTCTTGAAATATTAGGGGATTAAAATAGTTTAAGGAGATATTAAATCCGTTTGAATGTCCAATCTTTTGAGTTGAATTTAGCATCATAAAAAGATACCTCATATTGATCTTCTCTTTTGAATATCTGGATGCTTACGTTGTCGATGGATGATTGCTTTCCTCTGCAAAGGATTAACATAGATAATTCTAAATGATCGTTGTCCTCTTCTATTTCCAGGTTATAATTACCCTCTATTTCTTTTTCTTTCACAATACTTTTAACTGTATTTACAACTCTTTTATTTGTTTTCTTTGATAAGGTTTTGTAGGCACTATGTAAAGTGGGGTGTACCTTTATTTTCCCTTGCATAGCTCTCATCCTTTCAGTTTAGGTAACTAGTACGATTGTAACATGATTTTTTTGGAGATCGCAGTATTTTGGTAGTGGTAGAAAAGATGGAAGTACCTTCGGGCTCATGGCACAGGGAGGTAAAAGGTCAGAAAATGGCCAGCCATTTCCTCCCCTTTAACTCCCTGTAAGCCACCGAAGTACCCTTACTCTTCGGATAACCACAGACTGTAGGCGCTAAAGCGCCGACATTCTGTAGGTTCCTCTCATCGTTTTACAGGGCACTCGGAGCGTAAAAGACAAAGACGGCGCTGAAGCAATACCTTAGAGGGATCG
>SDGW01001363.1_pt1 | contig 10170 bp, 11 predicted proteins | sample 2873831 | NCBI WGS metagenome assembly SDGW01 (sample SAMN08132700, study PRJNA421101) | hypersaline lake metagenome | isolation source: celular fraction 0.22 microns magnesium sulfate-rich crust from ephemeral... | place: Spain: Penahueca Lagoon, Toledo | collected 2011-07
GTCCCCCGCCGGCGAGCGCTCGGTGTCGCTGCCGGTCTCCACTGCACGCAGCGACGGCGTGTGCGGCCGTCGTCGGCGGCAGAATTATGCCCGTTCGCGTGCGACTAGGACCCATGACAGAGAAGCAGCCGACCGAGGCGTGCGGGCGCTGTTCGATGACCACCGTGGTGGACGCGGTGGACGCGAACAGCGAGGGCGGCCTCCGGGACCCGTTCGGCGACGAGCGCATCGAGGTCGAGGAGTCGGCGGTCCGACGCGTGTCGCCGGTCGCGTGGATGCAGAACGCGACCTCGCGCCTGAACGCGGCCGTCAAGCGGTTCACGTACGGCCAGTGAGAGACACCTGCACGGGGCGTTACGTTCATTTCCCCGTCCGCCGTACCTACCCGTAGGGAATGCGCCGGGATTACTTCGAACTGGACGTCGCGAACGTCGACTGGGTCGAGGAGGACGCCGACCCCGAGAAGCCGAACGTCACCATCGAGTTCACGGGCGCGGCCGCGGAACTCGAAGACCGACTCACGGACCGGGAGGGCAACCGCCTCGACGCCAGCGAGACAGACGCCACGTTCCGGCTGACCGACGACGTGGACGACCCGAACGCCGGTGGCGTCGTCGCCGTCACGAACCGCATCACCGGGGAGTTCGTCCTCGAACTCAACCAGGACGCCGACGACGTCCTGAAGTTCGTTCGCGCGGCCCGCCGGTACGGCGAGGCGACGGGCGACGACGGCCAGTACCGCGTCGAGATCCGCGTCGACGGCGAACAGCTCGTGGTCTACGAGAAGTCGACGTTCCTCGTCTACAGCGCCGACGGCGACCTCCTGCGCAGCCACAGCCTCATCCCGAGCGGCATCGAGCTCTGAGTTCTCCGCTCGGGTCCGAACAGCGGAACCTAAGTGAGCGCGGTCGTTCAGCCCGCGTATGGACCTCTTCGGTACGGCAGGGATTCGAGGGAGCGCGGCCGCCGACGTGACCCCGGAGCTGGCGGTCGCGGTCGGCGCCGCGGCCGGCGCGGACGCCAGCGACGACGACGAGGAGTTCGTGGTCGCGCGGGACGGCCGGGAGACGGGGCCGGCGCTCGCGGCGGCGATGAGCGCGGGCCTGCAGAGCGGCGGGATGCGCGTGCTGGACGCGGGCGTGCTGCCGACGCCGGCGCTCGCGTACGCGTCGCGGAGCCGCCGCGGCGTCCAGCTGACCGCGAGCCACAACCCGCCGGAGGACAACGGCATCAAGCTGTTCGTGGACGGCTCTGAGTACGACCGGGAGCAAGAGCGCGCCATCGAGGAGCGCGTGGACGGCGACCCCGAGTACGCGTCGTGGGACGACTGGGGGGACACCGAGTCCATCGACGTGCTTTCAGACTACCGCGAAGCGGTCGCGGAGTACGCCGGCGAGCACGGCGCGCCCCTCGACGGGCTGACGGTCGCGGTGGACTGCGGGAACGGTGTCGCGAGCCTCGCCACCCCGCAGGTGCTGCGCGACCTCGGCGCGCACGTCGTCACGCTGAACGCGAACGTCGACGGCCACTTCCCCGGCCGGCCGAGCAAGCCGACGCCGGAGACCATCGGCGACCTGATGGCCTTCGTCGCGGAGGGCGACGCCGCGTTCGGCATCGCGCACGACGGCGACGCCGACCGCATCGTCGTCGTGGACGGCGACGGCGAGGTCGTCCACGAGGACACCGTCGTCGCGATTCTCGCCGAGCACTACACGCGGGACAGCGACAGCGACGACCCCGTGGTCGTCACGACGCCGAACGCCTCCGCCCGCATCGACGAGCGCGTCGCCGACGCGGGCGGTCGCGTCGAGCGCGTGCGCCTCGGCGCGCTCCACGAGGGCATCGCGGCGGCGGAAGCCGGCGGCGGCGACGTCGCGTTCGCCGCGGAGCCGTGGAAGCACGTCCACACCGCGTTCGGCGGCTGGATCGACGGCGTCGCTTCGGCAGCCGTACTCAGTCGTCTCGTCGCGGACGCCGACGGGCTCGCGGCGCTGCGCGAGCCGGTGGCCGAGCGGCCGTACCGGAAGGTCAGCGTCGACTGTCCGGACGCCGCGAAGGCGACCGTGATGGAACAGCTCGGCGGCGACCTGCCCGCCGCGTTCCCGGACGCCGACGTCGACACCGAGTACGGCGTCCGCCTGGAGTTCCCGGACGCGTCGTGGACGCTCGTGCGCCCGAGCGGCACCGAGCCGTACGTCCGCGTGTACGCCGAGAGCGACGACGTCGACGCGCTCGTCGACGAGGTCACGGACGTCGTCGAAGCCGCCGTTGACGGCGCCTGAGTCGGGTTAGGCGGCTCACAGGTCGGGTAGACAACGACGCCTTTATGCTGGTACGTCTGTGCGTTACAGGCAACTATGTCTGATTTCGAACGGCGCGAATTCATCAAGGCCACGGCCGGTGTCGGCGCTGTCGGTCTCGCCGGAATTGCGGGCTGTACGGGGGGACCGTCCGGGGACGGCGACGAGACCGAGACCACCGAAGACGCGGGCGGCGACGGCACGACCGAGGACTCGGAGGGGACGACGTCCGCGGGGGACACCACGAACGTCGGGATGGTGTACGCGACCGGCGGGCTCGGCGACGGGTCGTTCAACGACCAGGCGCAGACGGGCATCCAGCAGGCCGCCGAGGAGTACAACGTCGAGTACAGCGAGTCCCAGCCGGACGAGGTCGCGCAGTTCAGCGACTACCAGCAGCAGTACGCGAGTTCCACCGACCCCGACTACGACCTCGTCTCCTGCATCGGCTTCCTGCAGGCGGACTCGCTCTCGGAGACCGCGGCGAACTACCCCGACCAGAACTTCCAGCTCGTCGACAGCACCGTCGACGAGCCGAACGTCGGCAGCTACGTGTTCCGCGAACACGAGGGCTCGTACCTCGTCGGCGTGCTCGCCGGCCACCTCACGACGATGGACTTCAGCGCGGGCGCGGGCTCCACGAAGCCCGACTCCACGAACGTCGGCTTCGTCGGCGGCGTCGAGAGCTCGCTCATCCAGAAGTTCGAGGCCGGCTTCGTCGCGGGCGTGAAGGCGGCCAACGACGACGTCGACGTCCAGACGTCGTACGTCGGCAGCTTCAACGACACCACGGCGGGCCAGGAGGCCGCGCTCTCGATGTACAACTCCGGCAGCGACATCGTCTTCCACGCGGCCGGCAACACCGGTACCGGCGTCTTCCAGGCCGCCCAGGACAAGGGCCGGTTCGCTATCGGCGTCGACCGCGACCAGTCCGTCACGAAGGACAACTACGCGGACGTCATCCTCGCGAGCATGGTCAAGCGCGTCGACACCGCCGTCTACAACGCCGTCGAGGCGACCGTCAACGGCGAGTTCCAGGGCGGCGAGACCACCACGCTCGGTCTCGACGACGACGGCGTCGCCTGCGTCTACGGCCAGCAGCTCGGCTCCGAGATCCCCGAGGACGTCAAGACGGCGGTCAGCGACGCCCGCCAGAGCATCATCGACGGCGACACCTCCGTACCACAGTCCCCGTCCGGCGAGTAACTGTCGGCGCCTAGCGCACCACCAACCACATTCTGCACGCAATGACGCAAACGGATACGGCCGTCCGACTAGAAGCGATCACGAAACGGTTCCCGGGCGTCGTCGCGAACGACGCCGTCGACCTCCCGGTCGAGCGCGGCTCCGTGCACGCGCTGCTCGGGGAGAACGGCGCGGGCAAGACGACGCTGATGAACGTCCTCTACGGGCTCTACAAGCCGGACGGCGGCCGCATCGTCGTCGACGGCGAGCCCCGGACGTTCGACTCGCCGCGGGACGCCATCGACGCCGGCATCGGGATGATCCACCAGCACTTCATGCTGGTGGACACGATGACGGTCTCGGAGAACATCGCGCTCGGCAACGAACCCCGGAAGTGGGGCGGGCTCGCCGTCGACCGCGACGCCGCGCGCCGGGAGGTCGTCGAGCTCAGCGAGCGCTACGGGTTCGACGTCGACCCCGACCAGGTCGTCGCGGACGCGAGCGTCGGCGTCCAGCAGCGCGTCGAGATTCTGAAGGCGCTGTACCGCGGCGCGGACGTGCTCATCCTCGACGAGCCGACGGCCGTGCTCACGCCCCAGGAGGTCGAGGATCTCTTCGACGTCCTCGACGAGCTCACCGACGAGGGGAAGACGGTTATCTTCATCACGCACAAGCTCGGCGAGGCGATGCACGCCGCCGACGACATCACCGTCCTCCGGGACGGGGAGAACGTCGGCACCGTGGACGCCGACGGGACCAGCCGGGAGGAGCTCGCGGAACTGATGGTCGGCCGCGAGGTCGTCCTCGACGTAGAGTCGCCCCCGGCGGACGTCGGCGACACCGTCCTCGACGTGGACTCGCTGTCCGTGCTCGACGACCGCGAGGTTCCCGCGGTCACTGACGTCACCTTCGAGGTCAACGAGGGCGAGGTGTTCGGCATCGCGGGCGTCGACGGCAACGGCCAGGCCGAACTCGTGGAAGCCATCACCGGTCTCCGAGATTCCGAAGCCGGCGACGTCGTCTTCGACGGCGAGGACCTCGCCGGCGTCTCCCGGCGCGACCGCATCGACGCCGGGATGGCGTACATCCCCGAGGACCGCCAGGAGCGCGGCCTCGTGATGGACTTCGGCCTCGTGGAGAACGGCATCCTCGGCAGCCAGCACAGCGCGCCGTTCGCGTCCCGCAGCGCCATCGACTGGGACGCCTCGCGGGCGCACGCCGAGCGCGTCGTCGAGGAGTACGACGTGCGGCCGCCGAACGCGGACAACGAGGCCGTCTCGCTGTCCGGCGGCAACCAGCAGAAGTTCATCGTCGGCCGCGAGTTCGAGCGCGACCCGCGGCTGGTCGTCGCCACGCACCCGACCCGCGGCGTCGACATCGGCTCCCAGGAGTTCATCCACGACCGCCTGCTCGAACTCCGCGACGAGGGCCGGGGCGTGCTGCTCGTCTCCTCGAAGCTCGACGAAGTCCAGGGGCTCTCCGACCGGCTCGCGGTGATGCACGACGGCGACCTGATGGCCGTCGTCGACCCGGACGGAATCAACGAAGAAGAGCTCGGGCTGCTGATGGCGGGCGAGTACCCGGAGGGGTACGAGCCGCGTAGCGAGCGCGACGCCACGGGGGTGGTGCAGTGAGCGCCGCCGACCGAGCCCGCGGACTGCTCGGGCGGCTCGTCCGCGCGTCGGCGTTCGAGCGGTTCCTCATCAGCGCGTCCGCGCTCTTGCTGTCCGTGTTCATCGGCGGTCTCATCATCCTCGCGGCCGGCCGGATGACCGACTGCTCGAGCGCCGCGTACACGCTCGCGTTCCCCGGGAAGTTCGTCACGCAGTTCGTCGGCGGCGAGGCGCTGTTCGCGATGGGGTTCTGTTACGACCCGTTCGCGGTGTACGACCTGCTGTTCCTCGGCGCGTTCGGCGACCTGCTGAGCAACCCGGTCAACGGCCAGTTCGCCACCACCGTCGCGGAGACCACGATTCTCATGTTCACGGGGGTCGCGGTCGCGGTGGCGTTCCGCGCGGACATCTTCAACATCGGGGTGCAGGGTCAGCTCGTCGTCGGCGCGCTCACCACGGGCGTCGTGCTCGTGTACGCCGCGCCGCCGCTGGCCGGTCTCGGCGTGCTCGCGACCGTCGTCCTGCTCCCGCTCGGTCTGCTGCTCGGCGCCGTCGCGGGCGGCGTCTACGCCGCGATACCGGGCGCACTGAAGGCGTACGCGGACGCCAACGAAGTCATCACAACGATCATGCTGAACTTCGTCGCCACCTCAATCGCCCTGTTCCTCGTCTCCCGAGAGAGCTACTTCAAGGACCCCGAGAGCTTCGCGAGCCAGACCGTCGGACTGCCCGACGTCGCGATGTTCCCGAGCGTCCTGTTCCGGCCGCGGGACGACGTCTCGCTGCTCGCGGTCGCGTTCGCCGTCGCCGTGCTCGTCGGCATCTGGTACCTCCTCCAGCACACGCCGTTCGGCTACGACCTGCGCACGAGCGGGCTCCAGCCGGACGCCGCGGAGTACGGCGGCGTCGACGCCGACCGCACTATCGTCACCAGCATGACGCTGTCGGGCGCGCTCGCCGGCATCGGCGGCGCCGTCTACGTGCTGATGGTGCTCGGGAACTTCCAGACGGGCGTGCCGTCGTACGGCTTCGACGGCATCACCGTCTCCATCCTCGCGGGGAACAACCCGCTCGGCGTCGGCTTCGCCGCGCTCCTCTTCGGCGTGCTGAAGAGCGGGTCCATCGTCGTGCAGGTCGGCTCGAACGTCCCGCCGACGCTCGTCGGCGTGCTCCGCGGGCTCATCATCCTGTTCGTCGCGATGCCGGAGTTCTTCCGGATGGTCGGCAAGAAGTTCGGGTCGTTCCAGCCGGCCGGCGAGCAGCCGGTCGCCGCCGACGGCGCCGGAGGTGGGAGCGATGAGTGACTGGCTGCCCGGTGGCCCGGACCGCAGCATCGCCGCCTACACCTACGACTGGCTGTTCGGCGGCCGCGGCCGCGTCCAGCAGGCCGTCATCGCGGTGGTATTGGCCGCCGTCGTCGGCCTCGTCGCGGCCGGGCTCTTCGCGCCGCAGTCGAACGCCGGACGGCTGTTCGACGTGCTCACGGCGAGTTCCACGCTCGCGGCGACGCTGCGGCTGTCGGTCCCCATCGCGTTCGCCGCGCTCGGCGGCATCTTCGCGGAGAAGTCCGGCGTCATCAACATCGGCCTCGAGGGACTGCTCATCATCGCCGCGTTCGTCGGCGTCTGGGGGACCCAGACCACGGGCAGTGTCTGGTACGGCCTGCTCGGCGGCGTCGTCGCGAGCACGCTGCTCGCGGCGCTGTTCGCCGTCGTCTGCATCGAGTTCCGCGCCGACCAGATCATCGCGGGGCTGGCGGTGTGGCTCATCGCGCTCGGGCTCGCACCGTTCCTCTCCTCGGTCATCTACGGCTCGAAGAACACCCCGAGCGTCTCGACGTTCCCGACGCTCCCAGAGATGGGCATCCCGTTCGTCTCCGAGTTCGTCACGACGCCGCTCCCGCTCGTGAACACGGCGCTGGTCGACGTGCCGTTCTTCGGCGCGCTGTTCGACGCCGGCCCGCCCGTCTACCTGATGTTCCTCGCGGTCGCGCTGTCGTGGTACACCCTCAACCGCACCGCGTTCGGCCGCTGGGTCGTCGCCAGCGGCGAGAACCCGAAGGCGCTGGACACGGCGGGCGTGAACGTCCACCGCGTCCGGTACGCGGCCGTCCTGCTCTCGGGCGTGCTCGCGGGCGTCGGCGGCGCCGCGCTCGCACTGGGCGTCGGCCAGTTCACGGGTAACGGCCCGACGATGGTCAACGGCAAGGGGTTCATCGCCATCGTGGCGTACCTCTTCGGGAACTACCACCCGGTCGGCGCGCTCGGCTCGACGATGCTGTTCGCGGGCCTCGACGCCACCCAGCTCACGCTGCAAGCACGGGACGTCTTCCAGGTGCCCGCAGAACTGGTGCGCACCATCCCGTACGTCACCGTCATCATCGTGCTCGCGCTGTTCGGCCGCACGCGCCTGCCGTCGGCGGCGGGCGACCACTACGAGTCCGGCGAGGACGAGTAGCCCGAACGCGGCGGCTTTTTGTCGCGGCTCGCCGAACTCGGTAGTATGGACGACGACGAACTGCTGGACGCCGCACGCGACGCCTTAGCGGAAGCCTACGTACCGTACTCGGAGTACCCCGTGGGGGCCGCCATCGAAACCGCCGACGGCGAGGTGTACGTCGGCACGAACGTCGAGAACGCGAACTTCTCGAACAGCCTCCACGCCGAGGAGGTCGCGGTCGGCTCGGCGGTCCGGGACGGCCACCGCGAATTCACGAAAGTCGTCGTCACGTCCGCGGAGCGGGACGCCGTCACGCCCTGCGGGATGTGCCGGCAGACGCTCGCGGAGTTCTGTGACGACGACGTGCCCGTGCTCTGTGACACCGGCGACGGCTTCGAGCACTACACGATCGGCGAGCTCATCCCGGACACCATCACGCCCGAGATGCTCGGGCACTGAACGCGGGCCGGCCCCGGAAACGGCAAGACACTTTGCCCCTGGCCGGCGAACTCGGTGGCATGCCTGGCGACAGCGAGGACCCCAACGACGAGGTCCAGTACCACGTCGAGCTCTCCGAAGGCGACGTCGCGTCCAGCGTCCTGCTCCCCGGGAATCCCGAGCGCCTCGACAAGATCACGCCGCTGTGGGACGATTCCGAGGAGGTCGCCCACCACCGCGAGTACCGCACCGCTACCGGCAGCTACGACGGCACGCCCATCTCGGTCACCTCCACGGGCATCGGCTCGCCGTCGGCCGCCATCGCGGTCGAGGAGCTCGCGCGCATCGGCGTGGACACGTTCATCCGCGTGGGCTCCTGTGGCGCCCTCCAGGCGGAGATGGAGCCCGGCGACCTCGTCATCACGCGGGGCGCGGTCCGACAGGAGGGCACCAGCGACGAGTACGTCCGCGAGGACTACCCCGCGGTCGCCGACCACGAGGTCGTCGCCGCGCTCGTCGCCGCCGCCGAGCGCCTCGGCCACGACTACCACGTCGGCCTCACGATGAGCTCGGACTCCTTCTACGCGGGGCAGGGCCGCCCCGGCTTCGAGGGGTTCGAGGCCGCCGGCAGCGACGACCTCATCGCGGAGCTGAAGGACGCGAACGTCGCGAACGTCGAGATGGAGGCGTCGGCGATCCTCACGCTCGCGAACGTCTACGGGCTACGCGCCGGCGCGGTCTGCTCGGTGTTCGCGAACCGCGAGACCGGCGAGTTCCTCACCGAGGGCGAGACCAACGCCGCGGAGACCGCGAGTCTCGCGGTCCACCTGCTCGCGAAGATGGACGAGCAGAAGGCGGAAGCCGGCGTGGACAAGTGGCACGCCGGGCTGAGCCTGGAGTAGCGACGCGGCCGACTCACTCCTCGTCCCGGGAGTCCCCGGAGAGGAAGACGCTCTCGTCGCCGCCGTGGAAGCGGTCGAGCGCGCGCATCGTGCCGATGTAGGACCCGATCGCGATTACGGTGATTGCGGCGAGGAGGACGAACCCGTACCAGACCAGTTGGGCGGCCATGCGCGCTCGGACGCCGGCGGGCGCCCTGAAGGTTCGGCGACCGTTCCCGGAAACGCTAAACCCGGCGGCGCTCTGGTCGGCGTATGCGACCCATCTGGGACGACGGCGGCCTCGCGCCCGCGTTCGCGACGGCGTTCGAGGAGTGGGCGACGCGCAACGGCGGCGAGATCGAGGAGTCGACGGACACCACGCTGTTCTGCGAGTTCCCGCCGACCGACGACCAGATTCGGCTGCGCGTCGGCCTCTACGAGGCGGGCGGTCGGCACCGCCTGCGCTTCGACACGGTGCGCGAGGAAGTGGAGCTGAAGCTGCTCACGAAGTTCGAGACGACCGACAGCAAGCTCATCCTGCAGTCGGACAAGGCCAGCCGCACGTTCCAGCTGGACGTGCAGGCCGGCGAGTGGCGCATCCAGAAGCGTCCGGTCGCGGACGTCTAGAGCGCGTCCCAGGCCTTCATCGCGCGGGACCACGACGTGATCTTCGCGATCCAGCGCGCGGCCGCGCTCTTCTTCAGCATCTTCGCGGGCGTGCCGTTGAACGTCCGCACGGGCGCCGAGAACCCGCTGACCTCGACGTCGTGGGCGATGGCGGCCTCACCGATGGAGACCAGCGTCCCCTGGTCGTCGTACGTCCACGCGCGCAGCGGGCGGTCGTCGATGGCTCGCGCGATGTTCTCCGCGGCGACGTCGGCGGCCTGCCAGGCGGCCTGCGCGGTCGGCGGCGCGGGCTCGTCGCCCTGGTCGACGAGCGAACAGTCCCCGACGGCGAACACGCGCTCGTCCTCCGTCTGGAGGTTCGAGGACGCCTGCAGGCGGTTGTGTTCGGCGTCCAGGTCGACGTCCGCGAGCTCGCTCGGGCCCGTGACGCCGCCCGTCCAGACGAACACGTCGTAGCCGAGGGCTTCGCGCTCGTCGAACTCGATCTCGTCTTCCGTGGCGGCGACGATGGGGTCGTCGGTGAGAATCTCGATGTCGCGGTTCTCGATCTGGTGGCGGAGCGCGCCCTGGATCTCGCTGTCGCCCGGCGGGAAGATCTCGGGCAGCGCCTCCACGAGCACGACGTCGATGGGGGCGTTGTGGCGGTCGCGGAACTCCGCGAGCTCGCCCGCGGTCTGGATGCCGGAG
>SDGW01001364.1_pt1 | contig 10169 bp, 14 predicted proteins | sample 2873831 | NCBI WGS metagenome assembly SDGW01 (sample SAMN08132700, study PRJNA421101) | hypersaline lake metagenome | isolation source: celular fraction 0.22 microns magnesium sulfate-rich crust from ephemeral... | place: Spain: Penahueca Lagoon, Toledo | collected 2011-07
TGTACATCCAGCATCGCACGCGTTGAAAAACCTTCAGTCATGATTCAAATGGATCTACGAACGGATTCTCTAACTGCAACAGCATCGGGACGGCCTCGACGAACAGCCGCACGTCACGGAGCGGCATCGCGTCGATATCCTCGGGCGAGTGCCCCTGCCACATGAGGAGCGCCCTCGCGAAGGCGACTGTCGCTACTGGGTCGTCTCCGCGAGTCGGTCCTCGAAATTTCCCACGTCCACATCCGGCGTCGACAGGTCGTCGATCTGGTCTTCGAGCCACGCCGTGAACGGCGGCCGCAACTGCTTCACGGCCCGGCTCCGCGCCTCGAAGCTGTCGTCCTCGAGGAACGGCGCGTCGACGAGCCCGCTGGCGACGAAGAACACACGCTCCGCCCCCGAAACCGAGGAGTCGCCGCCGCGGCCGACACGCTCGCGCTTGATGTCCTGCGCCCGGTCCTCGATCTGCGCGAAGTCCCCGGTGAGGACCTCGCCAACGACGACCTCGTCAACCGGGTCTCGGTCGGCGTCCGCGTCGGGGTTGAGGGCGTCCGTGACGCCGACGAGGTGGCGTTCGAGGCGTGCGGCCTCCTCGCGGACCTCCGCGTACTTGTCTTCGGCTTGCTGGTAGGCCGCGGAGTCCTCACGGTCGTCTTCCTCCAGTTCCTCCATGCGCTTTTTTGGCTCCGAGGCTTCGTCGGCGAGGTCGTCGAGGCGCTGGTCGAGTCGCTCTACTTCGTCCTGCAGGTCGATGGTCTTGGTTCGTCTCATGGGTTAGAGGGCGCTGGCTTCACCGGATTCGGCGTAGGCGGTCACGGAGTCGATCTGCCACGTCACGTCTTCGAGGATGTCCTCCTCGTCGGGCGCGCCGACGTTCTGCCAGTTGTACGAGTCCGCGCGAACGCCCGCGAACTGGTACTCCAGCATCGCATCGCCGGGCGTCGTGAACTTCAACCCGCCATCCACGCCGCCAATCGTGGTCTGCGGGCTGGTCGACCCCGAGGAGCCGTAGGCGAGTTCGAGGTTCGACGTGCCGGTTGACGTCTTCGACATGTCGAGCGTGGTTTCGACGGTCCCGATGACGGCGTCGACGGGATGCCGCGACCAGTCACGCTGGAATCGGATGTTCGTATTCACGTCCAGCGTCGCCTCGTCCATCTTCGTCTGCGTCGACCCGTCGATGGCGAGCGACCCGCCGTGGAAGATGAGCGGCGTCCGTCCGGGACCGGTCTTCGAGCCGGGCGTCAGCGACGTGTTCGTGGTTTCGTCGCCGAACAGGCCGGTCAGCGAGACCTCGACCGGGTCACCCTGTCGGCACGTCACCGACATCTGGGGGAAGACGACGCCTTTCAGCTCGCGCTCCGCTGTTGCATCGAGGAAATCTGCTCCGACATACCACCGCGACGACTGGACGCGGCCGGTCGTTGGCGTCCACGTGTAGCTGTAGGGCGCGCTGGATTCGCCGCCCGCGGATGGGCTTTCGCCGAAGACGTGGGTGTGGTACCACGGCATCGTCGGGACGAACGACACGGCGAATGCGCCCTCGAAGTTCCCTTCGAGGTACTCGCGCGCCTCGGGGCTTTCGAGTTGGTTCATTCGCTGGAGGGCGTTCTCGATGCTGATGTCGTCCACGCGCAGGTTCTTACCGGGGACTTTGTACGTCGACTCCGAGGGGCTGCCCATGTAGTTGCCCGCGGGCTCGTGGAGATACGCCGCGTTGCTGGTTCCGCCGCCGGTCATTTGTCGATACCTCTCTCGTCAGGGGGATTCGTCTCTTGGGTCATGGTAGGTCTTCGTAGCCTGCGAGCACGACATCCGCACTCCAGCGGTAGAAGTCGCTATGCTCACTCATCTGGTAGTCTTCGTTCCGCACGAACAGCGAGTGATACCCAGTATAGGGCGTCGAAGGGCTGGGAAACTCACGGGCCGCGAGAAGCGTCCGCCGCACCTCTCGCGTCAGCGCGTCGAACGCCACGCCCTCCTCGCCGTCCGGGTCGATATGCCCCCACTCCGAATAGTGGACACCCTCCAGCCGGACCCCGACCACGGTCTCGACGCGATGGTCGAACTCCGTGCCAATCGCGTCGTTCGCGCGGTCCGCCAGCGATGCGCCGACGAAGTTCGCCTTCTCCAACTCTTCGGTGCGGTCGCGCATCGGCGTGGTCATGTCCACGGTCTGTGAGCCCTCGTAGACGCGGCTGTTGTCGCGGTCGACGCGCCGGAGCGGATGGTCCGCGGGCTGGCTGTCCACGACGCTCGCGAGCTGGTCGAGTACCCAGTCGACTTCGGCGGTCACTGTTGGAGCCTCCGACGAAGCCAGTGCAAGCTGTCGCGGATGAACCGCGACTCCGGCAGTCCTTCGACCTCGACGCGAGGAAGGAAGACGCGGTAGCCGTCGCCCTCCGGTTCGAACTCCTCGCGAACCCAGCCGGGTGGGTCCGTCCAGATGAACGAGAGGACGTCGGCGTTCCGTGCTTCGACCTCGTGGGCGACCGTCCCGCGCTCAAAGTAGATCGCGGGCTCCGGCCACCCCCAGCGCGCGACGACACGGTCCGACTGGCGGTCAACCTCGACGGCGCCCGCCGCGATGAGCGACTCCACGTCGTAGTCGTGCCGATTCCCGTACGACCGGAGGAGACCGTGGGCTTGCTGTTGGACTTCGCGAGCGAGCCCCGACGACCCTATGAGTTGGTCGTGTGCATCGTCGAGGACCGCGTCGCGAAGCGCGTCTTCGAAGCTGCTGTCGAGAGTCATGCGTTGAAGCCCCGCCTTTTATTTGGATGGTCTGACATCTCCGGAGTGATGTCTGAAGATACAACTCGAGTCATCCGGAACGAAGACGCCGGTGTCGCTGTCGAACTGAAGAGCGTCGAAGACGACCACGACTTCGTCAAAATGGACTTCTCCGAGGTACGACTCTTATCCAACGGCTGGGTCGAATGCCGGGAGCCCAGCGACGAGGAGGACCGTGTGAATTTCTTCCCGCCGGAGAAGGTCCACAACATCATCGTGTACGACGAGGAGAAGCCGGACCCGACATGGTAGACCGTCACTGGTAGACCTCCAGTTTCTCCTCGGCCTGCCGCTCCAACGTTTGAACCTTCGTCTCGGGCGCGACGAGGTTCGCGTTCTCGGGGATGCCCAGCGCCGCATCGTCCCCCGTCACCAACTCGGCCGCCGCCTTCATCGCGACCGCGCGCCGAATCGTCGACGGCAACTCGCCGAGCCCGTAGTCGTAGCTCACCCGGACCGCATTCTCGTAGTTCGAGAGATTCGGAAGAAGTCGGGCGCGGAGGTCGACATACGACGGACTACTCGTACTGCCGGGCTCGACGTACAGCCGATAGTCCTCACCCTCAGTCTTGTCTGGATCCGCAACCCAGTCCGAATACGACCCGCTTGCGTCGCGGACCTCCAGCGCCGACAGACTATCCGCGTAGTGCTTGTCGAGACGGACCCGCGTGAACGGACCGTTGTTCCGGAGCGGATACCGAGCCTGTCTGCTGGCGGCGACCTGCATCTGGCGCGGGCCTGCGTGCGGCGTCGACGGCACCGACTGTTCTTCCTGCTGGCGCGTCTTCGGCCCTGTCGGTACGATGTCGTCGGAGTCTTCGTCAAGGCCGTCCGCGACGTAGAAGTGCCGGTCGATACTCGCGGTGAGCCAGTCCGTTTGCCCGACGATTGCGTCCACGACGATCTGGCGGTCCTGCACCGCGTCGCCCGGCAGGTCGGCGTCACGGAGCGCCCGACGCACGTCGTCGACGGTGCAGTAGCCCGCGGGCATCTGTTAGTCCTCCCGCTGGCTCTCGATTGCGTCGAGACCGGTCTTGCGCTCCTCGGCGTCAGCGAGCGCCGCGAGTTCCGCATCGCTATAGTCTCCGTCGGCGAGGCGCGCTTCGAGGTCGTCCACGGTGAGTTCGCTGGGGTCGAACGGCGGACTCACGTCGTCGGGTGGACCGTCCTCCTCGAAGACGACGTCTCCATCCGCAGTGTACTCGACGTCGTAGGCATCGGCAAGCACGCTCATCGCGCGCTCGGCGACCTCGTCGTCGACGTCCAGATAGCCGTCCTCGACGAGGATGTTGCCGTGGCCGGGGACCGTGACCTTCGACGGCGGGCGCCGGCCGTCCGCCGGGGTCGCGCGGGGATGTTGCACCTGCATCGTGATCACTCTCCGTCCACCCGCAGGACGACCTCGCCGACCGCGGTTCCCTGTGCGACATCGACGCGGCCGCCGGTGCCGTCGCCGGTATCCGAGATTTCTTTGACTTTCAGTTCACCGTCGATGTGGTCCCAGACGATGTCGAGCGACTCGTCTTCCTGTCCGATGACTTCGACGCCGTACGGGTCCACGCCGAACCGACCGCCGGGGTCGTAGGTCTCGACGCCTGCTTGGTCGAGCGACGTGATGTCGATAGTGTGGTAGACGGACCACAGCGACCCGCCGGATTCGCGCTGCTGGTCGATGTTGTCGTACGTCATGAATTGAACGCTCCAGTTAGGCCGCCGAGAGGTCGTAGGAGTCCAGCATCAGCGTGTGCGCGCCCTGACTCTTGTCGACGAGCGTTCCGTACTCGCCCATCGCCGCGCGGTCCGCGAGACCCTGTCGGCCGAGCGGGAGCGTGAACAGTGGCGCGAGCGCGCGGAAGTTCATCGCCGACCGGTCGACGATGAAGACGTTCCCCTCGTCCTCGTACGAGCTCGCCCACGGGAGACTGAACGATGGGACGATGTTCGGACACTCCGTGACCGGCGTGCCTTTGATGGAGAGTTGGCGGCCACCGAAGTCGATGCCCTCGCTGAACGTGTCGAGGCGGACGACCGAGTTCGCCTCGTTCTCCAGCGCGTCGAACATCTCCGGACTCACGAAGATCTCCGCGTCGGCGTAGGTGAGGCCGGTGTTCTGGACCTGCACCGTCAGCTCGTACTTGAGGTCCTCGAGGAAGTTACTCGACTTCGCGGACTTGTCGATGGCGTTCCCGTTGTCGTTAGCGATCTTCGCGAAGCCGGGGTACGAGTTCGCGCTGCCGAGCGACGCGTATCCGAGACTGCCGGTGGCCGCGCTCGGGTCGGCGTAGAAGTACGCCGCGGCCTTGGTGAGCGCCCACTCGATGGTGCGCTGGCCGAGCGTCGTCTGCTGGAGGTCCATGTAGTTCAGCGACGACATGGCGCGGCTGGAGAAGTCCGAGACGTTGACTTGATCGACGAAGATCTTCATCTCGTCGCTGTCGGTCGGCATCGTGAAGTCGCCGTAGCTGTTGTCCGACAGGTCGAGCACGTCACTCTCCGGCGCGTACCCGATGGGTTCGCTGCGGTCGGAGATGACGTTGTACTTCGCCTCGAACCCGGCTTGGGACTGGACGGGGATGCGGTCGAGGACGGTCGCGCGGGTCCGCGTGATGTCGACGACCATCGGGTCGACGCGGATCGGCGCGGCGTCCTGCACGGTCGAGGAGTCCACGACCGCTTTCTCTTGCACCATCTTGTCGACGGCCTTGATCTGCTTGCTCGACTGCATCTGGCCGGGCTGATACTCCTGCCCGGCGGCCGCCGCGAGGAGGAACGGATGCTTACTCCCGAACGTCTCTTCGAGATGCGTGTCGTACTCGTCCCCGTGCTTGTGGACGTTCGCGCTGACGTTGATGCCAGCGCGGCCCTCCTCGATGACGCCCTCGCTGAACCCCCAGTTCTGGAGGATGCTGTAGAGGGTGTCTCCCGCTTCTTCGCTCTTGTTCGGACTGCCGGTCAGCGTCTCCTGAACGTGGTCGATAGTAGCTCCCATGTTAGATCAGGCCTCCGTCGGTCGCGTCAGCGTCGTCTGTCTCCTCGGTGCTCTCGAACAGCCGCGTCTCGGAGTCAGCAAGGTCGATTTCGCCGTCCCCGGTGGCGTGCTGTTTGAGGGTCTCGAACTCTTCGACCGCCTTCTCGCTGGCGTCCTCGTCGAGAACGACCGAGAGCCGGCGCTCGTCGACATCGTCGTCTTCGGGGTCGCCGTCCTCGCCGCCAGTGGTCTTCTCACTGCCGTCCGGGTCGGCATCGCGCTCCTCGCTGGAGAGGCGGGCTTCGAGGTCGTCAAGGCGGTCGCGCTGTTCGTCCATCTCTTCGACGGTTCGCTCCTGGAGGGAGACGAGCCGTTCGAGCAGTTCCTTCGTGTCGTCGTCGGTCTCGGGGTTGTCGTTGTCCATGGTGTCGGTCGGCGCGTCTCGCGCCGGAGTTGTCTGAAAACGATGCTGCTGGCCGTCGGACAGGCCGTCGCCGTACGGCATCCCGGCTCGCTGCAAGAGATCTCGCCGAGGAGTCCCCTGCGGGCCGACCATCTGCGCTCGCGGCGCCTGCTGGCCGGCGGGGCCACCGAACCGGTGCCGGATGGCGGCCGCGCTCTTCGCGGCGACCGCGCCGGTCTCCGGGCCCGCGTTGACTGTCTCGGGGTTCGATGGAATACCGACCAGCGACGTCTCCAACAGGTCGCTCTTGTGGAACTCGTAGCCGTCCTGTCGGTCGCCGTCGTAGTCGAGGACGCGGAAGCCCACGGACGCGCCGACGGGCATGTCGTCTTGGATGAGTTCGACAGCGTCGGCGGCGTCCGGGTTCGCGTCGGTCGGCGTCCCCGTCGCATACAAGACTTTGAGGTCGCCCTCTTGTTCGATTTCCGCGGAGTCCCAGCGGCCGACGATGCCGAGTGTCCCGTAGTACGACCCGCGGCTTCCGCGGCCGTGGTCGAGGAACATCGGGATCTTCTCCTCGTTGAATTGCCGCTGGAGGTCTTCGAGGCCGTCCTCGGAGAACTGGTCGCCGTCGCGGTCCTGCGCGGTCGAGGAGACGGGCATCCGGATCTGCTTCCGGCCGTCTTCCTTTTCGCCGTCGGCGGCGTCCTTTACTTCGACGTCACCGGGGTCGGCCCGGAATCGTTTCGAGACGTACTGTCCTTTCTGGAGTGTTGACTCTTGCATCGTAGAAATCGTCCCCGCGTTGTGCTATCCTTACCGTCTCACGCCGCGGGAAAGCGCGAGGTCATTGGGATTTATTATTAGAGATATCAAACTAATACAGTATGACGAGTGAACAGAAAATCGTGATGGGGATCTTTGCAGGAGACCTCGCTTGGATTCTCGGTGGCATCTTCCTGATCAGCATCGGGGCTGTAACGCCAGATAGTATGCTCAGCGGCGCAATTTTCGAGTTTGGAACGCTTGTCGAAGTGTGGATTGCAGCAGGCGGGATTCTCGGTATCGCCACTTTCGTCAGTATTCTTGACGCTTTCGGGAGTATTTTCAGTGGTTCCGGGTTTTAGGCCAACTGACAAGTTAGATTGAGTATCACTCACTATTGTCACTGTTCGCGTCTGCATCGCTCCGAGCGTCTCGGAGCTTGTGCTCCAAGACCGGGAGTGGTAGGTCGCCGTAGTTAATCTGCTCGTCGCCGATCTCGACGACCGAGTCGCCGGGATCCTCACCGAGTTGCTGGCGGTACTCGACGTACGTCAGCCCGCCCGCCTCGAGGCGCTCCCGGAGATGCTGTTCGCGGAGACGCTCTTGGCGGGGGTCCGTGTACCGGATATCGAGTCCGAACCGCTGGTCGTCGGGGAGCGCTTGATAGCTCTCGAACTGCTGGAAGATCTGGTTCTGGACGGCCTCAGCAAGCGTCTCGATGAAGCCGCCGGTCACGCGCTTGTGGACGATTTCGAGTTCGGCGTCCGCGGTGTTCCGGTTCACGTCCTCGGTCATCGCGATTTCGCCCTTCGTCAGCCCGAAGCACGCCAACACGAGCTGAAGGAACCACTTCTGTTCGCCGATGACATCGAGGTTCAGTGCGGTCCCGCCCATCTCGATCCACTTCGCGGGCCCTTCGCCGCCGATGACGCTTGCTTTCCGCGGGTCGCCCGCGGCGTTCTTAATCGTCTCCTCGACGGAGTCGATGGTGGAGTCGTCGGCCTGGATCAGTTGCAGGAAGCCCGCGGGCATTTCGTTGTCGTTGTAGTAGCGCGTGCTGTGGATGGTGGAGTGGGTGAGGTGTTCGAGCGCGGCCTGCACCTGCATCCCCGGCGCTCGCGGATAGACATGGTTCGACCGGTTACTGCCGGGGTACCGCATCATCACGAGGTCGTCCCGCTGGAGTGTGGTGAGGTCGCTTTGGCCGACCTGCACGATTTGGCCGCCGTGCGATTGGAACGGCGCTTGGTAGTACGGTTCCTCCTCGTCGAACGCGCCTTTCTCGGTGACGTTGTGCCGGACGGTGAGCGCGTCGACCGGCTTCAGCGCGGCGACCGGGAGTGACCCGTCCGCGCTCGGGATGGGTTCCCAGTAGCCGTGGCCGATATCGACCATATCGGAGACCGCGGCCGAGACGAGGTCGTGCCAGTCGAAGTCCTGCAGGTGCGGGCCGTGGAGGAGGTCGCGGAACAGCCCCCAGAGGTCTTGGGCGGCCCTGCTGGGTTCGTCGTCGTCGGGCGTCGACATGCCGAGGGTGCCGCCGGCGAGTTGGTCGTTGATGGCGTTCTTGACGATCTCCATCGCCCACGTCTCCCCGAGTTCACGCGCTTGATAGGCTTCCTTGCCGCGGGGGATGCCGTGGACGTTCGCGCCGAGGATGCTACCCTCGATGCGCTGGCTGGTCTCGGGGTCCTCGAGGTCGATGGACTCACCGCCGACCGACACTGTGGACTTCGACGTGGGTTCGAGGCGGCGCTCGTGCTCTCGGAGAATCGTCTCGAAATTGCTCATGATAGGAACCTCTCGACGGTGTCGTTGTTCTGCGGGGCGGCACGGCCCTGTTGGGGCCAGTCGCTCGCGGTGAGCTCTTCGTACGGATAGTCCCACTTGATGTGTTCGTGATGGTAGCTGCCGTGGCTGGACGCCTGTTTCAATCCTTCCCAGACCTCGGCCGGGACCATCCGGTAGATGTAGATGCGGTCGCCGTGGAAGCGGATGTAGAGGTCGAGCGTGCCGCGGTCGTACAGCCCCGAGTGGAGGTTCGAGGAGACGAACGTCATCATGTCGAGCAACCCCTCGTCTTTCGACATCTCCACGTCGCCGACGATGGTCGCCATCAGTACCGGCCTCCCTGCATCTGCTCGTTGATCTGGGTGAGCGCCTGCCCGAGTTCGCTCTCCTCGAAACTCTCGGGGTCGCCGTCCTCGTCTTCGTCGTCGCCGAGGCTGATGGTCGAGGTGGGGATGCTGGCGGTGGCGCCGGAGTCGCGCGCCCAGACTGCCATGTAGGCGGCGTCGAGGAGGTCCGGCGACCGCCCGAGGCGCTCCTTCAACTCGCTCTTGGGTGTGAGTTTGAGGACGTCGGCTCCGGAGTGGCCGCGGGAGGCCATGTGGCGCTCCTCGTACTCCAGTGTCCGCGCGGCGACGAGGAGTTCCTCGCGGAGTTTTCGGTCGTGGATGCTGCCGCCGTTGCGGAGCCACTGGCCGAGGAGGTGGAGGCCTTCCGCCCATCGGTCGTAGAACTCCGTCTCGTTCTCGGGCGTGCCGCCCGCGTTGAACCGGATGGTCGACGGGAACCGTTCGTTTAGCATGTCTTCGAGGCCGGAGCCTTCGCCGACGGCGTCGACGGCGATGGGGTGCTCGCTCCATTCGCCGAGAATCGCGGTGAGGTCGTCGGCCTGCTCGACGTGGTTCGTGCCTTGCTCGGCGTAGTGGACGCGAAGCCGGTTGCCGTGGACGCCGGTCGCGACGGTGCGGTCCCCCGAGCGGGCGACGTCCACGCCAGTTGATTCCGGCTCGACCGTATCGGTGTCGGGGTCGCGCTCCCACGCGGCCTCAACGTCCGCGCGTTGGAACGGTCGGTGGGCGGCGGCGCCCGCTGGTGGGATGATGCCTGCGCGTCGCCGGTACCAGCGTGCGTCGAGGTCGTCGCGGCGCTCGTGTGCCGTCCGTGCTTGTTCGAGGCCGGGCCACGGTTCGTTGTTCCACGCCTCCCAGTCGTCGCGGATGGTCTCGGTGTCGATCAGGCCGGGAATCTTCGGCGCATCGACCGCGCCAGTATCGACTTGGACGTTGTGGCTGTCGAAGCTGGAGAACTGGATGACGTGCCAGCGCTCCGACTGCAGTTTCTCGTAGACGACGTTGCTCTCGTCCTCGGGCGGGTTCGCGACGGCGAGCATCCGGTCGTTGCCGTCCGTAATCGAGGAGCCCGCCGAGTCGAAGTGCTCGGGCGTGATGTATGCCT
>SDGW01001365.1_pt1 | contig 10161 bp, 7 predicted proteins | sample 2873831 | NCBI WGS metagenome assembly SDGW01 (sample SAMN08132700, study PRJNA421101) | hypersaline lake metagenome | isolation source: celular fraction 0.22 microns magnesium sulfate-rich crust from ephemeral... | place: Spain: Penahueca Lagoon, Toledo | collected 2011-07
CTTCTCAGCCTACCAGATGTGGTTCGCCGCGCACGGCTTCGAGTTCGCGGCGACGCTCCCGGTCGTGGGCGAGGTCGAACTGGCCACGCTCCAGGCCCTCCAGCTCAACGCCGTCCACGTCGGGTTCGCGCTGGTGCTCGCCTTCCTGCTGTACCCGCCGACGACCGGCGAGGGACCGGTCTCCCGGCGGCTGGCGGCGCTGGCCGCGGCCACCCGCGAGCGGTTCGGGCCCGACCACCCCGTCGCCCGCGCCGTCGACGCCGGCGGCGACGCCCTCGCGTGGGCCGTGGCGGACCCCGACGCCGACCGCGTGACGCCGCTGGACTACGCCCTGATCGCGACCACGTTCCTGTCGGTAGCCTACTTCATCACCGACTTCCAGGAGATCCAGCGCATGCGCGCGCTGGGGCTGGAGTCGGGCCGCCCGGTCCAGGAGGTGTTCACGCTCCTCGAGCCGGTCGCCGGCCTGCTGGGACCGCTGGCCGACACCTCGTACGCGTTCGTGCTGGGCGCCGTCGGGGTACTGATGGTGCTCGAGGCGACCCGGCGGGCGATCAGCCTCTACCTGATGGTCATCGTCGCGGCCTTCGTCGTGTACGCCCGCTGGGGCTTCCTCATCCCGCGAGACGTCGCGTACGTCGGGATCCTGTCGATCCAGGAGCTCTCCTGGGCGTCGATCGTCCAGAACCTCTGGTACAACACGGAGAACGGCGTGTTCGGCATCCCGATCACCGTCTCCATGCAGTTCATCTACATCTTCATCCTCTTCGGCGCGTTCCTGGAGATGTCCGGCGCGGGCCAGTGGTTCATCGACCTGGCCTACGCCGCCACCGGGAACCGGAAGGGCGGCCCCGCCAAGGCGTCCGTCCTCGCCAGTGGCTTCATGGGCACCATCTCCGGGTCCTCGATCGCCAACACGGTGACGACGGGCGCCTTTACCATCCCGCTAATGAAGCGGTCGGGTTACCGGCCCGAGTTCGCCGGCGGAGTCGAGGCCTCGGCGTCCTCGGGCGGCCAGATCCTCCCGCCGGTGATGGGCGCCGCGGCGTTCCTCATCGTCCAGTACACCGCGACCCCCTTCGCGGACGTGGTCGTCGCCGCCACCATCCCGGCAATCGTCTTCTTCTTCGGCGTCTGGGTGATGGTCCACTTCGAGGCCGGCCGGACCGGCATCGGCGGCCTGGCGGCCGACGACCTCGTCAACCTCCGCGACCACTTCCGGGCGGGCTGGTTCTACCTCGCGCCGCTCGTCCTGCTGCTGTACTACCTGATCGTCGTCCGCCTGTCGGTGGCCCGATCCGCGTGGTACACGCTGCTGGCGATCACGGCGCTTCTGACCCTCGTGGCGGCCTACAGCGACGAGACGCGCGGCCGGCTGGCAGCGGTCCTGGGAACCGTCGTCGCCGCCGAGTTCCTCGCCCACCTGCTGACAGGGACCGGCGTCGTTGGCGCGCTGACCGGCGCCGGAACGGGCGGGGCGTCGCCCGCGGCGGCCGCCGGCGCCGTCCTGGGGTCGCTCGGGTGGTACGCCATCGGCGCGGGCGTGCTCACCATCGCGACGCGGCCGCACCTGGACGCGCCGCTCCTGAACTTCGATCCCCAGGTCGACGAGGGCGTCGCGGCCACGAGCGAGGCCGTCGACCGGCCGTCCCTGCGCGACAACGAACTCGCCAGGCTGGGCGGGTTCGTCCTGAAGTCGATGGACGCGGGCGCGCGGACGGCGGTCCCGGTCGTCGTCGCCGTCGCCGCGGCCGGCATCATCCCGGGTGTGATCAGCGTCTCCGGGCTCGGCCCGAACCTCGTCGCGCTCATCAGCGCCGTCGCGGGCGACTCGATGGTCCTCCTGCTGGTGATCACCGGCATCTCCTCGATCATCCTCGGGATGGGGATGCCGACGACCGTCACGTACATCATCCTCGTCTCCATGCTCGGACCGGCGCTGACTGACTTCGGCATCCCCGAGCTGGCGGCGCACCTGTTCATCCTCTACTTCGGCGTCGTCGCCGACATCACGCCGCCCGTGGCGGTCGCCGCCTACGCGGCCTCTGGGGTGGCCAAGTCGGACGCCTTCCAGACGGGGATCGAGGCGTTCTCGCTGTCGCTGAACCAGGTCATCGTCCCCATCGCGTTCGTCCTGACGCCCGGCATCGTCCTCCTCCGGGAGGTGACCGTCGACGGCGGCACCGAGTACCGCGTGGTGCAGCTCGCCGACCTGGGCGACCTCGCCTGGTCCGTCCCCGAGGTGGCCGTCCCGGTCGCCGGAGTCGTCCTCGGCGTGATCGCGCTGGCCGGGACCGTCATCGGCTACGTGTACACCGACGTCGGCCGCGGGTCGCGGGCGGCGTTCGCGCTCAGTTCCGTCCTCCTGATGGCGCCCGGCCTGCCCGTCTCGGGACTCTACGACGTCCTCGATCTCGTCGGCGCCGGCGGCGACGAGGTGACACTGGCCGTCGACCTCGGGCTCCGCGCCGCCGGCCTGGTCCTGTTCGCCGCGCTGCTCGCGCGCAACCGCCAGCGGGCGACCCGGGCGGCGACCGCGGAGGGGGGGCCGGGGGCCGCCCCCGGACGCGGCCGGCCGCTCGACCGGCGGGCTGCCGCGGCGTGGACGGTGCGGCCCGGTACCGGGGCCGGTGTCTCGCCGACCCACGGTCGGTCCGCCTCGAACGGTTTTTACGTTCGGCCGGCCCTACCGCCGACAATGACGATAGAGGACCGCGACGAAGCGTCCGTGGTGACGCACGCGCTTGCGCGAGACGAACTCTCGAACCTCCGGGACGTCGAGACCGAGCAGGTCGCGTTCCGGAAGGGACTGGTCCGCCTGGGGCGGATCTGCGGGTACGAGATCATCGACGGCCGCATGGAGACGGAGTACGTCTCGATCCAGACGCCGCTGACCGACACGATGGGCGAGCGGGTCAAGGGACTGGACGACGTCGTCATCGTGAACGTCCTGCGAGCGGCGACGCCGTTCGTCGAGGGGCTGCTGAAGGCCTTCCCGCGGGCCCGCCAGGGCGTCATCTCCGCCAGCCGCGACGAGGAGGCCGGGATGACCGAGGACGGCTCCTTCCCCATCACCGTCGACTACGTGAAGCTTCCCGAGATCCGCCCCGAGGACACCGTCATCGTCGCCGACCCGATGCTCGCCACCGGGAGCACGATGGAGGCCGTCCTCGAGGAGATTCTCTCGGGCCCCGAGCCGGAGGATCTGATCGTGCTCTCGGCGGTCGCCGCACCGCCGGGTCTGGTCCGCCTGAACGAGGCGTTCCCCGACGTGGAGCTACTCACCGTCTCGATCGACGAGAAGCTCGACGACGACGGCTACATCGTCCCCGGCCTGGGCGACGCCGGCGACCGCGCGTTCCGCACCACTTAAGTAGGGGCCGGCCGCGACGTTCGGACACCCGCGGCCGTCAGTACGGGCCCGTCCGACGTTCTGGTGCCGATTCGCCGACGTTCCGATACCGATTCTCTAGACCCCTTCGTTTCAACTGGAAAGTTCGACGACGGCGCGGCGATCCAGTCTCCAGTCGAAGCCCGGGAGCCGCCGCGCCGTCGACCGCGACGTCACTCGCCTCCGGCGTCCTCGATCTCGGCCCGTCCGCTGGTCGCGCTGGCGATGCGCTCCCTAAGGTCGGGAGCATCGTCGACCGGCACCCGCACGTCGAAGGTGACCCGCTCCTCGTAGTCGGCGTCGAAGTCGGCGCCGTCGCTCTCGAGGACGGAGCGGACGCTGCCGGAGTCGTCGTAGTCGACCGCCACGGCGAACCGCTCGTGGGGGCGCTCGGTCGTCACGCCGGCGTCGTCGACGCCCTCCTTGACCGCCCGGGAGTAGGCCCGCGCGAGGCCGCCGACGCCCAGGTTCGTCCCGCCGTAGTAGCGCGTGACGACGGCGACGACGTTCTCGATTTCCCGCTGCTTCAGGACGTTCAGCGCGGGCTTGCCGGCGCTGCCGGAGGGCTCGCCGTCGTCGCTCGCGTACTCGCGGAAGGGGTCCGCCCGGACGCGGTAGGCGGGGACGTTGTGGGTCGCGTCGGCGTACTCCTCGCGGACGCGCTCGACGAACGACTCGGCCGCGTCGACGTCCCGGGCCGGGCGGACGTGGCCGATGAACTCCGAGCCCCGCACCTCGAACCGGGCCTCCCCGGGTCCGGCGACCGTTCGATAGGCCTCGTCAGTCACTGTCGGCGGTTGGGACCTCCCGCTCTTCGGCTTTGCCCTCGACGTCGCGGCCGTACACCCACCGCAGGTGGAGGGTCCCCTCCGCCTCGTCGCCGCCCAGCGCCTCGGGCCGGTCCGGCGCGGCGATCCGGACCTCGTGCTCGTCGGGCGTCGGGAGGTCCGCTGCGACGTCGTCGAGCGCCGCGGAGAGGGGCTCGCCGTCGTCGAGTCCCGCGTCGATACGCTCCAGCGGTTCGGTGAAGGGTGCGGCCGCCCGCGCCTCCTCGTTGACGCCCCACCCGCTCTCGGAGACGTCGGCCGACCGGCCGGCGAGGACGGCGTTGAGCGCGGCACCGAGCAGCAGGACGAACCCGCTGAAGTACAGCCACGTCACGAGCAGGATGATCGTCCCGAACACGCCGTAGCGCTCGCCGACGCTGGCGACGGCGACGTAGTACCGGAAGAGAAACTCCAGGAGCGTCCAGCCGACGGCCGCCAGCACCGTCCCGGGCACCACCTCGCGGACGGTGACGTCCTCGTCGGGGAAGAGATAGAAGAGCGGCAGGAAGACGACGGCGAGGCTCACCGTCGACGCGATCCGGTTCAGCGGGCCGCCGACCGGCCCCCCGTCGAAGGTGACGACGGTGCCGATCACGCCCGCGACGCCGAGGCCGACCCCGACCGCCAGGAGGGCGACGACCGCGTCGGTGAACGAGTCCACCAGTCCCTTCTCCCTCGTGACGTCGTAGATGCTGGAGAAGGCCTCGTCGAGGCTGCGGAAGATCTTGATCGCGCCCCACAGGAGCACGCCTAGGCCGAGCAGCGACAGGCTCGTCTGCTCGGTCGCCTCGCGGACGGTCCGGGTCACGAGTTCGTTCGCGTTCGGGGAGAGGTAGGTCCCCATCGCCGTCAGCACCTCGAGGGCCGTCGACTGGTCCTCGACGGTCGAGACGAGCAGGAGGACGACCAGCATGAACGGCAGCAGCGAGACGAACGCGTGGTAGGCGATGCTCCCGGCCATGAACGTCAGCCGCTCCGCGCGGGCCTCCTGCAGGACCGCTCTGCCCAGCGCGAGCGCTCGCCGATACATACGGTCCGTTGGGTCGCCAGCCGGAAAACCGGCGGCTTGCAGGCGCGGGCCGGCGCCGGCGCGGTGTGCCACGCGGAAACACCTGGCTTTATTCCGGCGTCCGTCCACCGGGCCGATATGAGTTCCACGCGCAACGCACTCACGCCCACCGTCGCTCTCGCCGTCGGCATTCTCCTGCTGGTCGGGACGGACCTGGTCGGACGGCTCGCCGTCGCGTTCGCCGCGGACGGGGCCTCGCTGGCCTCCTTCGCGGACGCCGCGGTCGCCGCGCCGATCCTTCGGGGCGCGGCCTACGGCGTCATCGTCCTCGTCGGCGTCTTCGCGACGCTCAGCGCGGACCGGTTCGACCGCCCCCTCCTGGTCGTCGTCCCGGCGGTGTTCCTCGTCGCCCTCGCGTTCGGCGCCGTCGCGAACCTGGAGCTCGAACGGCTCGGCATGTCCTACGCGGCGGTGCTCGGGCGGGCGCTCAGCGGGGCGCTGTACGCCGCCGCCCTCGTCGTCGCGACGACGCTCGTGGTCCGCGCGGCCGGGGCGACCAGCACCGGCCGCGGCGGGATGTCACGGCTCTAATCGCTACTCCAGCTCGATGCGCCGGACGAACTCCATCTCGCGGATCTCGTTGATCAGCTCGCCGGGCAGGTCCTCGTCGGTGATGGCGTAGAGGACAGGCTCGTCGGTGAACTCGGGGTCCTCGGAGATGACCTGCCGGATCGTGATGTCGTGCTCGGCGATGGCGTCGGTGACGGCGGCGACGATGCCCGACCCCTCGGCGTCGTCGACGGCGACGGTCAGCACGGTCAGGTCCAGCACGGGCGCGAGGTCCCGCAGGCTCGGGATGGCCGAGATGTTCTGGAAGATGCGCCGCAGCTGGTCGTCCTCGAGGATGGCCCCCGTCGTCGCGTCGACGACGCGGCGGTCGACCTCCGCCTCCCGGGCGATGCCCGTGTAGGGGATCTCGATGCCGCCGGAGACGACCCGGCCCTCGTCGTTGACGGAGAAGCCCCGCTCCAGCAGGAGGCGGATCACCCGCTGTTGCCCGGGCGAGTCGGAGAACTTCTCCATGATCTCGTCGAACGTGGCGCCGCCGTCGGTCATAGCTCGCCTTTCGTGCTCGCCACGTCGGACCGTCGCTCGTCGATCCGGGTGGCGTCGTCCAGCGCCCGCGCCAGCCCCTTGAACAGCGCCTCGATCTCGTGGTGGGCGTTCTCGCCGTCGACCTCGACGTGCAGCGTCAGGCCGGCGTTGGTCGCCAGCGAGCGACAGAAGTGCTTGGCCATGTGGCTGGTCATACCGCCGACGGCGTCCTGCGAGAACTCGCCCTCGAAGTCGAAGTACGGCCGGCCGGAGACGTCGACGACGACGCCGGCGACGGCCTCGTCCAGCGGCACCCTGCGGTCGGCGAACCGGCGGATGCCGCGCTTCTCGCCCAGCGCCTCCGCCAGAGCCTCGCCGATGGTGATCGCCACGTCCTCGACGGTGTGGTGGTCGTCGATCTCGAGGTCGCCGTCGCAGTCGACGGTCAGGTCGAACAGGCCGTGGGTGGCAAAGGAGGTCAGCATGTGATCGAAGAAGCCGATCCCGGTGTCGACGGTGGCGTCGCCGTCCCCGTCGACGGAAAGCGTCACCTCGATGGCCGTCTCCGCGGTCTCGCGGGTGACGGCGGCGGTCCGATCAGTCATGTCTCGTTCATGCGTGCCCGCGTATTTGGCGGTTGCGCCCGGCCGGTGGCCGTCGCCGGCGTCCGCGCGACCCCTTCGTTTCGGGTGGAACTATCAATCTTCTAGAGGGAAGCGGGCGCGTGGGTCCCGTCCCGCTTCGACCGGCGGAGGGGCATCACACGGACTGTCGTACCGATGTACCGGACGACTGCGACGGAGTCGTGCGGTCGATCCGGTAGCGACGTACGACAGTTCGTATCAGGCGGCCGCCTCGGCGCGGTCGCGGCGGCGCTCGGCCACGCGGGCGACGACGAGGACGGCCAGCGCGAGGACGATGGGACCGAGCAGCAGGCGCATGGCGGCGCCGACGTTCGACCCGCTGATCACGCCGCCCATGACGGCGGGGACGATGCCGACGCCGAGCGACGACGAGACGGCGGCCAGCGCCGTGACCGGGCCGCTGTGGTGCGGGACGGCCTCGGTGGCGTAGGACAGAAGCAGCGGATAGACCCCGGAGATGAGCGCGCCGACGGCCGCGACGGCGGCCAGTAGCCAGCGGCCGTCCGCGGCGAGGAAGGCCCAGAAGGCCGGCAGGAGCGCGAGGAGGATGCCGACGAGCAGCGGGAGGTAGCCGACCCGCTCCGCGAGGCGGCCGTAGACGGCCCGCCCGGGGACGTAGCCGGCGATCATCACCGAGAGGGTGATCCCGGCCAGCGACGGCGGCAGTTCGCCCGCGGCGTAGGTCGGCAGCCAGGTGAACAGGCCGCCCTCGACGCCGGTGGCGAAGAACATCGCTACGATCATCGCGGCGATCTCCGGCCGGCGCAGGAGGCCGAGCACCTCGCCCCAGTCGATGGGCTCCTCCTCGCTCTCGACGGCCGGGGCGTCGAGGCGCCAGACGGCGACGGCCAGGACGGCCATGACGGCGGCCATGCCGACGTAGGCGATCCGCCAGTTCCCCAGCGCGACGGCGCCGACCACGGCCAGCGGGCCGACCACCGCGCCGGCTGCCCAGGTCATGTCGTAGTAGCTGTACACACGGCCGCGGCGCTCGGGGTAGAAATGGGAGAGGACGGGACGGTTCAGTCCGCGGACGACGCCGTTCATCGTCCCGCGGACGAGGACGGCCGTGAGGAAGACGGCCAGCAGCGGGGCGGCGGCCATCGCCAGCAGGCAGACGGCGCTGCCGACCATCCCGAGCAGGACGAACCGGCGCGGGTCGAGGTGGCCGGCGCCGAAGCCGACGACGGAGATGACGACCAGGTAACCGGCCGTCCCCGCGGGCGCGATCAGGCCCAGTTGCCACTCGGGCGCGCCGAAGGTCGTCCCGAGGTGCGGGATGATCGGACCCCGGGCCATCATCGCCGCCCCGGTCAGCGCCATCGTCGCGAAGATGGCCGCCGTCCAGGCGCGCCGGTTCGACGCCGTCACGCGCTCCCCTCCGCGCCCGTCTCGAGCGATCCGCCAGCCGGCGCTGTCGGTGCGGTCATCACCCTCGTCTCTCCGGTCGGTACGGAAAAAGTTTTTCTAATAGTAAAAGAAATCTATGCCGACATGAGCGAGTCCCAGCTTCGGGACGCGCTGTCGGCCTTCGGGCTCTCCGAGAAGGGGGTCGACGCGTACCTGGCGGTGGTCCGGCGGGGTGAGGCGACCACGCGGGCGGTCTCGACGGCGGCGGACATCTCCCAGAGCTACGTCTACGAGATTGCCGGCGAACTGGCCGGTCGAGGACTGGTCACGGTCGACGAGAGCGAGACGCCGACCGTGCTGCGGGCCCGGCCGCCGGAGGAGGTCGTCGACGCGCTGTCGATGCGCGTCACCGAACTGGAGGCGGCGGTCGCGGACCTCTACAGCGAGCCCAGCCGGCCCGATCCCGGCTTCGAGGTGGTCCGTTCCCACCGGACGGTCCAGCGGCGCGCCCGGAGCCACGTCGACCGGGCCGAGCACGACGTGTTCTGCCTCGTCCCCGCCGAGTCGTTCGACGCCGTCCGCGAGCAACTGGCGGCGGCGGTCGACCGCGGCGTCGACGTCTACTGCCTGCTGGCGGGCCCCGGGGCGGAGTCGCTGGTCGACGGCGTCGGGGACCCGGGCGAGTACGCGACCGTCGTCCGGACCTGGGACGGCAGCCCGCCGGCGTTCGTCCTCCGCGACGGCGACGCCGGCGTGCTGGCCTCGAACGGGATGCTCCGGGGCCGCGGCGGCGAGGACTACGCCGTCGCCTTCGACCAGCCCGAGGTGGCCAGCGGCTTCTTCGGCAACTACGTCAGCAACGTCTGGCCGATGGGTACCCAGCGGTTCGTCGCCGAACCGCCGGCGCTCCCCGCCACCTTCGACTACTACCGCACCGGCGTGACCGCGGCGGCCCTCCACCAGACCGCCGGCCACGACCTGCGGGCGGACCTCCAGGGCATCGAGGTGGAGTCCGGCGACGACCACGCCTTCGAGGACGTCCGCGTCCGGGAGGTCCGCCAGAGCCTCGTCAAGCCGACGACCTACACCTTCCCCACCGAGAGCGCCTTCGTCGTCGAGACGGCGGACGGCCTCGCCAGCGTCGGCGGCCTCACCTCCGGGCTGGGGCCCTACTACGAGGAGTACGCCGTCGAGCGAATGACGCTGTACCGGGCGGACTGAGCGAGGGACTCACTCGACCGCTTCCTGCGCCGCCTCGAGCGTGAACTGCCCCTCGTAGAGGGCCGACCCGACGACGACGGCGCTCGCGCCCGCGTCGCGGAGCGCCCGGACGTCGTCGATCGACGCCACGCCGCCGCTGGCGACGACCGGGACGTCGACCGCCTCGGCCACCCGGCGGACGGGATCGGTTCGCACGCCCTCCAGTCGCCCCTCGACGTCGACGTCGGTGAACAGGATCGCGCCGGCGCCCAGCTCCTCGTAGCGGCCGGCCGCCTCAGCCGGGTCCAGCCCGGTCCCCTCGGTCCAGCCCGAGACGACGACCTCGCCCTCTTTCGCGTCGAGGCTGACCATCACCGTCCCGGGGTGGTCGTCGCTGATCCGCTCGACGATCTCCGGTTCCTCGACGGCCGCCGTCCCCAGGATCACCCGGTCGACGCCCGTCGACAGGAGGTCCGTCGCGTCCTCGGCGGTCCGGATACCACCGCCCAGTTGCACGTCGACGTCGACCGCCTCGCCGACGGGCGAGTCCTCGCCCGCGGCCCAGCGGTCGCGCGCGTCGAGGATCGACTCGATCGCCGGCGCGTTTGCCCGCTCGCCCTCGAAGGCGCCGTCGAGGTCGACGAG
>SDGW01001366.1_pt1 | contig 10160 bp, 10 predicted proteins | sample 2873831 | NCBI WGS metagenome assembly SDGW01 (sample SAMN08132700, study PRJNA421101) | hypersaline lake metagenome | isolation source: celular fraction 0.22 microns magnesium sulfate-rich crust from ephemeral... | place: Spain: Penahueca Lagoon, Toledo | collected 2011-07
CATACGCGCTATTCGGGACCAGACAACTATAAACGGATCAAATGCGATATATGCCGAAAATAAGAGCGCCAGGATTCTATTGTAGTGATTTCCGACAAAATATGCGACACCAATCGTTATCGTACCATAAATTACTGTTGGCAATCGGGCTGCGAACTCAGATAGTCCAAATATTTTAAACGAGAGCGCTATTGGTAACGTCGTAGTCAGCCAAGACCGCCGATACGGGGATGTCGGTCCCACAGCGTTGCTAAAACCTTGGTTGTTGATGAAGTTTTTCGCTGCCACTGAGGTTATGGCTTCGTCGACCCAGAGTGAAGATACACCTACGTTTCTAATCCGGAAATAAAAACCCAATATAATAACAGAAATCAACATCGCATACTGCAATCTATACCCCCTTTCAGAGGTACGGTCTCGTACCCGTTCTATGTGCTGTTTTACTACAGCCAACCCCTCTCTGTATATATTTGAAAATATTTGTCTATTCATTGTACATTTCTAGATATGACTAATAATGCTATACGCACAATAATGAATCACCCATATTATTTCTTCTGGAATACGGTGAGTGTCGTGTTAAGCATTCGTCTTTAGCTAAGACATGCGTGTTATAAAAGAGTCCACAAGGGCTGCTGAATTAGCTCAGACGTACGTGTTTAGCCCGGATGAACTTCGCTACTGCCTCGTAACAGACGACCAACTGAGGGGATTTGCACCCTCAACAAGGGCTAATTGAACTTTTCCAGATATGGTCTTCGCTCGGAGACCCTTCCGGTGACCCTGCTGAGGTGGTCATAGTGGATAGAGATGAACTCGCCAAAGACGAACTTCTCTCGCGGTTTCTCCAGATGGAAGAGTGAATTAACGATTTGGAGGAGAAGGACGAACGGATTGAAGAAATCGAAACACGGCTTCGAAAATACGAGAATCCACATACACACCGAGTGAGCGCATTAGTCCATTCGTCTTTATCTAAAGCCGAACACGGCCGCCCACATGAGGACAGGAATCTGAAGTTTCGGCTCTGGTGAATCGCTGGACATCGACGGTTTCCCGCTTCATCTTCCTAGTTCTGGCGGTCGAAACCGACGCTGTCCAGCGATTCACCAGAGCCCAAAAAGTCCCATTAGCGATTACTACTGGCATAGGTCAAGATAATTATCAAGTAAAATCTAATGATGAAATTTGGGAAGATCTGGATACGACTACCGATGAACTATTGCGAAACCTGAGTTACAAAGTCTGAACTTTATACTGGTTTCCCCGTTTCAGCAGGTCGTGTTTAGTTTGGAGCATTGTGCCAGCGAGCGAAACTTTGGAGCCAATTTTCAGCTGTGCTCGGTTCGACGTGACTGAAACAGTTTGAAAACGGAGAAGTTCGGCGTTTTACTTTTCGAAAGATACGTTCGACGGTGTTCCGATTTCCGTGGCGTTCTGTCTGAAATCGCAGCCCTGCTCGTTGAAGTGCCGCTCGGAGGTGTTTCGCACCACCTACGAGACAAATGGCGGTTTCGATATCGTGTTTCTGCCGCAGTTCGTCGAGAAAGATTTCAATGAGAGCGGTTGTAGTCGAAAACAGCCGTAAATGAAGAATTTCGTTCGTCTGTGTATTCACGGCGGCGTACAGTCAGAATTGCTGGTCGTTGATTCGAATCACCGTTTCGTAGACCGTGATCTGATTCGGTGATTTGCCGCTGACTGGCTGTAACTTGGTCTTCTGCACCCAATCGGGGACGGCTTTTCGAGAGCGTTGGACACCCAAATTATCAAGAACAGAGATGGTATTCGAAAATAATACTCCTGCCACGTGCATCTGAATAGCTTCATAGCACGCTCGGGTGTCCGCTTATGCTCCACAAAATCAATATCTATCCAGTCGCTACTACTGCTGAGGCGGGCGATTTCTGCCATAGACCAGCAAGAAAGTCTCTCGCCTCACTTTTCACGCTTAACTAAACACGACCAAAGGTACTACCAACCTTTTAAAATAGAATTCATGATTTCGTAAGAGAGCTATAGAGGTCCAGAAGTCGCTGGGAACACGCTTCCTTGCTGTAGTCCGAAACAACTGTTTCCCGACCAGCACGGGCAATTTCCTGTCGATTACTGTCGTTCGCCAGCAACGAATTCAGTACTCTTGTGAGTTCATCAGGATCTTCCTTCGGAACGACGACCCCGTTTTCCCAGTCAGTGAATAGATCAGTCACCCCCGGAATATCTGTTGATACTGTAGCAACTCCAGCAGCCATATATGTTAACAGTTTGCTCGGCAGGTTTTCCCCATATCGACGTGGACCAACAGCAATATCTGCGAGTGAGAGGTACTCCGGCATCATCTCAAACGGTTCCGGTCCAGTGAATACCACGGTGTCGGCAATGTTTTTATCGTTGACTATCCGTCGATACTTTTCTAGTTCACCTCCACCCACAAACACTAGTTTAACATCGTCATTGGTTTCCTGGACTGCCTCAAACGCCTGGATAAGATCGAGAATTCCCTGGTAGTCCTGTAGTGTCCCGGTGTACATTATTACCGGTGTATCTGCGTCAATTCCGAGCTCGGCTACCAGTTCTGCCTCCGGTGTCTGGGGAGTGAACAACTCGGTGTCCACGATATCCGGGATTACACCTGTCTTGTCCGCATCAACACCGCTATCAATGAGGGCTTGTCGTCGCGGTTCAGACTGTGCTATGACGTAGTCAGCGCTTGACTGGATCCGGTGTTCAAGAAACTCCCAGAACGGTCGCTGAATCGAATCTTCGTCAAAGAAATCGGTTTCTATCATCTCTTCGACGAGCGTGCCATGTGCATCGTATATCACGGGAATATCCGTACGAACAAAGCTGGTCGCGATCTGAGCGACAAAACAGCCCTCATGGAGATGGGCATGTAGGATATCCACCTCCTCGTCTCTGAGAAATTTCACAACTTTCGGGACTAAAAAAGCGTCACATATCGCTTTTTTGTACGAAGCCCCAGCCTCTCGGAACTCTATAGGAATGTCTGGGATGCGATGGACAGGATACGATAGTTTCTGTTCGGTCAATCCAAGATGATACGTACAGACATGGATATCCACCGACTCTGACGCAATATCGGCGAAGTTCATCGCTCGTATCGGAGAGCCCCGATCACTCGGGAACGGAAAAGGAGCGATCATTCCGACAGTGATATCACTGTTATTGGCCATACGTACTGCAACTTCAGCAGTAGTAAATATTCTGCGCTCCCGTTCAGGAACGTTCGCAACTGATTATTTCGAGATACTACTCTCATAGTTCTGCTGAATCAGTAACTATTTAAGAGTCGGTTTATGCTTTCAACTCATATGAAAGGGCTCATTCTCGCAGCAGGGCGGGGATCGCGTCTCGCTCCGATTTCTCACACATTACCAAAACAACTAGTTTCACTCGCTAATAAGCCGGTTATCGAGTATATCGTTGAAGACCTCGTTGCCGTTGGTATACACGAGATTGGAATCGTGGTGAGTGAGGTCGACACCCAGATTAGGGAACATTTTGAAGATGGTAGCGAGTTTGGGGCGGACATCTCTTACATTGTCCAACCCGACCCTCTCGGTCCTGCGAATGCTGTCAGCCACGCTGAGGAATTTATCGGTGACAGTAGCTTTCTGCTTTATTTTGGAGATACGTTCGTCGATCGGACGATCACAGAGCAACTTGTCGATTCGTTTAATCCGGCGAAGCAATCTATTGGACTCTCGTTTCAGGAGGTTGATGAGCCGTCACGATATGGTATCGCAGAGTTCGATGGGGATGATAACATAACTGCTGTTCACGAGAAGCCATCGAATCCCCCTTCAAATCTGGCTTATATCGGTGTCGTCGCGTTCTCACCTCATGTATTTGATATTATTGGATCACAGGGCGTTGCTGAGACAGGGGAAATAGAGATAACAGACACGATTGACCGACTTGTACGTAGTGATTCTGGTGTACAGTGGCACGTTGAAGAGGGGACGTGGAGAGATGTCGGAACTCCAATAGATGTTGTTGAAACGAACAGCCACATACTCAATAGCATCAACCATTCTATTGACGGAACAATTCAAGAAGATGCATCCGTTGAGGGGACGGTTGATCTCGGTAGTCGGAGTGTCATCGAAGCGGGCGCCACCGTTCACGGTCCCGTCTCAATTTCTGAAGATGTGAGAATCAAGTCCGGAACAACTGTTGGGCCGTACGTCAGCGTCGGTCCCGACTGTACGATAGAGAACGCTCGGATCGAGTCTAGTGTCCTCCTATCAGGAGTGAATATCACCAATACACATATCACTCAAAGTCTGATTGGTCGCCAAACAGAAATTGAAGGAAAAGAGCAGACAGACTCAACACCGATGCAATTGGTGGTTGGCGACGACACTCAAATCCAACGCTAATCATGTATATCGTCATGCTCGCGCCGTTTGCGCTCAAACCGAAGGGAACGGTTCGGGCACGTATGGTGCCGATTGCACAGGAATTACAGGAGCGAGGGCACGAGGTTGAAATTATCGTCCCGCCGTGGGATAATCTCAAATACTCTGGCCGAAGTATCAGTTACAACGGGGTCCCCGTCACCCATATCAAGATCGAACGCGATACTATCGGGGGAAATCTGGCAGCAACATACAGGCTGATTCGCGTCGCCCGTTCTCGCGACGCGGACATCTATCATGCGTTCAAACCGAAAGGCCACTCCGGATTAGCCGCGCTGTATCTCTCGAAGCGTTCATCGACACCAGTTGTGCTAGATACCGACGACTGGGAAGGGTATGGCGGACAGAACCGACGTTGTCAGCGGCCCGAAATTGAGAAACTCGTATTTCATTACCAGGAACGACTCACACCACGGTACGGGGACGCAACAACTGTCGCAAGCCGTACGTTACAGACACAGGTCTGGGGAGAACGAGTCCCTCCCGAACAGGTATTTTACGTACCAAACGGCCAATATCAGGGCCGAATAGATCTCGATAGTACTAATCCGGATCGAGTCCGCGAAACACTCGGTATCGGTGATGTCCCAATCGTATTGTTGTACACGCGTTTCTTCGAGTATGATTTGCGTCGTGTGGTCGAGATATTCTCCGGGATTAGTGACGCTGTTGACGACGTTGCATTCGTCACGATTGGGACCGGTAAGCATGGTGAACACGAGGAGTTTGCCGATCTGATTCAGGAAGCAGGACTTGACGAGCAGACGCACATGCTTGGCTGGGTAGAGTTTGAGGAGCTTCCAGACTACTTCACCGCGGCGACGGTAGGCCTGTTTCCGTTTGACGACAACCTAATCTCTAGATCTAAATGTCCTGCAAAATTGACCGAGTTGATGCTCGCAGAGGTTCCCGTCGTGGCCGACGCTGTCGGTCAGATTAGAGAGTATATAATGCACGGTGAATCTGGATTGCTTTGCCCGCCAGAGAGTACCGACGCGTTTGTTACCAACACAGTTGAGCTCTTAGAAGACTCTTCCAAGCGCGAAAGGATCAGTAAGGCTGCCAGACGGCGAATTCTCACTCAGTTTAACTGGCAACAGATTACCAATTCGGTCGAGGAAGCCTATACCCTTGCGCGTGGCTGACTAGAGTAATAAGTGATTGCATCACTGCAGCCACGCTTGGTGCTGGATTGACTGCCCCTCAAAACGAGTGAGCGGTCGGTCCGCATGGTCACAGTTTGATTCAGTCATCGAGATAGTGGTCGACAGTCGCTTCTAGCCCCGCTTCGAACGACCACTCTGGTTCCCAGCCCAGTGCTTCGACTTTCGAGGCGTCGATCGCGTACCGCTGGTCGTGTCCGGCCCGGTCCTCGACGAATTCGATCTGGTCGTCGGCCCCGCCGACAGCGTCGAGAATCCGCTCTGTCACTTCCAGGTTCGTCAGTTCCTCGCCGCTGCCGATGTTGTACACCTCACCGACCGACCCGGATTCGAGCACAGTTCCCAGCGCACGGCAGTTGTCCTCGACGTGTATCCACTCTCGGACGTTCGAGCCGTCCCCGTAGACTGGCAGCGATTTCCCCGCGGCGGCGCGCTGGATGAATTTCGGGATCAGTTTCTCGCTGTGCTGTCGCGGGCCGTAGTTGTTCGAGGTCCGGGTAATGAGTACCGGCAGGTCGTGTGTCGTGTAGTAACTCCGGGCGAGCAAGTCGGCACTGGCTTTCGTCGCGGCGTACGGGTTACGGGGATTGAGCGGATCAGATTCGCCGAATTTTCCCTCGGAGATCTCGCCGTACACTTCGTCGGTCGATATCTGGAGGAACCGATCGATATCGGCGTCCAGGGCGGCGTCGAGAAGCACCTGCGTCCCTTGGACGTTCGTCGAGACAAACGGTTCGGCGCCGTCGATGGAGCGGTCGACGTGGGACTCGGCGGCGAAGTTGACGACGGCGTCGACGTCGGCGACGAGCTCGGCGACGAGTTCCCGGTCCCGGATGTCGCCCTCGACGAACTCGTGGTCCGAGCGGTCGAGGACGCCCGCGAGATTGTCCTTCGAACCGGCGTAGGTGAGCGCATCGAGTGTGACGACTGTGTGGTCCGTCTGTTCCAGAACGTGGTGGACGAAATTTGAGCCGATGAATCCAGCGCCGCCGGTGACGAGCAATCGCATTACCTGTGGTCTGTGACAGTACGTATTTATACTTTTCATAGCTCATCCCTGATATGCGAGTCCTCGTACTGGGCGCCAACGGGCTGCTGGGAAGTAACGTCCTCACAGAGTGCCGGTCCAGAACGCACGACGTCGTCGGAACGTACCACACGTCGCCGCCTGCTATCGACGTTCCGTGTCACAAATTGGATATCGGGAACGAGAGCGAAACCGTCGCCGTGCTCGACGAGGTCACGCCCGACGTCGTCGTCAATTGCGCGGCGATGACTGACGTAGACGGGTGTGAATCGGACCCCGAAGCGGCGATGGCAGTCAACGGGACGGCGCCGGGGACGATTGCGTCGGCCTGTGCCGAACGGGACGTCGAGTTCGTCCACGTTTCGACGGATTACGTGTTCGATGGCGTCGACGGGTCGCCCTACCAGGAAGACGCAGTCCCGGACCCCGTACAAGTGTATGGCGAGAGCAAACTGGCGGGTGAGCGTGCCGTTCGAGAGCGACATTCGGACCCCACTATTGCCCGACTTTCTTTCGTCTACGGCGTCCACAGGGGTGACGGAGAGTTGACTGGCTTTCCGGCCTGGGTCCGGGGAAAACTCGACGCAAAAGAGGAGGTCCCACTGTTCACCGACCAGACGGTAACACCGACACGGGCGGGACAGGCCGCCGCAACGCTTCTGGACCTAAGCCGAGACAACCACACGGGGACGTATCACGTCGCCTGCCGGTCGTGTGTCTCGCCGTACGAGTTCGGGGAACAGATTTGCGAACAGATGGGCGCCTCGCCAGCGCTACTCACCGAGGGATCCATGGCTGACGTGGATCGCCCGGCAAAACGCCCCAAAGAGACGTGTCTCAGCGTCGAATCGGTCGAATCCACGCTCGAACGACCTCAGCCCACACTGACAGAAGACCTCGAACAAATCGCCGAGAAGTTCTAGACCCGCCTCAGAGGCGGTACTGGTCGATATTTTCGAGGAAGAACTCCCGCTCCGACTCGGGGAGTTCGTCGAAGCGGAGCACCTCGTCACAGTCGATCCGCGGACACTTCATCACGCGGTTTCCTTCCAGTTCGTTCGCCGAAACGACGGTACCACAGGCCGGACAGGTGTGTGTGATGATACGCATGGTCAGAGTTTGAGATCGGAGTTCTCGCCGACGACGAGCCGTCGACCGTCGGGGAGAAGTTGGTCCGAACTCCCGATAGTCGTCGCCCGTCCGATGAGGCTATCGATGATTTTCTCGTCGCAGGTTATCTCCGATTCGCCGACGACGACAGTGTTCTCGATGTGTACACCGGAGATACGACAGGACGTTCCAATAGCGGTGTAGGGTCCGAGATAACTGCCGGTTTCGATAGTCGTCTCTGCGTCGATAGAGACGGGACCTCTGACGACGGCACCGTCCTCAATGGTTGCTGACTCCGCGAGTTCAACCTGTCCGGATATCTCGGCTCCGTCTTCGACTGTTCCGTCAAGCGAAGAGTCGATGTCCTGCAAAACAAGTCGGTTCGCATGGAGGATATCTTCGGGCTTACCGGTATCTTTCCACCACCCCTCGACAGTGTGGGAGTCAATAGCCTGCCCTTCGTCGAGAAGAAGTTGTATGGCATCGGTAATCTCCAGCTCACCGCGCCAGGACGGTTCAAGACGCTCAATAGCGTCGAAAACGGCTGATGAGAACACATAGATTCCGATGAGTGCAAGATTTGTCGGCGGGTCGTCGGGCTTCTCGATGAGTTGCGTAACGTTGCCATCCTCGTCAACGTCCGCGATACCGAACGCTTGTGGTTCGTCGACTCGCTGCAGCGCGATACCGGCACCGTAATCGCCGTTGTTGAAGCTATCGACGAGCTCCGAAATACCTTGTTTGAGGATGTTATCGCCGAGATACATCACAAAGTCATCGTCGCCGACAAAATCCCGAGCGGTCCCCGCAGCGTGTGCCAGTCCGAGGGGATTCCCCTGGATGATATAAGTTATTTCGACGCCGTACGCGGAACCGTCCCCGAGGTGTTCCTGAATATCTTCACGTCCCTTGTGACCAAGGACGACGCCGATTTCAGTGATACCGGCTTCTTTGAGGTCTTCGACAGCGTATTCGATAACTGGCTTGTTCGCAACTGGAACGAGCTGTTTCGGACCGGTGTGCGTTATGGGTCGGAGCCGCGACCCGGTGCCACCGGAGAGAATGAGTCCCTTCATACTTAGTTAGGCTGTTCGTCCCAGTCCATAGGAATCTTGTCCGTGTCCGGCGGCAAGCGTTCCTCATCAGGCTCCTCGTAGTCATAGAGGTTCGTCGGGAAATTGATGAGCATTGCCTGCTCGTTCCCAAGCACTTTGAACCCATGCCAGCAGTCTCCAGGGATACGGATTGCTTTCTGATTGTGTTCCCCGATGACGAAGGAGTTGACCTCGTCCTGTGTCGGAGAGTCATCCCGGTCGTCGTAGATGCCGACTTTGATGCGACCGCTGGGACAGACGAAGTAGTCCACCTGGCCCCGGAGATGCCGATGCCACGCCCGGACGACGCCGGGATAGCTGAGCGAGTAATACGACATCGCAGGGTCTGGGTCATATTCGGCCCAGTCCTCGCGGAATATCTCGACGAGATGCCCGCGACTGTCTGCGTTGACTTGCAGTTCACGGATCTCCACGCCATCTATCATAGCGAATAGTAATCTAATATATTAGCAAATTAGCCTATCGATTACTTTCCGTGGGCCTATCTAGATGCTACTCTTCCCTCTGACCGATTAAGTTCACTCAAAAATCCTCTAACCAGATGTGTCTCTTGGAACTGATTGGGAATCAAGATACCTTCTGCCTGGGGTACGCTTGATTATCGTACAGATGTTGTGCTGGCAGGTGTGATGGTACATTTTCCGACGGTGTTGCCATCCCGAAATGATCGCTGATGTAATGCGTTCATCCAATGTCTTCCTCGGCCCCTATCGCCTGGGTGACGTGTGCGACCGTCACCATCTCGAGTCTGCCGACGGTTTTATTCACCTTGACAGTGGTCACGAACCGACCGGGTTGACGGTCGCGCCGAAGAGTAGCCTGAGAAAGACGCACGGCGTCATGACGATGACATGTCTGAACGGTCTGAGCGACGGCAGGGCTCCGACGATGTACTCGAGCGACAACCGGTCCCCCGCTCTCAACAGCGATGAGGAGAAACGAGAGAATGCTGACCAGCGCGCAACAGGCGATGGCTCGGGCGAATATAGGATATGCCGATAATGCTGGTGCAGATTATTTCGAAGTCTTCCGTGAGTGAACTGACAAAAACGATGGCAAGGGAGCGCTGACAGCCTTTCGATATGTGGGTCTGTTGTAGTGAATCAGGACTGGAGGATACCCTCCCCCCGCCCCGAGACCGGCATCTCCAGGGTAACCCGGGTCCCCGACTCGTCGGAGTCGAACGCCACGGAGCCGCCGGCGATGTCGGTCCCCCAGGCGGTCAGGGCCAGCCCGAAGCCGCTGCCGTGTTTCAGCGGTGTCTCGGTCCCCTCCTCGACCAGTGCGAGCTCCTGGGGGTCGA
>SDGW01001367.1_pt1 | contig 10155 bp, 9 predicted proteins | sample 2873831 | NCBI WGS metagenome assembly SDGW01 (sample SAMN08132700, study PRJNA421101) | hypersaline lake metagenome | isolation source: celular fraction 0.22 microns magnesium sulfate-rich crust from ephemeral... | place: Spain: Penahueca Lagoon, Toledo | collected 2011-07
TTCTCCTTGCGGTCCTGGTACTCCTCGCGCTTGTCCTCGATCTTCTCGATGAGCTCGCGCTCGTCCTCGGTGGAGAGGACCTCGGTCTGCTGCTTGAACTCGAGCTGCTCGATCTCCTCTTTGAGCTCCTCGAGGTCCTTGCCCTCGTCGAGTTCGAGGTCCTGTTTGCGCTGCTCGACCTCGTCGAAGAGCTCGTTCGCTTTGGCGTTGAGCTCGTTTCGCTTCTCCTTGTGCTCCTGGACCTGCTCGTTGAGCTCGTCGCGCTTCTCGCGGTGCTCCTGTGCCTCGTCGACCTTCTCTCGCGTCTTCGCGTTGAGTTCGTCGCGGTCGGAGGCGCGGGAGCTCGCGAGCTGGTTCAGCTCGTTACGCCGGTCCCGGAACTGGCCGGCGTTCTTGATGAGCTGCCCCTTGGATTTCTCCTGGAGTTCTTCGTCAGTAATGAGTTCGTCTGCGCTCGATACTTCGATAGTTTGTTCTTCCTCAGCCATTGTTCAAACCTCGATGCCATACCCGCTGGGCGTTCGAGACAACCGTCGCTCGGAGCGTGTTACTTCCCGGTCGGAAGGAGAACGTCCTGTCATTCTCTCGGGCTGTGCACGAACGCACGCAGCGTTCTGGTGTCAGATAGTAGTCCACCACGGCACTTAAAATTTCCGACGGCGGGAGGGGTGCAAGCAGTTGTCAGACCGCCGGCAACGGGTGGTAACGGCTCACACGACCCCGGGTGCGGGAACTTAAAGAGCGACGGAGGAACGCCGCACACAAGTGCGCCAACCGGCAACCTCCCGGCATGGAAGAAGTCGTGCGTGCGCGCGGCCACGAGCACGTCGCCGCCGAACACGCCTCCACGCTCGAAGTGACGACCGACGACTACCTCACGCCAGCCGGCGACTGCATCGTCGGCATCGAGGCCGACCGCGCGCCCGCCGACTTCGACGACGAGTTCGTCGCCGCCTGCCGGGACGAGGACGCCACCATCACGCTCGTCCTCGAAGCCGACGGCCACCGGGAGGAAGTCGTCGGCTCCGGCCACCCCGACCTCGAGTTCGCGAACGAACGCAGCATGGTCGGCCGCACGAGCACGTACGTCGACGACCGCACAATCTTCGTGGACGCCGAGAAGGCCGCCGCGGACCTCGACCGCGACCTCGTCGCCGCGCTCGCGGACGGCGCCGAGCTGACCGCGACCCTGCGCGTCGAGTAGGCTTTTCCCGCTCGGCGACCGTCCACCAAACATGGACGACGAACCCGCGGAGAACATCTCCGGCGGCGAGGCCGCCGCGGGCCGATTCACGGAGTTCGAGCCCGGCGACGGCACCAGCCGCGCGGAAGCCGTCGTCGACCGGCTCGGGGACCTGTACTGGCAGAAGGCCTACGGTGGCCGCGACGCCTTCGAGTGTCTCGTTCGCACGATTCTCAGCCAGAACACCAGCGACGTCGCCAGCCAGCCCGCTCACGACGCACTGATGGAGCGCTACGACCCCGGCGACCCCGCCGACCGCCCAGCGTCGGACGACGACCGGGACGGCGCGGGCTCACAGGGAGACGGCGACCTGGCGGCGGCGCTCGCGGACGCCCATCAGGACGAACTCGCGGAGACCATCTCCTCGGCGGGGCTCTACAACCAGAAGTCCGAGACGCTGATTCGCATCGCGGGCCGCGTCCGCGAGGAGTACGGAGGGGAGGACGAGTTCGACGAGTTCGTGCGCACGGGCGACCCCGCGGAGGTACGCGACGCCTTACTGGACATGAAGGGGGTCGGCCCGAAAACCGCCGACTGCGTGCTGCTGTTCGCGGGCGGCCGCGGCGGCGTCTTCCCCGTGGACACGCACGTCCACCGCACCGCGCGCCGGCTCGGGCTCGCCGCCCCGAACGCCGACCACGAGGGCGTCCGTGAAGCCCTCGAAGCCGAGGTGCCCGGCGAGAAGTGCGGGTTCGGGCACACGGCGATGATTCAGTTCGGCCGCGAGTACTGCTCGGCGCGCAAGCCCGCGTGCCTGGACGGCCCGGAGGCGTGCCCGCTGTACGACCTCTGCGACCGCGTCGGCGTCGACGAACTCGCGGAGGACGTCGTCGACCCCGCGGAGGCCGCGGGCGACTAGTCGAGGCTCTTCCAGCAGGTGTCGGTGAACGACGCCAGCGGCACGTCCACGCCGGAGTCGATGCTGACGAACAGGCCCGCGTACTCGGCCTCGGCGAAGTGGAACGCGGTCACCTCCTCGAAGCGGTGCATCGAGCACCGCAGGTCGCCCGCGTCGAAGAGGTCCTCGAGGCGCTCGCGGCTGATGCCTTCTAGCACGAGGTCGCGGTGGATGTCGTCGGCGACATCGTCGAGGCGCTCGTCGACGTCGTCCCGGACGTACCGCAGGTCGTAGCCGTCCCTGTCGTACTCGGCGACGACTCGTAGCGCGTCGCCCGCCTGCGCCCGGAGCTCAGCGGCGAGTTCGTCCCCACCGGTCATGGGAATCGGTAGCGAGCGCGCCGTGTTGAAAGTTCTGCCCGTCAGGAGCCGCTGCTGGCGTTGATCGTCTCGTTGTCCCGGTAGCTGAAGTCCTCGTCGCCGGCCGGCCCCGCCGAGAGGAACGGGAGGTTGAGCTCCCACTCCGCCACCACGGAGAAGCGCGAGAAGGGGTTCGAGAGGAACTCCGAGAGGTCGCCGACGCCAGCGAACCGCAGCTGGACGTCGACGGCGACGACGCGGGTGTCCATCGCGGTGCCGACCGCGCTGAACCCGAAGTCGCCGGGTGCGCCGAGGTTCGTGAACAGGTCGAGGTGGAGCCAGAACGTGATGTGGGGGTCGTCGCCGCCGACGTCGAAGCGGTGGCCGCCGTCGCCCTCGACGGGCGACCGCTCGACCTGCGCGCCGACCGTGCCGACGAACGCCGTGGAGACGACCAGCACCGCGACGAGGACGCTGACTGCTCGTGTGCGGCTCACGCCCCGTAGTTCCGGGACGCAGAGTATAGAGCTATCGACTGAGAAGCACGCCGCGAGAGCGGAGTCCGCTCAGACGAAGCGGAACGTCTCGAGGTTCTTCGGCGCGAACGTCCGCATGTTGTACTCGTGGTAGAGCGCGCTGGAGAGGTCCTGCGTCGAGGACTCGTCGCCGTGCACGCACAGCACCTTCTCGGGCCGGGGGTTCATCGTGCGCACGAAGTCCTCGAGGCCCTGCCGGTCGGCGTGCCCGGAGAAGCCGTCGACGGTCTCCGTGTCCATCTTGAGTTCGAGGCGCTCGGTGCGGCCGCTGCCCCGGGAGTCGGGCATCGGAATCTCGTCCCAGCCGGACTGGATGCGGCGGCCGAGCGTCCCCTGGGCCTGGTAGCCGACGAACGTCATCGTGGAGTCCGGGTCCGGGCCGATGTGCTGAATCCAGGACATGATGGGGCCGCCCGTGACCATCCCCGAGGTGGAGAGGATGATGCACTGGTCGCCGTCCGCGACCTCCTGTCGCTCCTCCTCGCCGCCGTCGATGTGGTTGAACTGGGGCGCGAGGAACGGGTTCTCGTCCTCGTGGAAGATGCGGTCGCGGAGGTCGTCGCGGAGGTACTCGGGGTACGTGGTGTGGATGGCGGTCGCCTCCCAGATCATGCCGTCGAGGTGGATGGGCATCTCGGGGATGTCGCCCTCGCGCATCGCCTCCTCGAGGACGAGCATCATCTCCTGGGAGCGGCCGACCGCGAACGCCGGAATCAGGACCTTCCCGCCCTGCTCGTACGTCTCGTTGATGACGCGCTTGAGCTTGCGCTCGGAGTCCTCCTGGTCGGTCTGGTAGTCGTTGCGGCCGCCGTACGTGGATTCGAGGACGAGCGTCTCCACGCGCGGGAAGTCGTTGACCGCGCCGTTGAACAGCCGCGTGTCGTCGTAGTGAATGTCCCCGGAGAACGCGACGTTGTAGAGGCCGTCGCCGATGTGGAAGTGAGACACCGCCGACCCGAGGATGTGGCCCGCGTTGTGGAACGTGAGCTTGACGTCCGGCGCGATGTCGGTGACGTCGCCGTACTCCAGGGGGATGGTGTGCTTGATGGCCTCGCGGACCATCTCGGACTCGTACGGGGGCGCCCGGCCCTCCTTCGCGGCGACGTCGAGGTAGTCCAGCGTCAGCAGGCCCATGAGGTCCCGCGTCGGCTCGGTGGTGTAGATGGGGCCGTCGTAGCCGTACTTGAACAAAAGCGGGATGAACGCGGAGTGGTCGAGGTGCGCGTGCGTGAGCACGACCGCGTCGATGGAGTTCGCGCCCGCGCCGAGCGCCTCCTGGACCTGGAGGTAGGGTACTTCGTCCTCGCTGCCGGGCTTGTCGCCGCAGTCGATGAGGATGCGCGTCTCGGGCGTCGAGAGGATGAAGCTCGCGCGGCCGACCTCGCGGCAGCAGCCCAGCGTGGTGATGCGGACGTACTCGTCGTCGCTCATCTCCTCGCGGTGAATCTGGCGGCCGACCTTCTCCAGGATGTCCCGGCGGTCGTCGCGCTCGGACTTGAGGAAGTCCCGGACGTTCGAGACGGTGGAGGATTCGATTGGCGGCGTGCGTACGACTTCGGGCGTCCAGCCGGCGGCTTCCGTAATCTCGCGCAGTGTGGAGCCGTGGCGACCGATGACCATCCCGGGCTTCTCGGCCTCGATGACGACTTCGCCGGTGTCCTCGTGGAAGTCGAGGTCGGTGATGCCGGCGTCCTCCGGAATGACGTCAAGGATCTTCTCGCGTGCGGTCTCCGGCCGGGAGAGCACCGCGGGGTCGGGGCGGACGGTGATGCGCTTGCGGAGCTTGCTCGCGAGCTGCCGGACGAGGTCGCCGTCCTGGGCGAACTGCTTGGGGTCTCGGGTGTAGACGACGAGCTCGGGGCCCTCGTACTTGACGTCGGTCACCGAGATGTCCGGCGGAATCTCGTTCGTAATCTTGTCCTGTAACTCCTCGAGTTGCTGGTCTACAGTACTCATAGTCGGGGATTGAGCCCTCCTGTGTCCGGGCGACCGGCGGTGCTGGGGCGGCTCACAAACCCCGGCGAGTGGGGTCGCGAGCACGCCGAAAAACGTTGTGAGTAGTCACACAGCATCGTCATCCCAGCATGGAGACCGGTGGTTCCGGCCGAGGTGGCCGGGCCGCGGGGATTAGTACAGGAGAACCCGCTTGTCTGCCAGTAAGCGGTTCCGGTTATAAAAGCCTTCGCAAAGTTAGTGTTTCTTCACGTTCGAGGTGGGGCATGGAACTGACGGCAGACGCGGTCGTCCGCGAGCGCGAGTGGGTGCTCGAACGCGCCGACGTCGTCGTCCCGCTGGTCAACGACGTCCGGAACGCGCTCGGGGACGCCTTCGACACCGAGGTCGCGCCCGTGACCGACGAGCAGTACCGGAACGCCGTCGCCGAGGTGTTCGCGGACGGCGACCGCGCGGTGAACGTCGCGGCGCTCGTGGCGCTGCTCCGAGAGCTCGACGTCACCGACGACTACCCGGGGTTCGTCGTCGACGAGCTCCTGGGCCGCGAACTCGCGGCGATGATCGCGGGCGAGCAACCGCTGCGCCTGCTCGCGGAGTCGACGTTCCACTACGCGGACGTCCACACGAGCGGCGACGGCGACAGCGCCGCCGGACTGGACGACCTCGACGCCGCGCTCGCGGCGGGCGTCCAGACGCGGCTCCCCGGCTGGTCGTGGACGGAGTCGGCGAGCCCGTTCTCGGTGCCGCGGACTCGGGAGGACTGAACGGCGCCGCGGCTGACGGGTAACTGCGTCGGAGAACGGAGGTGATCGCGGGTCAGTTCGCCCGTCCGTCGCCGATCTCTATGTCCTCGTCCGGGAGTTCCGGCGCCTCGGAGGGGTCGATTTCGGTCTCGAGGGTGCGTTCGACTTCGCGCTGACGGAGTTGTTCGCGCTTCTTCTGGCCTTGCCGTTCGCGGCCACGCTTCGTGTCACCCATACTGTGCGGGACGTTCCCATGCCACTTAACTCTCCCGCCGGTTCCAGCGCCGCTGGAACGCTCCCGGATTCAGAGGGCGTCGTCGACGAACTGGGAGACGACGAGGTCTTCGGCGCTCCGCAGCCGGTACTGGACCGTCGAGCGCGGCACGCCGAGCTCGTCGCTGAGGTCGCTGACGGTGACCTCGCGGGGCCGCGAGTAGTACCCGTTCTCGACGGCGGCCTCGAGGACCGCGCGGTGCTCGGGCGTCAGCTCCGCGGCGATGCGCGACTCGGCGTCCCAGTTCCCGGCGCTGGAGAGCCGAGACAGCGACAGCGAGAGGCCCTCCCGGAGCTGGGCCTCGATGGCGTCGTAGAGCTCACCGACGGACTGCTCCTCGGGGTGGAGGACCCGCCACCGGTACTCGTTGTCGCTGCGGCGGGCCTCGAAGACGACGCCGTCGCCGACGTGCTCGTGGACGTAGTGTGGGACCGAGTGGCAGTCGTGAACTTCCTCGCGGAACGTGTAGACGGTCCGTGAGTTCGCGGACTCGTCGAGGACGTGGTACTCCCGGTACGTGTCGCAGTCCGGGAGGTCCAGACACTCGTTGCACCGCGACTCGTCGAGGAACACCTCGTCGAAGGCCGCCAGCGCCTCGTCCGTTCCGGTGGCGTGGTCGATGCGCCACATCCGCTCGCGGGTGGTGAAGCAGACCGAGGTCCACGCCGTCAGACTGTCGTGCTCGATGAAGCAGTCCATGAGGGCGTCGCTCCCCGGTTCGTACGTCACGGTGAACTCGAACTCGCGCACGCTCGTAGCTACGCTCCCGATGGATAATATTAGTTTCTGCTAACTTCCGGTGTCTCCGGATGGGGAGCAGAACATCAGCTCTGGACCTGCTTCTCGGGTTGTTGTAGTGAATTGGCGAGTGGGTTAGCTATAGGCAACTAGATTCTGCGCTCGTGGAGCGTCCGCACACCTTCACGGGTTTTAAGAGCGAGTCAAGCCTCGTTGCTGGTAATGAGCGACGAACAGGAGCTCGGCATCACCGAGTCCAAGGAGCACAACCCCGGCGAGTGGTACGCCGAAGTGGTCCAGAAGGCGGAACTGGCGGACTACGCGCCGATGGGTGGGTTCATCGTCACCCGACCCCGCGGATACGCCCTCTGGGAGGCGATTCAGGACAACCTCGACGGCTGGTTCAAGCAGACCGGCGTGGACAACGCCTACTTCCCGCTTTTCATCCCCGAGTCGTACCTCGAACGCGAGAAGGACATCGTGGAGGGGTTCGACCCCGAGGTGGCGTGGGTGACCCACGGCGGCCACGACGAGCTCGAAGAGCGCCTCGCGGTCCGGCCGACCTCGGAGTCCATCATCGCGCCCTACATGGCTCAGTGGGTGCGCTCGCACCGCGACCTCCCGCTGCGCGTGAACCAGTGGAACTCCGTCGTGCGCTGGGAGGCGACCGAGACGAAGCCGTTCTTCCGCACGAAGGAGTTCCTCTGGCAGGAGGGACACACCGCGCACGCGAGCGACGAGGAGGCGTGGGCGGAGACGACGCTGCGCCTCGACCAGTACCAGCGGCTCTACGAGGACGTCCTCGGGATGCCCGTGCTGCGCGGCCGGAAGCCCGACCACGACAAGTTCCCGGGCGCGGACACCACGACAACCGTCGAGGCGCTGATGCCCGACGGGAAGTCCGTGCAGGGCGGCACCAGCCACCACCTCGGGCAGTCGTTCGCGGAGGCGTTCGACATCACGTTCAGCGACGAGGACGAAGCAGAGAAGACCGCGTACACGACGTCGTGGGGACTGTCGTGGCGCGCCATCGGCGCGCTCGTCATGAGCCACAGCGACGACCAGGGGCTCGTGCTCCCGCCGACGGTCGCGCCCAAGCAGGTCGTCATCGTCCCCATCTGGCAGGAGGACACCAAAGACGAGGTGCTCCAGTACTCCTCGGAGATCGCGGCCGAGCTGGAGTCCCAGGGGGTGCGCGTCCACCTCGACGACCGCGACGAACGCAACCCCGGGTTCAAGTTCAACGAGTGGGAGCTGAAGGGCGTCCCCGTGCGCTTCGAGATCGGCCCGAACGAGGTCGAGGACGAGGAGGTCACAGTCGTCCACCGGCCCGACGGCGAGGACGCCGTCGAGGACCGCGCGGACATCACGGCGACGGTCCACGACCACCTCGACGAGGTGTACGAGAAGCTCTACGACGCGGCCGCCGAGCGCCTCGACGAGAACGTCCGCGAGGCCGACAGCCGCGAGGAGATTCTGGGCACCATCGGCAAGCACGGCGGCTACGTGAAGGCGCCGTGGTGCGGCGACGAGGACTGCGAGGCCGAAATCAAAGACCAGGTGCACGCCGAAATCGTGCTGGTGCCGCTCGCGGAGGACAGCGCCGCGCGCGCGGCCTCCGAGTTCGAGGACGAGCACCTCCCCGAACCCGACCACGAGGGCGAGGACTGCGCCATCTGCGGTGAGCCCGCCGAGGAGACGGCGTTCTTCGCGAAGTCGTACTGACGGCGCCGCTTTTGTCACGGTCGTTCATTTGATAAGGGTAGTCGCCGAACCGTCGAGTAGCGAAGCGGCCTCCACTCGGGCGGTGCACGACGGGGTTCGCAGGCGGCATAGCGGCGCATACGAACACCTTATATTCCCTCTTTGGTGGTTATATTACCATTAGTGATTCAGGGAAGGGGTTTTACTCGGCCGTGCCACACGGTGGCACATGCATCAGTCCGACAGCACGAACAACCTCCTCGCAGACCCGACCGACGAACGGTCGAACTGCGGGGTCGGGGTCGTCGTCGACCTCGACGGGGGTCGGTCCCACCGCGTTCTCTCTGACGCACTCGACGTACTGGAGAACCTCGAACACCGCGGCACCACGGGCGCCGAGGAGAACACCGGCGACGGCGCCGGCGCCATGATTCAGACGCCCCACGAGTTCTTCGCCGACGTCTTCGACGGCCTCCCCGAGACCTACGCCGTCGGCTCGTTCTTTCTCCCGCAGGACGCCGACGAGCGCGACGCCGTCGTCGAAACCGTCGAGGACGCCCTCGCCGAGCACGGCCTCGCGGTCGACGCGTGGCGCGACGTCCCGACCGACAACGCCGACCTCGGGCAGACCGCCCTCGACTCCGAGCCCCACGTCGCGCAGGCCGTAGTACGTCCCGAGAACACTGATGACTTCGAGAAGGCGCTGTACGTCGGCCGGCAGGCCGTCGAGGACGCCGTCGACCACGACCGCTTCTACGTCTGCTCGCTCGACCAGGACACCGTCGTCTACAAGGGCCTCCTGAAGGGCGACCAGGTCACCGACTACTACCCCGACCTCACCGACGACCGCGTCGAGACCGGGTTCGCGCTCGTCCACGCTCGCTTCTCGACGAACACGCTCGGCGCGTGGCACCTCGCGCACCCCTACCGGACCATCATCCACAACGGCGAGTTCAACACCATCCGCGGGAACGTCAACTGGATGCGCGCCCGCGAGGCCGACCTCGAAGCCGAGGGCTTCACCGACGACGAACTGGAGGAAGTCCTCCCGGTCATCGACGACCCCGAGCAGTCCGACACCGCGAGCGTCGACAACGCGCTCGAACTCCTGATGCAGACGGGGCGCTCGCTCCCGCACGCGCTCCGGATGCTCGTCCCCGAGGCGTGGCAGGGCGACGACGAGATGAGCGACGCCCGCTGCGAGTTCTACGACTACCACGCCAGCCTCGTGGAGCCGTGGGACGGCCCCGCGCTGGTCATCGGCACGGACGGCGACCGCATCGGCGGCGTTCTCGACCGGAACGGCCTTCGCCCGTGCCGCTACGAGAAGCGCGCGGACGGCACGCTCGTGATGGCGTCCGAGCAGGGCGCCCTAGAGGGCGACGTCAGCGAGGTCGAAGAGCGCGGCCGCCTCCGGCCCGGCCAGCTGTTCCTCGCCGAACCCGGGAAGGGCGTCGTCGACGACGAGGACGTCTTCGAGGAGCTCACCGACGAGCAGTACGGCGAGTGGGTCGACGACGAGCAGCTCCGCCCGGAGACCGGCGAGGACGTGCTGCCGAGCGACCCGACCGACGACCTGCGCTCCGAGCAGGCGATGTTCGGCTACACCCGCGACGAGCTCGACGAGCTCGTCGCGCCGATGGTCCAGGACGGCAAGGACCCCGTCGGCTCGATGGGCGACGACGCGCCGCTGCCCGGCATCTCGGAGTTCAACCACCCGCTGGCGTCGTACTTCCGCCAGCTGTTCGCGCAGGTCACGAACCCGCC
>SDGW01001561.1_pt1 | contig 10155 bp, 11 predicted proteins | sample 2873831 | NCBI WGS metagenome assembly SDGW01 (sample SAMN08132700, study PRJNA421101) | hypersaline lake metagenome | isolation source: celular fraction 0.22 microns magnesium sulfate-rich crust from ephemeral... | place: Spain: Penahueca Lagoon, Toledo | collected 2011-07
GAAACGGGCTGACTCCTCCGGAAAAACGGGCGAGCGAGACCCCGCAGAGAGCTTGCGAATGAGGAGGCTCGATCGTTCGTCCGGGGAAAGCAGCCCGTTTCCCAGCCCGCCGCACTCCATAAAAGCAACGGAACCATACGCACTTTATCTTGAAACCAAGTCTTCAACAATAGGGGGCTATAATGGAATAGTCGCAAAAAAGCTCAGAGCATAAACTCTGAGCTTTTTGGTGCTTTCCATTAAATCACATATTTAAAAATCGCGAAGAAGTGTGCTACGGAACCGGCAATAACGAACAAGTGCCAGACTGCGTGGTGGAAAGTGAAGCTTCTCCAAACATAAAAGATTGCCCCAATGGAATACAATACGCCGCCGACAACTAGTAAAACAATGCCTCCGAAAGCGAATGTTGCCACTAATGGCCCCCATGCAAGAACGATAATCCATCCCATTAATACATAAAATACAGTAGATAACACAACAAAGCGTTTTACAAAGAACATTTTAAAGATAACCCCTGAAATCGCAAGTCCCCAAACTATGCCAAATAACGTCCAACCTAATGTACCACGAAGGTTAACTAATAATATAGGGGTGTATGTTCCCGCAATGAACAAATATATGGCTGCATGATCAAAAATTTCAAAGATGTCTTTCCATTTACCTGGCGGGAAGCTATGCACTAATGTAGAACACGTGTATAAAATGATCATAGTAGCCCCATAAATGGAGACAGCTACAATTTCCCAAGGGTTGCCTTCCAAACTAGCAAAAACAACAAGGAGAACAAGCGCTGCAATACTTAACAGAACACCAATACCGTGCGTGATTGCGTTAGCGATTTCCTCTTTTTTCGTAAAAGTATGTGTTTCCAAGAGACAAAACCTCTTCCTAACTGTTTTCTCCATTATAGCTTTTTTTGGTCATATAAGCCAAAACATAACTATAAAAATTTAGTAAACGTCTGTACAGAATATGAGCGTACAAGCAATGAATCCTACAGATTTTATGTCATCTCTATTATAATAAGAAGTGATTCCAAACAGAGAAAGAACATAACGGGGGAATGAAAATGGATCCATTAGATATCGTCGGAAATCTCAATAACATAAAACCTGCCTATCAACCCGTATTTTCAGCGGTCAAACATGACATAATCGGATATGAAGTCCTTGGACGAATTGACCATGAGGGTGTTTGGAAGAGTCTTGGAGGCTTTTTTCAGGATTCACAAGTGCCGGATGAGTTTAAACTAGAAGTCGATACACACATTTTATCCATTGCGATAGAGGATATCATGAAACATGATGACAAAAAGCTTCTATTTATCAATCGTAATGCTAAAGAATTAATGGTTGAAAATGGAGAATCATTTATTGAAGCCCTTCAACCGTTTGTTGAGAGAGGGTTTTCCCTAAATCGAATTGTTCTTGAAATAACAGAACATGACTTTGATGAAGACTTTGAATCCATGAATCACTTATTGCTTTATTATAAGACGTATGGAATTCAAATCGCAGTAGATCATGTAGGAGCGAAAAGTTCTAATCTTGATCGTTTGCGTCAATTAGAACCTCATATTTTGAAAGTTGACTCTAAAGTCTTGCGAGATAATGACTCAAGTGGGTATCAGGATATTATTTATTCATTGTCTATGCTAGCAAGAAGAATTGGTGCAGCCTTATTATTTGAAAATATTGAGGATTCATTCCAGCTTTACTATGCATGGAAACATGGCGGACGCTTTTATCAAGGTTTTTATTTAGGAGAACCTTCTTATCATTTCTTGGATCCTTTTGAAAAGGAAACTCTTATTAAAGATCAGGTGAATGCTTTTATAAGAAGAGAAAAAGGGGTAATTGAAAAACGACTTGAATTTGTTTTGAAATGGGATCAGTGCTTAAGAGAATTGCTTGTCCATTGGGATGGACCTAAGCGTTCTGACTCCTTTTTAGAGAAGGTTACTTCAAATTTTAATTATGAAAGTTTTCGTATGTACATCTGTGATAGTAATGGGAAACAAATTTCTTCAAACTTTCGACAAAGAGATGATGAGTGGATGAAAGAGCCAGATATATTGGGTACAAATTGGGCGTTTCGTCCTTACTTTTTAGAAAATATGATGCAAATGAAAACCTGGAATAAAGGGCGTTTATCTGATCTTTATTCAGACATCGAAACAAGAGAAATGGTTCGAACATTTAGCTTTCCGTTATCGGATCATCACTTTATTTTTATAGATATACGATATGATTATATATATGAAAATGAATCCTTGTTAATGTAAGAAGAGCTGATCTCACTTTTGTGTGAGGTCAGCTTTTTTTCATCAAATTCTAAGGACTTTCACCAAAAAGAAACATAGCTTGTCTGCTTGAGCGTGTTTTGTCTAAAAAAGATGTATACCTATTAATGATTCGTCATATCTTTTCAAAGAGTGCATAAAACAGTGCTCATGCTCGCAATCCTTGTCTCTTCTTGGTGTGATTTTACGAACGATTACCCCTCTTTAGCATAATATATATTGATAGAATATGAGGTAAGAAAGGAAAGTTGCAGATCATGAATTATCATTGCTTACATTGTTGTTTCATTACACAACAAGAAGATTTTTGTCCAGCATGTGGCCAAAAAAACTTAATCCCGATTCACATCGAAGTTCATTCCAATAACGATGCAAAATAAGAGAATCATGAAGAGAGGCCATTCCTTTTATGTAAGGAGTCTCTCTTTGGTTTAAAAGAAGGTGGAGGGATCTATGAAGAGTAAAATGATGTTGGTTGTGTTAAGTTTGGCTTTATTTATGATTGTTCCTAGTGTACAAGCAAGTGAACGAGTAGATCAGCCTGATTGGAAATCTATAATGGTACAGGCTCACAATGTTCAAGCAAAATACTCAAATAAATCAGTTGAGTACACAACGATTCGAAAAGATTTCCGCAAGGTGTTTACAAAAGAAGCAATGATGACCATTTTTATGGAGCATATGTTCGTTCATGAGGGGTTATTCCGTTTAGCATCAACAGACTTTTCGCCTTACATTATTCCGAGTTTGGATTGGACAAGTTTTCATGTTCAAAAAACAAGTGAGAATGAGGTTATCTTATTGGAAGATCATAGAGACCCCACAGAATTAATGGGACCTCAACGAATTTTAAGAGAGGTAACCATTACTCAAACAGAAGAAGGCTGGAGAATTAGTCATTTAGATTGGGTGCAAAGAGAAGAGTCCGATAAAGGATAACGTTTTTTGATAAGACGATCAAATAACATTTTCTTTAGATGAAAATATGTTACAATGTTTTTTGGGATGCAAAAAAACAAAAATGACTCCTCATGTGTTCTTCAGAAGGAGTGTACGACAATGATAAGTATAGAACGAGAAGAACTAGATGAGTATTCAGTAGAAGACCTTATGATTCCATCCGAAAAAGTAGCCCACGTTCAAGGTGGCAACCCAATGGAACATGCATTATTAGTATTAGTAAAATCAGGGTATTCTGCTGTACCTGTATTAGATGCTCAATATAAACTAAAAGGAATTATTAGCAAAACCATTATTATCGATAACATACTTGGAATTGAACAGTTTGAATTAGACAAATTATCTTCCATTTGTGTCGAAGAAGTGATGGACACAGAGATTCCATATTTGAAACGCGGAGATTCTTTTGTTGATGGTCTTCGATCTGTTATCGATCATCCGTTTGTATGTGTCATTGATGATGAAGGTCACTTTGATGGTATTTTAACGAGAAGGACTATCTTAAAAAGAACAAATCAGCATTTAGATTTAAAAAAATCATAATATGAACGATATAAATTGTTGGCTTATTGATTAAGCCAACAATTTTTCTATGCAAATGTTTTTTAGGTTTGGGGGGATATGATGGAGCAATCTATCCATCAGCAGAAGAGTCAGTCAAATTCAAAACGACCTTTTGTACTTGCAGCGATCATGCTAGCGATGTTTCTTGCTGCTATTGAAGCAACCATTGTTTCAACTGCAATGCCAAGTATTGCATCAGACCTTGGTGGTTTTTCTTTATATAGCTGGGTGTTTTCTGCTTATTTACTAACAAATGCGAGCACCGTACTTATTTTTGGAAAGCTATCGGATATTTTTGGTCGCAAACCAATCTTTTTAATGGGAATAAGCTTGTTTTTAACGGGATCATTATTATGTGGTTTTTCAACTTCTATGGAAATGCTTATTGTATTTAGGTTTATTCAAGGCATTGGTGCCGGTGCGTTAATGCCTATGGCATCAACGATTGTAGGGGATATATATACAAAAGAGGAGCGAGCTCAAATACAAGGGTATCTGGCAAGTGTGTGGGGAATTTCAGCCGTAACAGGTCCGGCACTAGGTGGTTTCTTTGTGGATGTTTTGAATTGGAAGTATGTATTCTGGATGAACCTTCCTTTAGGCTTTTTAGCGATTATCGGTATCGTGTTGTTTTTCAAAGAGGACATTGAAAAAGAAAAACGATCCATTGATTACATAGGATCTCTTCTTCTGATTTTAAGTGTATCTTCGTTAATGATCATTCTAGTTGAGGGTGGGGTAGCCATTCCGTGGAATTCCAATACCATGTTCCTTTTAACTATGTTCTCGCTCATTGCTTTTATCATGTTTATCTTTCAGGAACGAAGAGCGAACGATCCTATGATGCCTTTTGCCATTTGGACTTACAGATCGATCACGATTGCCAATATAACATCTTTAACTACAGGTATGATTTTAATCGGGGTATCAAGCTTTTTACCAGCTTTTGTTCAAGGGGTAATGGAGCAATCAGCAACAGTTGCTGGGTTTACATTGACTGCGATGTCTATTGGCTGGCCAATATCTTCCACCATTGCTGGGCGACTTTTATTAAAGATTGGATTCCGAACGACTTCTATTTTAGGAGGATTGGCTCTTATTATCGGTGGGATCTTCTTCTTCATGCTAACTCCAGAGAAAGGTCCTTTTTGGGCAGCAGCAGGTTCATTTTTTATTGGAGTAGGTATGGGGCTATCAACAACTTCTTTTATTGTTTCCATTCAAAATACGGTTGATTGGAAAAAGAGAGGCATTGCTACAGCTACAAATATGTTTATGCGAACGTTAGGAAGTGCACTTGGTGCAGCACTACTAGGTGGTATTCTGAATGGGAAAATACAAACTGTTATAGAGGAAAGAGGGCTTGAAAACCAAGCTTCAGTCGATACGACCAATATCCTTTTGGACGCTGAAAAAAGAGGTTCGCTCTCACAGGATGTGTTACATACACTGCAAGATGCATTAACGATTGGATTACATCAAGTTTATATAGGTTTATTCCTACTTGCAATCCTCTCATTTGGCTTAATTATATTTTTACCTAAAGGTGACAAAGCATGAATTCTTGTCACGGGGAACTCACTTTGATAAAGTAAAAAAGAGTCTTACATATGAAGGAGGAGCAACCCCATGGAAATGATGGACGCAAATGAAATTATTTCATTTATTTCAAACAGTAAAAAATCAACACCAGTGAAAGTATATATTAAAGGTGAAAACCTTAAGACGATTGATTTTGGTGAAGATGTTAAGGATTTCGTTCACAATGAATCAGGCGTATTATTCGGCACATTGGCGCTGGAACAGTATTAGCTGGCGTAATTGAGCCGCCATCTGCTAAGCCTGTTGTTGTAGAAGACGAGGTCGTAATTGGTGCTAACGTTGTTGTGCTTGAAGGTGTAACAGTAGGGAAAGGTTCTGTAGTTGCTGCAGGAGCTGTTGTTACACAAGATGTACCTCCGAATTCTGTAGTTGCAGGAACACCTGCCAAAGTCATCAAAGAAATTGATGATCAGACGAAAGGTAAAACAGAGATTAAACAAGAACTACGTAAATTAGATCAATAAAGAATGGAAGCAGGAGTGCTAAGCTCCTGCTTTTTTAATAAAAAGATTGAGGTGAGACAGTTGAATCTAGAACAATTGCAGAGCATTCGTAGAGATTTACACCAAATTCCTGAGCTTGGCTTCCAAGAGAAAAAAACACAACAATATCTTCTTGAATACATCCATAGCATTAAAAATGAAAAGATGGAGATTCAAACTTGGAAAACAGGGGTATTGGTAAAAATCCCTGGCAAGAGTGCCGAAGAAACCATCGCATACCGTGCAGATATTGATGCCCTTCCTATTACGGAGGAAACAAACTACTCGTTTGAGTCTCAACATACAGGGAACATGCATGCATGTGGGCATGATTTTCATATGACAATTGCACTTGGTGCACTAACTCGATTAGCAGAGAACCCTCCCCATAACAATGTGATATTTATCTTCCAACCTGCTGAGGAAAACCCTGGAGGGGCCCTTCCTATGCTGCAGAGTGAGGAGTTGAAAGCATGGTGGCCTGATCGGATCTTTGCCTTACATATTGCACCTGAGTACCCAGTTGGGACGATCGCTTCACGAAGCGGCTTGTTATTCGCAAATACAAGCGAGCTCTTCATGGACTTTAAAGGTAAAGGTGGACATGCAGCTTATCCGCATACAGCAAAAGATATGGTGGTAGCTGCTAGTTCTTTTAACGTACAGGCCCAACACATTGTGGCTCGTACAGTAGATCCACTAGATTCAGCTGTACTTACAGTAGGGAAGATGACAGCAGGCTTTGTTCAAAATGGTATTGCTGAAAATGCTCGTTTAGAAGGAACTATGAGAGCTTTTAAAGCCGATACGATGTCAGGCATGAAGCAAAATGTTGAAGGGTTAGCTAAAGCAATCGAATTGGCATACGAATGTACGGTATCGATTGATTATGGTTCAAACTATTATCAAGTATATAACCATGAGCAGTTTATGGAACCATTTCAGCAGATTGTAGAAAAACGAGGATATAAATATGTGGATTGTCCACCTGCCATGACAGGTGAAGACTTTGGCTATATGCTTAGAGATATCCCTGGTTTTATGTTCTGGCTCGGTGTGGATTCCCCTTATGGACTTCACCATAGCCAATTGCAGCCAAAGGAAGAAGCGTTAGAAGTGGGTGTCCAAGTCGTTGAAGCAACAGTTCGAGAGCTCTAACAGTCGTGCATACCCTTCTGGGAAGAGGATACACTATCGGTTGAAGGACTGTGTCCTGAGATTAGAAGGAGGTATGTATTGTGGCTCGAATTGGAGTTGAAGGAACATTAACGGATGTAAAAAATGCGCTACAATCCAAAGGTCATGATTGCGTAGATTTACGTAATGAAGACGATGCAAATGGATGCGACTGCTGCGTAATATCTGGTCAGGATAAAGATGTTATGGGTATGGCAGATGCTTCTATTCAAGGTTCAGTGATCAATGCCGATGGAATGACAGCAGATGAAGTTTGTCAGGCTGTTGAGGCACGTGGACAACAATAGAATGTCCCTAAGCTGGCTCAATAGAATTGAGTCAGCTTTCTTTTTATTCATTTAGTTTCTTGCAATCATATTATTACATGATGTTTTAATGATTTAGGGAAGAGGTGGTGTATGATTACGTTCAAAATTGTATTGGTCTTCGTTCTAATCATTGCGACTGCTTTTTTCGTGGCTAGTGAATTTGCTATTGTCAAAGTAAGAAAGAGCCGTGTTGAATCATTATCACAGAACGGGAACAAGAAAGCCGATCAAGTGCTACACATCATAAAAAATCTAGATAATTATTTATCTGCCTGTCAACTGGGAATTACGATTACATCTCTAGGATTAGGTTGGCTAGGGGAGCCGACGGTAGATAAGTTGTTACGACCTGTTTTTGCGTCGTTTGGTTTACCTGAGGCTATAAGCCATACAGTTTCATTTGCTGTATCATTCTTTATCATTACATTTCTTCATGTTGTTTTAGGAGAGTTAGCTCCCAAAACAATTGCTATTCAAAAAGCCGAGTCTATTTCACTCATGTTAGCTCGTCCATTAATTTGGTTCCACCGCATCATGTTTCCATTAATATGGTTGCTAAACGGTTCAGCTAATATGTTTGTTCGTCTATTTGGCTATCAAACCACTAAAGAACAAGAAGAGGTTCACTCTGAAGAAGAATTACGCTATATCTTGACCCAAAGCTATCAGCAAGGGGAAATTACTCCTTCTGAATATAAATATGTAGATCGTATTTTTGAATTTGATAATCGTTCAGCCAAAGAAATTATGATTCCTCGAACAGAAGTAGTGGTTGTTGATTTGAATGAGTCTATGACTGAGATTATGGAGAGAATGCGTGCGGAACGCTATTCAAGGTATCCAGTTATTAACGAGAATAAAGATGATATTGTCGGAGTTATTCATATGAAAGAACTGTTTTATGATAATTGTGATGATACAAGCCATATTCGTGATTATATAAGGCCTGTTCCTAAAATTTTCGAAAACGTTCCTTTAAAAGACTTGCTCTTGAAAATGCAAAAGGAACATATTCATTTGGCGATTTTAACCGATGAATATGGAGGCACATCTGGTATCGCTACAGTAGAGGATGTTTTAGAAGAGATTGTCGGTGAAATTCGAGATGAATTCGATGATGCTGAAGAATTACCGATGGAGAAACTTGAAGATGGATCAAGGCTGCTTGACGGTAAAATGTCTGTTTACGATGTAAATAATTTCTTTAGCCTAGGTCTAGATCACGATGAAGTCGATACGATCTCAGGTTGGTTTTTAACACAAGACATTGAAGCAGAAGAGGGGAAAGAGATTGAAGTCGACCCTTATTTGTTCAGAGTAGAAGAGATGGAGGATTCTTATATTAGAAAGATAAAAGTGTGGAAGAAAGAATAAAAAAGGTTTGAGGGCTTTATCCTCAAACCTTTTTGCTGTCTAATTTTCTTTCTTTTCAATATAAACTTGATGTGGAAATGGAATTTCAATACCAGCAGCATCAAGTGCTTCCTTCATACGTTTACGCAAGTCACGTTCAACAGCCCATTGTTGCATGTTTTCTGTGTGACCTAATACACGAAGGACAACATCAGAGGAGCCTAACGTTTGTACACCTAATACATTTGGGCCATCCTTGAAGCGGTCGTCGTTCTGAGCAAATTCATCACAAACCTGTTGCAACACTTTCATAGCCTCATCAATGTTTTCTCCGTAAGCTATGCCGATATCAACAAGAGCACGCATGTTTCCTCGAGAGTGGTTACTCACAGTATTGATATGTCGGTTCGGTACAAAATTTAATGTTCCATCAAAGCTTCGGATTTGAGTCGTTCTTAATCCGATTTCTTCAACAACTCCATTCATACCACCAGCTGTTACATATTCATCCACTTCAATTTGCTTTTCAATTAGTAAAAAGAACCCTGTTACGATATCACTTACTAACCCTTGTGCACCAAAGCCGATCGCAAGTCCAATAATCCCTGCTCCTGCAATAAGTGGTGCTAGGTTAATGTTTAATAACCCAAAGATAGTCGCAATAAGAATAAAGCCTAAAACGTAAGAATAAACATTTATGCTTAATTTTTCTAATGTTTTAGATCGCCCTTCAGTAATTTTTTGCTTCTTGCCTGTTTTTTGTATAGAGGACGATATGATTTTCTTTCCAATAGGAGATACGATCAAGAAAACAATAATGACTAACCCTATTTTAAGTGCACCTTTTAAAAGGTCGATTAAAAAGCCATCTGTGAAAAAATCCATGGTAAAGCTCCTTTCAGTGTCTCTAATAAGTAAGTATTGGTTCTTCTATAAAATCTACTATACTTTATCTGGGCAACAGGTTTCAATTAATCGGAAAGAAGTGATGGGCTAAAGCTTAATCATAAGCATATCATTTTCAATCTCTGTTATTTTATTGTTTAATGAATATAGGTTTTGGGAAATATGAATAAGGGTGTTCTTTGGTGTGAGGGGATTCTGTCTCCAGATTAAATTAATTTTAATATAACATTGACTATTAATAGTGGCTTCGTTATAATATCTACAGTGTTTAAAACCACACCAAATGTTGGTTGTTTGAGCAAAAATTTGCTCTATTAAATACTTACTTAAATATGGAGGGATCACTTATGGCAGAACGACTAGTAGGAAAACAAGCTCCACGCTTTGAAATGGATGCTGTAATGCCTAACAAAGAATTCGAAAAAGTAAGTCTTGAGAACATTATGAAAGAAGACAAATGGACAGTCCTTTTCTTCTA
>SDGW01001368.1_pt1 | contig 10146 bp, 7 predicted proteins | sample 2873831 | NCBI WGS metagenome assembly SDGW01 (sample SAMN08132700, study PRJNA421101) | hypersaline lake metagenome | isolation source: celular fraction 0.22 microns magnesium sulfate-rich crust from ephemeral... | place: Spain: Penahueca Lagoon, Toledo | collected 2011-07
AGAGACTGTCATAATCCACCTATTTTTCGTACAATAGTACATAGTGAATATGTACAGAATATAAGAATGGAAACGGTTACGGTTCTGAATTAAAAGGAGTTACCATCTATGAGTATAGAAACTAGTCAGAAACAAAATACGATAAATAAATTATCAACCTTATATAATCGTTTAATTGAATTAGAAGATGAAGAACAAGCTCAAAAGACGTTAGACTTATTAGAGAAACTACAATCAGAGGAATTTTTAGTTGGGTTTGCTGGTCACTTTTCTGCAGGGAAGTCGACGATGATCAACACCGTTTTAGAAGAGGAAATCTTACCTTCAAGCCCCATCCCCACTAGCGCCAATCTCGTGAAAGTGAAAAAGGGTAAAGGGTATGCTCGAGTTTATTTTACAGAGGAAGACCCTGTTGAATATGAGGAGCCTTATGACTTAGACACCATTAAGTCCTATTGTAAAGAAGGCGATGCCATTCGGGCAATAGAGCTTAGTAAATCAGATTCATTATTGCCTTCAGGGGTATCTGTTATGGACACTCCTGGCATTGATTCTTCAAATGATGCCGACAAAATCATGACTGAATCTGCCCTCCATTTAGTTGATGTTTTATTTTATGTGATGGACTACAACCATGTACAATCAGAGGTTAATTTAGCATTTTTATCTGAAATGCAAAAGAGAGGAAAGCCACTTTATATTGTTATTAATCAAATTGATAAACATCAGGAAGAAGAGCTTACTTTCTCAGCATTTCAACAAAGTGTATCGGAAGCATTTTCACGATGGGGTATTCAACCAAAAGGTACATTTTATACATCTCTTACAAAAAAGAGTCATCCTTATAACCAATTCCAAAAGCTGAAAGAGACGTTAAACTACTTATTTACCAATAAAGATCGCTTCATTGACGATACGATTGAGCATTCCGCCGTTCAAATTGTGAATGAACATTTGGATTCTTTCAACGAAGAACAGCAAGAGAAAATAGAAGAGCTGAACCAATCCGTACACGACAATGAAACGAAACCGATAGAAGACGTTGAGTCAGAAATTAAGAACTTAGAAGAGCGACCAAAGCAGGCAGAAAAAGCATTAATGGAACGCCTTCAATCCTCACTTAAGAATGCTTATATCATGCCCCATGAGGTACGTGAAAAGGCCCGTCTTGTGATTGAAGCCTACCAAAGCAACTTTAAAGTAGGTCTGTTTTTTACGAAATCCAAAACTGAAGAAGAGCGTCAAAATCGCCTTCTTGATTTTCATCATGCACTTATGGAAAAGGTGTCTGCGAACATTGAATGGCCAGTTCGAAATGTATTAGTAACGCTTGCTAAAGAATATGGAATACAAGATGAAGAAATTCTACAAGAACTACAAGATTTCTCTGTTCATTATGAAGCTTCTGAACTAGCTGATCTTATTAAAACAGGTGCAGGTAGTGGAGGGGACTATTTATTAGTCTACACGGAAGATGTTGCGAATGATATTAGAAGAAAATATAAGCAAGAAGCTCAAAAGAAATGGAAAACGGTTAGTGAAGTTCTTGAAGTTCAATCAAAAGAAGCCCTTCAAGAAAAAGCGAAATTGAAAGAGCGGTCAAAACAAGTAGAAGACGTTCAAAATCAAGTTGCTAACGTTCAAAAATCCATTGAAGAGAGAACGGATTCCTTACAAGACATTCTGGATGAGAAGACTGTATCACCTGACTCTTACGAAAATGCTACTGCAGCCTTATTACAGCGAGAATCAAGTGTGAAACCTGGTAATTCCATGAATTTTGAGTTTAGCGAACAAGAACAAAGAGCAGAAGAAGTTGAGATTGAATCAACGATTGAGGATAAAAGTCATGTAAATGTAGATGAAATGATTGAACGAATAGACAAATCTCAACAGGAATTAGAGTCTTTAACAGGATTTCAATCCATATTAGAAGATTTACGTGAAAGAAAAAAGAGATTAGAAACCAGACATTTTACGGTTGCATTATTCGGAGCGTTCTCAGCTGGTAAATCTTCTTTTGCGAATGCCTTGTTAGGTGAAAAGGTATTACCGGTTTCACCAAATCCGACAACAGCTACAATAAATAAAATTAGTCCTCCGACAACTCAATACCAGCATGGTACAGTTGTTGTGAAACTGAAAAGTAGTGAACAGTTATTTGATGATTTAATTCATGCCTTACATGAGTTGCCTTTTCAACCTAATAATTTTAACGGGGTATTAGAATGGATTCAGCAAAACCCTAATGAAATTGAGAAATACGCCAAGGATCAAAAGCGTTTATCCTTCCTACAAGCGATTGTAGATGGCTTTGACGAAATGGATTCTTCAATTGGAGAAACCATTGAAATTGACTTAAATCGTTTTGCAGAATATGTAGCAGAAGAGAGGCTGTCTTGCTATGTAGAATGGATGGAGCTTTATTACGATTGCAGCTTTACCCGAGAAGGTATTACTTTAGTTGATACACCTGGTGCAGATTCTGTGAACGCTCGTCACACTGAATTATCATTTGAATATATCAAGCAGGCTGATGCCATTCTATTTGTTACGTATTACAATCATCCGTTTTCTAGGGCGGATCGTGACTTTCTTTTACAACTAGGTCGTGTAAAGGATGCATTTAGCTTAGATAAAATGTTCTTTATTGTGAATGCAGCAGATTTAGCGCAAAGTAAAAGTGAACTTGAATTAGTACAGGATTATCTAGCAGAGCAACTTGGTAAGTTTGGTATTCGTTTCCCAAGAATGTTTGCCATATCAAGTCTCATGGCTGCTAAAGAGAAAATGAATGAAGAAAAAACTGATCATCCTGTTTTAGGTAGCTCTGGTATTGAGAAGTTTGAAAGATCATTCTATTCCTTTATTCATGAAGAACTAACTTCAATCATCACGAATGCAGCCATTTACGACTTAGAACGTGCGAACCGTACGCTTGAACAGTACATTGACTCTGCATCCCTAAATAAACAAGAGAAACAACAGAAACTGAAGAAGTACCAAACAGAAGAAGAAGAGCTAAAAAGCATGATTCATGCGTTCTCTGCCGGAAGGTACTCACAAGACATAAATCAAAAAATAGAGAAGCAAATGTATTATATGAACGAACGTGTTTTATTACGATTCTCTGACTTCTTCAAGGAAGCTTTTAACCCTTCTACGATTAACGGAACGGGTGGCGTAGCTAAAGAACAATTAAAGCAAGCTTTACAAGATCTTTTGGACCAGTTAAGGGAAGAACTCTTAAATGAATGTAGAGCTGTCACGGTGAGAATAGAATCTTATTTGAATGATAAACTTGGGGAGTTTAATAAAGATATTCAGGATAAAGGAAAGAACGTTCAAGAGGAATTATCCTTACCAAATGCACAAGATATAGATATAGAAACGCCTAGCTTCAACAAGCCGTTTGAAAAGGTGAAGAAATCCGAGGTTGAAAAGCCTTTATCAAGCTTTAAAAATACCAAATCCTTCTTTGAGAAAAATGAAAAAGAACAGATGAAAGAGGATTTACTAAACCGTTTTAAGCCTATCATTCAAACCTATATTGATGAACAAAAACATCATTTGCAAGAGTATTACCAACCACAATGGAATACCTATGTAGAACGAGAGAAAGAAGCCTTGACTAAAGCGCTAAAAGAGTATTATGAAGGACTTCGATTTGCTTTAGGAGATCAATTAAATATTGAAGAATTAAAAGCTAAACGCGAGAAACTAAGAACGTTAACTCCAAAAGGATGAAGATACACTAAAAGAAGCGTGTGATATCACACGCTTCTTTTTAATACTAAAAAGGTGATCTCTAAAAGAGATCACCTAATCAAGATTTAAACTTGTACTTTCTTTTCGATTTCACTTTCTTCACGAAGCTTCTCTAGCAACTTAGACATTTGTTGACTTTCTTTCGATTTCTGAATTTGTTGCTTTAGTTGTGGCTTCACTTTATCAAGAGCAGGAAGCTTATCATTGTTTTTCTTCATAGAGTCATAACGCTTTTGAATCTCTTCGTCCGTTACTTTAACTTCTTCTGTGTTTTTAGCTACATACTCATCAATTTTAATTTGCTTAGAAAGATCTTGCTTAAGCTTGTCAACGGTAGTGTTGTTTTGCTCAAGAATCTTATCGATTTCTTCTTGAGAATAGTCTTTCGTCATACTCTCATAACGTTCATTAACCTTTTTCTCTGTAGCTTCAATACCTTCTTCATTTGCTTTCTGTAGAAGAATTTCAGTATTAATTAGCTGAGATAAGATTTTTGATTTCATTTGGTTTAATTGCTCGTCTTTCAATTCCATACCGTTTTGCTTCATCATGCTCTTTTGGCGTTCAAGCTGTTTGTTGAACTTGTCCATGGAGATTTCCTCACCATTAACAACCGCTGCTACATCGCCAGTTGCTTCTTGCTTGTTGTCATCTTGCTTGTTACCTTCTTCAGATTGTTGTTCTTCTTGTTTTTTGTTCGTATCATCGTTTTCTTTTGCATTATCTTCTGAATTACTGCAACCTGCGATTCCGATTGCTAATACGAAACCAGATAAAGCTACAGTCCATTTCTTCTTGATAGTCAAAGAAACATCTCCCTTGCTGAAAAATCAATTCTGTTAGAATGTATCATATCTAGGTGTGCGTTGTAAAACTGTTGTGTCATTTTTTGAACATTAAACCTCTAAATATGCTAGATCCACATGATAGTGAAGACATTTGCATAGGTATGAATGTGAAAAACTAATCTTCATAAAAGGGTGTGTATTCTATGCAACACTATGAGAGGGAACTTGCTCAAAAGGCTTCCATGTATGATATGCTGTCCAATTATTACAAGTACTTAGATCCACAACGACATGTTATGTATTATTATCAGCATTTACAATGTATGAATCAGCTTATTCATTTGCAAAACCAACAGATGATGGTTGGCTATTATCGATCAGCGCAAAACCCATCCCAAAACCAATCTCAACAGCAATCTTATGTACGTGCGTTTCACGCCTCTCCAAATGCCCCAGCAGTAGATATTTATGTGAACGACCAAAAGCTTTTGGAAAATGTCCAATACAAACAAACAAGTGATTATATTCCTGTTATGGCTGGATCCTACCGAATAAAAATCACACCAGCTGGCAAGTCCGAAACGGTATTGTCCCAGGATGTAGAGGTTCCATCAAATACAGCAATTACTTTAGCAGCAGCAGGAAATGTTGAAAACTTAACACTTGTACCTTATCAAGATGATCGAAACCCAGTTCAAGGGAAATCCAAAGCTAGGTTTATTCACTTGTCTCCTGATGCACCGGCAGTAGATATTGCTGTTAAAGGTGGAGATATTTTATTTTCAAATGTGGCCTTCAAGCAGGCTACAGATTATCTAACCTTACCACAAACCACAGTAGATTTGGAGGTACGTCCAGCGGGATCTGATCAAGTCGTTTTAACCATTCCAAGTGTGAAATTTGATGCAAATCAAATATACAGTGCTGTGGCAGTTGGGTATGCTCAAGGCAGTCCTAAATTAGAAGCTACTTTTATCTAGAAGCTTTTTGTTCATCTAAGCTCACTAAGGTGGTGAGCTTTTTTCTTAACAAATCATCCTAAATTATAGTAAAAAGTCAAAATATTTTATATAATTAGGGAAACGAAATAAAGGAGGAACATACATGACACAAACTACATATGATCAGCAGTGGGATTTAGATGTGATATTTGAAGGTGGTAGCGACTCTGAAGCATTCCAGCAATATCTTCAGGATGTACAAGAAAAATTAGAGGCTCTTTCTAAGGTGGTAGATGACTATAAGCTACCTACAGATGTATCTCAAGTTAAAGAACTCTACCATGTTATTGAAAAACTAGAAGGTGTTGCAGTTGGCCTAAGAGAAAGCTCTGCATTTGTAAGCTGCTTAAGCGCTCAAGACGTAAGTGACAAGAAGGCCGGACAGCACCGTGCCAAGATTAGTGAATTAATTGCACAATATTCAACCGTTATGACAACTCTAGATCAAAAGCTTATAAAAATAGAAGATGGACTTTGGGAAGATTTGCTGGCTCAACCTGAACTTAAAGATATCTCGTTTGTATTAGATGAAAAGAGGCAAAAAGCTAATGAAAAGCTCTCCTTAGAACAGGAATCCCTGATTAATGACTTAAGTGTTGACGGTTATCAAGGCTGGGGTAACATGTACAGCACAATCGTTGGTCAGATGAAGATTCAATTTGAAGAAGACGGCGAACAAAAAGAATTATCTGTGGGGCAAGCATCAAACAAGATGAGCTCTTCAGACCGTTCTGTTCGAAAAGAGGTTTTTGAAAAACTTCAAAGTGCATGGGGAGAAAATGAAGATTTATTTGGAGAAACATTAAACCACCTAGCAGGTTTTAGACTTCAGAAGTATAAACACCGTGGTTGGGATAATGTCCTTAAAGAACCAATGGACATCAATCGTATGAGTGAAAACACGTTAAATGCTATGTGGGGTGCTATTAATAAGTATAAAGATCACTATGTGAAATATTTACACCGAAAAGCAGACATGCTGGGGTTAGAGAAATTAAGCTGGTATGATGTCGGTGCTCCAATCGTCAATTCAGATCAAACGGTCTCCTATGATGAAGGTGCTGATTTTATTGTCGAGCAATTTAACCGTTTCGGACCGAAAATGGCATCATTCGCTAAAATGGCTTTCGAAAAACGTTGGATTGAGGCGGAAGATCGTAGTGGTAAACGACCTGGTGGATTCTGCACAAGCTTCCCAGATAGTAAACAAACGCGTATCTTCATGACTTATTCAGGTACTGCATCTAATGTTGCGACACTTGCTCATGAATTAGGTCATGCATTCCACCAACATGTAATGGATGATGTGCACACGATGAACCAAGGGTATGCAATGAACGTAGCAGAAACCGCTTCTACATTTGCTGAAATGATTGTGGCAGATGCTGCTGTAAAAAATGCCAGCACAGAAGAGGAGCGCTTATCTTTATTAGAAGATAAAGTTCAGCGTAGTGTAGCATTTTTTATGAATATCCATTCGCGCTTCTTATTTGAAACTCGTTTTTATGATGAGCGAAAAGAAGGGCTAGTGTCGGTTGATCGATTAAAAACTCTAACAGAAGAAGCTCAACGTGAAGCCTATTGTGATTCCCTAAGTGAATATGAACCTTATTTCTGGGCTTCTAAACTTCACTTTCATATTACAGGTGTACCTTTCTATAACTTCCCATACACGTTTGGTTACCTGTTCAGCCTAGGTATCTATGCAAAGGCACTAGAAGAGGGTAGTGACTTTGAAGAAAAGTATATCGCACTCCTACAAGATACGGGTCGTATGAAAGTAGAAGACTTGGCGAAGAAACATCTTGATGTAGACCTTGAGCAACCAGAGTTTTGGGAAAATGCTGTCAAGCTTTGTGTTCAAGATGTTGAGGAATTCCTTGAGCTAACAGAAAAATAATGTATGGAAAAGGATAAGGTTACACCTTATCCTTTTTGATATACAATAATAATATTATGTAAACTGAAGTGATTTTATTTGAATGTTTCGACTCTTTTCCGATAGGCTAGATATATAAGGAGATAAGGAGGATTGATCATGAAACTGAAAATTGGATGCTTACAAATGGATGTAACTTACGGAAATCCTGCAGATAATAGAGAAAGAATCGAGAATAAGTTAAAACATTTACATAAGGAATTAAATAATGTCGATATACTGGTGCTTCCTGAGCTTTGGGACACAGGATATGACTTGTCTCGCTTATCTCAAATTGGTGATTGGGAAGGGAGAACTGCACAAGGTTTTTTATCTAACATGGCAAAACAAAATGACTTTAGTCTTATAGGTGGTTCAATCTCCAAAACAAACGAACATGGTTCAACCAACACAATGTATGCTTATAACAGAAATGGTGAAAAGGTAGTCGAGTATAGCAAAGCGCATCTTTTTCAATTGATGGATGAACATCACTATTTGGTAAGCGGTGATCAAAAAGGTTCTTTTGAAATAGAAGGTGTTCCTAGTACAGGTATCATTTGTTATGACTTACGTTTTCCTGAGTGGATTCGAACCCATACATCTGAAGGTACAGAAGTTCTGTTTGTTGTAGCTCAATGGCCTATAGCCAGGGTTGATCATTGGAGGTCCTTATTAATTAGCCGTGCTATTGAGAATCAATGTTATGTAATTGCATGTAATCGGGTAGGGAAAGATCCTAAAACAGAATTTGGTGGTCATTCTATGGTCATAAACCCATGGGGGGATGTGATCTCCGAGGCTGGTACGGAAGAAACTTTCCTCACTGCCACTATCGATATAGATGAAGTGAAGAGAATACGAAAACAAATTCCCATATTTCAGGATCGACGTCCTGAAATCTATTAAATTTATAGAAAAACGCTTGGATTCCCCAAGCGTTTTTTTAAATTTAATTACTTTTTTCTATACTTTTATACGTATCCATAAACTTCTTATCAATTCGGTGTTTTAATAGCCATGCTAACTTCCCTTTAAGAGCACCGCCTCCGTACAGTAAGAATCCTTCTTTATTCCCTATAGACATGATCGCTAAATACTTGGATTGAGGTTTATAGTGTTGACCTTCGCCAGTAGATAGGAAACCTTTGATATTTTCCCAAAGTACAGGAGCTTCTCTTATAGCAAAAACTCCATTTTTAGGAGTATCAGGTGCATGGCTTAAAGTTACACAGTCTCCCGCACCAAAAATAGAAGGGTATTTTTCTACTTGTAAGGTGGACTCAACTTGTAAGTAGCCATGATCATCAATTGGTAAATTAGAAAGTCGAAAAAGTTCTGGAGCACGAGGACCTGCTAACCACATCACATCTTTGTAATTGAATTTGCTATCCTCTGTAATTACTTTTGTTGAATTCATTTCTTGAACCTTTTCATTCACATAAAGTTCGATGCCACTATTTTCTACAATATCTGTTAGCTTTTTAGAAGTCCTTTCAGGGTAGTTCTCAAGCAACCTAGGAGAACCACTAAGTAACGTAACTGGTGTTTCATAACCATGTTTAGAACGCCAAGCTTGAAGAGATAGTGCGATTTCTGTCCCCGCAACCCCACCTCCTACTACAATAGGATTTTTACTTTCTCTCATCTGTTGAATCATTTCGGGGAAGTGATAATTGGGCTTAATTCTTCTCGCATATTCCTTAACCCCTTTTAGATCTGTGTGTGCAGTTAAGGAACCAATGTCAAAAGATAAGGCATCGTAGCTTAACACATCCCCTTGATCAGTAAGTAGGATTTTTTGCTCTGGGTCTACAGATACAACAGCCTGATTATACCACGATAGGTTTGCTTGCTCACTTAACTCTTTTAGATTCACACGTATTTCATCCAGTTCATATATTCCTTCGGTGTAACCACTAAACATACCAGAATAGTATTGATACTCAGAAGGAGATATAAGTATAACCTCTACATCAGTTAATGGGTTAGTGATTAAATTTTTAATGATATGTAAATGGGCATGGCCTGCTCCAGCTAATATTAATTTTTGCATGTGTATTCCCTCGCTCTTATATGGATTGTTTACTATCATATCAAAAGAAGTGTTGAATTAAAAAATGAAGCTGTTTATCTGAATGATTTTAGGGTTTTATAAAGGTATATACCCACTAGGGTTGACATCACTTCTAATACGTATTATGATACCCATATAGGTATTAAAAGAAAGCAATTATATATGTAAATTATACTGATAAGAATGATGAAGGAGGACTCAACATGAATGTTGATAAACAATTAGACGCTAAAGGGTTAGCTTGCCCAATGCCAATCGTTAAAACAAAGAAAGCAATCGGTGAGATTGAAAGTGGTCAGGTTCTTGAAGTTGCCACTACTGATGCTGGTGCAAAACAAGATTTAACTGCTTGGGCATCATCAACTGGACACACACTGTTAGATGATAAAGAAGATAATGGTGTGTTTACGTTCTGGATTCAAAAGGGATAATTTTTACGTTTAACAATACCCATACAAGTATAAGTAATAACTAGAGGAGGATCAATATGTCTGAAACAAAAAAAACGAACATTATTTTATTTAGCGGAGATTATGATAAGGCGATGGCTGCTTACATTATTGCGAATGGTGCAGCAGCTTATGATCACGAGGT
>SDGW01001369.1_pt1 | contig 10146 bp, 9 predicted proteins | sample 2873831 | NCBI WGS metagenome assembly SDGW01 (sample SAMN08132700, study PRJNA421101) | hypersaline lake metagenome | isolation source: celular fraction 0.22 microns magnesium sulfate-rich crust from ephemeral... | place: Spain: Penahueca Lagoon, Toledo | collected 2011-07
CAGGGGCGCTGGGAGATGGCCGAGCAGATCGTCGACGAGAACGAGAACGCCTACCTCATCACGATGGACGAGGTGACCCCGGACCGCCTGCGGAACTTCGACATGGACGCGTTCGTCAACACCGGCTGTCCGCGGATTACGACGGACGACGGCCCGCAGTTCCACAAGCCGATGCTGACCCCCGGCGAGTACGAGATCGCGGTCGGCAACGAGCCGCTCGACTCGCTCGAGTTCGACACGTTCCACGGCACCTGGTGAGCGAGCGGTTCGCCACACCGCGGAACTGACCGCGACGGCAACGCCTTTGCTTCCGCCGGCCGCCATCCCGGCCATGGACATCGACACCAGCTCGCTCGACGAGTACCTCGACGCCGAGGGGCTCGACGGCTACGCGGTGTACGCCGACGGCGACGACTCCACGCAGCGCTACCTCTCCGGCTTCGACGCGCCGGACCCCTTCTTCACCGTCTACACGCCCGCTGGGACGACGCTCCTGACCTCGGGGCTGGAGTACGGCCGCGCCTCGAAGGAGGCCCGCGGTGCCGTCGACCGCACCTCCGACTACGACTACCAGCAGCTCCGCGAGGAGCACGAGTCCCACGTCGCACGGGCGAAGATGCAGGCCGCGTTCCTCGACGCCCACGGCGTCGACGCGATCGCGGTTCCCGAAACCTTCCCCGTCGGCGCCGCCGACGGCCTGCGCGAGGAGGGCGTCGCGCTCGCGGTCGACAGCGAGGGCGTCGTCGACGACATCCGCGCCGTGAAGACCGACGCGGAGATCGAGCACGTCCGCGAGGCCACCGTCGCCAACGAGGCGTCGATGCGGGCCTGCGAGGAGCTGCTCGCCGCCGCCGAGGTCCGCAACGGCACGCTGTACTACGAGGACGAACCGCTCACGAGCGAGCGCGTCGCGACCGAGATCGAGGTCACGCTCCTGGAGCACGGCTGCGCGCTGGACGAGACGATCGTCGCCTGCGGCGTCGACGCCGCCGACCCCCACGACCGCGGGAGCGGCCCGCTCGAAGCCGGCCAGCCCATAATCGTCGACATCTTCCCGCGGGACAAGGAGACCGGCTACCACTCCGACATGACCCGCACCTTCGTGAAGGGCGAGGCCAGCGGGACGATCAGGGAGTGGTACGAGCTCACCCAGGCGGCAAAGGAGGCGGCCTTCGACGCGCTGGAGCCCGGGGCGACCGGCGCCGACGTGCACGCCGCCGCCTGCGAGGTGTACGAGGACGCCGGCTACCCGACGCTCCGGCAGGACCCCGCGACCGAGACGGGGTTCATCCACAGCACGGGCCACGGGATCGGCCTCGACGTGCACGAGGCGCCGTCGCTCTCGCCCCGCGGCGAGGAGCTGGAAGCCGGCCAGATCGTGACGATCGAGCCCGGGCTGTACGACCCCGACCACGGCGGCGTGCGGATCGAGGACATCGCCGTCGTCACCGAGGACGGCTACGAGAACTTCACGGAGTACCCCGAGTCGCTCGAACTGTAGCGAGAACCGACCCCTTTTCCCCCGACGACGCCCTCGATCCGGTAATGACGCTCTGTATCGTCGGCGCCGGCGCGATGGGGCGCTGGGTCGCCGAAACCGTCGCGGCCGCGCCCGCGTTCGACGCCGACCTCGCGTTCGCCGACACCGACGGGGGCGCCGCCGCGGACGCCGCCGCCGGGTTCGACGCCGCCGCGACCGTCCCGCTCGCCGACGGCACCCCCGAGGACGACCGCACGTACGAGACAGTCTGCCTCGCGGTCCCGATCCCGGCCGTCGAGGACGCCGTCGCCGCCTGGGCGCCCCACGCCGAGGCGGCGATGCTCGATCTCTCGGGCGTGATGGCCGGCCCCGTCGCGGCCATGCGCGAGCAGCTGCCCGACCGCGAGCGCGCGAGCCTCCACCCGCTGTTCGCCCCCCAGCGCGCCCCGGGTAACGTCGCCCTCGTCGCCGACTCGGTCGGCACGACGCTGACCCCACTACTGGACGCGCTGCGGGACGCCGGCAACGAGCTGTTCGACACCACGCCCGAGGAACACGACGACGCGATGCGGACGGTCCAGGCCAAGAGCCACGCCGCCGTGCTGGCGTGGGCGCTGGCCGGCGACGACGTGCGCGAGGAGTTCCACACGCCGGTCTCCGCGGAGCTGGCCGACATCGCGGCGACCGTCACGGAGGGCGACGCGCGGGTGTACGCCGACATCCAGGACGCCTTCGGCGGCGCCGACGCCGTCGCCGAGGCCGCGCGGGCGGTCGCCGACGCCGACGGCGAGGCGTTCGCCGACCTCTACGCCGAGGCGGGCGCGAGCGCCGACGCGCTCTCGACGGAGGGGGAGCGATGAGCGTCGACCGCGACCGGCTCCGGGACACCGTCAACTACCTCCGGGAGGTCCGGCCGATCGACCCCGGCGAGATCCAGGAGTACTTCGACGACGCCCCCCACCCCGCGGTGGTCAGGCAGGAGCTCCGCGCGGCGGCGTTCGAGCTCGACCTGATCGAGCAGGCCGACGGCACGTTCGTCCCCGCCAGCGGCGCGCCCGTCGACCCGCCGGGCTGGGCGCCCGACGCGCTCCCGGACCGCTACGAGCGCGTCGTCGTCGACCGGCTCGTCGAGCGGTTCGGCCTCGACTGGGCCGACGGCGACTCCGGCGACGAGCTCCGGGCGGCGATCCGCCGGCTGAAGGCGGACTACTACCACGGCAACCCCGTCGAGTACGACGAGACCGCGGCGCTGGGGTACGCGATCTACCACCTGCCGGACTACTACGCCGCGATGGGGTACGTGCTGGACGACCTCGCCGAGAACCGCGACCTCCCGCGCACGCTGCGGGTGCTCGACGTGGGCGCGGGCGTCGGCGGCCCGGCGCTGGCGCTGATCGACTACCTGCACGAAGCTGTCGGCGACGACGGCGACCCGCCGCTGATCGAGTACCACGCGCTCGAGCCATCGCCCGCCGCGGACCTGCTTGAGGCCCTGCTCGACGAGACGCCGCGGAACGTCCACGCGACGGTCCACCGCGAGACGGCCGAGGCGTTCGACCCCGACTCGGTCGGCGAGGTCGACCTGCTCTCGTTCTGTAACGTGCTCTCGGAGCTTGACGACCCGGCGGCGACCGCCGAGCGCTACCTCGGTTCGGTCGCCGACGACGGGACGATGCTCGCGATGGCGCCCGCGGACCTGGAGACGGCGACGGGGCTGCGCGAGGTCGAGCGCGCGCTCGCCCGCCCGGACTCGGGGCCGTCGGTGTACTCGCCGACGCTGCGGCTCTGGCCCGGCGAGGCGCCGTCCGACCGGGGCTGGTCGTTCGACGTGCGGCCCGAGATCGAGGCGCCGCGGATGCAGCGCCGACTGGACGAGCGCGACCGCGGCGCCGGCGGCGGCGAGGAGAACGAGCCCGGGACGTTCCTGAAAACGTCGGTGCAGTTCGCGTACGCGCTGCTCCGGCCGGACGGGAAGCGCCGCGTCGACGTGCGGGCGTCCGCGGAGCGCCACGCGAAGGGCGCGGAGATGGACCGCCACGTGAGCAACCGGATCGACCTGCTGACGGTGAAGCTGAGCCCCGACCTGAGCCGGCAGGGCGAACGGCAGCGGGAGTACGGGAGCGACCCGAACCCGGTGTTCAAGATCGGCGACGGCAGCGAGCAGGTCGAGCAGTACGCCGTGCTCACCCAGCACACGGAGCTGAACCGCGCGCTGGGGGAGGCGCCCTACGGCGCCGTGCTGTCGTTGGAGAACGCGCTCGTGCTCTGGAACGACGACGAGGCGGCGTACAACCTCGTCGTCGACGGGGAGACGGTCGTGGACTTAGTCGCCCCCTAGATCGGGCGCCTTCTCGCCGGCCGGCACCACCACGTCCAACCAGTTCTCCTCGGGCGGCAGCGGGCAGGCGAACGTCTCGCTGAACGCACAGAACGGCGAGTACGCGAGGTTGAAGTCGATCGTGACGGCGTCGCCGTCCTCGAGCTCCCCCTCGGGTTCGAGCTCCATGTACCGGCCCCCGGCGTAGGTCTGCTGCCCCGTGGTCTTGTCCCGGAACGGGACAAACAGCGGGTCGTCCTCGGCGGTCTCCTGTCGGTAGGCGTGGAGCTCGCAGTCCTCGCCCCGGAGCTCGAACGCGAACGTGGCGACCCGGAGGTAGCGCGCCGGCGGGCCGTCGGTGGTCTCCATCTCGACCGGTTCGGGCTCCTCGTGGACGGTCACCTCGGCCTCGACCCGGAACGCCGGGTCGGGGTCGAAGTAGTCGAGGCCGTCGAACTCCTCGCGGTGCTCCGGCGGGATCGGCGACTGCGGGTGCTCTGCGAAGAACTCGTCTTTCTCCTCGCGGTTCCGGCGGAGCCGTGTCTCCCAGTCCGCGCTCTCGGCGTCGGTCATGGGCGCCGTTGGTTGCGCGGCGGGATGAGTCCGGCGCTCTCCGGGGCCGCCGAGTCCGGTGTTCTCCGCGGCTGGCCGTCGCCAACGAGTCCGGTGCCTCGCCGGCCGACCGTCGCCGGCGACTCCAGTGCGCTCGCCGCCCCCCAACGCGACTGCCGCGAAGCGAACCCCTATCACACGCCACTCGCTAGCACGAGCCGATGAAGCTGATCGAGTGCGGTACGCTCGTCGACGGCACCGGCAAGGACCCGATAGACGACGCTCGAATCCTCGTCGAGGACGGCCGCGTCGTCGAGGTCGGGCCCGCCGAGGCCGTCGACGCGCCCGACGACGCCGAACACGTCGACCACTCCGGCGAAACCGTGATCCCGGGACTGATCGACGCCCACCTCCACCTGAAGGGGACGCGGTCGATGGACCCCTTCGACTGGGTTCGGGAGTCGAGCGAGCTCAACACCGCCCGCGCGACCGCCGACGCGAAGACGCTGCTTGAGTCGGGGTTCACCGCCATCCGGGACGTGGGCAGCGACGCCGGGATCCCCGTCCGGGACGCCATCGACGACGGGACCATCCCGGGGCCGCGGGTGTTCACCAGCGGCCGGAGCTTCTCACAGACCGCGGGCCACGGCGACGCCCACTACCTCCCCTACGAGTGGGCGACCAGCCGCGACGCCGGCGGCGACGGTATCGTCGACGGCGCCGACGAGTGCCGGAAGGGCGCGCGAAAGCGCATCCGCGAGGGCGCCGACCTCATCAAGATCATGACCACCGGCGGCGTGCTGAGCGAGAAGGACAGCCCCACCCAGAGCCAGTTCACCGACGCGGAGATCCAAGCGTTCACCGAGGAGGCCCACCGCGTCGGCATCCCCGTGGCCTCCCACGCGCAGGGGGCGCCGGGGATCAAGTCCGCGCTCCGGAACGGCGTCGACACGATCGAGCACGGGTTCTACATCGACCAGGAGTGTCTCGACCTGTTCGAGGAGACCGGCGCGACGTTCGTCCCGACGCTCGCGATCATGCACCGACTCGTCGAGCGCGGCGACGAGTTCGGCGTGCCGGAGTACGGCCTCCGGAAGGCCCGCAACGCCAGCGAGGCCCACTTCGAGGCAACCCGCCGGGCCTACGAGGCGGGCATCCCCATCGCGCTCGGGACGGACTTCCTCGGCCCCGACCCGATGGGCCACGGCGAGAACGCGCTCGAAGCGGAGCTGTTCGTCGACGAGGTCGGCATGAGCGAGCACGAGGCCATCGTCGCCGGGACGGGCACGGCCGCGGAGACCGTCCCCGCAGAGGACATCGGCACGCTGACCGTGGGGAACCACGCCGACGTCGTCGCGTTCGAGGCGTCACCGCTGTCGGAGATCACGAACCTCTACGAGCCGTCGGCGGTGTACAAGGGCGGCGAGCGCGTCTGAGCGGCGCCCTATCCGAGGACGCCCGTCCGATCCAGCTCGTGGGCGATCTCCCGCCGTTTCAGCAGCGAGAAGCCGACGAGGATCAGCAGGAACCCCGCGACCGTCTCGACGGTCACCAGCTCGCCGAGCACCAGCCAGCCCGACAGCGCCGCGAACACCGGCGCGACGTAGGAGACGAGGTTGATCTCGATGGCGCCCAGTCGGTCCAGCAGGTCGAAGTAGATGAGGAACCCCAGCGCGCTGGCGAGGATCGAGAGGTAGCCCAGACTCGCCACGGTGGTGACGTTCCACGCCACGGCGCCCAGCGCCTCGCCCAGTCCGAGGCTGACGACGTGCATCAGCAGGCCGCCGAGCAGCATCGACCAGGCCTCCATCCCCTCGATGGAGAGGTCGCTGTCGATCCAGCGCGTGAGCACGCTCCCCAGCGCGAACGCCGTCGCGGCGGCGACGATGAGTAGCTTCGCGCCCATCCCGCCCGCGAGCAGGTTCGACGGGTCCGGGTTCGCGATCACGACCGCGCCGACGAGGCCGAGGAACAGCCCCGCGAGGCCGATCGGTTCGAGGCGCTCCTGGGGGACGAACACCCGCGCGAACCCCGTCGTCAGGATCGGGCTCAGGCTGACCAGCACCGACGCCGAGGCGCTGGTGACGGCGTCGTCGGCCTCGCCGACGAACAGGAACGCGTGGTAGGCCGCGATCATCAGCACCGCGCCGACGGCGACTTCGGCCCACTGCGTTCGCCCGCGCGGGAGCGGGTCGTCGAGCACCCACCACGCGTAGCCGAGCATCAGCACGCCGGCGATCTCGTACCGAACCGCGGCGAACAGCACGGGGGGGAAGCCGGCGTCGAGGCCGGCCTTGATCGCCATGAACGCCGAGCCCCAGACCGCAGCGAGAACGAGAAAGAGCGCGAGGTTCCGGTAGCGAGTCACACCACCGACTCAGCGGAGGGGGGCGCTTAGGGCCGTCGTTCGACGGGCGGGCTGCCGGGTTCGGGCGTCGACGACCGCCCCTTCAGGCCGGTTCGGCGCCCGCGCACGCCAGCCTCAGGCCGCGCCCGCGGCGCCGCGCTCCCGCTTGAGCCCGCGTAGCAGGTCCTGCCGGGTGATGATCCCGACCAGCTCCTCGCCGTCGAGCACGGGAACGCGGTTGATGTCCCGTTCGGGGTTCGCCAGCACGTCGAGCAGTTCGTCCAGCGTCGCGTCGGCGTCGACGGTCACGGGGTCGGCGGTCATCACCGAGCTGACCGGGTCGTCGGCGTGGGCGGCGATGTCCACGTCGTCGCCCGGCAGGTCGAACGCGTACGTCAGGGTGTCGACGATCGGCGGGATGCCGATCGGGATCCAGAGCACGCGGTCCTCGACCTCGAACAGGTCGACGAGGTCGCCCTCCGTGACGACGCCGACGACGCGGTCGTCCTCGTCGACGACGGGGAAGCCGCTGAAGTCCACGTCGGCCAGCCGCGCGAGCACCTCGCCCACCTCGTCGTCGGGCGACACAGTCTCCACGTCGGTCGTCATCACGTCGGATGCGTTCATACCCGAACCGTGGGGCGGGGGCTACGTCAACGTTGCTGCCTGCGTTACCGGACCAGAAAAAGGGGGTGCCGGCTCAGTCGTGGAGGTGGCAGGCTACGACCTCGCCGTCGGCGCCGGGCGTGTCGTCCGGCGGCGTGGTCTCACACACCGTCTCGAAGCGGTCCCGCAGCGTCTCGGCGGCGGTCTCGAACTCGCCGTCGGCGACGGCCTCGAGCGCCTCGTCGACGACGCCGGCGTTCTCGCCGGCGATCCCCGGCACCGCCTCCTTCCGGTAGGCCGCAGGTTCGGCGTCCCTGACCTCGGCGGGGTCGAGGTTCTCGGCCTCGATCTCCTCGCGGAGATCCATCACCGCGCGGAACGCCTCCTGGTCGATCTCGACGTCGTCGGGCGGGATCACCTCCGGACAGCGCGTCCGGAACCGACAGCCCGACGGCGGGTTCCGCGGCGACGGCACGTCGCCGGCCAGCGTCGCCACGCGGCGGCCCTGTTCGCCGACCTCCGCCCGCGGGACGCTCTCGAGCAGCGCCTGGGTGTAAGGGTGGTCGGGGTTCTCGAAGATCTCGTCGGTCGGCCCGAGTTCGGCGACCTTGCCGAGGTACATCACCGCGACGCGGTCGCAGATGTGCCGGACGACCGAGAGGTCGTGGGCGATGAACAGGTACGTCAGCCCGAACTCGTCCTGCAGGTCGTCGAGCAGGTTCAGCACCTGCGCCTGCACGCTCACGTCGAGCGCCGACACTGGCTCGTCGAGTACGATGAACTCGGGGTCGAGTGCGAGCGCGCGGGCGATCCCGACGCGCTGGCGCTGCCCGCCCGAGAACTCGTGGGGGTAGCGGTCCACCTGATCGGCCGAGAGCCCCACGCGCTCGAGCAGGTCGCCCGCGCGCTTCTTCCGGATCGCGTTCGCGCTCCCGCTGACGCTGACCTCGACGTGGAGGTCGGTGTCGCGGTCCTCGACGGTCGCGTCGAGCAGGTCGTCGTGGCTGTCGACGCTCGCCTCGTACCGCTGCTCCGCGTCGTCGGCGCCGTACTGCTTCCGGACGCTCACCGACACGCGGGCGACGCCCTCTTCGGCCTCGACGACGCGGTCGAGGTCGTCGGCGACCGACACCTCGACGGTGCGGTCGATCCCGTCACCGACGGTGAGCTCCGCGGCCGTCGCGACCGTCGGGTCCGACTCCGGCAGCCCGTGGATCCGCATCCCCTCGGCGACGATGGCGCCGACGGTCATCCGCGGGTCGAGGCTGGAGAACGGGTCCTGGAACACGATCTGGGCGCGGCGGCGGAACGACGACATCGACTCGCTGTCGAGGTCGAACACGTTCTCGCCGTCGAACGCGACCGTGCCGTCGGTCGCCTCCCGCAGGCGCAGCAGCGTCTCGCCGGTCGTTGACTTCCCACAGCCGGACTCGCCGACGAGCCCGAGGGTCTCGCCCTCGCGCACGTCGAAGCTGACGCCGTCGACGGCTTTCACGCTGGTCGCCTCCCGACCGAGCACGCGGTCGAGCAGGCCGCCGCCGTCGTCGTAGTACTTCCGGAGGTTCCGCACCTCCACGAGCGCGTCGTCGCCGGCCGACTCGCGCTCCGGTGCGGTCTCAGTCATCCGAGATCACCTCCTGTTTCGCGGCGCTGCCCAGCGCCTCCGACTCGTCGTACTCGCGGTCGGCGAGCACACAGCGCACGAGGTGGTCGGCGTCGTCGGTCGCCGCCGGCGCCTCGCGCTCCTCGATGTTCGTGAGACAGGACTCCATCGCCTTCGGACAGCGGTCCGCGAAGTAGCACTCGTCGCCCATCTCCGCGTCGAGCAGGCTGGGGACGTTCCCCTCGATCGGCGAGAGCCGCGGCGCGGGGTCCTCGAGGTCGGGGATCGAGCCCAGCAGCCCCTCGGTGTAAGGGTGGACCGGGTTCTCGAACACGTCCTCGAGCGCGCCGCGTTCGACCACCTCGCCCGCGTACATCACGCCGACGCGCTGACACATCCGCGCGATGACGCCGAGGTTGTGCGTGATCAGCACGACGCTCATGTCCTCCTCCTCCTGCAGGTCCCGCAGGAGGTTGAGGATCTGGGCCTGGATCGTCACGTCCAGCGCCGTCGTCGGCTCGTCGGCGATCAGCACGTCGGGCTCGCCGGCGAGCGCCTGGGCGACCATCGCGCGCTGGAGCATCCCGCCGGAGAACTCGTGGGGGTACTCCTCGGCGCGCTGCTCGGGGTCGGGGATCCCGACCCGTTCGAGCAGTTCGATCGCCTCCTCGTGGCTCTCCTCGCTGACGTAGTCCCGCGAGGGGATCGCGGCGTCGACGAGCAGCCGACCCAGCCCGTACCCTTGCGTCCGCGAGCGGGTGCGCCGCGGGTTCGCGCGGGCGCGTCGCTGCACCTCGACGGCCTCGGCGATCTGCTCGCCGACGGTGATCGAGGGGTTGAGGCTGCTCATCGGGTCCTGGAAGATCGTCGCGAACGCGGGGCCGCGGAGCCACCGGCGGGTGGCCTCCGGCAGCTGGCGCACGTCGACGTAGTCGCCGTCGACGGCCTCGGGGTGGGAGTCGCGGTGCTCCTCGGCGAGGTCGGCGTCGCGGTACCACACCTCGCCCTCGACGATGCGGCCCGGCGTCTCCACCAGGTCGATCAGCGAGAGCGCGGTGACGGACTTCCCGGAGCCGGACTCGCCGACGATGCCGAACACCTCGCCGTCGCGCACGTCGAAGTCGACGTGCTCGACCGCGTTGACCTGCCCCTCCTCCGTGAAGAAGCGGGTCGTCAGGTTCCGCACCTTGAGGATCTCGTCGGCCATCTCAGACACCCCCCTCCCCCTCGATACCGGGGTC
>SDGW01001370.1_pt1 | contig 10135 bp, 17 predicted proteins | sample 2873831 | NCBI WGS metagenome assembly SDGW01 (sample SAMN08132700, study PRJNA421101) | hypersaline lake metagenome | isolation source: celular fraction 0.22 microns magnesium sulfate-rich crust from ephemeral... | place: Spain: Penahueca Lagoon, Toledo | collected 2011-07
TCACTAATATTATACAGTAACAGAGGTGATTGTTTTGTAGAGGACGGAAATTGAACTGGGGGCAGCCCCGGGGCTGCCCCCAGTTCAATACCTCCTCCTGGTAAAAAAGTGTTCATTCTTATCAAGCAATAACTGTCTACTTTAGTTTAGCGTTTACAGCAATAACAGGCATTAAGAATAGGTGGTGTGATATGTTTCAAATGTTTGTTGGTTTTATCGTAGTTTTTATAAATATTACAGCATTCTTTTCATTACTTTTAAACCGAAAGTATTTATTTTCTCTTTTACTGTTCTTACTTTTTATAAGCCATCAATACATAGGTTTTCTGGGTATTTGGGGAGCTGAAAATTCCTTGATTTTCTTATACTATGTTCTTCTAATAATAAGCATAATAGTATCAATGTTTGGGTTTAAAATAGCATTTATTAAAACTAAGGAAATTCAATAAAAGAGTTAAGATCTGAATAGCGTTTAAATTATCTTGAATTCAAGTATTCCGTTATTGGGCGCTTTCCTGGAATAAGGAAAGTCCTTTTAATTTGTCTTGCTCTTATAATGGAGTGAGTTATTAACTGGATATTTGTGCTAAAATTTAAATTATATTGTGAAGAAGTGATCTTAAACTAACGGGCAGTATTGCTAAAGAGTAAAAAACAGGGAAGTATTTTCGGGGGGATGGGGTTTTGAAAAAGATTCTAATAATTTTTCTGCTGTTTTTCTTATTATTCTTTACTTTTATTGGGTTAAGGTTTGGAAGTGCTTTAACTCAAGAAGGAAATCCTATACCGTATTTAATCTCGATTAGCCAGTATGAGCTATCCAATAATGGATATGAAAAAGTATTAGAAACAACCAACGAAATTAGATATATTTCCGAATATAAGAAAAAGTATCCTTTTGGAATGGCTATAGAATTTATGAAAAATAAAGGTTGGGAATTCAAGGACCAGATGGGATCAGGACTCATATTTGAAAAAAATAATAAAGATATTACTATAGGTACAAGAAAATATTCAAAACATTATTATATATGGGATGTTCCAAAAGAGATCTTTAACTAACTATCTCGAATTCAACTCTTCCACAATAGGGCGTGCTCATTGAATAAATGGTTGCGTCCATATTTTTAATTAACACCCTTGAAAATGGATATTTATGCTAAATGAGTGGGGTTGTGAAAGAACGTACTTAAAGTAAAGGCTAGAAGAGTTGAAGAAGAACTTAGTATTTTAAAGGGGGATTTATATGCAACAAGGGTTACTGCATCACATAGAGATATATGTTTCAGATTTAGAACAAACCGTTGAATTTTGGGGATGGTTACTGGAGGAATTAGGTTATGTCTCTTATCAAGAATGGGAAAGTGGTCACAGTTGGAAACTGGGTGACACTTACATCGTTTTTGTTCAAACAGAAGACAGGTTTCTGGACCCTCCATATCATAGATGTAGAGTAGGGCTTAATCATCTAGCATTTCACGCATCATCACGTCAACACGTAGACGAGATGACGACCAAATTGAAAGAAAGAGAAGTAAACATTCTCTACTTAGATAAACACCCATTTGCTGGTGGAAATGATTATTATGCTGTTTATTTTGAGGACCCAGATAGAATAAAAGTAGAACTAGTTGCTCCTAAATAGAATTTTACTAACGATTGCGTTAGTAGAAGATCTACTTAGAAATATCTCGAAATCAAGTCTTCCTATTTTGGGCGCAAACCTGGAATAAAGAGTTTGTGCTATTTACTTATAGGATCTAGTAAAATAACTCGAAAGGGTATGAGTACATATGAGTAACCAAATTTATGTGAATTGGGGTGGACATGTTAAACTTACATGGCTCCCGATGAAAAATATTAACGATTACAATAAAATTACTAGCGTACATGGATATTGTTTTTACAAAGGTAACATTTTGTTAGTAAATGTAAGCGATAGAGGTTTTAATATTCCAGGAGGTCATCTAGAAAAAAGAGAAACTCCAGAAGAAGCTTTTCATAGGGAAGCGTATGAAGAGGGTTATGTAAAAGGAGCAATCCAATATATAGGTGCAATTGAAGTAAGCCATGAAGATAATCCATTATTTGTTACTGATGGGAAGTACCCACTAATTGGTTATCAAGTATTTTATAAAATGAATATAGAAGAGTGTCTTCCATTTCTTCGTGAAAATGAAACTACAACACGAATCTGGGTCGAACCTGAAGAAGTACCATATATAATTAATGACCATGAACTATCTTTGTTAGTTTTAAAAGAAGCGTTAAATAAACAGTAATCATTCTTCAACTAGTCGAAAGTGTGTTTTAGTTGAAGATAATAATTAGCTTGAATTCAAGTCTTCTGCTTTTGGGCGCAAAACTGGAGTAAGGTTGTGCCTTTCATTTTTTTCCTAAGCATATAATTACGGGTAAGTATTTGGTAACTTATGTTAAAATTTTAATTAGATTGTGAAGCAGTACACTTAAACGAGGCAGGATTGTGGAATAGTTTCAATGGAGGGAGAAAGTTGAAGCTAAATAGACATAATAAAATTTACTTGTTTTTAGGATTAGGTTTTTTAATCTTTTTACATTATATATTTTCTCGGAAAAGGATAAACAGGCATACGAAAAATATCTTTCTGAGGAGTTAGTTAAACAAATTGTTCATATATCAAGTGCGCCAGGATACGCATTAAGTATCATACAAGATGTATTAGAAACAGGTGAGATAAGCAAAGCTCAGGCTGGAGAATTAGAAAGCAGCTTTTATTATTTAGCATTTGATACACAAGACATAAGTGGAATGGATATGTACCTTGGTCGTTTAGGGGATTATAGCGATGATGAAGTTGTTTCTATAAACAATGAATATCGGAAATTTTTTATGTTTTTGAGTCGAGATATGGAAAGCAATCAAACATCACTAACACCAGAGCAAATGAAGAAAATAAAGTTAATGAAAGGTTTAATGCAAAACTATAATAAGATTGTCGAAGACACTTTAATATACACAATAGGTAGAGCCGAAGAAAAAGGACAACCATCCGAATTTTTTGATTATTATCGTGAGCAGGGAATAAAGGATGATTACTGGGTTGATTTGCTTAAAGGATATGTGAAAGTGACTGATTCTAGTTACCGATTAAATTAAAAAATTATTCTTCCATTAAAGGGTGCAATAGTGGAACAAGGAGTTGTCGATGCGGCAGCTCCTATTGTGTTAAAGGAGCAGGATAGTTAAGTTTACATCATATGCATTTTTGTTTGTTCAAGAGTTCAGTTCCTTTAATTTTATCTATCCTTTTAGAAAGGTGGGGTTTTGTGAAATTATTATTTAATCTAATTGGTCTATTGGTTCTTTTTCTTTTATTAGTGGGTTGTTCAAATTCAGAGGAGGTAATATACTCTGGTTCTACTGAGCATTGGAATGGGAAATTAGTTAAATATAATGAAAAGGAATATGGAGAGTTCTTCATAGAACGTATTGGTGACGATATGGATAATTTAGAAAACGTAGAAATAGATATAAATAATGGTAATATAATTAACAAATACAGCAAGCTGTCAGCTGAAGAAAAAATATTTAAACCAATATCTAAACAAATGCTTTTAGATTTTGAGAATATGGAATCAATTGAACTAGTTATTAAGTCGGGAAATGAAAATTCAGAGAGAATGGTTTTGACTAGAAAATAATTATTCCACTCACGGGTGCTTTAGCGGAAGATCATATTTGTAATATATCTCGAATTCAATTTTTCAGCAAACGGGCGCATTCCTGGAATAAGGAAAGTCCTTTTTATTTGTCTCGATCCAAAAGTAGATTATTAACTGGATATATATGTTAAAAATTAATTAGATTGTGAAGAAATGTGAGATGATGAGTTTTGAAAAAAATATCTATTGTCCTGTTTGCGCTTCTACTTGTAGGTTGTAACAGTTCGAAAACTATGGAAGAAGTATTCCATGATGAAATGAAAAGCAACAAAGAAGTTGATAAATACAAGTTAGTGGAAATAGAGGAAGATGATAATGTAATTATCTTCACTTCTCATACAGAAGAAGTTTACAACAATAACCAACCTAAACTTGCATACTTTACTAAATCTGAGGACAAATGGATATGGAGAAAAACCAATGTATGTCAATTAGATAAGTGGAGTGGAAACCTTAGTGGAGAATCATATTTATGGTGTGGAACTTTAACTGAACCAAGGCATGAAAAAGTACTTGTAGGCGATATAGAAGCAAAAATTATTGAATTGAACGATGGTATTAAAAGGGTTTGGTATCACATAAGTGAAAACAAAAACGAAGAAATTAAAGTGATATTAACAGATGGTTCAGAGGAGTGGCTTAAAGAAGTGATGAAATAATTCTATAGTTCCATGAGGTGCTGGTTTAGTTTTAGAGTATCTCGAAACCAAGTTTTCATGTATAGGGCGCTTTTATGGAATAAGAACTTTCTAAACATGTTCTAAGGAGGTAAGTACGTATGGATAAAAAAGATATTAGTTTCCTTGAACAGTTACTTTATAATACAGACTTAGAATTTATAGCTCAAAAGTTAACAGATATAGACAACCCTATTTTACTCCACGTCTTTGCTGCAAATTATAACTGGGATGACGAATATGAGATACCAAAGGCTATTTTAGAAAATAAAGTATGTGATTTAGGAACGGCATTACTAATGTTTCATTATGCCGATGGCTATAGTTTGCTAGAAAATTTTGATGAAATCTCAAGTTCTTCATTTGATCAATGGAGTGATTTTATAAGAAATATTTATAATAAACTTATATCTTTAGAATTTAAAACTCAGAATATTTCCTTTACACCTAGATTAACAAAGGTTCAAAAATATAAGTTGAAAAAAAATAATCCAAACATTCCTGATATTCTTATCAATAAATCACCAGGTGAAGTTTTTGATATTCCTGTAATATAACCACCAACGTTTTTTGTAAATGAGTTATAGAAAAATTAATTGTCTCGAATTAAAGTCATCAAGATATGGGCGCTTTCCTGGAATAAGGAGAGCCCTTTTTATTTGTCTCGATCGGATTAAAGAGTAGCTTATTAACTGTATATTTGTGTTAAAATTTGATTTAAATTGAGAATAAATTTACTTTCACGGGCAGGTTTAATTAGCAATGAAATAATGGAAAAGAGTTTAGAACTTAGACAAAAGACAATAGATTTGCAGAACCAAGACTTATGGAATATTGATGATTTAAAGAGTAAGAAAGAATGGAAAGAACTTTTCATATTAAGTGATGAGATAAGAGAAATACTAGAATAGTGCTTCAAGGAGAAACTTTTCCTTATTCAAGGGTGGTGAGAGGTAAATGGATTCTTGGAAATATAAAACCACAAATGACTATTTCGATTACATCAGTTTTCATGATTGTGGAGTTACGAATATCGAAGTGAAAACAAACACTGTCATTATAGACTTTGAATTTTTAAACATCTCCGAAAATCATCCACTTAATCCATATACCGTTGCAAAAGAAACGGATCATTGCAGATTAACGTTTAACGAAGTAACTATGGATAATGCAACAGTCCATTACGACAATGGAACTGATAAAGAAGTTATAATCACTGAATTAGATGAGATGGAATTCTTACAAATCAATCAGAAACGAAAGAACAATCAATATTTATATGAAATATTCGGTACTGATTGGAAAACGAAACAATTTTGCAGCATTAAAATAAAAGCTGAGGGTTTTATAATAGAATGGAATGGATTCAAGGATGATGCGTGGTATGTGGGGTGGGGAGCAAAGGATTAATAATTATAGGTGAAAAAGGGTGAAGTAATGGGACAAATTATTAAAGAAATTTTTTCTCCAAGTAATGTATATAAGATTCAGGTTATTAAACGAAAAGATGGTCTCTTCACTACAGAATTATTTATGTGGCAAGAAGATTGTGATATGAGTTTTGGAGTCCTGTTACACAAGGTTTGTCTATAATTGATACAGAAGATAGGGCATTAACATTGGCTAAGGAGCAGCTAAAAGAATGCTCTGGTGAAATTTAAATGTTACGAAAGGGTTCATTAGCTGAACATCATAATTATCTCGGATTCAAGTCTTCCGTTATAGGGCGCTTTTCTTGAACTAGGAAAGTTCTTTTTATTTGTTTTGAAAAAGGGGAAGTAAGATGAAGACTATTGTTAAGGCTGATTTTAAAGATTTAGATAAAATAGTAAACATAGACAGTGAGGTTATTGGTAACACAATCAGATGCAACTATATTGAAAAATCCATTAAGCTAGGACACTGTATAATTGCGAAAGAAGACGACGACATTGTGGGGTTTTTAATTTACGATACTAACTTCTTTGAGTGTACTTTTATATCACTAATTATTGTTTCACCATCAAATAGACGAAAAGGATATGCAAGCTGCTTGATAGACTATATGATGAATTTATCTCCTACTACTAAAGTATTTTCTTCTACTAATCGTTCAAATATTAGTATGCAGAGAGTATTTGATACGAATGGATTTATTCAGAGTGGTACAGTTGAAAATTTAGATGAAGGTGACCCTGAAATCATATACTTTAAATCTAACTTCTAGCTATTCAACTATCGGGTTGAAGAACATATGAGTCATTTATCTCGAAATAAGTATTCCGAAAGGGCGCGTTTGTTTAATGACGCGTCTTTTTCTTATAGGAAAAACTCTAAAGGGTTTGGGGCTATTAAAAAAATTAGTAAAATATCTTCTGTTATTTAAGAGGCATTTTTACTCCTTATACAGAAAATATATTATTTAGAGTATCATTTGTCTTTAAAGGGGATCTAAACACTATATTTAAGCAGATAATTGTTGCTAGGGAGAGATAATTGTGAACAAAGCAAAGGTCATTTTGGATCAAAATAAGAAAAGTTGGAATACAGTTGCTCATCATTTCAAAGGTAAGGATGCATTGCCTAGTTATGGTCCTTTTACACAGACAGAAGAGGAACTGCAGTTGTTTGATGATATTCAAAATAAGAAAGTACTTGAAATTGGTTATGGAAGTGGACATTCTTTAAATTATATGGCATCTAGAGGTGCAAGTGAATTATGGGGTGTTGATTTATCCGAATCACAAAAGATAGCTGCAGAAAAATTACTAACAGGTTTCAACACTAACCTGTTCTGTGCTCCCATGGAAATGGATATTGATTTACCAAAGCAGTATTTTGATTATGTTTATTCAATTTATGCAATTGGATGGACAACAGATTTATCTACTACCTTTAATCTTATCTATTCTTATTTGAAAATTGGAGGATCCTTTATATTTAGTTGGGATCACCCTTTATACGCTCACCTACATAGTGAGAATGGAAAGATTTATCTTAAGGAATCTTATCAAAATGAAGGAAATACAATCATGGAAAAGTTTAAAGGTGAAGATGCTAATATGGTAATTCATCGACGAAAGATGGCTACATATATAAACGGGTTAATTAAAGCAGGTTTTCAAATTGATTCAGTGATAGAAAGTGACGTTCCAGCCAATTATAAAAATGAAGAAGTGGAAATGTCAGATCGTTATTATTCTTTATATAAAGCTAAAAATTTCCCTACAACTATGATTATTAAAGCAAGTAAAAGATGAATTTATCTCGAATTCAAATGTTCAGCAAACGGGCGCTTTACTTGAAGAAGAGTTTATAACAAATAGGGGGGGGCATGTAATGAAAATCTATGCAGTTGAGGAAAAACAAAAAGATAAAATAATGGAATTCTTCAAATTACAATGGGGTAGTCCAGAAATGGTTGTTTCAAGTGGCGTTTATGATTGTAGTGAATTAGATGGTTTTACAATTGTTAATGAAAAAGGTGAAATAATTGGTTTAATCACTTATATAATCAAAGAAAACGAATGTGAAATTATATCATTAGATAGTATTGAAGAACGTAAAGGAATAGGTACTTCATTAGTAAAAGAAGTAGAAAATATAGCAATTAAGAAAGAATGTAGACTCGTTAAACTTGTAACAACAAATGATAATTTATTAGCCTTAAAGTTTTATCAAAAACGAGGTTTTATTTTGTCCCAAATTATAAACAATGCCGTTGATAAAGCAAGAAAGTTAAAACCAGGGATACCTTTAATCGGTAATGATGATATCCCAATTAGAGATGAAATTGAATTGATAAAATCATTTAACTAAATGGACTATAATTGAAGAACATATTTATAGGTTATCTTGAAATCAATACTTCAGTAAACGGGGCGCTTTCCTGGAATAAGGGAAGCCCCTTTTTATATGTCTTAATCGTATAATACAGCAGGTCACCAAATAGATATTTCGTGTTAAAATTTGAATTAGATTGTGAAGAAAAGATCTTCAACTAACGCAGCAGGATAGTTGAAGAAGTTGTTACGTTGTCAAAGGATGGTGTATGGATGATAGAAGGAGTAAGGTTTGTTGATGAATACCCTGAAATTAGAAACGTATTTGAAAAACTCTTTGTTAAAAGAGAACTTGATGAATGGTATATAAAAACTTGCAAACAAAAATTGCCACTACCAGTTGAATTAGAGACTTTAGAATTAGTCAAAGAGATTACAATTCATGATAACTTTAATCCATCAACTAACATTTACCTTAAATTAGAAAGCAAGGATGGAGATGGCGGGTTTACATTAAAGCAACAGGTTAACCTCGTCGTCTCAAAAATTGTTCCAGTTTATACAATGGATTTTTTATATTCATTTAAGCACAATACTTTAACAGGTACAGTAGAAGCATTTAGTTCGCCTCAAGAAACCTTTGAAATGATGGAGGTAGAGGAAAAAGTAACAGAAATATTTAAGACTTATGATTATATTGAGTTAACTGACTATGACTTAAAAGATACAGTATATGATTGGAAAGAACTTAACTTTGCACCTTTTGATAGAAGGCTGACATTGGAATATGCTTCATTTTTTGATGTGTTAGAGTTATGTCCTGATATTTAAAACTTCAACTAAAGGGTGCTTAAACGAAAGAAGGAGTTGTCGATGACGGCTCCTATTGTACTAAAGGATAACTCGTCACCTCAATTGAAGGGAGAATCATTCTGATAAATGAAAAATTACATTGGAGCATCTATTTCTATTATAGCCTTATTAGTTTATTCACTCCCATGGTATTTTGGCGAACCTTATGCAGTGTTAGGTTTATATGTAATCGCCTTAGTTTGGTTTTTGGTTGTGGGGTGGCTAATATTGGTGTTTCAACTATATTCACTTGTAGTTTTGAAAAAGCGAAATAACCCAAAATGGAAACATCACTTGATTGCTTCTTTTATTATCATAATAAGCTATATTGGCTATATATGGGGGATTTCAAACGGTTATATATTGAAGGTATAATTTATTGTTTTGTTAAAGTAACGGGAGCGATTACTGAACAAGAGCTGTCGCTTCTTTCGTTAACGCGGTAGGATAGTTTAATAAGCTAAAGCAAATACAATGGTAATAACGGTTAGTATCGAAGAAGTTCATAAATAAGAAGATGCATTATTCATACTGAAAGGGGGGGCGATTTGAAAAAAATAATTTCTTTAATATCCATCCTTGGTGTTGTAATTGGAGGTTACTATTTAATTATTAAAGAAGATAGTTACCCTGTAACAGAGATGACTAGTCCACCTGGAGAACTGATTGAGAAAGAGAAGGTTGAGGTATCTCCAAAAGAGGTAAAGTACACGGCTAGATTTTTAACGTTTAATACAGACCACCTACCTGAGGAACTCACATTTACTTTCAATAAAAATGTGTGGAATCTTCTACAAAAAGAAACATTATACGATTTGAACTATGAACTTAGACATAAACCAGACAAAGAGGAACTTGTACTAAATGAAATAAGTTATTCCAAAACATCCTTAGACGAATTCCGTATAGATATAGAGGAAATGGAGAAAAAAAGCGAATATAAGTAGCTCAAATTATTCTTTAAGTATCGGATGCTATAGTTAAAAAAATATAAATTATCTCGAATTCAAGTGTTCATTTATAGGGCGCAAATATGGAACAAAAGGATTGTTCTTTTTATTGTAAAATCAAAGGGAACCTTATATGTGAAAGGTTCCCTTTGCATATTAAGACATTCAATTAAAAGGACAATCATAAAAG
>SDGW01001371.1_pt1 | contig 10129 bp, 9 predicted proteins | sample 2873831 | NCBI WGS metagenome assembly SDGW01 (sample SAMN08132700, study PRJNA421101) | hypersaline lake metagenome | isolation source: celular fraction 0.22 microns magnesium sulfate-rich crust from ephemeral... | place: Spain: Penahueca Lagoon, Toledo | collected 2011-07
GTGTCCGTCGTGATGACAAGAGGGTTAGACGGAGAACTGTCACTATTTCCGATTCCAGAAAATGAACACGAGCAACAAATCTTAAAAAGAAGCTTGGTACCAGCTCAAATTTCAGATGATGTTCGAGAAAAAGCAGAAGAGGCGGCTCGACACATTGCGGATCATCTTCAGTTTATCGGCACATTTACCATTGAAATGTTTGTGGTTGGAGAGGAACTGTATGTGAATGAAATGGCGCCAAGACCGCATAACTCAGGACATTTTACGATTGAGGCCTGTAACGTATCTCAGTTTAACCAGCATATACGCGCGATATGTGGGCTGCCTCTATTACCCATACAAAGTCCTTACGCTGCCGTTATGACCAATCTCTTAGGAGAGGATATTCGAGAAGTGATGGAGGAGAAACGCTACTTCCAAGACGCTCACGTTCATGTGTATGGAAAAGACAAAATAACGCACAAGCGGAAAATGGGGCATGTCACAGTTCTAGGAATCTCCTTAGAGGAAGCACTAGAGAAAGCCGAGATTTTCAAGTTTTCAGAGCTATACATAAAACAAAAGGGGTGACGATAATGAGGGGATCATTACTTTATGAAGGGAAAGCGAAAAAAGTTTTTACCATGCTAGGTGAAGAGTTTCAGCTCATTCTCGAATATAAAGATGAGGCAACAGCCTTTAACGGTGAGAAGTATAAGATGTTTCGAGGGAAAGGTCGTTTAAATAATCTGATATCCTCAAGAGTGTTTCAATACCTTCATATGAAGGGGATCCAAACACATTTTATTGAGACATTATCAGAAACTGAACAAATGGTAGCTCACACAAGGATCATCCCACTAGAAGTCGTCGTCCGAAACATCGCCGCAGGAAGCCTGACACGCAGACTCGCAATCGAAGAAGGAACCGAGTTGAACCCGGAATTTATCGAATTCTATTATAAAGAGGATCTCTTGGATGATCCCCTCATTAATGATGAACATGCCGCCTACTTAACAGGCTTGAATCAAGATGAATTAGAAGGCATCAAGCAGGATGCTCGTCACATCAACAAACACCTGAAAGCATTTTTTGATGAAGCAGGACTAAAGCTCGTTGATTTTAAATTAGAATTTGGGCGTTTACATGACGGATCTATTGTTCTAGCAGATGAAATCTCCCCTGATACTTGCCGATTATGGGATAAGGAAACGAATCGAAAAATGGATAAAGACGTGTTTCGTGAAGACATTGAAGATTTGGTTGGAATCTATGAAACCATACTAAAGCGACTGGAGGCGAAGGTACATGTATAAAGTGCAGGTGTATGTCACGTTAAAAGAGGGCGTTTTGGACCCTCAAGGTAAGGCAGTGCAGCAGTCCCTTTTATCTATGAACTATGATGAAGTTCAAGAGGTACGTGTTGGTAAGTATATTGAACTCTTTTTAGAAGAAACAGAAAACCTAGATGCGCGAATTAATCAAATGATCGATCAGTTGCTTGCAAACCCCGTTATTGAAGAATATCGCTATACCGTGGAGGAGGCTGTGACCAATTGAAATTCGCTGTGATTGTTTTTCCAGGATCAAATTGTGATCGTGATATGTACCATGCCATCCAGAGCGGAATGGGGGAAGAGGTACACTATGTCCAACATACAGATTCAGATCTCTCCCAATATGATGGAATCCTTCTTCCTGGTGGTTTTTCTCACGGAGATTACCTCAGATCAGGAGCGATGGCCGCAACGTCTCCGATCATGACTGCAGTAAAAGAAGAAGCGGGAAAAGGGAAACCCGTTTTAGGCGTATGCAATGGATTTCAAGTTTTATTGGAAGCGGGACTGTTACCTGGCGCCATGCTTTCAAACGAGGGGCAGCGATTTATTTGCCGGACGGTCGAACTTCGAGTTGAACAAACAACTACCCCTTTTACGAATGCGTATGAACATGGAGAAGTAATTCGTATTCCTATCGCGCACGGAGACGGGAATTATTTCTGTGATGAAGAGACGTATGAGAGATTACGAGATCAGAAGAGAATCTTATTCACATATGAGGATAACCCAAATGGATCGGTCCACAACATTGCCGGGATTATGAATGAGCAAGGAAATGTCCTTGGAATGATGCCTCACCCTGAAAGGGCCGTAGAGAAGTTAATAGGTTCAGACGACGGTATAAAGCTATTTCAGTCCATTGTAAAGAGTTGGAGGGAAGCACATGCAGTCAAAGCTTGAGTTATCACCAGAAGACATTGTCCACAATAAGATCTATCAGGACATGGGACTCTCGGGTTCTGAGTTTCTATCGATTCAAAAGATTTTAGATCGCAAGCCGAACTATACCGAAACAGGCCTATTTTCGGTAATGTGGTCAGAGCACTGTAGTTATAAAAATTCCAAGCCTCTGTTAAGTAAGTTTCCCACAAAGGCTCCACATGTTTTACAAGGTCCTGGAGAAGGGGCTGGAATTGTGGATATCGGTGATGGTCAGGCAGTTGTTTTCAAAATGGAGAGTCATAATCATCCATCTGCCATTGAACCGTATCAAGGAGCTGCGACAGGTGTTGGGGGAATTTTGCGAGACGTGTTCTCGATGGGGGCACGACCAATTGCCTTGCTAAACTCGTTACGTTTCGGTGAATTGACATCAGAGCGCGTGAAATATTTATTCCGTGAAGTTGTTCACGGCATATCAGGTTACGGGAATTGTGTAGGTGTACCAACTGTCGGGGGAGAGGTCCAATTCGATCCATGTTATGAAGGGAATCCGCTTGTAAATGCGATGTGCGTAGGCTTCATCGATCAAAAAGATATTCAAAAAGGTATCGCAAAAGGTGTCGGCAATACGGTCATGTATGCTGGTGCACCTACGGGACGTGATGGAATTCACGGGGCAACTTTTGCATCCGAAGAGCTCTCAGAGGAATCAGAAAGTAAGCGCCCATCTGTTCAGGTCGGTGATCCTTTTATGGAAAAACTTTTGATTGAAGCCTGTTTGGAGCTAACCCAATGTGATGCTCTTATTGGGATGCAGGATATGGGTGCGGCAGGACTGACGTCTTCCTCAAGTGAAATGGCTAGTAAATCAGGGACTGGAATTGAGATGAACTTGGATCAAGTTCCGCAACGTGAACAGAATATGACGCCGTATGAGCTTATGCTTTCAGAATCACAGGAACGCATGCTGCTTATTGTGGAAAAAGGGCGCGAGCATGAAATTGAGGAGATTTTTGAAAGGCACGGATTACACGCTGTTTCTGTTGGAGAGGTCATCGAGGATCGTGTCCTTCGTCTTACCCATCAAGGAGAGGTCGTAGCGAATGTGCCAGTCGACTCTTTAGTTGAAGATGCTCCTGTTTATCACCAACCATCAAAAGAGCCGGCTTACTTTTCCACATATCAAACCATGGAAGCGTACTATCCACATGTGGAAAACCTAGAAGAAACGATCATGAACTTATTACAACAGTCCACAATCGCTAGTAAGGAATGGGTGTATGACCAATACGACACGATGGTGCAAACGAATACCGTTGTGTCACCTGGTTCAGACGCAGCTGTATTGCGTATCAAAGGAACAAACAAAGCGATTGCGATGACGACGGATTGCAATTCCCGCTATATCTACTTAGATCCGCGTACAGGTGGGGAGATTGCAGTTGCTGAAGCGGCTCGAAATATTATCTGTTCAGGTGGGAAACCGTTAGCCTTAACGGATTGCTTAAACTTTGGTAACCCGGAAATCCCGGAATACTTTTGGCAAATGGAGCATGCTGTGGAAGGCATGAGTCTTGCTTGTGAATCGTTATCCACACCTGTCATTAGTGGGAACGTATCCCTCTATAACGGTTCAAATCAGCAATCGATTTTTCCAACCCCTGTAGTCGGGATGGTCGGGCTCATTGAAGACTTGAATCATGTGACACGACAAAGCTTTCAAAGGTCAGGTGATCTGATTTATGTCATTGGTGATGCTCAACCTGAGTTTGGTGGAAGTGAAATCCAAAAGCTTTACGAAGGGCAATACTTCGGAAAGGCACCACATCTAGATTTAGGTCTAGAACAAACCAGACAGGAACAACTTTTACAAGCAATCCAAACAGGGGTTGTTGAATCGGCCCATGATATCTCAGAGGGTGGCTTGTCTGTTGCGCTTGCTGAATGCTTATTTGATCAGGAGCTGGGCTGTTATGTGACGCTTTCTGGTGATCTTGCATCAGATCTTTTTGCTGAAACGCAATCTCGTTTTATTGTGTCGATTTCAGAAGAGAATGCAGCTGCTTTTGAAAAGATCGTAGAGGATGCACGTCTGATCGGGACCGTGAAAAGTGAATCGAACATGACCGTTATCCACAACGATATTCAGGTCGTAAATCTATCCACAATTGCAATGAAAGATGCTTGGAAGGAGGCGATCCCTTGCCGACTGAAATTAAAGGGTTAAATGAAGAATGTGGTGTTTTTGCCGTATGGGGACATGAGGATGCAGCGCAGCTTACGTATTATGGCTTGCACAGTCTTCAACATCGGGGAGAAGACGGTGCTGGGATTGTCGTAACGGATGGTGAACAATTGAAATTGGAAAAGGGGCTCGGGCTGATTACAGATGTTTTTGATGCGCAGCAATTTGAACGTTTGGAAGGTCACGGAGCGATTGGACATGTTCGTTATGCCACACAAGGTGGGGGTGGCTATGAAAATGTGCAGCCACTTGTATTTCGATCTCAGCAGAATAGCCTTGCTTTAGCGCATAATGGGAACCTTGTCAATGCGCATGCGTTAAAACGTCAACTCGAAGCCCAGGGAAGTATCTTGCAAACGACCTCTGATACAGAAGTGGTCGCGCACCTTATTCGTCGTAGTGGCGCTCTACCTATTAACGAGAGTATCAAGCAAGCGTTGACAATGCTGAAAGGGGCTTATGCTTTTGTCATGATGACCGAGGATCAATTATTCGTAGCCTTAGATCCACGTGGATTACGTCCTTTATCGCTTGGGAAAATGGGGGATTCCTATGTTGTCTCCTCTGAAACATGCGCTTTCGACATTGTGGGTGCCGATTATGTTCGGGAGATTGAACCAGGAGAGATGTTGGTCATTGATAACAATGGCGTGCAATCCGAACGATTCGCAGCACCTATTCAACGAACGATGTGTTCTATGGAGTATGTGTACCTTTCGCGTCCGGATAGCAACATAGATGGGATTAATGTTCATTCAGCTAGGAAACGAATGGGAAAAGAACTTGCCATGGAAGCACCAATTGAAGCGGATGTTGTGACGGGGGTGCCGGATTCAAGTATTTCTGCTGCAATTGGTTATGCGGAGTACTCTGGAATCCCTTATGAGTTAGGCTTAATCAAAAATCGATATGTCGGTCGTACCTTTATTCAGCCTTCTCAGGAATTAAGAGAGCAAGGCGTGAAAATGAAGCTATCAGCGGTGCGCGGCATTGTGGAAGGCAAGCGAGTTGTTATGGTCGATGACTCTATTGTTCGGGGTACGACGAGTCGGCGTATCGTACGAATGTTGAAAGAAGCGGGAGCGAAGGAAGTACACGTTCGTATTGGTGCTCCTCCGATTCAAAATCCATGCTATTACGGGATTGATACATCGGAGAAGGAAGAGTTAATCGCAGGCACGCATAATGTCGAAGAAATCCGTGACATGATTGGCGCTGATAGCCTATCCTTTTTATCTGTCGAAGGATTGCAACAATCGATTGGAAAGAAAGAAGATAACTTGATGCATGGACATTGTCAGGCATGCTTTACCGGATCCTATCCAACTGAAATCTTTCCAGATACGGTACATCCGTATGAAAAAGCATAGAGGGGTGACGTTGTGAGAGAGTCATACAAACAAGCTGGTGTAGATGTAGAAGCGGGATACGAAGCTGTTGAAGGTATGAAAAAACATATTGCTCGAACGAATCGTCAGGAAGTCATGGGAGAAATCGGACGTTTTGGAGGAATGTTTGACCTATCTATGCTTGCCTATGAAGAACCTGTACTTATCTCAGGAACGGACGGTGTGGGTACGAAACTGAAACTAGCTTTTGAACGAATCAACATGACACGATCGGCATTGATGCTGTAGCGATGTGTGTGAATGATATTGTGGCCCAAGGCGCAGATCCACTATTTTTTCTTGATTATATCTCTTGTGGAAAAAATGATCCGAAGCAAATTGAAGAGATCGTCAAAGGCATTTCAGAAGGTTGTCTTCAATCCGGTTGCGCATTAATTGGGGGAGAGACAGCAGAAATGCCAGGTATGTACCAAGAAGGGGAATACGATCTTGCTGGATTTGTTGTAGGTATTGCCGAAAAGCAAAACCTCATTACCAGCGATGATATAGAGCCAGGTGATGTGTTGATTGGTATTGGGTCCAGTGGGATTCATTCCAACGGGTATTCTTTAGTACGAAAAGTGATTCAGGACAAAGGAATTGATCTCAATGAGGACTTTGGAATTTTTGATCAAACGTTTGATCAAATTCTTCTCACCCCTACGAAAATCTATGCTGAAGCTATTAAAAAACTGAAAAAGGAAGTTTACCTCAAAGGGATTTCTCACATAACAGGCGGAGGTTTTGAGGAAAACATCCCGCGTATGCTTCCTTATTCTTACGGAGCTTTGATTGAAAAAGGAGGTTGGGAAATTCCGAAAGTGTTTTCCTTTTTGCAGCGTTTAGGTGAATTAGATGAGACGGATATGTACAGTGTATTTAACATGGGAATTGGTATGGTGGTAGCGGTATCTCCAGATGATGTGGATAATGCTCTTGAGAAATTACAAGAATCTGGGGAAAAAGCATGGCCGATTGGTACCGTTACCTATAGTACGGGGGTTCAATACCGATGAAAAAACGCATCGCAATTTTTGCTTCCGGTAGTGGCTCGAACTTTGATATGATCACACTTAGAGCTTTGGACGGAGAGTTGCCGTGTGAGGTGAAGCTGCTTGTCTGTGACAAACCAGACGCGCCAGTTATTCAAAAGGCGGAAACGCTCGGCATCGAGACCCTGGTATTTCAGCCAAAAAACTTTTCGAACAAGGTCGCTTATGAAAAAATGATTGTACAACGATTGCAGGCTCTACAAGTAGATTGGGTGATTTTAGCAGGCTATATGCGCTTGCTTGGGGAAACGATTCTCAAAGCATATGAAGGTAGAATCCTGAACATTCATCCATCCTTGCTCCCCTCTTTCCCTGGAAAGGATGCCATTGGGCAAGCACTTGAGGCAGAAGTGCGGGAGACAGGTGTTACGGTTCACTTTGTAGATGAAGGAATGGATACAGGTCCAATTATTAAGCAGGAATCTGTTGAGATCTCACCTTATGATGATCGGGAATCATTACAGCGTAAAATACAAAAAATAGAGCACGACTTATATCCAATCGTTATTCATCAATGCATAGAAGGAGATATAAAACCATGCCACAAAAGAAACGTGCACTCTTAAGTGTATCCAATAAAGACGGAATTGTTGATTTCGCTACACAACTTATCAATCTTGGTTATGAACTGATTTCAACAGGAGGAACGAAACGTACGCTTGAAGAAGCGGGGCTTAATGTTATGTCTATTTCAGAAGTGACGGATTTTCCTGAGATTTTGGAAGGGCGCGTTAAAACCTTGCATCCAAATGTCCACGCTGGCTTATTAGCGAAACGCGAGGAATCTGAACATATAAAGCAGCTAGATGATTTAGACATTAAGCTTATTGATCTAGTTGTCGTAAATTTGTATCCATTTAAAGAAACGATCTCCAAAGAAGGGGTTACAGAAGCTGAAGCGATTGAAAATATCGATATTGGTGGACCGACCATGCTGCGAGCAGCGGCGAAAAATTTTGAGAGTGTAACTGTGGTTGTTGATCCACGAGATTACTCGGAACTTCTTATGAGCTTGAAGAATGGCAACGTATCCTATGACGCACGTAAACGTTTTGCTGGGAAAGTGTATCAGCATACGGCAGCCTATGATACGCTCATCGCTCAGTATTTTCAGGAGTTACAAGGTGAGGAGGCACCTGAACAATATTCGGTTACATATGAAAAAGTTCAAGACCTCCGTTATGGAGAAAATCCACACCAGAAAGCTGGATTTTACAAAGACCCGTTATATAAAGGGGCATCTCTTGCCAATGCTGAGCAGTTGAATGGGAAAGAGCTTTCTTATAATAACATTCAGGATGGCAATGCAGCTTTACAAATGGTGCTCGAATATAAACAGCCGGCGGCAGTTGCTGTAAAACATATGAATCCATGTGGTGTAGGTGTCGGAGATGATCTATTTACAGCCTACTCTCGAGCGTATGAAGCGGATCCTGTTTCCATTTTTGGAGGCATTGTTGCCTTGAATCGTGAGGTCGATGGAGAGACAGCGGCAAAAATGAAGGAAATCTTTTTGGAAATCATCATCGCACCTTCTTTTTCAAACGAAGCTCTTGAGATTTTGACAGAAAAGAAAAACTTGCGCTTGTTGAAAATTAACACAGAACATAGTGGTGAGGATTCTTCACTAATCACAAGTGTTCGTGGCGGTGTACTCGTGCAGGATGCTGACCAAGGTACGTTAGAGGATGTTACGATTTCTGTTCCTACTGAGCGACGTCCAACAGAACAAGAATGGGAAGATCTTCAGTTCGCTTGGAAAGTCGTAAAGCATGTGAAATCAAATGCGATCGTCTTAGCTAAAGGCCAGCAAACCGTTGGCGTTGGCGCAGGACAAATGAATCGTGTCGGTGCAGCGAATATTGCTTTTGAACAGGCTGGTGAAACAGGTCAGGGTAGCGCGCTTGCAAGTGATGCATTTTTCCCAATGCCAGATACTGTAGAAGCGGCAGCTGAAGCCGGTGTCAAAGCAATTATTCAACCTGGTGGATCGAAACGTGATCAGGATTCAATCGATGCTTGTAATAAGCACGGCATTGCCATGGTCTTTACTGGCATGCGTCATTTCAAACACTAAGTAAAGGAGTGGAAGAGCTTGAATATTCTCGTCGTTGGTCGTGGGGGTCGAGAGCATAGTCTCGTGAAGAAAGTTGATCAAAGTCCAAGAGTGGATACGGTTTATGTGGCTCCGGGAAATGCTGGGATGACAGAAGGAGAGCTTGTCTCTATTTCTGAAACAGACGTAACAGCTTTGATCCAATTTGCTAAAGAGAATCAGGTTGCTTGGACGGTTGTGGGGCCTGAGGTGCCTTTAATGGATGGGATTGTGAATCAGTTTAGAGAAGAAGGGTTGGCGATCTTTGGTCCAACGCAGGAAGCGGCGAAAATTGAAGGAAGCAAAGCTTTTGCAAAGGATCTTATGAAGAAGTACCGCATTCCCACAGCTGGATATGAAGTATTCTCCTCTTCAAGTGATGCAAAGGATTTTGTGAGAGAGCAAGGTGCACCGATTGTTATAAAAGCTGACGGTCTCGCTTCTGGAAAAGGTGTAACGGTTGCGATGAGTGTAGAGGAAGCTCTTGCAGCTATAGATGAAACAATGGAGCAGAGTCAGTTTGGTGATGCCGGAAAAGAAGTTGTCATAGAGGAATTTTTAGAAGGTGAGGAGTTCTCTTTAATGGCGTTTGTCCAGGGACGAAATGTATATCCGATGCTTCCTTCACAGGATCACAAGCGCATTTTTGATGGGGATACAGGGCCGAATACGGGTGGTATGGGCGCATACGCACCTATTCCACATCTTCGGGAGGATATATTTGAGACAGCTGTTCTAGATATTCTTCAGCCCACTGCGGATGCTATGGTAGAAGAAGGACGCACGTTTACGGGTGTACTTTATGCAGGGTGTATTCAAACGCAGAATGGCCCTAAGGTTATTGAGTTTAATGCGAGATTTGGGGACCCAGAGACACAGGTTGTTCTTCCTTTACTAGAAAATGATCTAATGCAAGTGATGGCTGATGTTCAGGAAGGAATAGATCCTCAGCTTACTTGGAAGCGTGGTTTTTGTGCAGGTGTTGTGCTCTCGTCTGCAGGCTATCCAGGGGACTATCAAAAAGGAATCCCTTTACCAGATGTAAAAGGAAAACATGGTGTAAAGCCAGTCTATGCTGGTGTTCGAAAAGAGAATAATCAGCTTGTGAGTGATGGAGGGCGTGTGCTATTACTTGGTGCTTATGGAGA
>SDGW01001372.1_pt1 | contig 10129 bp, 11 predicted proteins | sample 2873831 | NCBI WGS metagenome assembly SDGW01 (sample SAMN08132700, study PRJNA421101) | hypersaline lake metagenome | isolation source: celular fraction 0.22 microns magnesium sulfate-rich crust from ephemeral... | place: Spain: Penahueca Lagoon, Toledo | collected 2011-07
CCGCCCGCTCGTCCGACCGACGTACAACGAGTTCGAAGTCCGACTCCTCCCCCCGTACGGCGACCCCGAAGTCCACATCCCCGGCGAGTTCGGCACCTACGTCGCTACCGGCGTCGTCCTCGGCGCCGCCGCCGAACTCCTCGAAGAGTGACGCTGACTGCAGACGACTGACGCGTCTCGACTGTCGCCCCTCCTCGTAGCTGCGAGCTCTATAGTCTCACCCACCGTGCTACGCGCGCAGGAACTCATTCAGAGCGGAGTGAACCCTCTTCGAATCGAAATCGCGTAGAATCGGGATGCCGCCTCCCCGATTTGAACGCCGTGAGACGTGCTCGCTGCGCTGCGCGCGACTCACGAGCTCAAATCGGGTCGGGAGCAGTTTCACTGCTCCCCTCGGTCGCAGGAAAATGCCGCCTCCCCGATTTGAACGGGGGACAGCTCGATCTTCAGTCGAGTGCTCTCCCAGTCTGAGCTAAGGCGGCTCGCAGTCGAGACGACGGCAGTTGTAGGAAAAAGCGTTTCGAATCGGCGCGGGGCGGCGGGACGTCAGTGCCACTCGTGTAGTCCGCGGTCAGTCGTCGGACGGCGCCGTGCTCGTGACGTAGACCGAGGGCTGCCGGCGCACGAACTCCGCGACGAACGCGGCGGCGACGGCCAGCGCCTGCAGCGCGAAGTACGGCCACAGGAGCAGCGGCGCGGCGTACTCCACGCGGTCGTGGCGGCGGCCGTCCCGGTAGTCGAGCGCGAACAGCAGGTACGCCGCCAGAACCGGCCCGACCGAGACCCACGCCCACAACGGCGCCGCAGTCGAATCGAGCGGGAACTTCCCGGCGGCGTAGACCCACGCGACCGCCAGCAGCGGCGACGCCAGCGCGACGAGCGGGAGCAGGACGACGGCCGCCAGCGTCACCGCGAAGTCCACGCGAGCCCGTAGCGGCGGCGGACCCGATGTGAGCCCCGCATCGAGGTGGCGGCGCGCGACCTGCATCCCGCCGCGGGCCCACCGCTGGCGCTGGCTCCACCACGCGGACAGCGACGCCGGGTTCGTCTCCCGGGTGACGACGGCCGGGTCGACGCGGATCTCGCCGCCCGCGCGCCGGACGCGGTACGCCATGTCGACGTCCTCGATGAGAACTGACTCGTCGAACGGCCCGAGCTCGTCGAGTGCGGACGCCCGGAACAGCGCCTGCCCGCCGGTGAACAACGCGAAGCCGCCGACGAGGTCGCGGACGTAGAACTCCGTGCGCTCGACGAGCCCGCGCTCGACAGTCGCGCACAGGGACAGCAGCGAGTCACCGGGATTCGTCCCGAAGCACCGCCCCTTCACGCACCAGACGTCGTCGTCCTCGAACCACCGGACGGCCCGCCGGAGCGCACGGCGCTCGGGGCGCTGGTCGGCGTCCAGCACGAACACGACCTCGCCGCTCGCGCGGTCGAGCGCGTAGTTGGTCGCGGCCGCCTTGCCGCCCGGTGGCGCGGGTCGCTCCACCGCAACCACACGCTCGTCCGCGCTCGCGAGTTCCGCCGCAACGTCGCCGGTGCCGTCGGTCGACGCGGCCTCGTAGCCCACGATGACCTCCAGTTTCTCGCGCGGGTAGTCGACTGCCAGACACGCCTCGGCCGTCTCTGCGAGCACGTCGGCCTCGTTGTACGCAGTCACGAGGACGCTCACCGTCGGGAGTTCGGAATCCGGCGGCTCCGCGGGCGGCTCGCGGCGGGCGAACGCCAGCAGCGCAGCCGCGACCGCGCGCGTCGACAGCGCGAGCCCGAACAGGAGTATCGCCGTTGCTCCGACCCGTGCGTACCCCGGGAGGAGAACGCCTGGCGCGACCAGTACGGCCGACAGCGCACCCGCAACCGCGGCGGTCCGTGCGTCCCCGGACCACGACCCGTCGGGCGTCGACACTTCCATCGTCTCCCGTAGACCGCAGCCGCCCGGAAAGTTACCGAGAGGCTTCACAGCCGTGGCTGTCGCTTACTGGTGTGTAGGGTGGGTTCGGGCGGATTTGAACCGGAGCCACTTCGCTTCGCTCGTGGCAGGGTTCAAATCGCCCTCACGCATCACACACGCGGCGCTCGCATAGGAGCGCCGCGAGAAGTTCATGGGTTCGGGCGGATTTGAACCACCGACCTCGGCCTTGTAAAGGCCGCGTCATGACCAACTAGACCACGAACCCTCGTGTCGTGGAAGTCGCGCCGCGGCCTAAACCGTTTCCTTTCGGCGGAACGTCCAAACCCCGGGCCGTCGTAGGCCCTGCCATGAGTTGGCGCACGCTCGCGGTGGTCTGCCTGCTGGTCGTCGCCGGCTGCGCGGGGCTCTCCACGGACTCGACGACGTCGACGCCGGACGCGACAACCGCCGACGACCGGACCCGTGTCTACATCGAGGACGAGAACGGCACCGAACTCGGGAGCGCCACGGTCGAACTCGCGGAGACGCAGAGCGAGCGGTACACGGGCCTGAGCGAACACGAGTCGCTCGGCGACGACGAGGGGATGCTGTTCGTCTACGACCAGGAGGGTCACCACACGTACGTGATGCGCTCGATGTCGTTCCCCATCGACATCGTCTACATAGGAGCGAACGGCCGCATCACGCGGATTCACCACGCGCCCGTCGAGGCGGACAACGAGGACCTCACGGGCTACGAGGGCGTCGGGAAGTGGGTGCTCGAAGTCCCGTACAACTGGACGACCGAGCACGGCGTCGAGGTCGGCGACCGCGTCCGTATCGAGGACTGACTCGGGGACCGCTCGGCGTCTCCGGGGTTGTTTCGTTTCGTAGGGAAGTGTTTTTGTCGAGTCGTCACTTCTCCCAAGAAGAATGAGTACAGCTATCGAAGACGACGACCCCTTCGAGGAGCAGCGCGAGGAGGTCGACAACGCGATGTACCGCCTGTTCGACGAGTACGGGCGGGACAACCGGTTCGCGGCGCTCGTCGGCGTCCTCGCGAGCGTCTTCGCGCGCGTGCTCGACCTCGTGCCCGCCATCATGCTCGGGTACGCCGTCGACGCGCTCACGCAGGGGCAGACTTTCCTCCCGTTCCTCCCCGCCTCGCTGCGGCCCGCGACGCGGACCGAGGAGCTGTTCGCGGCGGTGGCGGTCATCGCCGGAGCGTTCCTCGTGGGCGCCGGCTTCCACTGGCTGCGCAACTGGGGCTGGAACTCCTTCTCCCAGCACGTTCAGCACGCCGTCCGTACGGACACCTACGACAAGATGCAGCGCCTGAACATGGACTTCTTCGCCACCAAGCAGACCGGCGAGATGATGTCCATCCTGTCGAACGACGTCAACCGCTTAGAGCGCTTCCTCAACGACGGGATGAACTCCGTCTTCCGGCTCTCCGTGATGGTGCTGGCCATCGGCGTCGTGCTGTTCGTCTACAACTGGCAGCTCGCGCTCATCACGATGCTGCCGGTGCCCGTCATCGCGTGGTTCACGTACCGCTTCGTGAAGGCCATCCAGCCGAAGTACGCCGACGTCCGCTCCTCGGTCGGCCACCTGAACTCCCGGCTGGAGAACAACCTCGGCGGCATCCAGGTCATCAAGACGTCGAACACGGAGTCCTACGAGTCCGAGCGCGTCGACGGTGTCTCCCAGGAGTACTTCGACGCGAACTGGGGCGCCATCACCATCCGCATCAAGTTCTTCCCGGCGCTGCGCATCATCGCCGGGACGGGGTTCGTGTTGACGTTCCTCGTCGGCGGCTACTGGGTGCTCGTCGGCCCGCCGCCGCTGATGTCCGGAACGCTGTCGGCGGGTGAGTTCGTCGTGTTCATCCAGCTCAGCCAGCAGTTCGTCTGGCCAATGGCGCAGTTCGGCCAGATCATCAACATGTACCAGCGCGCCCGCGCGTCCAGCGAGCGCATCTTCGGGCTGATGGACGAGCCCGCGCGCATCGAGGAGAACCCCGGCGCGAAGGCCCTCGACGTCGACGACGGCGACGTGGTCTACGACGACGTGACGTTCGGCTACGACGACGAGCGCATCGTCGAGGACGTCGACTTCGAGGTCGAGGGCGGGAACACGCTCGCGCTCGTCGGCCCCACGGGCGCCGGCAAGTCCACGGTCCTCAAACTCCTGCTGCGGATGTACGACGTCGACGAGGGCGAAATCCGCATCGACGGACAGGACATCTCCGAGGTCACGCTGCCGAGCCTGCGCCAGCACATCGGCTACGTCAGTCAGGACACGTTCCTGTTCTACGGCACCGTCATGGAGAACATCCAGTACGGCACGTTCGGCGCCGACCGCGAGGAAGTCGTGGAGGCGGCGAAGGCCGCAGAGGCCCACGACTTCATCACGAACCTCCCCGAGGGCTACGACACGAAGGTCGGCGAACGCGGCGTCAAGCTCTCCGGCGGCCAGCGCCAGCGCATCGACATCGCGCGCGCCATCCTCAAGGACCCCGAGATTCTCGTCCTCGACGAGGCCACTTCGGACGTCGACACGGAGACGGAGATGCTGATTCAGCGCAGCCTCGACCGCCTCACCGAGGACCGCACCACGTTCTCTATCGCGCACCGCCTCTCTACCATCAAGGACGCCGACAAGATCGTCGTCCTCGAAGACGGGAAGATCGTCGAGCGCGGCACCCACGACGAGCTGCTCGCGGAGGACGGCCTCTACGCGAACCTCTGGGGCGTGCAGGCGGGCGAAATCGACGAGCTCCCGGACGAGTTCATCGAGCGCGCGGCCGAGCGCACCGCCCACGTCGACGAGGAAGCCGAGGACTGACCTCGCTGCCGGGATAGTAGGCTACAAACCGGGGGCGTGCGTTGGGCCGCGTATGCGACTCGCGGACGCGACCTGGACGGACGCCGACGCCGCCGACACGGACCTCGCGCTCCTGCCGGTCGGGGGCACCGAACAGCACGGCCCGCACGCGCCGCTCGGCACCGACCACGTCACCGCCGAGACCGTCGCCGAGACCGCGGCGTCGAACTACGACAGCGAGGTCGTGGTCGCGCCGCCGCTGACCGTCGGCGTCTCCGAGGAGCACCGCCAGTTCACGGGGACGCTGTGGCTCTCCCCGGAGACGTTCCGCGCGAACGTCCGGGAAGTGGTCGCGAGCCTCGCGAGCCACGGCTGGGACCGCGTCGTCGTCGTGAACGGCCACGGCGGCAACGTCCCCGCGCTCGGCGAGGTCTGCCAGCGAATCACCCGCGACGGCGACGCGTACGCGGTGCCGTTCACGTGGTTCGACGCGGTCGGCGACCACAGTTCGGACATGGGCCACGCCGGCCCGCTCGAAACCGCGTTCCTCCGGCACGCGCACCCGAAGCTCGTCCGCGAGGACCGCCTCGACGAGGCCAGAGCAGGCGCCAGCGACCGCTGGGGGGAGTGGCAGTCGCACGCTAACCTCGCCGTGGACTCTGCGGAGTTCACGGAGAACGGCGTGGTGGGGGATCCGACTGACGGCGACGCGGACCGCGGCGAGGAACTGCTGTCGCTGGCCGTCGACTCGCTGTGCGACCTGCTGGACGCCGTCGCGGACCGGGACACGAGCCGGTCGCCGCACAAGTAGTTACGCTTCGTCTTCCTCGCCCTCGGCGTCTTCGTCGGTGCTCTCCTCGTCGTCCTCGCCGCCCTCGTGGGCGTCTTCGAGCGCCGAGCGGAGCTCCGGAATCGTCGACGCGAGCTCGCCGACCTGCTCGCGGGCGGTCTCCAGGTCCCCGAGTACGCCCTCGACGGCCTCGATCTCGGCTTCGAGGTCGTCGGCGTCCTCGAAGGCGTCCGCGCGCTCGCCCACGACGAACGCCTTCTTCGCGTCCCGGAGGTGTTCCTCGACGTCGCCCGTATCGAGCGCCGAGCGCAGCGCGTTCAGCACGCCGAGCGTGTTGTCCGCGTCGACGGTCCAGACGTCGTCGGCGGCCGGTAGCTGCTCGCGGGCGGCGTCCAGGTGCTCCTCGACGTCGGCGCGCATCTCCTCGGCGGCCTCGCCGAACAGTTCGTCGTCGTCGAGCGATGACTGACTCATGTCCCGTGATTCGCCCGCATCTGATTTAAAAGCACGCCCCGTGGCGGACGTGAACGCGGCTCACTCGACGCTCGCGAGCTCCATGAGCGGGTACCCCTCGTGCATCGTCATCTCCGCGACGACCTCGCTGCCCTCGTAGTCGACGACCACCTCGACCTCCATGTACTCGCCCGTCAGCTCCGTGTAGCCGTGCTCGGTGTCCAGCCTCTCTGTGAGGATGTCCACCGTTACGGACTTGCAGAACGGCTGGTTCTCGATGGACTCCTCGATAGCGGTCTCCAGGCTCGGCGCGCTCTCCGGGCTCACGGGCGTCCCCGCGAACTGGTGGTAGAGCGCGCCGAACTTGATGCCCGCCTCGAAACACGCCTGCTGGGCCTCGGTTGCCATACCCGTGCCGTCGGCCGGCCGGGGCTAATCGTTGTCGCCTCGCGCCGCGCGCTCGCGTCGCTCGCCCGCGAATCGCATGTTTCATTGCGTCGCTCTTCCAGACTCCCAATCGAATGGACGAACCGGTCCTCCTCACGGGCGCCGCCGGGCGCGTCGGGCAAGCCATCCTCGACGGCATCGGGGACGACTACGAGTGGCGGCTGTTCGACCGCGAACCGCCGACCGGTGACGTCGACCACGAGACCGTCGTCGGCGACATCACCGACGAAGACGTCGTCCGCGACGCCGTCGACGACGCCGGCGCCGTCGTTCACCTCGCCGGCGACCCCCGGCCCGAAGCCCCGTGGGAGAGCGTCCTCCGGAACAACATCGACGGCACTCAGACCGTCCTCGACGCCGCCGTCGACGCGGGCGTCGAGAAGTTCGTGTTCGCGTCCTCGAACCACGCGGTCGGCCACTTCGAGACCGAGCGCAAGCCCGACCTCTACAAGCGCGACCACGACTACCGCCTCGACGGCTCCGAGCTCCCGCGGCCCGGCAACCTCTACGGCGTCTCGAAGGCCACCGGCGAGACGCTCGGCCGGTACTACCACGACGAGCACGACCTCTCGTTCGCAGCGGTGCGCATCGGCAACCTCACCGCCGGCCACCCGCCCATCGACTACGAGCGCGGGCAGGCGATGTGGCTGTCGCCGCGGGACTGCGCGCACCTCTTCGACTGCTGTCTGACCGCCGACTACGGCTACGAGATCGTCTACGGCATCTCCGACAACGACCGGAAGTACTACAGCCTGGAGCGCGCCCGGGAAGTCCTGGGGTACGACCCGCAGGACAACTCCGCGGAGTGGGACGGCGACGAGCGGGTCCCCGACGCGGAGTAATTCGGCCGTTTCTCCTCGACCGGCTACGAGATCGTCTACGGCATCCTCGCGAGCGAAGCGAGCGAGGGCTCGACAGGCGAGGGGAAGCGAGCCTGTCGGCGTCTCCGACAACGACCGGAAGTACTACAATCTGGAGCGCGCCCGGGAAGTCCTGGGGTACGACCCGCAGGACAACTCCGCGGAGTGGGACGGCGACGAGCGGGTCGACTGACTCGCGATTCCGACAGACCGCCCGATAGCGGGGAGTTCACGTTCGTTCACTCACAGATGGATTTATACGTACGAGCGCGTAATCCTCCCCTATGCGACACATCGGACTCAAAGTACGGATGGCCATCGTCGGCACCATCCTCTTCGCGTTCTACTCTCTGGCGGTGCTGGCAGCGTGGGCGTTCTTCGGCCAGACAACCACCATCCTCGGCATCGCCATCGTCGGTAGCGTCCTGCTCGTCGGCGTCCAGTACAAGATCGGTAAGTGGGCGGCGTTACGCAGCGTCGGCGCCGAAGACATGGACGAACGGGAGTACCAGCAGATCCACCAGTTCGTCGAGAAGGTCTGCCGCGAACGGGACCTGAAGAAGCCGAACCTGAAAATCGCGAGCATGGGCGTACCGAACGCGTTCGCGGTCGGCCGCCGCGGCAACGGCACGGTCGTCGTCTCCCGCGAACTCATCCAGCTGCTCGACCGCGACGAACTCGAGGGCGTCATCGCCCACGAGCTCGCGCACATCGACAACCGCGACGTCGTCATGATGGTCCTCGGGCAGGGCATCGCGTCGGTCGTCGGCATCGTCGCCCAGTACATCGTCCTGTTCACGGGCGACAACGACCTCGCGGACTTCTTCCTCGCCATCGTCGTCGGCAACCTCGTGCAGTTCCTCGTGATGCTGTTCGTGCTCGCCATCTCCCGGTACCGCGAGTACGTCGCAGACGCCGACGCCAAGCGCATCATCAACGGCGGCGACCCGCTCGCCCGCGCCCTCGAGAAGATCCAGCAGGGCAACCAGCGCTCCCGTGACTCCAAGATCGACGAGAACGTGAACGCGCTGTGCATCTTCGGCGAGGACCGCGGCCTCCTCCAGAAGCTCGTCTCCACGCACCCGCCGACGGAGAAGCGCATCCAGCGCCTCCGCTCGTAGATGGCCGGGGTTCGCGAACTCCTCGCGGTCGTCCTCGGCGCCGCGCTCGGACTCGCGATGATTCTCGCGCCGCGAGCGGCGCTCCAGCTCTCCGTCTTCGTGGGCCCGCAGCGCCGCCGGCGCGGCGACTACGGCAACGACGAACCCGTTCCCGACTCGTGGGTGTGGGTCGTGCGCGCGCTCGGCGTCGCCTGCATCGCCGTCGCCGGCGTCATCGCCTACCAGACGTACGCCTAATCGAACAGTCCCGCGACGTCCTCTTCTCGGCGCTGCCGCCGCTGTACGTGCTGTCGCAGCCGCGTCGCGACGAGCGCGCGCCGCTCGGGCTCGGTCGCGAAGTCACAGAGCAGCACGCCGAACTCGTTGAGCTCTCCCGCAGCGAGCCCCTCGCGGGCGTACTCTGCGCCCTTCTCCACGAACGCCTCGTCGTAGCCGAGGTCCCCCGCGAGCGCGACCGCGGCCTCCACGCCCGCCGGCGCGTCGAGGCCGTCGAGGTCGATCGCGCGCCCCTCGTCCGTCAGCGACGGCGGCTCCGCGCGCTCGATTCGCTCCGGATCCGCCGCGAGCGCGTCCGCGTACGCTCGCACCGTATCCACGTTCACGTCGCGGTAGTCCGCTGGAAGCCCGTTGAGGTACTCGCCCGCGCTCTCGCAGAGGCCGACTGCGCCCGCCCAGTTCCGGTCGCGGGCGTGGTAGACGGCCGCCGAGAACTGGATGAGCCCGTGGAGCAGTCGCTCGTCGTCGCCCCCGTCTAACGCCAGCCACTCCTCCTCCCACGCGTCGTGGGCGGCGTGGTAGTAGCCGGCGTTGTAGACCGCGATACCCGCGCGCAGCGCCGCGTCCATACGGCTGGTTCGCCCGCCACGCGCAAACGCGTTTCGTCCTCAGGCGTTGCTCATCGACGACGGCCACGCGCTCACGAACGGGAGGGAGGCCGTCAGCAGGTACGCGCTCTTCCGCACCGCGCCCTTCGTGTACTGGCGCGTGCTCCGGTGAACCGGCGTGCGCTTCCCGCGGATGTCCGTCTCGCCCGCGCGCAGCGCCGACAACACGTCCTCGGTCGCGATTTCGCCCGGCGGCGTCCCCGCGTCGACGTCCGGCAGCGCGACGTCCGTGTACGCCCGCCCGACGTTCCGAATCGAGTGCGCGTCGCTCGCGCCGAACCGCGGGTAGTCGTGCTCTTCCGCGAACGTCCGTGCGCGCCGGTTCCGGTAGCCCGTGAACACCATCGAGTTGTACACTTCGATGCCGTCGCAGTCCCCGACGTTCTTCCGCCGGACGCCGTGCCGGCTCCGCTGGAACGGATGCGGGACCACGGCGACGCCGCCCTGCTCGCGAATCCCGGTCACGGTCGCCTCGAACGACCGCCCGCGCTCCGGGCGCTCCTCGACGCCGATGGCCAGCAGGTGGCCCGCCGCCGTCGACACCTCCACGCCCGGAATCCCGACGAGCCCGTACTCCGGCGCCAGCTCCGCCGCGTACAGCGACTCCTCGATCTCGTCGTGGTCGGTGACGACCACGCCGTCCAGCCCGATGTCGCTGGCGTGCTCCAGGATGAGTTCCACCGGCTCGCTCCCGTCGTACGAGCCCTCCGAGTGGACGTGCGGGTCGATTGACAGCACCGCCCGGTCCTCGTTCATCGGCGGCCCCTATACGGCCCACAGTCAAGTACTTCGTGCCCGACACGGGTCGCCACAGCGGAACTACTGACGCTCTGACTGCTCGCGGTAGGTGGGGGACA
>SDGW01001373.1_pt1 | contig 10125 bp, 10 predicted proteins | sample 2873831 | NCBI WGS metagenome assembly SDGW01 (sample SAMN08132700, study PRJNA421101) | hypersaline lake metagenome | isolation source: celular fraction 0.22 microns magnesium sulfate-rich crust from ephemeral... | place: Spain: Penahueca Lagoon, Toledo | collected 2011-07
TATGAGAAAACAGCCAAAAATTTCAACCCAGTTATAGCAACAGCAAGTACTATCACTATAGCTGAAGTAGATGAAGTTGTAGAGGTAGGTGAAATTTCACCAAAAGAAATCGAAACTCCACATATTTTTGTAGATATGGTAATCACTAGTGAGTATGTCAAAAAAGGGGGTGATTATTATAGTAAACAAGAGTTCTATGCCAAAAAGTAGGGTAGCTAACCGGGTTGCAAAAGAAATAGGTGAAGGACAAGTAGTTAATTTAGGTGTGGGGATTCCTACTATGGTTCCTGATTACATTAGTGATAAAAATGTTTTTTTACATTCTGAAAATGGTTTATTGGGTATAGGTCCAACACCACCAGATGAAGAGAAAGACATGGATTTAATAAGTGCAAGTAAAAAGCCTATTACCATGACGAAGGGGGCAGCGCTTTTTGATAGTGCAGAATCTTTTACCATGATTAGAGGTGGACACATTGATATTGCTGTATTAGGTGGACTTCAAATTGATGAAAAAGGTCAGATAGCAAATTGGGCGGTTCCTGGAAAAAACATTTTAGGAGTTGGCGGAGCAATGGATCTGGTAGCAGGGGCAAAAAAGATTATAGTAGCCCTAACACATCAAAACAAAAACGGTGATCCTAAAATAGTCAAAGAGCTATCTTGTCCTTCAAGTGGAGAACGGAAAGCTGATATGGTGATCACCGAGAAAGCTGTATTTGTTCAAGAAAATGATAAGTTTACATGTGTGGAATTATTAGAAGATATAACAATTGACGAACTAAAAGAAATAACGCCTGCTGAGTTTGAAGTAGATTTATTAAATTAAAAAGGGAGGATGTTCATCATGTATTTTCTGAATTTTAAGAAAAAAGGAGCTCTTTTTATAGCCTTCGTCTTGGTTCTGATCATGTCAGCGTGTGGAAGTCAATCATCTGGAGAAACAGGTGGTAATAAAAATTTTGAATTTGGAGCAGCTACTCAAGGTGGATTTTGGTATTCTCTAGCTGGGGCTTATACCAATGAGATAGAAAAAAATATCGAAGGATCTTCTACTAATGTAATTGAGGGAGGATCAGTAAGTAATCTTATGGGAATTGAAAGTGGAAAATTCGATATGGGATTCTCAAATGGTCAAACTGTTCCAGAAGCATTGAACGGAGAAAACAGTTTTGAAAAAGAAGCTAATAATATTCGATGGGCAGCTACGCTTTATCCAAATGTCTTTCATATTGTAGTACCAGAAGATTCAGATATACAATCTGTAAAAGACCTTAGAGGTAAAAAAGTGAGTCCGGGTATCAAAGGTTATAGTGGTGAATTGGCTTTTCAAAGTATTTTAGAGCTCAATAATATGTCTTATGATGACTTAGCGAAAGTAGAATACGTTGGAACTTCTGATGGGGCTAACCTATTACGTGATGGCCACATTGATGCAATTGTAGGAATGATTTCAGCCCCAGTTTCAACATTCCAAGAACTGGACACCACAATGGGGATTCGCCTTATCCCTCTAAAAGAAGAAACGGTTAAAGGAATGAGAGAGAAAAATAATGGCTTCTTAAGCTATACGATCAAATCTGGAGTTTACGATAACATTAACAAAGATACGCAGACAATCGCAGCGAATACTGCTTTTATGGTTAACAAAAATCTTAGTGAAGATACGGTCTATACGCTTACCAAAACTCTTTTTGAGAATAAAGAGAAGTGGGTTAATTTAAATAGTATGATGAAATCGTTTAATGGTGAATTCTCAGTTAAAAACAAGATTGGTGAAATGCATCCTGGAGCTAAAAAATATTATAAAGAACAAGGATTACTAGAAAAATAAAAAGAGGGCATTTGTCCTCTTTTTAGAAAGTGGGGTACACATGGCTAACGTTAGTACAAATGAGCCTCAAAAAGAACCTTCGGCGAATACACACTCTAAAACTAGAGAGTTAACAGGTTATAGTGAGCTTATTACTTCAGTATTTGCTATAGGAATGTCTGTTTTTCATTTATATACTGCATTTTTTGGAATATTCCAATCTGTAGCTCAGCGCTCAGCTCACTTAGGTTTTGCTCTAGTATTAACATTTCTAGTAATTAAACCTAATAAAAAATCAGGTAACCATATATCTTGGTATGATTATTTGCTTGTGATATTAAGCTTCTTATCAGTAGGTTACATCGTTGTAAATGCAGGATCAATAGCTCAAAGGATGGTCTATGTAGAGCCTTTATCAATTGTTGACTTAATCGTAGGAGGTTTGGCGACATTACTACTAATTGAAGCGACGAGAAGAACGATTGGAATGGCCCTTACCATAATAATTGTTGTATTTGTTATATATGCTTTTACAGGAAACTATTTTCCCGAACCTTTTTATCATAAGGGATTCTCATATGCATGGGTAACAGAACATCTCTTTTATACAACAAATGGAGTATTTGGGATTCCATTAGGCGTATCAGCAACTTTCATCTTTATGTTTATATTATTTGGGAAATTTCTTGAAAGGTCAGGAGCAGGGCAATTTTTTATTGATATCTCGGTTGCTACGATGGGGAAATACAGAGGTGGTCCGGCAAAAACGGCTATTGTTGCTAGTTCTATACTCGGAACGATTTCAGGTAGTGCAGTAGCGAATACAGTTACAACAGGGTCTTTTACCATACCATTAATGAAAAAGATAGGCTATCGCAAGGAATTTGCTGGTGCAGTTGAGTCTGTATCTTCTTCAGGAGGACAGATTGTACCTCCGATTATGGGAGCTTCTGCTTTCATTATAGCCTCCTATTTAGGAGTACCCTATGGGGACGTTGCTGTAGCAGCGATCATTCCAGCCTTATTATTCTATTTGTGTTTAATGTTTCAAGTAGATTTTCGTGCAATGAGAAGAGGGTTGAAAGGAGTACCGCCCTCAGAACTACCTAATGCTAAAGATGTGCTTAAAAAAGGGTTTTTATTTTTAGCCCCATTATTGTTGATAATCTTTCTTTTATTTATTGGTTATTCTCCAATGAAAGCTGGGTTATATGCAATAGCACTAGTAACCATTATAGCAGCGTTAAAAAAAGCGACACGTATGGGTTTTCGAAATATCATAAATGTTTTGGATGTTGGAGCTAGAGCAGCAGTAGAAACAGCCATTGCTTGTGGAGCTGCCGGTATTATTATCGGCATCATTTCTTTAACTGGGATTGGCTTAAAGTTTAGTTCAATTATTATATCACTATCAGGCGGGCATCTAATTTTAGCATTATTTTTCACAATGGTGAGTTCTATCATATTAGGAATGGGATTACCAACAGTAGCAGCTTATATCGTTCAAGTCGCTTTAACTGTTCCAGCTCTTGTGGAATTAGGAGTTATGCCACTAGCTGCCCATATGTTTATATTTTATTTCGCTATTGTGTCAGCAATTACCCCTCCTGTTGCTTTAGCAGCCTTTGCTGGTGCTGGTATAGCAGGCTCCGACCCTATGAGGACAGGAGTCATTGCATTAAGACTAGGTATTGGCGCGTTTATCGTTCCATATATTTTTGTCTATGGACCATCCCTTCTATTACAAGGAAATATTCCTGACATAATCATCACCGTTCTAACAGCAGTTATTGGAATCTATGGAATTGCTTCAGGAGCAGAAGGATGGTTAAAAAGCGAAATGAAATGGTGGGAACGCTTAATCATATTAGCTTCATCCTTAATCTTAATTATTCCTGATCTTTATACAGATATTATTGGATTAGTAGGTATTGTAGGGATTTTCATCCTTCATAGAGCAATGAATAGTCCAAATAATCCAGAGATTCAAACCAATGTTCAAAGAGGAGGATAAATTCATGCAGTCCATATGCGTTATTGGAGCTGGAACTATGGGACGAGGAATTGCATACGTTGCAGCTATTAATGAAATAAACGTAACAGTTCATGATATTAATAATGATGCCTTGCACAATGCTGAAGACTTTATAAGAAAAACTATGGAAAAAAGTGCACAAAGAGGCTTTTTAGATGCGAATAAATTTGATGATTATACATCAAATATAAATTTTACTTCGGATATAAATACAGCGGTAGAGGGCGTTGAAATTATTATTGAAGCCGTATTCGAAAAGATGGACTTAAAAATCAAGTTATTCCAAGAATTGGATTCTATTTGTGATCCTGAAGTGATACTGGCTACGAATACTTCTACGATGAGTCCGACTGAGATTGCAGCTTCTACAAACAGACCTGATAAATGTATTGCTATGCATTTTTTCAATCCAGTTCACAAGATGAAACTCATAGAAATCATCAAAGGTTTAGACACATCAGAGGATACGATTACTAAAACAGTTCAATTGGGGGAGCGACTTGGTAAAGAGACAGTTGAAGTTAATGAATTTCCAGGCTTTGTGACAAGTAGAATGAACTGTTTAATAGGTAATGAAGCTATGAACTTATTAATGGAAGGAGTCGCATCAGCTGAAGATATTGACAAGGCTATGAAATTAGGGCTAAACCATCCAATGGGACCACTAGAGTTAGCCGATTTAGTAGGTTTAGATTCGAGATTAAGAAACATGGAATATCTCCATGAAACATTAGGTGAAAAATATCGTCCTTCACCTATATTAACAAAATACGTGAAGGCAGGGAGAAAAGGAAAGAAGTCAGGTCAAGGCTTTTATAATTATTAATAGTTAGGGTGTTGTTATGAATTATCAATATTTAATTACTGAAATTCAAAATCAAGTAGGCATTATAACAGTTAATAATCCTGAAAAACGAAATGCTTTAAACCTTGATGCATTAAACGAAATAGAAAATGTACTTGATGAATGGAGAAAAAATGAACAAGTCAAAGTAATTATTTTTACAGGAGCTGGTGAAAAATCCTTTGTTTCAGGTGCCGACATCAATCAATTAAAAGAGCGTACGGCTGTAACGGCACTTGAACCAACTATGAGTTCTACTTACAAAAAGATAGAGGAATATGAAAAACCTACTATTGCAGCAATAAATGGAACTGCAGTTGGAGGTGGCTTAGAATTATCGCTTGCATGTGATATTAGGGTGGCAGTTAAAGGGGTTAAAATGGGCCTCCCCGAAGTAAATTTAGCTATTTTACCTGGTGCAGGTGGATCTCAAAGATTAGCTAGAATTGTGGGAAAGGGAAGAGCTCTTCGTATGATTCTAACTGGTGAGATTATTACATCAGAAAAAGCTGAAGAGTATGGAATTGTAACAGATCTTGTATGTGATCAAACGGAATTGACTGAAAAGGCTATGGATATAGCACAAAAGATTTCCGGAAAAGGCCCATTAGCATTAAGGCTAGCTAAGACTGTCATCAATAAAGGAAATGATATTGATATGGATACAGCACTTCTATTAGAAAAATATGCTCAGGCGGTATTAATGTCTACTGAGGATAAACAGGAAGGAACTGCTTCTTTTCTTGAAAAAAGATCACCCCAATTTCACGGCAAATAAAAGATAGAGGAGGAATTACATGGACTTTCAATTCAATGAAGATATTCAAGCTCTAAAAAAAGGTGTAGGTAAATTCGTACAAGAAGAAGTAGAACCGGTTGCAATGCAAATTGAGGAAGAAAATGAAATTCCAGAACACATTATTGAAATGACAAAAGAACTAGGGGTTTTTGGAATAAGCATTCCTGAAGAATATGGTGGGCTCGGCTTAGATATGGTTGGGAAGTGTGCTATATATGAGGAGCTTGGGAAGACTCACAATGGATATACAACATTAGTTGGTGCTCATACAGGAATAGGTACTGTTGGAATTGTAGAGCTAGGAACTGAAGAACAAAAGCAAAAATATCTGCCAAAGATGGCAACGGGGGAGTGGATTGGAGCTTTCGCCCTAACAGAGCCAAGTGCTGGTTCAAACGCTGCTAATCTTAAAACGACTGCTGTGAAAAAAGGAGATAAGTATATATTAAATGGGTCAAAACATTATATCACGAATGCTCTTGATGCACATGTATTCACAGTTATGGCAGTAACAGATTCAACCAAAGGGGCCAAAGGGATTACATCATTTATTGTTGAGAAAGATTTTTCAGGTTTCAAAATTGGTAAAGTGGAAGAAAAAATGGGACTAAGAGGATCCCATTCCGCTGAAATCTTTTTTGAAGACATGGAAGTACCAGAAGAAAACGTTTTAGGTGAAGAAGGTATGGGCTATATAAACGCATTAAAGATTCTAGCCAATGGCAGGACTGGTCTAGCCGCTAGAAACCTAGGTTCTTGTGTGAAATTACTAGAGCATTCCATCGATTATTCAATGGAAAGAGAGCAATTTGGAAAGCCAATCTATGAGCAACAAGCTGTCCAACATATGATGGCTGACATGTCTACTGAAATTGAAACACTTAGAGCAACAACATATAGAGTGGCATGGATGACAGATAACGGAAAAAGAGTTGTGAAAGATGCAGCAATAGCAAAATATTATGCATCAGAAGTGTACAATCGTGTAGCCGATCTAGCTGTACAGGTTCATGGTGGCATTGGTTATATAAAGGAGTACCCTATTGAAAGGTACTATCGTGATGCAAGAATTACAAAAATTTATGAAGGCACCACTCAAATTCAAAAGAATATTATCGCCTCTGAGCTGAAAAGACAATACGCACGTTGAATATGATAAGGAGGATTTGAAATGAATAACGCAGTAATTGTGGATGGTGTTCGTACAGCTATTGGAAGAATGGGAGGTACATTAAGAGATATTGAAGCTGACCATTTATCAGCAGCTGTGATGGAAGAGGCACTTAATCGATCTCAAATTGCAGGGGATGAAGTAGATGAAGTTATATTTGGTAACGCAAAACAAAGTGCAGATACATCAAATATTGCTAGATTATCACTATTAAGAGCAGGACTCCCAGTTACTGTTCCAGGTTATACAGTTCATAGGCAATGTGGGTCAGGTCTTCAAGCCATCAATAATGCTGCACAACAAATTATGGCAGGTCTTTCTGATATTGTTTTGGCTGGTGGTGGAGAGAGTATGAGTACAGCTCCCTATTATTTGCGAAAGGCAAGGTATGGTTATCAAGCTGGAAATGCAGAGCTAGTTGACCCAAATACAGAAAGCCAGCCACGCTCTCAGCCCATTGAAGAATATGGGAATATTACAATGGGGTTAACTGCGGAAAACTTAGCCGAACAATATAATATTTCAAGAGAAGAACAAGATTCATTTGCTTTAGAGAGCCAAGAAAAGGCAAATAAGGCAATTGAGATGGGTCTATTTAAAGATGAAATACTACCCTATGAAATTAAGGGGAAAAAAGGTTCGGTCTTATTTGATCAGGATGAACATCCTCGAAAAACAACCATAGAAAAATTAGCAAAGCTTCCTGCTGTTTTTAAGGAAAATGGTACGGTGACTCCTGGAAACGCTAGCGGTAGGAATGATGGTGCATCTGCTATGGTATTAATGTCTGAAAAAGAAGCTAAAGAACGAGGTTTAAATCCAAGAGTTAAAATAATTTCACAAGCGGTTTCAGGTGTATCCCCGGATATAATGGGGATAGGACCAGTCCCTTCTACTCAACATGCACTAAAAAGAGCTGGGTTGAATATGGAGGATATTGATCTGATAGAACTTAACGAGGCATTTTCTGCTCAATCTCTTTCAGTCATACATGAATTAGAAATAGATCGTAACAAATTGAATGTAAATGGTGGTGCGATAGCTTTAGGACATCCTATCGGCGCAACAGGTGCCGTTCTAATGACTAAATTAATGTATGAAATGGAACGAAGAAGCCTTAAGTATGGTCTGGTTACTTTGTGCATTGGTGGTGGACAAGGCATTTCAACGATAGTTGAGAATTTAAGACGATAAACCTTCGATAAAAGTAAATTAACAACATCCTGATTTGAGGTGAGCGAGTGAGAATACTTCAAATTCTTAATATGTATCATTCTGATGGAGAAGAAATATTAAATAACTCAGCTGAGGTTATAAAAGTAAACCAAACAGATGAAGACACCATAATAAGATATATTCATGATGTGGACGCTGTGGTATTAAGATCCCCTGCCTATATTTCTAGCAAAATGATCGAAAATGCCCCTCATTTAAAAGTGATATCAGGTGCTGGTGTCGGGATTGATAATATAGAGGTTTCAAGTGCTTCAGACCATGGTGTAGCAGTGTTACACGCCCCTAACATTAATGTAAATGCTACCGCTGAGCATACTTTAGCGTTAATCTTAAGCTTACTAAAACAAGTGAAATTGTACGATGCTAATATAAGAGATTCAAATTTTGACATAAGAAATGAAATATCTCCTATAGAACTTCAAAATCGTTCTATAGGATTAGTAGGGTGGGGTAAAATTGCTAGGCGTGTAGCAGAGATCTGTAAAAAAGGCTTCAATATGAATGTAATGAGTTATGTTCGATCTATTTCTGAAGAAAAGAAGCAACATGCAGAAAATTTAGAAGTTACACTTACTACAGATTTAGAAGAAATCTTTGTTAAAAATGACATTATTTCAATTCACCTTCCACTGACGAGTGAAACTGAAGGGAAAATTGATAATCATTTCTTTTCATTAATGAAATCAAATGCTTACTTTATTAACACAAGTAGAGGTAAAGTGATCAATGAGGAAGATTTATACAATGTACTTTCAGAGAAAAGGATAGCGGGAGCTGGGTTGGATGTATTTAATGAGGAACCTTTAACAGACAATCATCCTCTCATTTCTTTGGATAATACCATTTTAACCCCACATATAGGTGGAATAAGCTTAGAAGCGGCAAAGCATTCATCTTCTATTATTGCCAAAAATGTTATTGACTATTTAGAAGGAAGTAAACCTAATTATATTGCAAATCCAGAGGTTCTTTCAAATACTTAGGAAAGAGGAGTAAAATGTTTCAAACTAGAATCACAGAGATGTTTAATATTAAATATCCGATTATACAGGGTGGATTACACGGTTTAGGTACTTCGAAGTTAGTCAGTGCAGTCTCAGATGCTGGAGCTCTAGGATTGATAACAGCTGGAAGTTATGAAAGTAAAAAGGAAATGCAAGATGATATTGAACAGGTGAGGTGTAAAACGGATCAACCATTTGGGGTTAATATTGCAATAGGAATAAGAAGGCCAATGGATGAGTTTATAGAGGGGGTGATAGAGTCACAGGTTCCTATCGTGTTCACCTCTGGCTCTAACCCAGAAAAATATATGGAACAATTAAAGGCTAACAATATTAAAGTTGTACATGTTGTTCCTTCACTAAGGTTTGCTAAAAAGGCAGAAAAATTAGGTTGTGATGCTGTTGTAGCTCTTGGTTATGAATGTGGAGGACATCCTGGTTTAGAAGATACCACAAGTCTAGTTTTGCTTCCAAAAGTAGTAAAAGAGTTATCAATTCCCGTTATTGGTGCTGGAGGGTTTAGCGATGGCGATGGATTATTGGCTGCACTTTCTCTAGGAGCTGATGGTGTACAAATGGGGACTCGATTTTTAGGAGTCAAAGAAAACCCCCTCCATGAAAATGTAAAAGAGCACTTGTTATCACTTCAGTCTTCCGATACCACTTTAATAAAACGATCCATAAAAAAACCTGCTCGAGTAATGAAATCAGAGGTAACTGATCAAGTTTTATCACTAGAAAGTGAAGGGGCACCTATTGAACAATTACTTCCATACATAGGAGGAGAAGTGTATAAACAGCTTGTTTATGAAGGGGATATGAATAAAGGTGTTATGTCATTAGGCCAATCAGTTGATTCAATTAATGAGATACTACCTGTTAAAGAATTAATTGAAAATATTATGAAAGAAGCTGAAGAGAGATTAAGATTGATTTCTGGTAGGTGAGAAATGGTCAAAACGGCCTTGGTGCGTGCTCCCCCCCACTGCGTTAATACTTTAACGGGCCGGGGGTCAGGCACCTCATTTAAAGCGTATAATGAAATCCCACATCTGAAAACACGGGAAAGGTTCAAGCGTTTGAGAGTTTTAAAACAAACAGGCGAAACGTCCGAGACCAGTAAAAAAGTCAATAATTCATTTAAAAGAAGAAAATCACCTACTATATATAGGTGATTTTCTTCTTTTGTTTCTGTATTTGGTTGTGATAGGAAAACACTTTAT